>JGI24022J15233_10001558_pt1 | contig 19507 bp, 15 predicted proteins | sample Ectturendosymbi2_FD_15233 | JGI IMG/M metagenome (IMG submission 15233) | reverse complement strand
ACCGCTGAGTAATTGGACCGCACAACTTTTTAGTCATACTATGAAACCTGATAGTTCAAGACTGCTGGTCTCGCCTGAATGCTTCGCGGGCCGCACGAAATTCTTTTGCGGGCCGCATGCAGCCCGCAGGCCGCATGTTTGTCACCTCTGGTTTCAATCAAGCAACTCTTTGATCCTGGTGAAATGCTGAGGACGAATACAAATTTCCTTTACAAAAGTCAACTAAAATTTTATTGTCTTTTACCAACAATTATATGCGTAAGACAGCACATTCAGCACTTACAAATATCAAGACAAAATACAGATCCCGTTACCGTAGACATCGATGTACGAGTTTGCCTGTCAGAAATAGAGATGACAATAAATTGTGCAGTAGAAGCAATCCCAACCGTCCCATTGATGTTTTCAGTTTTGTGCAATAAAATGTTGTTCAATGTCATTTATTTTTCGTGTTGTATTATCTTTGCACGCTATTTTGGGTAAAAATTGATAAGGGTTCGAGAGAAAACAGATTCACAAATGGCGCTCCGTGGCGCAAAAATTTAGAAAAACCTTTTTAGATCCTAGCGCGTCTTCAGCAAGTTCTTTTGCAAAAGATTGGCGCATTTCAAAATGTTGAGCAACTTTCATGGCAGTGCATCATGCTTGTCACCCTTGTTGTGTAGTGACAAGAATTTGCATATGCGATGTTGGTTTACGTAACCGTTTGGAGTTTGAAATGTAGGATTACATGAGGAGAGAAGTAACAGGATTAAAAATTAAGGATTAATTGGACACTGCGGTAGGTGCTGGTGCAATGTGAATGTTTGATGATGCGGTGTGTATCGGTGAAAGGTTTCTACACAGTTCAAATAACTAGACATTTAGATAAACTTCTAGTGATTAGAGGCGGTCACAGACAGAGTGAGCTGGAGTCAGAATGAGTCGGAGGTTTTTGGTGGAGTCGGATTCCTAACCACACTGTGAGTCGGAGTCGGATTTTTTGTCCGACTCCGACTCCGGATGTCCAGTTGGACCATTTTTGCATCAAACTCCTCAATTGGGATTCCTGTTGAAATGGTACAATTTCTTTTAAAACTTTTGTTGAAACAGAGATTTCTTGCTGTGCACCACGATTTCCATTGATTTTAACAGACAAATTTCATTTATTTTGTGTTAAAGAGTCGGAGTCGGAAATGTTGGAAAGGTGGGAGTCGGAGAATTTGGAAAGTCGGATATGGAAATTCTGGAAAGGTCAGAGTCGCAGTTGTAGTCGCAGTCGCATATTTTACCTCCGACTCCGCAACCCTGGTCACAGGTGGAAATTTTGAGAAGAGTAAGAAGTTGATAGCAATATTGAGGGGTGAAAAGGTATGATTTAGGTTTGCTATATCAAGGGCTCCCAACCTGGGGTATATGTCGCGTAAGGGGATGTTTGCCTATCTGAAGGGGTATATTTAAAAAAGAGAAAGTATATTTATGTAGTTTTATTTCCAAATGTGTATACATATGTCGGTGAATATTATTTTTTTTAAATCATAGTATGTTTACTGTTAAATATATTTACACGGAGACATAAAAACGGAGTCTACTTATATAGTTGTAAAACTACAAAATTCTGTTAACAATTCACCAGATTTTTGTTATTTTTCTTAGCTTTTTTGTCACAAGACATTTTAAGGGTACATACTCATTTGTCGAAATGATGAAGAGATGCAAGGCCAGAGAAAGGTTGGGAACCCCTTTGCTAGATGTGTGACAGGATGTATAGGTTCTGGGCTATAGGTGTCTATGTGAATGTTGGACCACTATGGAGTGGTCGATCGAAGATTTTTGTTGGGCAAAGCGAGTAAACGTGGTGCGGGTTTCAGTTTAGAATGTAGCAAAAGTTGTTTTATTGGAAAAAGCGATAGAGATATTGTCGAAAAATGTTCCGACTTGCGAATTTCGAGAAAGATTTATGTACCAAGGTTTTCATCATTATTTTATAAACTTCACAATTCAAACTTATAGAAGCATATCCAAGAAAAGCATATGTTCGTTGACACTAACACAACAATCACAAACTGAGCTATTTCAAAGAGTCGACATAATGACTTTGAAGCCCTGCCATGTCAAAGAAAATATCGTGAGCAAACCTCCTGTATGATTGTACGCGGTTACAACCGCTCGGCTATTAAAAATCTACAGTGATCAGTTATGCGAATTTTTCAAGAAAAGACTCTCACTTTGTACAGTAGCAGTTGAAGCAGACATTCTGAAAATAATTAATTTTAATGATGTAATCAGTTATTTTGCGAAAATAAAATGTAGAAAAATGATTTTAGGGTCGTGGATATTGTAACTTTGATATATTTCTGAAATATTTTCATGCGTGTTGTATTTTACGTTGCTTTACCTGCACAGTATATCTGGTCAGACAGATCAACAACTAAAATGGGCTGGATCACAGTAGAAAGGAAGAGGACACCAACGTTGGTTAACGTTTATGGCACCAATGAGCCTTCATCCGCCACTGAAAGCCTTCAGCGGTTCTTTTACATAACAAAATTACTCTTGCGCGTCAGTAACGAAGATACGTCAACGACCACCTTCAAATCACTTTCAATATTTTTGTGAATATACATCAGCCCTGGTCCAGTTATTAAACTGTCGTCTATCAAGGTAGATCTTATTCGAGGTTTCAAAAATTTTATTGCGCTAAACAAGCATTCAGCAGAAGAAAGCGACATAAAAAGAATAGTGCAAGAAAAAAGTGTATGAGTTGCATTCCGTGAGTAAAACGCTCAGTAACGTATTTCAAGCCGCTCAAAACATTGTACTTGACTTTCATCTAACTGTACAAATTCCTTCGTAAGTCTTACCTGACTGATTGCAGCGAGCGATTGCAAACTAACAAATGACAAGATATCCCACTCTCGTGGATACGTCAACGGAAGTGGTTAANTCCAATGACTGATTTACTTGTCGCTTATCTTATTACCAAGCAGACGAGTGGGACTTGGGAGTCTTTCAATTCGCAACCTGTTCGACTTGATGCTGCGACTACGCGCAATGCAAGATGCGGACTGAGTTACATGTGTCACTTTGCGCAGGTGTGGGAAAAGCAGCTGTTACTCTCACGACTGATCACGCCTGCGTATACCTTGTCAAATGCATTTGCTACTCTAAACCATTGGCTTTATCACAGCTGGAGTGCAAGAAAAGCCGATCGCAATGCTCGTATGCCTGTGTATCGCTTATAGAAGAACACGTTAAATTTCCTGCATTTTGTAACGGGCGTGGGTTAGTTAGAATGCGGTTGAGGTCTTGTTTGAGCTGCTGTTAAAACACTGTAAACATTTTCTCTTGCACATTATTAGAAAAAGCTAAAAATATTCTTAATGCTTCAGGCCAATATGCATTCAACCGTCCACCACGGCTCAGCATTTGGCATTCGCGCGTAAGTTTGACCAACCTCTGTATAGCCACGTGCCTGATCCACGCATGTTGAAAATACAAAATGAAAAGCAAACAATTGCAAAAGTTGGCAAAACGGAGGAAAGCGTGTGGTTAAAATCACTTGTGTGAGAACCCTGCCAGGGTGCAAACAGTCGATGTGCATTATTGTGCAGTAGTTCACTGACCGTTGTCATGAAAAGGTGACACGTAAGCACCAAAATGTAAACAAAGAGGTGCTGGATTCGCAGAATTCTGTGACTGTAGAACCGTAAGCAGAAAGAAAAGAGGTTGTATTTGCTGCCCCTGGCATAGTAGCAAAATGGTCTACGTTTCCGTGGTTGCAGTGAGCAGACTAGTCCTAATTTGGCAAATTAAATCCAGTAAGTAGCTACATAACCGTATTGATTAGTTTTGCTGAGAGTTGCCATCCGCATTTGAAGTCATAGTAATGTTTTGATATTTTTGTATTCAGAGTTTAATCATTAGATTTTGAGCAGCTATATCAGCTTGTTAAAAACAGAGAAATGGAATGCTTGGCCACATACATTAGCAGAAAGAAACGTAAAGGATTTAAGTGCAATACTGTGTTAGGATGTTCGTATGCTCTGTCGGCAGCATTGTGCGGTGCTGCCGCATCGCTTTGCATAAAACTGGTGCAAACAGCTGACGCAGGAGAGATTTTGATGATGCGGTGGTTTGTGCAGTACATTGTGTTACTGCCGTTGGTGACGCACCGGCGTCAGGTTACGGTTGGACGCAATCGGTCACTGAATGCAGCTTTGGCCATAAGAGTTGTGGCAGGGACGGCTGCTTCAACACTTCTGTATCTAAATTTCACACTGCTTCCGGTTGGTGACGCCACGGCCATCATGCTAACGTATATTGTGATGGTTGGCTTGCTTTCACTTACCGTTTTAAAAGGTAAGGGCATTTTGTCAAAAGCGAAGCTTGCTCAAATAATCTCTGCCGTGCCCTTAAAACGTATAGTTGCTGCACTGATGTGCGTTTTTCAGCTTGTCTTTGCAAAAGGGTGTTGTGATTTATTTGGCCCCGGTATTTGCACCGTGACGAGGCGCAGTAGCAAGTGCAGCGTGTGGAGGTGTAATTGGCCACTTCAATTTACGCATAGTGATAATTTCACTTTTAAGTCACAGAAGTTTCAATAAGTAAAAACAGATGGTGATAACTGCTTTTTAAAAGGCTAAGATTTTTGTCATGTCCCAATACAGATACTTATTTAAAACAAAACCAACACGTCTGAAACTTATGAAATTGTTCTTTGTACATTTTTGTTGAAAGGTAAGTAGCCCAAAAATGTACAACAAATATTTCATTTCCTTGTGCAAAGTTAGCGAGTGATGTGATAAACGTTTAAATGTGCATTTTCAGATGTGACCAATAATAAAAGCGTATAAGTCAACCATTACCAAACCACATTCGTTTCTACAATTCTGTTAAGTTGCGGAGATACTCCAAACCCAAAAGCACCCAGTCAAAACTGTCCAGGATAGAATGCCTACATACAAATGTAATATTACTGGCAAACTCTGTCAAAACGACAATGAGTTCAGGGAAAATTCTTTTGCGTAGAATAAATCCAAAAAAATTGTTTGGTCAAGTCTTGCTGTAAAATTGCAAGGTCGGAGTTGAAAGATTGACCAAAGGATTTGGAACAGCAAAAGGAACAGATGCGGAGTGCTGCCTAAACAAAATTGGAATTGTTGCTGAAAAGAACCTGTTTGTGGTTCCAATATCTTTTTTCCCGTCGTATCTCATCAGTCTCACCGTGGCAATACTTCTGCAATGCATACTGCTGTTCCAATGATGGTTGCGCAACAAAATTTTACATCAGGTTGAAATACTGTAGACAAACCGCCTTATAAACAAGTAGCAGCGATTGCATTTAAACGAGCTCATACTTTCCCATGGATTATATTTGAATAAGAGCTGATGATGCCTACTTTGTAGGCGAAATATATACTCTATAAGATCTTAGTTTCTGATTCTGTGCTGAGAAAGGATTTCATTCAATAGACAGTGTACTTCCCATGAACTGAGGCACGGTAACGCCGTGGTGTCCCATCAGTGTAAAAGTGCAATCACTGCACTTTGAGAGACCCTACAGGCAAAGATTGTAGTTTACCAGCTCTCTACTTTGTTTGGAAAATAAGTTTTGTATGGTTCAGAATTTTTTTTATATCTTCCATAACAATAAAGAAGGTATTTTATTTGATGCCTTCTAATCAGTCCGACAAGCATTCTGTCGGCGTTGGAAGGAAAACTTGCCGTCGTTCTTCATGAGTGCGCGAACTCCGCCTGTCAGATAAATGCCTAATTTTGTAGTCGAAAGTCGACATTTTAATCTGAAGGGAATACAGTAGAGTTTGAAACGGTCTTTGTTTAAGGGTCTTCAAAAAGTCTTGAAAATATATCTGCATGCACGTTGTTGCTTCATTTGTGAAAGAACATAAAGTTTTGTTTTGTATTAACACATCATAGGCAATACGGCTAAAGCGACCAACCTCGTAATCGACTGCAACGTGATCGGACGGGATGACGCAGTCTAACGGACTGACCACAGACGTGCTGACTATGATGAGCCAGGCGTGACAAAAATGTTTTCTAGCAATGCAAGAAGTTTTGTTTCAACAACAGAAAAAACATCTTTGAAGCGCAAAATAAATTCCTCACAACAAAAATTATTTCTGTTTTCAACAAAAAAAATTTTGTTATCAACGGAAAAACAATTTTTATAACCACAAAACCGTTTTTATTTGGTGACGCTGATGAGCCACCGCATACTTGTATATCCCATTGGAAACACCAGAATATAAAGCAAAGCAGGGAACTTTCTACCTGCTTATTCACAGACAGGCATCAAGGGCGGCTTTGCCTTCTCGTTGTTTTCTTGCCACGAACAGTTCCAATCATAACTACAGCAATCTGATCTAGAAATTCTTTTCTGAAGTACTCACAACCACACCCTCACCAAACACATGGCAGTTTTTTTCATCTAGCCATTATATAACCACTAATACTAAATTCTAATCACGAACTCCTTTATTTTCATCAGCAACTTTATTTCGCATTTATATCTTTAACCAAACAAACTGTATGACCTGGAAAATGCTATTGAACTTGACTTACCAAGCACAGTTAATATCTTGCTGCGAATCTCTTTCACAACGGACAATCACAAAGAATTCGTTTGTTTTTTGTGAAAGCTGTCGTTCCCCATTGCTTTTAGTCCGTGAAGGATGTTTCAGTGTTCAATAAAGCGGGTTGAGAGATTTTTTTGGCCAAAATTTGCCGCAGTTATTTACTCTGCATTCATAGTATGTGTTATTCGTCCGTTCCAGAACCGTATGGATGGATTGATGGATTTCTGACGATTTTGGTTCTTACCGGTCTTGTCTTCATAGCGCAACCTTCCTTTATCTTCCCGCAAAGCCTGGAAGAAACCAAAACAGACCACCGGCCACTCGGAATAGCTCTAGGAACTTTATCAGCTTTTCTCAAAGCGGTGGTTGTAGTATGTATACGAAAAATGGGAGCAGACGTACATTTCAGTCTATCGTTGTTTTATTTCAGTGTGTTTGGTTTCGTCGTCTCCGCCGTTTACGCACTAGCTGAAAACAATGAAGGGCTTCCGTGCTCACGTGACCTAATGATAATGATGTTAGTTTCTGTGTTCGCCTTGCTCTCGATTATCTTTGAAACAATGGCCCTGCAAGTGCAAGAAGCAAGCCTGATGACCATTGTCATGACCACACAAGTTGTTTTTGCATTTTTATTAGAATTCCTGTTCTTGGGAGAACATCCATCAGTCTACAGCATTGTTGGGGCGAGTGTAATATCGTTCAGTTGCCTTTGTTTGTTGGTTCTTAATTTTCGCAGAAAACGAGCTAGGAAAGTTTTTGTACGTGAATTGGAAGAAGCACAGGTATTACGTGAGAACAACAATACTAAATAGCTGTTCTCACTGACTGTTGTTTTGTATTAGGGAACTATTGCAAGGAAAGCAAATGGTTTAATTCAGTAAGCAAAAAGTAGATGTTAGGCTTACACTGAAAAAATCAAGCATTGGTTGCAGTAACCCATGGGTGTCCAACTCGATTGGGGATGTGTGTCAAAACCTTTTGCACCTACAGACCTTTTCCGATCCACACTATTTATCCATATAATCATTGCTGTTGTTGCAAATGTTGCAAACGAACTTCCTTGTCGTCAAGCAAAATGTAGTCAAATGAAACAGCAGCACTGCAGGCTACCCAGTTACTTTGTTACTAATTTCTGACAGCAGTTGGCCGTGTGTGAATGAACTTGCTGCTGCAAAGTGGTTCGACGTAAACACGAATTACTGCGGTTTTCGCCAAATGTAAAGTCAGCTTTTACCTAAATACTCATGCGCGGTTTTCGAACCTATATGGTGTGTTTTGCACTGCAGAGTATTGTCGCCATTCCCTCAGCTAACCACGTGAAGTAAGTCACTGCAGATATGTTTTTCTAAGTAAAACTCACGAGAAACTGTTCTAGCTGATTTTAACTAACATATAAAGCTTCAACAAACAATCTCTGTTTGTGGGAACAACCAAATGTAGCATCCAATACTGACAATATTGCTTTTCATCGAAGTTCTGCAGTGTCTGGCGTTCTTTCGTTGTTGCGAGCTTTTTGTCAGTGGAAGATTGAACATAAAGTTAGTACTATTCTTTCATTTACATTCTTTTCTTTTAACCATAGGCGTAGCCAGGGGCAAGGGGGCCATGCACCCCAAATTTCCAGCACATCTTGTCATTTTGTGCTCTGACAGGCAGTGTCCCTAACAAAATACTGTTGCTCGCGTAAAGTCAAAGCAATTGGCCCCCCAAAACATTTTGGGTTGACCACGCTACGGCTTATTACCACTGTCATACAGACGGCCTGCAGCTCTCTCGCGCCCAGAAATGCTCCTCAGTTTCAAGTCTTTTACACAGCACTTTCTTACTTGATGTTCAGTCTTCAACTGATAAAAAAAACTCGCAACAACGCAAGACCGCCAGACATTGCAGAATTCCGATGAAAAGCAGTATTGTCATTCTTTTAGATTGCGTAGCAAACAACATTATCGTGTTGTTTAAGTACTGATAAGAGACAAGGACACGTTTGCATTTTCGCTCGTTTCAAAGTAAATTGGTGAAGTTATGCCTCTGCGCAGTTCCTCAAATTTTAAGTTAATGACGAGTCGTCATAGGAAGGAGTTGCGCGGGACCCCAAAAGCGCGAGGCCCCAACCCATGGCTTATTTGACCTATGTCGAAATCCGTCACTAGTTACGTATCTGGAGGTTCGTTACGAAAGGTGTCATTATTGTACGTTTTACTTCTTTCTTGTTCAATGTCCTCCGTTTGTGCTATTGCATTGTATTTTCTCTACGCTTTTGGTTGTCAATGAAAAAATGTGGGTAGAAGAAAAACCATGTGAAGTGTTTGCATAATAGCGCTGCATTTGTTGAAGAAGCTTGTAACCAACTTGCCTTATTACACAGCGTTGTCAGGGCAGGCCCGTAGCCAGGTTTTATCTTTTGGAGGGGCAAGATACATTTCCAGGGAGCAAGAATTTTGTTATATGTTCAAAAGAATTTCTTTTGGGCACAACAAAATTCTTTTGGGAACAAAAGTAATTTGAGGGGCAGTGCCCCTAAATGCCTCCCCATGGCTACGGGCCTGTGTCAGGGTTCAAATTAGGTTGGAGATGCAGTCCAAATTAGGTTGGAGTTTGCTTGACGTGGTTCAATCGTTAACAGCTGTGTTTTGCTTGATCTGAACATGGCTACTGTAATGATAAGAACCAGTGGTGGTATTAGGGCTGGGGAGCCAAGGCAAGACTGGAAAGGGAGATTTTGATGACGTCACCATGCTCGTCTAACCATGACAAAACCTTTTGATCATGCCTAGGAAGGGGATATGGTGGCCACCAAATAATACGTTCCTGGCACTATAGCATGATTGGCATAATAGAAATGCAAAAGGTATCCTTGATGCACAACTTTAAAAACACTGAAAGGTGACAAGACAAAGCTAGCAACACAAGAAGGTTTAACTATAGAAAGTGGGCATCGCCACCCACTTTCCTAGTTTTGCACCCCATTTCTCTGCATTCACCATCAATAAACTAGAAAGTTTGTAACAAAATTTACACCACCAAAAATGCTTGGTTTCCTGAATTTATTCACAGGCATATTATTAAGGGACTCTATGAAACCACAAGCAAAAACTAAGCAGATTCAAAACACTAAATTAAGTATTCAGGTAAATTTTTACAACAACTGCATATTTGGCAACTTTGGCAATTTTACCGCATTTCAACACTGGCGATTTCTACTACGATGTTATTCACTTTTCTATGCCGCACTAGGGGTTATGGTTAGAGGATGAGAGCAGGGCTAGTTTTGGTATTAAAGTTTCGAATAGCGTTTAGGCCTAGTGTTAGTTTTCCCGGTAAATTTGGCGGGAAATTTTTGGCGAGCCTGTTTAGGGTTTGTAAAACTTTACCAGTGTTCATTAACTAATGCAGTAGTAAACAGGCTACAATGCAATTTGCAATAGATTTAATCAAAAAGGTGAATTGAATTTGAAAGAGATTAATGGAGCAAAGACAAGCCTTCGTTTGAAAATAGCAAAACTCTTCATATGAACTTCATATGTTCTTAAAGAAAGGGCCCCTTTTTCACAGTGGTCCTCACTATATTATGAGAAGCTTAATTCTCTATCAGTGAAAAAAGTTATCATTTAATTATCATTTGTTATGAAGTTTTGCTCTTACGTGATAGGGTCGCTTCAGAACTTTTGGAAACAAATTTTAACCCATAGTTTTATAAGGCATTGAAGTTGGTTTGAAGCTTTCCCTTATTTACACATTAGAGATGCTGCTGGGGACCCTATGAAAACAAGTTACCTAGATATTACGGTGAGCTTAGGAAACCCTTTGGATACAGAGTACTTATACATTACAGTTGTTGTTGGGGGCCCCTTCAAAATCACAGAACTTGCATATACAGTTGCTATCGGAGATGCTTTAAAAACAGAGTACTTACGCATTACAGTGGCTGTTGGCGGCCCACTTTGAAAGCAGAGTACTTGCACATTACATTTGTTGTTGGGGGGGCTTTGAAAGTAGAGTGTTTACTTATGATCTGCTTCTGAATACAGTATGTGTGTGGACAATACGTTTCTCGCCAAAACTGAGGAAAATTTATGCGTGAAACACCTCGAGGAGAGGCCCCTGAGAAGGGAGGTCCGAGGCAAGTACCTCACTCGCCTTCCCTTAACTACTACTGCTAAGAACCTTCGAACCGTTGGAGGTCATCGGCTTCTGGCTCAATTTTTTAAAGTGCAACAAAAGGCTCTAAAATGCAAGAATTATGGAACTTTCACGGTGCGTGCCCTTGTTAAGGTTGATACAATTTAACCTAGATTTTTAATCATAGTCGCACGTAAGACCCATTTATTTAGGAAGTACAGTCATTTTTCCTAAATATTCGATTTGTCAATTACCACAACGATTTCGCCTAACATTCCGTGGTGAAAATCTCCACATTAGCATCATATGCTTTCGCTACTCAACTATGGAATATTTTAGAAGAAATCGTTGATCGTAGATTCTGAATACTTTTCTGGTCTTGCTTTTTGTTTTGAGGACTCTGGTCAAAAAGTACGTGCACAAAGTACGTGCCTTGTTTCCCATCACCAGTTACTGGAAACAAACTGTTGCGATACCTTGAGATTAAGATTGTTGCCAAATAAGCATGTACGTCTATATTTTGTGATACAGAATCGTCTATTCCTTTTTCCCCCATTAGAAAATGCCAGTAAATGTATTAAGTGACCAAGCTACTTCGGGCTTGACTGTCGCATGTCAACGATCATCCATATGGAAATATACTGTATCTGCAGTGAACTGTTGTGTTAAATTAATCGGCAATGGAAAACTCTAGCAAATTCAAGTTGTGGGTTCCACCCATTTTTGTACGTTTTTCCAAAGCCTTTTTATTTTTCCTGTTTTTTAAGAAAATTAAAGCAATAACTCACCTCTCCTCACAGCGGGAATATGCTTCTTCATCCGCTTCATGTGAGTGGCTTACCTCAACCAACGCCTTTGGATTTACAAGCNCCACCATAAAATTAAATCGATTTTAAAACCCATGCAAACAATTACCAAGATGCTACGAAATGGGAAACATCGTATCCACCAGGTTTTTTTTTAAAGTTTGACCTTGGAGACCATCAAGACATTTTGTGAGACCGCAACTACTTAATCTGAATACCGCAATGGCCATACAGCGCGATTTCAGTGAATTTGTGCTGTGGTCATACAATGAGTTTCTACTGTCGCATGAGAGACCGTTGGAAAAATATGAAAAACCGTTTCTGTCCCTCAGAACGCCTTAAATCTACCCTGTAGATCGCCAAGGCGCTGTATACTGCGTACCGGGTTGGAACCGCAGTACGAAGTACTTTGGCACAACAAAAAAGCACCGTAACTCGCTCAAAAGAACTACAGCCGCTATGTCGAAAACTGTTATCCTGACAAAAGTTGTCAGGATAACAATTTTAAATTTGCAAAACATGCTGTCGAGTTATGATATGACACCCAATGAACTGGTCAAAAACTCAGATGGTTGCATTTGTAAATGAATTTAGAAAACGATGGTTTGCCCTATCGTTTTTTATCAATTAGACAATTGCTTTTATTAATGAAAAATGGTCAGATCCTTTCCTACAAGTGTATAAATCAGCATTTGGTGAAACTTTACTTACAGTGAGTTGAACATTTTTACTTTGTATTTAGTTTGGCATAACTGTAGTGGTTGCTCGCTGAAAGGGTCACGCCAAACCGCTAGGCCAAAGGAGAACTCCAATGACTTTTGCGCCGTTGGGGATGTTATAATTTCTATAGCTCTTATTCTTTGCGCGATTTCAGTCATGTAGCTACCACTTGCGTGGAAATTCAGCCACTACCTAGAGCATATAAACTGCACACATGAGTTACACAGTTCGATCCCACAGCCCGAATGAAAAATACAGAATCGTTGCCAGAAAGTCGTGAATAGGGGGGCTTTACGTTTGTGCGGGGGGGCTTGACATTAAAATTTGACAAAAATCCGCTAACTTATAGTGTTTCATATTTCAATTTGGGGGGCAGTTGGAGCTTTGTTTCGGGAGGCTGAGCCCACCAAAGGCCCTGTAGCGACGGGACTGGAAAAATAACAACGCTTCGCTTGGAAGGAGGGAGTGATGTGACATTCGTCATATAACGAGAGCGGGAAAATAACGGAGAATCGAGAGCAACAGGTAAAAAGGCAACAGGAAAGCACAGAAGCCGAAACAAAAACATCCAACTAACGTTGAAGCCAGTGCAATGTTCCTTTGGCTAAACGTCTGAAAGCTGGTTTACACTAAGGCCGAGCAAGGCTGAGTCAAGCCAAGGTGAGCGTGAGGAAGTGCTTATACTTGCACTATTTTTCCGCTTGGCTGCGTCGGGTGCTCTGCGACAGAGATGAGCGGACTGACAAATTTTTCAGTCCGAGTCCAATCCTGATCCGCAAAAATTGAATCCGATCCAGCCCTGATCCGCATAATTTTTGAAAATCATCAGTCCGATCCAGTCCTGATCCGCCAATGTAAAATCATGTGTTTTGCCTCATGAGGCAAAATAGGCACAGCCTTTTGGCATTTGCAAAATTTGACAAGGTTCTATTTGGCATCAAAGGCAAATGCACTGTTGGAGTTATTTTGCCATTAGAAGAATCCAATTGGTTAGATTGGTCAAGTGACAAGGACAGTACACTTGGATTAGCGTAAGTTCCTTGTAATATGACCTAAAATCCTAAACATAAAAGCAAAACCCACACCCAAAACCTAACCCCAAACCTGAAATCTAAACCCAAAACCCAAACTTAATCCCAAGGTGAACCTACACTCAAAACCTAAACCTAAAAGCTGAGCCTAAAATCTAAACTCAAAACCTAACCCCTAAACCTAAACCCTAAATGTTAACTCTCAACCGAAATTTAAACATACACCCTAAACGTAAACCCTAAACCTAAACGTTTTGAAAAAGTACCTAGAAAGCACTCCTATCAAAGGTGTAATCTCTACTAGCTACTAGCCAAACGAAATAGTGAGAGAAGAACCAACGAACGCTCGCACAGCAGGCATGGACACTGACCACTCAACTATGTTTACGTTGCTACTAGAACTCAACGTTACATTTGGGCAACGGTGGATACAGTTCGAATTGCAAAATGTTCCCAGCAGAGCTTTTGCTATTGATGGCAAAACACTACCATCTTTCTATGGCAAAACATACACGACCAGCCTGACTGAAGTTTTGTATATACACGGCCAATTTATCAAATCAGTGAAATCGGATCCCAACTAAAATTTTGGATATGTTCAGAATAATCACATTATCACAGAATAATCAGTCCGATCCAATCTTGATCCGCCAATTTTCAAAAAAAGTGCAGTCCGATCCAGTCCTGATCCGGGCAAAATTGGCGTCAGTCCTGATCCAATCCGATCCAGTCCTGATCCGTGCTCATCTCTGCTCTGCGAGCGAAGTTCGACGTGCTGCCCGTGTCTATCTGGTTGCTTGTTGTAAGCAAGGTGGTATCTGCAACGATTGGCCGTTGCAGCAAAACAATCAACTGCTACTGTTGCTGCTGTGGCACTGGGACTTAAAAGGTGCTCAGAAGCAAAAAGATGAAAGTAGCCCCTACTGTATGCGTGTAATTGGTAATATCATCATTGACCACAGTACTAGCTTATTTTACTCTGCTGGTATTTTTGAAACTGCAGTAGCCTAATTTAACTCTATTGGAAAACCACCAGGCCTATCATTCCAATGCCCGTACAAACCATTGCTACTGCTTTTCCTCCCTGAAATGTTGTGCAAACGCATGAAAACACCACCTTCCTGAATAACGCACTGCGTACCTCAACATCGTCCCTGCTCAAGCCGAGATTCGGGCTGAGCTCGGTTGAGCAGTTCCTTGGCCCTCCTGGATTTTGAAATGTTTAGCAAAAAAAGGTTGTTTTCTTAGTTTTGAATGGGAAAACACACATTTCACAACTTTTGGCTCCCCCCTGGAAAAAAATTTGTAAAAATCCCCTAGTGGGCCCCCTTGGAAAAACTCCTTCCGACGCCCATGCTTTCAACGGGAAAAATTTATTACGTAAGAAACGGTAGTGGTCAAAACTAAATTTCTATCATGTCAGCCTTTAGCAGCAAATCTACTACCTGTAAGAGATTTCACGGACGCAGACAAGTGTCACAGCAATACTTGGCACAGCAATACTTCACTGTCATAGAAATACTTCAAGTAAGTACTCTCCACAAACGGATGCAAAGAATCGATCTGTAAATTTTTTAATATAAAATCGATTTCACTTAATGTCACGCATCAGTCCTAAAAACCCATTGGAATAGACAGAAATACTGGTAATACTTGGCAACACAGTATAGCAAATACGTTTAAGAGGTAGCCACCCACAAAAGAAAATAATAATCCAACTACCATAGGTTCCAATTTCTAACCAACCAAACGGTAATGATTAAAACTAAATTTCCGCCAAGCCAGAAATTAGTGGCAAAGACACTTCGTGCAAAAGCTTCACGTACCGTACGTAGAAAAATGTTACAACTGGTTGGAGAATGTGCGTATCTGCACACAGCCCTAATCAGATCAGCCATGCAGATGCACATTCTGAAATGCACAATACTGAAATTACCCGGGGAACCAAAGCCAATGGTGGATAGAGCTTGTATGAAGCCCCTGGCTAAAACTAAGAACGGCCCGCTTTCTAACAACTAGACATAACACTTTTTAACCGACTTAGGGATTGGGGTTTCCCTAAACAGTGGGGGGCCCTGGCTGTAGCCCAGTCAGCCCCCATTAATCCGCTCCTGATCAAAGCTATCTGCTTTTGCGCACGACGGTTTACACCAGTGGTTCTCAAACTTTTCTGCACGTTGACCCACAAATAAAGTATAAAATCTTCTGTAGACCACGTGGCTTAGCCCAACAGTTAATAATGCAAGGAATAACAACTGCCGAACTGCGACACATGCGCTACAATATTGTTTGTGACGTAACAAACAAAACAGTCCTCATAATGTCATCACAATGGATGATTTAATAAAAACTATTCAAATCAAATGTTCTTTTAAACTACCGTAGCTGAGATTTGATCAGCCCTCTTAATTTTGTTTGATTTGTTGAAAAACGACGTTTGCATTCCTTATCCGAATACCAATATTTTTGAATTGCAAGCTTCATTGCTCCCGTAGACCCCAGCAGTTATTCATTGACCCCTGGCCATTCAGTGACCCCCATTCGATCACATGACTACTTATCGACCCCTTGGATGGTCCAACTGACCCCTGGGGGTCGATATCGACCACTGTGAGAACCACTGGTTTACACAAACAAAAACAAAAAGGCCACAAAATCGATTTGAATAAGCTTACCCACTTGCCTATACATCGATAAATCATCGTGCGCTCATCATTGACTTTCTCGACCCCCATGATCGCGCCAGCAGTAAGAAGACCAAACGTTGTATTTTTCAAAATGAGGTTTTAATTTTGTTGCACCAGATAAACTTTCTGAATAAATGAACTCAAACATAGAAAAGGAGTTAACACTGAGGTTAAGCAAAGCTACTGAATACCCAGAACTGAAATACGTCAACATACATTTTTTTGGTGTAGATCATCATTTGCACAATATTTACAAAAAACAATACTTGCGTACATTAAGGAGGACAGGTTCGAGAGGCACTGAATGTTGCCTCCTTAGCCAAGTAATAAACTGAAGTAATAAACTCACCACCCAAAATAAAACGGAATTCGATGAAAGTTGACAAAATTAGTGGGCCACTGTTGATGCTAAATTTGTCGTGTGGAAACGCTACCAGGTTTTACAGTCGCAAAGCATAAGAAACTTAGAAAATCGTAAACAGTATTGTCATTAAGGTGAAATTGGAAAACTGCATAAACAACGTAAGCCACAGCATGCTTAAGAAACTCATAATGGAACCATACATTTGCATCATTTTAGATTTATAAACAATGACATAAATATCATAATAATTCGAGATCAACGCAGAATATAGTTCCATCTGTGCATTCTAGCTGTAGGTCAATGCACAAAGATGGTTGGGCAATGGATTAGTATACTTTCACTCCTGGTAAGATTATTTTCGAAACTTAAAATATATGTTGAACATTCCAAGAGAAACATCATACAAAAACAAGTGAAAGTGCATTTTTTTGTCGGCTGAGGTCATATTGTGTAGCTTTTCTATGACTTCAAACAGAACAACAAGAGTGTTGGGCAAAAAAAGCAGTTAAAATAAACTAGCCCAAGGAAGAAAATGTGAGGTTATTCGGTAAAGTGTTCTTAGGACATATCTTGTGTACTCAAATTCACGAAAAACGCAACAAAAAACAAATGCAATATTGAACGAAAAATTATAAACTATACAACCCTTCACAAAGTTATGCAAAAATTTTAGCCTCCCAATTACTTTGTTTCTTGTACGTTTATGACTTCTGTAAACATATAGTTCAGTTTTTTTGCATTTTTGCTGCTTGTTAGTGATGCATTGCCGTCTCAGTCAAATTTTGCAAACACACTGCATATCCACACACTATAAGAGCGTATTATTCTCAACTAAAAAGTGCAAGTTTGCAAAGTCGCAAAGTATACGCATNGGATTTTTGCATAACATGCCCACATACAAACACCAAGATNCATCTACTTCTTCGCAAGCTCACGTTCGCGCCGCATCTTTTGAGCTACCACTACCACAGAACTGANGAGAATAAGACAACCTCCAACAACACTGTGCGTTGATATCGCAGCATCGAAAAATAATGCTTGAAATGCAAAAGCAATAATAATTTTCAAAGTTTGAATCAATGTCACTAGTCCAGCTCTTTCCATTTGTAAGGCCAAAGTAGTCAATATTTGACCCAAAAACGCTAATGTTCCAGATGCAAGCATTAGCAGCAAATCATTTAGACAAGGAATGTAAAGGGAACCAGTGAACGACATGCAGACCGTAAGCAACATCATACCTTCCCATGAATAATAAAGTATAGATATGCTGAAGTGCGCTTGGGTTCCTATTTTCTCACGAGGGTGAGCGCACTTGCTAGCAGTACAACAACACAGGATAACGCCGATGGTGCGATTGTCTGCACTGGTATTTTCTTCACTTTCTCCGAACAGAAAGGAAGGTTGAGTAATGAATACTAATCCACACAGCGTGATGAAAGTTGTCGCAATGCTGACGATCCCGAATGGTTCTACAAAAAGATGGACATTTGCTTATACAAGTTATTTTTCTCATAAAACATTGAGTGAAAACCTTGTCATGCGGAGCAACTGTGGTTCTCGAAGCCAAAAGTGTAGACCCTTTTAAGCCACAGTCAAAGCGATAAGAAATTTGGACAGTATCAATGCAAACGCTTGGACGTTTACAGAAAAAAGAAAAGAAAATTAATTATGACGTCGTCTACATACGACAGAATTAGAAAACACAGATTCACTTATTAGCGCAACAATATTATCAAACACTGCAGTATAACACAACATCCAGTACTTATCACGTTGGTACTTTCTCCTTCACCAAGGGACGTGGTCAAGGTTTTAATTAATACGAGACAGCAAAAGTCAATAGTCAAGGCAAGACGTCAATAATATTGAAATGAATTGCTTTCTGCATGCTTGCAATCCATCATATGTAGTGTGAAAACCAAATGGTTAGCTGTTGTTGATGCTTTGAAAAGGAGTGGAAGAAATTTTATTCTCCACCAATAGCCCCTAAAACAGGGGTTCTTAATCTGGAGCCCGTGAATCCATCGGGGCAATAGTTCCCAAACTTTTTTGTCCACGGAACAGTGCAAGTTTTTTTAAGTGGACAAGGAACCCCCGACAGAACTGCCAAGTAAAGAGAAACGCTTTTTCACCCAAATTACCGTTATTAGGTTTCGTACTGCAACCAAAATTATGCACAATAAAAGTAACCATAAAGCATAAACAATTCAGCAAGCATGTCTTAGGAACCCTTTAGATTTGTCTATGGAACCCTATGGTTCCGCAGAACGCACTTTGGGAATCGCTGGATCAAGGGCTCCATCAGCGTGTTTTAGGGGTCCGTAAACCAAAATCCAGTCAAGAAAATCCACTAGTTTTTATACGCCTATTTGGGTCATTATTCACACCACAACAGTGGCCTAACATGAACCACTTGGCCTAATTAGATAAATCCAGTTCTGCCTTCATGAAGTAATAGTCCAAATTGGCCACGTAATTTTCTTCTGAAAGTTTGCACGTGTATGCTGAGTCGGACGCCAGCGGACATCTGGCTGTGAAGAAGGCTATAGAGTTGGATAATGTGAAAGAATAATAAGTAGGTAAGGTGAATAAGTTGTAAATTCAGCGATTAAAGAAGCAATGCCATAGAAGAGAAGATGCATCCAAGAGTTAAATTGCCTTTGGTTTCACTTTCGCTACTGATTGCGATGGCACGTAAATGCCACAGTGTTGTCTGTGTGGCAAATACAGAAAAAATTTTGCCAATACAAGTTGGAAGCGAAAAAAGCTAAGAGCACCTTACATCTAAACATCCAAAAATGCGCTTGAGAGTGCTGATTCATAATGTAAAAAGAAGATCCGATTTGAGAAAACTGGAACTTCACCAAAGTTCGGATTCATTACAACGTAGAAGCCATGGCTTGAAGCATCTTATAAAGTGGTATACCGCGTTGCCAAGCAAAAGAAAGCACATACGGTTGGGGAGACACTGATGAAAGTAGTAGGGAACTGTAGGTTATAGGACTGATTGGACTATTTCTATTTCTTTGTTTGTTTGTTATATTCACCGCTGGAAAAATGCCCATTTTATCAGTCAAGCGTATCATTAAAATGCCCCTAACGTCACAAGCACTCTTTCAGGCCTTTGACCCGTTCAGCTGAAGCCCTTTGCCCTGTTGCCAGTTTCCCTCATGTCCCTAGTTTGCCCTCCAGTGTGTTC
>JGI24022J15233_10001557_pt1 | contig 19508 bp, 9 predicted proteins | sample Ectturendosymbi2_FD_15233 | JGI IMG/M metagenome (IMG submission 15233) | reverse complement strand
GGTTGTATATTATTCAAATTGGAATGAAACTGTTTGAAGTTCCTTAAAATTAAAAAAGTTGTTTAAAGTTCCCCTAAAATGAATAAAGCAGTTTGAAGTTACCCGAAATTAAATAAAGATGTTCCACTTGGCCTGAATTTGAATGGAGCTATTCTTGTTCCACCAGAGTTGATTCAGCCTGTTGGAATTTACCCAAATTTTTCCAATACCGGTAGATGGAAACATGTTTAACTTCACCCAAATTTGAATGAAGTCGTCCCAATTTGTTCAAATTTCATTAAGGTTGTTAAAATATACCCAAATGATTTTGATTTTATCTAAATTTGAATAAAACTCTTACAATTCACCCAGACATTTCTGAACGTACAAATATTTTAATGGAGATTTTCTATATAGCCCACCTTTGAACAAGACAGTTTGAAGCTACCCACAACTGATTGAAGCTGTTGTATATTGGCAAAATTTGATTTGACTGATGGACTTCACCCAAGTGTTTACAATTATCTAAATGTTTTTGTTTTCAACCAAGTTTGATTGAAGCGTTTCTCATTTGCCAAGATTTAATTGAAGCTGTTGGACCTTACCCAAATGCTCCTATTTTACTCAATTGTTTCTAATTTTACCGAAAACGTTAGTTGGCCCAAATTTGATGAAGGCTGCTGGAATTACCGCATGATAGTAGTTCACTCAAGGACAGTGTTTATTTTGCCATCAGAGGCCAAAAAGATGGTAAAATAGTCTCAGACTATTTTGCCGTTTTGGTCACTATTTTGCCGTTGATTTGGTTATTATTTTGCCTTAGTTTGGAAAATAGACACTACCTCACTTACATGTGAAGGTAGCTGTATACTTTGCCCAAATAATGGCCAATTTTGCAGTGTTGGGGATGTGACCGCATCCCCTGCATTCCCATGCCGTACACTTATGAATAAGAACGTACAATAAAACTTGAAGCAGTCTGACTCAGTGCAACAAAATATCTGCTCGAAAGGCTTGACTCATGCTATCGCTTTCCTATCTTGACTTTTATTCAAATCTCAATATACTGTAGAGTAAACCAAAATACACCAAACTACACCCTCGGGCCAGATTAGTTCCACGAAGTAAGCTTATCGGACCTTCAGCTGCACTGTTCCACAAATGATGTAAAATGCCGTCATTAGGAAAAGCATAGCACCGCCTAAGCGACAATGATATATTGCTGCAAAGTTGGAACTAATGCGCCACTCGTGTGTCCAAATTACGTGATTTTGTCAAGAAGCACATTATTATATCATATTCCATTGTGGATACTTTCAAAGTTAGTGGTGTATGAACGAAAACGACAGCACAAACAACAGCAGTAGTGTTTCATATCTGCAGCCAGTTAGATTGCAAACTAATGTGTATTTGAACGGCCTTTTCAAACTTTTTAAGAGTAGCCAAAAATAGGCAAACTTCATGTCCGGCGGTTGAACGTGCGCGGATACATAAACTTTGGATGTGAAAGGAATCTCAGAAAAACATTACAAAAACACTTCGATTTAGCAAAAGTGCAGTTCACAGCATTATCAAAAAGTGAAACATGGAATTTATAGCGACATGAAAGAACTGGTAGACCTGCAAACCAGAGATGAGCATTGGACTGGACTTGGATCGGACTGAATCCAGACTTTGACGAATTTTGTTGAATTTGGATTGGATCCGGGCTGTAAAGCTCTTGATAAACCTAGGATCAGGACCGGATATGGATTGACTTAATTGAAAACTTTGCGTAATTTTTGTTTTAGAAAAGTTAATTTTTTGGACTTAGTCGGACTTGGATTACAAAATTTTCGTACTGTTTGGGCTATGGTGGACTTGGACTGACCTTTGAAATTTCAGGACTGGATCTGGATCGTAAATAATGACAGTCCGCTCATCTCTGCTGCAAACCCTCACGAAGTTATGATCATGTCATCTGATGAGCGGTTATGCGATACCCTACTAGCACTTCTCGAAAATTAAGCGGAAATCTAGGGAAAATGGTACAGCTAATATTGTTAACTCGGCTTCAGGTCGTCTGAACGACGAGGCCGTTTTTCTTTGATAACGTTTTCATGAATAAATATGTTTTTGTCTTTATACTTTGCGTATTTACAACATAGCATCGAACAAAGTGCTTATCCGCCCGCACCCGTCATTCTCTCACTTATCAGACTTGTGGTGAAAACATCAGGTGATCTGTGCTGTGGTCGATAAATTAGTGACTAGACAAGTGAACGGTGGAATTCTCTCAACCCTGAGGTTGCTTCGTCCCAAAAAGCAACAAACGCCCCGTGAACTCGTTATTTTATGGCATGAGTGAAATAAATCACATATAATTTCCAAAATGCAGATGATTGGGTTTGCAACAATGCTTCATTGGTTGTCATCTTGGTCATGGCAAAATTGTAGAAATGCCACAAGACATAAAGTAATAAAATATTGAAAACAATCTTATTTGTTCAACGCTTTCACAGAATCGGCCAAATGACCAGCTGTTTACGACCTGCTTTTCCGACTTTTTCTTTTCTGAAGTAGACCAAAATACAAATCGATACACAGCTTCGCTTAAAAAACACACTGATTTCCTTTACAAATGCTGCTTTTCTTCAAAGTCACTCATATCCCATAATCACGGAAGAACCAAAGATTACAGTGCAAGTTTGTTGCTCTCTGTTGCGTTCGGTGTTTGATAGAAACAAAAGTGCAATTTTCCCAAAAAAAACATCTGTTTAAACAAAAAATGTTTCGGTGAATTACAAGCATTGAATCAAACTCCTCAATAGTTTTCGAGTTGAGACTGGTAAAAAGAATTAGATTTGGAAAAATCAAAATTTTAGGAATCCTATCCAAACTGTTTATTCTGTTATTTCGTTTTTCTATGTAATCAGTAAACACATTTCAGAAATGTTAACCTTTCACAGTTATTTTGAAGTAGACTAAATTAAAATTTTTGAAAATCCAAAATCAACATTCTGCTAATGTTGTTGGTTCAGTGTGAATTAGGGAAGCTGAAAGAGTTTTTATAGAGTTTCCAGGTTCAATAAAGCTTTGAAAATTATCAAATTTAATAATCTCTTGATAAAATTTGACTTCATTGGCATTTTCATCAGTTTTATCTCATAACCGTCTTCATTTTATTCAGTTTATTTATCTGTGAATATTATTCGCACGTGAATTGACTATGAGATGCTTCATTGTGATTCTAACAATAAAAGCGTGTTTCAATGTTTTCATTTTTGGACTAACGTGAAACATTACAGTAGTGTGAAACAGTTTTGCTAAATAAATGAGTATTGCAGCAAAACGTAGAAATAAACGTGAAGCTTCGTAAAAATACATTTTTTCTAATGTCAGTAATGCAAGTACGTTGTTGTTGAGATTTGCATTTCCACCATTAGCATCGAAGTTTGTTCTTCGTAGAAAAGGAACTGCTGCAAGTTTCATAATGATTTACCAATATTCTGTAATATTATTCAAGCGAAAATTTACCTGTACTTATAAACTCGGATGTTCTCACGTAGCGCTTGGTGCGAACCTCCATTGGTTCTTCTGTTGTTTTGTTTACCTGTTCAAGGCGTGTTCCGCAATGCTTTACGCCAAGTCATTTTTAAGCTGGCAAAAAAACTCTATGTAGANTATCTCAGGCAGTTTTCCAAAAATCACTACCAAACAATCATTTCACTTAGCGGAGTATTTTTCAGCTCAACAGTGGTGAACGTTTCTGATAGTTATATTTNTTATNAAATTAACGTGGCGTTTTACTGTAAATAAGATTCACACATACTTAACGTGTTTTCTTNGCACCCTGCACAATTTTACATAAATTGCCTAGAAACAACGCTTCACCGANCAGGATTCGCTTCNGCTAGTCTGTGTAGCTTGAATAACTGAAAGAAGCAGTTATACAGCTTATGGCAGGGTGTATGTTAGAATCTGCAGGCTTGTCCATGGGAATGTCATTCCTATGGGAATCCCATGGGGAAACGTCCCATGGGATGGGACAGGCATAAATTGCTATGGGATGGGAATGGGACAGATAAATATGTCCCATGGACAACCCTAGGCTTGCCCATGGGAATGTCATTCCTATGGGAATCCCATGGGAAACGTCCCATGAGATGGGATGAGATGGGACAGGCATAAATTGCTATGGGATGGGAATGGGACAGATAAATATGTCTCATGGACAACCTTGAGAATCTGTGCTACAGGCTCATTTGCGGCGGCGGGTAACGCGATTGACCGAAAAGTTGGCAGTTTTTTAAATAAAGATTAAGGTTAGTTGGTCACGCTAACTTGGATTGGAGCTAGAAAAAATTATGCCCTTCTGGAAAACAGGCTGATGTACAAGATGAGATTTTTATTCTAGAATGCGTTGGTTTGACAAACGACTTATTAATGTGTTTAAAAAAACACTATCCATTGTCAATACGCTGAAGAGAAACGAAAACTGTAGGAAAGTTTGACTCCTCCCTTGTTTTACAGTGGACTTCACCATTTTTATCTGAAGGTTAATGCTTAAACCGGAGATAGGGACGTTTCTCAAACTAGCTACCAACGCAAAAAATGCTGAGTAAAGCTTTCAAGAGCGGCCAGGCAAGTACGCTATGTGTTGTAGAATCAAACACTTCATTGGCTGATCTCTAGCCCTTATATAGGCACTACCAACAGTTTCAGTGATAGGAGCAACGTATTGTTTTGTAACATTGTGGGCAAAACTTGTTGATACTATCTATTCCTGGTGAATTCAATTGTCAGCGTTCTAAATGTTAGCTTTGTATTGCATTTTTGCACGGAATTTAATTGTAAAAATTGCAGGCTGAGTATCAAACTGGGAAGAAATTTTTCTGGCATTACGAGGAAACAAGCCAGCTGCAACGCCCCTGACCGTTTATATAAGAATAAATTGAATGTGAACAAAAGTGAGCAATGGTCGCTGTTAATGACATTTTTGAAAATAGATACCTGAACATCATGGTGCTGTTTGAAACATAACGGAATGATCAACCAAGTCAGAAGCATACGGTGATCCGGGGATGGGGATCGATTTTACTGACAGCTCGAAGTCGTAGGATTGTGAAGAACGGACGCGAACAATCACTCACCGATTTCCGAGATTTACCAAACTAAGACACCAGATGAGCAATAGCAAGGGAGGTGTTCAGCATAAGATTGTGAAAACTCATGCACACTCCTGGTCCAGGTGAAACGTGAGTTTACTAATGATAGAACCGGAACAGTGAAAAACAGTGGAATTGCTGAAAATCATGTTGACTTAAGCGTATGCTTTGTTGTCCAAGGATTAAACACAAAAATTAGAGCTTGAGGTGAAGTTATGGTGAAAGTTAGTAGATTTACTTTAACGAAAACTTATATCAGCCGTGATTTTCTGAAGCTGGCAGTTTTACTGTTACGTAGCGCTGTGTGGCCAGAATAAGTTATTTTCATATAACAGCTCTAGATTCCGTATTTCCATAATAGCCTTTCGTATCAAGGCTATCGAAAAACTACATTTACTATGATGTTTGACAAAGCAGACCTTGAACCAAAGAAGTCTCATAAACCTTGCACTTTTTTGAATGAAATTCATGTTGAATTCTTTAGCTGAAACTCCTTTTATGTATAGAATGCTATCACATTAGATAAGTTTGATTATAACAACAGTAGGCCAGAAGTTATTTTAAGTGAACTTACTTGATATTTTCGGCATTACGAAAACTGAAAGGAATTTTACCTGTAGGAAAGTTCAGCCTCGAACAAGGTTAATTTTGAGGAAGTTGTGTATACCTTTAGCATTGAGCCTTTTTATTTTCAAAAGAAAGGAAACAAAATCGGTCGAACTATTTCACTGAATTATTCATTTCCATGACAACGTCCATTATTTTTAAGTAGCTGCAGCAGCCACTTACCTTAAATTGTTTGGGTGAATATCTCGATATGAGTAAACGTTTTGTTGATTCACTTTTTTTGTATGGTGCAGCATAAATTAAAAAAAAGGCTGCATCTGGCAACCTGAGAAGTACGGAAAATGGCGATGATTTTTCTTGCAGTCCTTTGCTTGAGCTTTTTATCAGTCGAGGCGTTTGATAGCTGCTGCAACTGCCGTAGACCACACATGGTCATGAGCACAATGCTTCACATATACAGAGAAGTGGACCCCGGTGAGTTACTTAATTTTCTTATATTTAATCTTTTCACTTGTTTTGACTTTTGTAATTATTGGGAAATATATGTTTTGTTATTTTTTCAATCTTGCACAAAAATGGAACGGCATGCTTAAGAAATCGGACAAAATTGGACGTATCTCTTAGAGGAAGTTGAGCTAGTTAACTGCATTTCTTGTTCAATATTTCTGCAGAGAATATCAAAAACATTTGCCAAAAAAGCAAAAACGTTAACGCATGTGTCTTCATTCCAAAACAGTTTTCATGTGCTCCGTGGGGATGAAAGACGGAAGAGTGCCTGACCATTACATCACGGCTTCTTCATCTTGGTCAGAAGATTACAGTCCGTATTTTGGAAGGCTTGACAACCAAAAATCTTTTTCACACCCCTCCCATTGCGGCGCGTGGTCTGCGAAATATGGTTTGTGCGAAGTGTCTGCAGCAAGTGGTTGAAAAAGTGTTTCCTATGAAAACTCTGCGAAGGAGCGACTTCAAACCTTCATTTTCATTTGTGGAGTGACGTGTTTAGGTTAAACAACAGCAGTTGTAGAACGAATTTCTGAAATATTGTTTAAAAATGACGAGTGTGAACAATTTCTTTTTAGAAATGCAAAAGCAAACGGCACAACTTTCCGCAACAATTTTACTTCATATTTAAAGTTAAATGATCGCAATCAAATCTTAAGTTTATCACATTTTAACCAGCACAGGCAGGTGAATGGATACAGGTGAGGATACCCGAAAAAGTAGCGGTGACCGGTGTTGTGACGCAAGGCCGGGCGTCCAACGACGCCGAAGAGTGGGTCACACAATATGAGATCTCGTACAGCCATGATGGACATGATTTCGTACCAATGCAAGACATGTTCGGAGATTCATTGGTAAGTTTGTTTAAGGAAAACAAGGTTTAGATATCCGGGAATCGGAAGCGCCTGCTTGTAAACAGAGTTTCCTGTTTTGCTGGGGCTGTTCGCAAACGTCTCAGAAAATGCAACTAGTACAACGTATGCGTTGATGAAATCTTATATTCAAGAGAAAAGTCACGCCTGATTTTTCAGATTTGTTCTCTAATATTTCCCTAAACGACTGTGAAATCAGGGTTATGCACAACTAATTTTAATGTTAAAAGAAGCTACAGATATATAACAGCATCAATAAGGGCTACGAGCTAAATATGCTGCAGCATGTACAACATTCATAGCCTCTACATTTCCCTTAACACTGTTTTTGTTATCAATCTCGTCTACCTCGTGCAGATCTTTCCCGGCAATCACGACCGTAAGACAAGCGTGGTGAACAAGTTTCCTCACCATGTTTTGGCCAAGTACTTCCGCTTGAAGGTGCTGGCGTTCCACGGCTGGCCGACTCTGCGCATGGACTTCATGACGTGCTGAAGCAACCAGGAATCGTGTTTTTCAGAGCAGTCGGAGATAAATTATTGCACAAAAATAAACAGCGATGCCTGAATTTAAGCAAATGCTTGATAAGTAACGTTTTTCGACAATACATGTAGCCAGTTCGTAGGAACTAAGTTTTGCCTTCAGGCTCACCGAAGACATAGCTTTTAGAGTAGGTTTCCCAATTTTTTTCAGACAATGTACCCCTTCAGCATTTTGCACCCTGAAAATTTCTTGTGACAAAAAGGACGAATGAAACAACTAAATCCACTGAATCTTTTGTAAAACATTTACAATTTTAGTACTATATAGGTGGACTCTGTTTTTGTCTCGAAGTTAATGTACTTAACAATGAGGATATGCAGCAAGGATTTTTGGAAATGATATTCGCTGATGGATGTACAAATATTTTGAAATAAATACAATCACTTATGAATATATTTCCCCTTCTATTGGTAACTTTAAATGAACCCTTTCAAATAGGCAAATGTGGCCTTAGGGGTGCATATGCCCCAGGCTGGGGACCCATGTTTCAGAGGATGTCATGCTGACTTCGAAATCCTTCGTGGCCACCGTTACGCTTCCTCACAATTTTCATGCAACGTTACAGACTTCTTATGGATAAATTTGGAACTTACCAATACTCAATACTTCGAGTTACGACACAAGGTTAAACTTTGACCGTAACACCAACCACAAAAGTTTGAATTTTTAGTTGTGAGCGAAACATGATGACCCATACGTCTGCAGACTATAGATCATAAGAGCTATCAGCCTACTGAACTTGGCATCAGCAAATCGTTCACCAACTTTTTAAGTAGCTTGCGGTATAAACGGACAACGCCTAAGTTAGCTAAAAAGAAAGCATCTGAAAGGAATTAGCGCTGAGACCTAGTCATCCGTGTGGAGGTTTTGGTTGGTTGGGGATGCCACGCCCCGCAACAACAATGAGAACTTTCTAGTATGCATTTTAAACAGCAGTGCACCAAGAGCGGAGTAAATGAAGCAAAGTGCGTCGTTCCACGCTTATGAAAACAACAAGAATAAACTGAGGATTTCTTTGAAGAGGCACTGCTAGACGCTCAATACGCTTGGTGTTCTAGTCTTCTTCCAGTACGTGACTTCCTATGCTCAAACCATCTTAATTCCTACCTTGTCACGATTTCAATTCCTTCCATCAGCCTAAAGTTTAGTTCCTCCTCTTATAACAGAGGTGGGCAATTAGCGGCCCGCGGGCCACACGTGGCCCGTCACAACGTGTGCAGTGGCACGCGGAAGCAATTAGGAAAAACTTTTGAATCTGAAAATTCCTCCCACTAAAAGTAAATTTCAGTGCAAAGGTTTATTTGAACCGAGACTTGCTTCTATTTCCATTAGAAGTACTGCCCTCTCCTGAACGCGGCCTTCTCAAAGTGGCTCCCGAGCTAAAGTAATTGCTCCCTGCGTTAGAAGATTATTGTAGAGTAGGTCACTCTCTAACGCAGGAGTCGGCAACCTATGGCCCGCGGGCCGGACGCGGCGCGCCAAGCAAAATCATCTGGCCCGCAGCCCCTTTACCAAGTTGTATTAACTGTATGGCTCGCCTAGTTGTATTATATCTCATGATTCTGTCCTCCTTGCAACATCTTGTTTTGCAAACTTATGAGAAACCGCACTGTGCTATAATGTATTGTATGTCGCATTTTGGGTTTTCGTTGTGAAATATGAAAATCAGGAGTTAATCTGATTAAAATTCCATAAATCCCCAAGATTTAACAACAACAAAGGGAACGGAATTGTTGGTGAAAATTAGTACGGCTCGCCATACCTTGCGGAGTTTGTTTTTGGCCCGCGAGTCGGGGAAGGTTGCCGACCCATGCTCTAACGCAAGGAATCCTTTTATAGCCACGAATCAGGTGCTACGATCTTACAGAATATCTGTTTCACCTTCCTACTATAATGTAGGCATCATCAGCTCTTCGAAGTGCATGAAGTATAAAATATAATTATATAAAACCACAAAACAGTAAAGCTGACAGCAAAGAGAATCAAATAGAACAGACTGTAATACAAGCTATACCCACATTGCACAGGACAGAAACGGCAGCCATAGGAACAATTAAGCAAAACAAACTATCAACTGTGCAGTGACGTAACAAAAAAACAATAGTAGGAACGTTAGTGCAGTATAGGCCAGTGTTTTCCACTGGGGTTCTGCGGAGCCTCAGGGTTCTGCGAGTGGCTGCCGGAGGTTCCGCCGAAACATACCAAATTTTCGTGTTACGAAATTCGCAACCACAATTCTATGCAGTTGTAGCAATATACACACTTGGATCAGCGCGTAGGGTTCCATGAGAAACAAACATTTACGGAAGGTGTCGCTGCATCAAAGAGGTTGAAAAACACTTGTATAGGCGCATTTACAGGTATGATTCGTCAGAATCACTAGACAAGTTGAGGGAACCCCTGAAAAGGCTCAAAGAGAGAAATGAAAAGCTTCCATAGAAATGACAAATACCTTGTCTTGCCAAGCCGGCAAGTTATAGAAGAGCATGCGCCTAATGTTGATAACGCGGTTAGTGTGAAGAAACACAAGCATAGACATGTGACTCACATGTAAAGAGCACACACATGGATGGCGACAACGCGGTTGCTATGATGTTTAGAACCCCTGCGTTTTGCTGTGATGAGTTCCAAGTGGAGCAGCGGATCGACTTCTATAATGTATGGGGGAGTTGGAGGTTACGAACGACTAGGGTCGTTTGGGCTACAGATCTCCCGAGAGTGAAGTCATACAAATAGTGAAAAGTTAACAGTTGGTTAATAAAAGTATGTAAAAGTCTGTTGCCGTGAGTATGAGGCTTAATATGCGCAATGTGTTTATACTACTGTAATTATGGCAGATAAATACATGCAGGCAAGTTCAAGCCGCCAGAAAAAATACTGGTTTGACCTCGCCACAAAAAATTTTGCAATTTTCACATTAATTGCAAATATTCGTGATGGCTAAGGAAGGAAATACGTCACGACAGTTGTGGACAAGCGCAGAGTTTCAATGTGTGTCACAAAATCTAAGCAGGCTGAGAACAAGGCGTCCGATCGTGTGTTTGGGAAATTCATTTTCAGTCGATGTGATGATTCATGCGCGGGAACGGAAATTCCTTTACAACTTGGTAGACAAAAGATTCGTAATGCGCTTGGAGACTAAAGGCATCACATTACTTCATACGAGAGCCTTACGCGACCAATTTTAGTGAAACAAGAAAAAACAAATTTGAAGCAAGATCACAGCAATATCAAACTATTTTCGTAGTACACTAACAGCATAACAGCATTATAGAATCAATGCACACCAACAAAAATATGGAGAATACCAGCATGTGAGCCTGCAAAAAGTGTAAAACACAGTTGAATTTTTCTCTCTAAAGGGATTTCTGATCAGATTTCTATTGCACTGTAACTCAATAATTTCACACCTGAATTTGAATGCGCTTTTGGTCAAGCAAATTGCCGATTTTGGTTTGTCTCGTATTATGTGGACGAACATGATAAGTTTAAAATAACTATTAAATGTACCGGCAGCTGAGATTTATTGTACTTACGCATGAATTTGCCCACTTCAAGATTGTAAATATCTTAGTTGCAGGATTTTCAAATGCTAGCATCTTTGCCAGTCGCAATTTCATATGTGTTCAAACATCTCACGGCGCGATTTGCAACAACTGATATTGGCTGTAGATGACATGAAGCTGCTCTTCCACAGGCAATGATTTCATACTGTACTCATGACTTCAACAGACTTTGATACGTAAGTACATAATATTCCAAATTGTTTTATGCAATTTTGCCATTGTTTCAGACAGTTATTGAGAGACTCATCTAAGTTGTATCGAGGGTTCCTGTAGACCACTCCAAAATTTGTTTTATGACTCTTTGTTTCCAAGTAATTAAAAAAAATTCAAACGACGCGACACAGGTTTAGAAAGAAGGCTTATTGTGCATAACGTCTTCACTCACACACGCAACGCGCGAGGCTTAAGCATACATCGCAATCATACTGTAAGGAACACACAGATACATGAATGAACTCCAGGATACATACGTGGAAGTAGTAGAAAAGAATACGCTTGATGCCGCTCACACATTTACTTTGATGAAACACAAGCATACAGATTAAAGGGCATACGCATGAAAGACGCCATCACGATTATTATAATGTAGTGCTGAGATGACTTTCCAAACGCACCGATTTATAAAATGCGTGGGGGTGATGGGAGGCTGCGAAGGACCAGGGGTCATTTAGACTGCAGACCTCCTTAGGACGAAGCTACTTTTCGTGTAAGGAAGCAGTTTATTGCAGTAAGTAAACGTCTTTTGCTCTGAGTATGACGTTCAATATGCCAAATACGGTTATATGGTTTATTGAAGCAAGATGCGTTGCAGGCAAGGTCAAGCCAGGAGACGAAAACGGTTTAACGCTGTCACGTTGAACAGTTGCTGTTTTCACATGTTTAAAATATTCGTGAAAGCTGGAGAGGAAATGCGTCAAAAGTAATAAACTAGTGCAGCACTGTAATGGTGTCATGGGATTTAAGGAGGTTGAGCACTAGGCGTCCAAACATATGTTGCGGAAAAAAAACTTCTCAGTCGACGTCGCGAGTCGTGCCTGCGAACGGAAATTCGTTTGTAGGTCGGTAGTCCTACTACTTCATGCATGGGTTTGATAAGTTTCCAAATCCACACATTTTTAACTGAAAGTCATATCCTCAGAGATAATCGAAATAATTTTTTATGTGGGCACCTACAACCAAAGCCTGCTTTCGGGAAGTTGCAGTGCTGAAATTATTTCCTGGAAGTGGTGATATAACAGAAATTTCCTTTAATTCTTATTTCCGACAGCGGTATAATACCTGGTGATTTTGAACATGGAAATATGGTTTCTCCAATCTTGTTTTTATTTTTCGATAAAAATCTTATGTTATGATGCAGCAAGAACAGATGTAATTCGACATCAGCTTGTTGAGATGGCTCAATAAGTCACTGTGCGTAGTACTGTGAACTTTAACGGACGTAGTGGTAGTTCGCTATCGGAGTGGTTGTTGCTTCGCTATCGGAGTGGTTGTTGCTTTAAACATTGACAGTCGCGGAAAAATCATGCAGTGCAATAAATGCGGTCATTCATTTGGATCTAGGCTGGAAACCATTTTTCGCATTGTTGCACTGGCAGCCTTGTGTTGGTAACAGTAACACCATTCCAGAGGGTAAAATCATCACAGTTACGTATGTATTTCTGCCAGTTTGATGTCCAAGTGTAAGTTGTCGCTTGCAATAACTGCTAATTTTCATATTTCACCGAAGAAAATATAGTATCGGTAGACTTAGAAGCTGAGTATTTTTTCACAGCCCATCTGTTAGTGATCATCGGGCGTAGTGATGGTAACCCATTATTCAGTTCTCTTGAGCTTGCTTTTATGTTGTCATTTCGGGTGTAGCAAGAAGTAAAAGAGTTGAAGGGTGGTTATTCCACAAGTGGGTATGCGTAGTGCGCACCAGACATGTTCCAAACACAAAGCTGTGCTTGTGGCAACCACAGCCTTTTCGGGAAAACCAAATATGACATATTTGATGCACGAGCAATGTGGTTGCCGCACATCAGGGAAATCGATAAAAGGAGAAGCCCATTTGACGCGCATGACTTATTTTCAACCTCGGTTGTTCATCCTTAGCCTATCAAGACTTCGCTTCCGAACTGTGCGATAAGCCGTTGGATAGGAATCGACCTGATTTTGTACTGAAGAGTTTGTGAAGTTCCACTCGGCAGGAAGCGCCGTTTGGATTGACCCCAGTTGACCTCAGTGACACCCGTGGAAATCACTGAACCGCTGCTGACAAGACACCGCTGAGAAAACTATCAAGTTTTGCTGATACTTCTACGAAAATACATTCGTTTGTTATTCGCAACAAATGTTCGTCACCAAAGAAAAAAATCGGTACTCCGAAAGTAATAGGAAACTTTGCATGCAGACCCGAAATCAGCCAGAAACATTTTGACAAGCTTATGCCCGAATCTGGTCCGACCCGAAAAGCCTGACTTTCAACTCTATTGTCTGCAGTCTTCCGTTAATTCTGAAACAGGTTTGGCGTTTTGAGTTTTTCTAAAGTAAAATAGACGCTCATCTGCTTCGACCTTAAAAAACACAGATGGGCGTTAGAACTGGGGGTCAAGCTGACTTCGAGCTGCAGTTGAGCTTTGCGCCTCTACAATGAAAATGTGACGTTTAACGCAAATTGCTCATTCTTTCGCGTGAACATACTCGTTTTGTCTTCATCTAATATTCTCACACTCAACGTGTTTTTACTGTAGAGTAGACGGTGCTTTAAGTTCTTTTAATTGCGGTATCTGTGAGTAAAGCCATTGTTATGTTCATGAAATTGCCAACTGGCTGCAAACAAGTAAACACGGTGTGTCCTTGTAGTTGAGTTTCTCCCTGCGAAACGTTCGGCGGTGTTCAGTGAAATGAACTTAGCTGGATGAATGTACGTCTTTGAAGACGTAAGGCCTGTCAAAGGCTAACTGGAACTATGGAAAATATCGGAATAGCAACCTGAGGTTACAGTAAAACCCTCTCGGTTAAGAGAGTAAAAACCGCTTTAGGGTAGGTTTTGAATATCCCTGAAAAGTTTAAAACTTCTTTTCTCTTTTAACACTAAAGAAATATATAAAGTGATTGTAGATTTCTACGAACTGTAATCCTACTTTTTATATTTTCGCAACAGGAAAGTACTGTCGTGGCTTCCAAAGCGTCCACGAATTCATCCCACTTTTGCACCTTTTCAGACGTTTTTACAACAATTTGTAAAGTTATATCTCCGAAATTACGACGTCAATCTGCGTGCGATTGATGCCATAATCCTTATTTCGGCAGTAATTTGTTTTGAAACTTTCACCACAAGAACATCATGAGACTTACTTCACTTGAACCAAATTGTCACTTCTGTTATTTTGCAAATGGCTTAACTGTTTGTATCCGTTAAAGAAAGCTTATGTTACTTTTCTGGAACCAGACCCGCAACCAGCTGATATTTTGGAGGGAGACAAATTGATACTGTAGCAACTTCTTGTTGTACTTTTTCGGGAGGGGTGAATGCTTACTGTGTAACTTATTGTTGTACCTAAAAACTAAGTTTTGGAAAATTTCGGGTAGGCAATTGTCCGGTTGCTCGCCCTGTCTGCGGGCATGGCAACCATTTATACGAGACGATTCTAGATTGCAAAATGCATTTTCAAGTCGTACAACTTCAATGTATAGCGTCCTGAAGACTTCCTGACATTTATGTTTGATTATGATCAGTGCCGGATTAAGGTAGCATGGGGCCTGTAGCATTTCGAAAGAGCGAGGCCCTAAACTTAAAAAACATCTCAACACCTGCTAAATCATAAAGTGTGCGGACAAGGCAAACATTTTACTATAGCTTTACTCTCTGCATGCTTTCTCCAGTTTGTATCGTGACATGACAGTCTTGAGTGTATAGTGCTGACCGCCAGTGTTGCCAAATGGTTGTGACCTAAATCTGGGAAATGGTGCCACAAAAGCTGCTAGATTCTACTAAAAGTGTCACAAACTTTCAGCTAAAACTTGCTAAAAGCAGTGAACTTCTGTTAAAAATCTGTTATTTGAACATGATTAAAAGGAACGTATTAAGTTTTACAATATATTAGTTTTTCGTCTTGCACTCGCTCTTAAGCATGGGCTGAAAATGCCGGTCTTGGCCAACACACTTTTCGGCCCACACTTTACTTTTGGTCAACATTTTGAGCAACGTAACTGCAGCTTACTTTGTTTTTTGTATGACACATAGTTCTTTACGATCTTTTGAATTGTTGCATGCTTTGATACAGTAGAACAATGCTGCAGTTACGGTTGCTCAAACCATCTGAGCATAGCTTCAGCCCTACAACTTTCTCTGTCCGGTCTTTGTAACTAAAATTTTGTGTTACATTCGTGAGTATGCATAAACTTCTTTATTCTTATCTGAGTGCTTTTGTTATCAGTTATGCCTTTTAAGCTCACAAGGTTTCACTATGATTGCATTATTGCAAACTTCGCAAAAGACTTTTCTTGAATCAGCAGGATAGGCAGTAGGCACTGAGCCAACTTTTAAGTTCTGAATCTTGCAACCATATATGTCGAAACTTTTGGCAACTTTGGTTTAGCAGGAAGTTTTTTTTTTACCAGACATTACTACTTACTAGTGTAACTTAACCACTTGAAAATATCGTGCCGTGGGATAAAAACATATTTTACCAATGTTGTCTTTAACTCAATGCGCTCACTAAGCACACAAACAAATCATTTAGGCTTCACCAAGCTATCTAATTACTTGCTATTATGATACAATTATCTGCGTGAAGCAGCTTCGTTGCATCATGATAAAAATTCCAAATAATTGTAGGCAGCTGGTTGTGCTTTGTCCTGGTGTTATCCAATTAAAAACGTCATAAAGAAGAGACGTACATTTTTGATGAAGAAGGTGTGCAAGTTTTCATCTTGAAAAACTGTTGAAACAGGTTTTTGGTCAGGAATGTGTTACCATTAAACCTGCTAAACGGTTGGTTAACCCTGCCAAACCCTGCTAGAAAATCAGCTAACTTCTAGATTGAAAATTTTACAGCTAACAGTGAGAAAATACTGCCAGATTTAGCAGCAAAAACGGCAACACTGCTGACCGCAATCTTGAGCCTTTTGCTACGTAACTGCACAAAAAGAATCAAACAAGAATTTCTGGACACAGACAGCGTTCAATTGAAAACATTTACTTACTACGTTAGGCAAATTTAGCAAAATACTGACTTAGAGTGAATGTAATAAATAAGATTAGTTACAGAAGATCGCAGGGGCCCTCAAAAGCGCGGGGCCCGTAGCAATTGCTACATTTGCTACTATTGTTAATCCGGCTCTGATCATGATGATGACAGCGTCTTTACAAATCTTCAAATTACTTTGCAAAAAGTACTGACGATGACAGTATCTCTTGCAAGCTGCGACGAATCCTTCAGTGAACAAACATACTTGAATGAAACCATAGACAAATTTGCTTCGGAATAGGCACGAAAAGTTTTATTTTAATAAAAACGTTGTGTTATTTAAATCTGGCCCTGTTCTTGGGAAATGCGGTACTACTGTCCAGAAGGTCTAGTAATGATTCAAGAATACGGAGAAAATTAATAATTTATAGATGCGCCAAAAAGTTTTTGCGCAGTTAAGGATGAACGATTAGCAGATTTGCAAATATTTCCTGATTTTGCTGCTTCGCGTCACTCAGGAAAGGTTGCCGTTTGCAACGTGGGCCAACAGTTGCGTGTAGTATTGAAAATGCAGTTTCTTGTACGCAGTAACAGGCATTAGCAGTGAGAAGCTCACGTTGAAAGTCAACACATACATTTTAAGAAAACGCGATTGGCGCAACAGAGACAAAATTTGCAAAAACAACAAAACTATGTAATTTGCAGAATGAAGACACACATTTTTGCAAACGAATCACTGAATCAGCAACAAAATATAAGATTATCTGAAAGAGAAGCATGAACTTACGAAAAACAGGCCATCAATTCTCTGAGAAAAGAAGCTCAGTTGCAAACTCTTTCATTCCGAAGGAAGAGAGAGATTATGTATGCGCATGCACAAAAGATATCTCATCTTTGCTAGTTGCAAAATGTTTATGTTGGGTTTTGGTGAACAGGTTTTTTGGGTACAGTGCTTTAAATTTTTGTAGTGATCTGCTGCAAAGAGTTGTAAAACAACGGTTGTTCTTTATTTCATAGACGTTTTTGATCAAATGCCAATTTCGTGGAACTGTAGCATTTTGTTGTGTTTGAAAGTGTCTGGTGTTGGATTGATACACAATCTTGAAAAACGCAAAATATTCTTTACATGCCACAGGCAGGGGCTTACCGAGAAGGGCAAGGAAGGCACAACGTCCCGCGTGCCATCTAACTTTAATACGCCCTGGCAACAGGCAATTTTGCCTTCAATTCAGTTGATGATGTCTGACGCATTAAGACTATACGCTGAGCTAAGGTTTGTTAGCTGCAGAATTATCTATGTTTGGTAAAAGTTTTCAAATTGTGGTCGACGCATGATTAGGACTGCTTGAACATCTCACAGGAGGTTTGAGATCCACTGATTTAGGTTGTAGATTATTGCGATGGTTAAAGATGCCAGTATCGCTATATTATCTCAACAGTCGCTCATTCCTTGCGGAGAATTCTTGTGGCTTTCACAGTATGTTTCTCTCAAACAAAGTTATTGCCCGTCCCGTAACTAGGGGGAGCGCAGGGGACTATTCTCACCCCTGGAAAAATGTGTCGGGCACAGTTTAAAAAACGTGGGCCCCTGTCAAAAACCTTTTCGCCCGCCTAGTGGCCCAAGCTGGTTACGGGCCTGGTTATTGCTGGGGAACTTCCTATCTCTTTAAGGATTTCCGCATGACTTCAGTAAGATGCGTCAAATATTAAGGTTCCAAATAGAAGAGGTGCCAAAAATAAGAGGAAACTTCTCCATGTTTATGAATTCCTCAATCCATATCCAGGGCATGTCCAGTAACCTTGCTTTCAGTCAAGAGAATGTTTTATCAAAATCTGAAACACGTCTTTGTTGAAGCCTTCGCATGCGCATCTACACAAAACACCGAAGCGACGCCAGCCGGTGGACAATAATTGGATTTGACTCTTTGCTAACGTGGCGAAGTGCACTGAAAATCGATAGTAATGTCATGTGGAACGCTGTGAAAAACACCGGATGGGATTTGCTACAGCATGCCATGAGAAACAAATGCTTGGAGGAGGTAACTGTGTCAAAAGTAGCTGCCCAACAGAGTATTAAAATTAACTTCCAATATCCAGCTGTTTGGTTCACGCACGGCAGTGTTATTGAATATGACCAAAGCACTGTCTTCGCTCTGTATCAAAACCAATTCTTTCGTATGGCAATAGTTTTACAAAACGTTTTGTTGTTAACCAAATCAATCGTTTTCATGTAAAACGAGTGGTAAAAATGGAACTTCGCCGCTTCATCTGTGCCGGCATACCGCGCGTTTTAATGCCGTGGACGAAAGTCGGTGTGGCTGTGAAAAATGTGCGTACACACAACTGGTAGAAAGATGCTGAAATTACCGCAGCCATCTGAAGTATCAAAACTCGGGAAGAATGGTGCTCGTTTCAAAGTAATCTTTTCAAAGCGTGATTTTTCCCCGTGTGAAATAATTCTTGCACCTTTTTGCAGTGTTCTTTGATATTGGTTTGACAAATTTCACCACCCAATGAGCGAAATAATGCCGTCCCGTCGCAGCTTTCAGCAGTTTCAAAATCGATCCTTTTGTTGAAACGCTCCCTGGCCTGTGGCTGCCATCTTTCCGAATACGTCTCTTAGAGCAGGGATGGGGAACCTGTTTGCTATCACGGGCCGCATAAATTGTGGATTATGGCTTGCGGGCCGCAGAAAACATTTGATTTTATCCTGAAATTCTACCTTTATCTAATTATGAAGGATAGAGTTTGAAGAATTGTATGGTGTAACGTCTTCATAGAGGCTTCTTATGACATAGGCCTACTAAGTACCCGCTTCTCATGGACATTCGCTTTGACGCGATTTTGTGTTCTAAATTCGGTAACGAAAAATCTGATGCGGCCCATATTAAATGTTCACGCGGGCCGCAGGTTCGCCGCCGTCTTAGAGAATGTGAACTCATTCTGACCTGCTGGTGTTTCAGACATGTGCGCATCGTTATCTGTTTTGCCTAATTGACTGAAGAAAGTCATCGCTAAAATCAACGTAGTTCCCAGCAGGAGGCCTTGATTCTATCAATGCTCTGTGGAGTCACTTAAAAGCACTAGTGTTTCTGTATGCTTTCGAGGAATCAGTCAACTGCCATCGGCTTTCGTCTTTTTGCGATGATTCAAACT
>JGI24022J15233_10001556_pt1 | contig 19510 bp, 20 predicted proteins | sample Ectturendosymbi2_FD_15233 | JGI IMG/M metagenome (IMG submission 15233) | reverse complement strand
AAGCAAGGAAACACACCCTCATAGCACAAACTGATCACATGCCTACCAACAACCTGCAAGCTTTCCTCAGAGTACTAGCCGACCAGATCACACAACATTTGAACCAACATGACATCCTAGCATGCGAACAGAAAGGAAGTTGACCTGGATGCCGAGGCATCAACGGCCACTACTTATCGACAAGTGCAGAGGCCAGGAGAAGACCAATCTGGCTACGCGGTGGACAGACAAGAAAGCAAGTGAGACAGTGCCGCACTGCTAGACAACCTGAAGCAGGAGGTTTCTTTAAGATTAATCACAAGCTGATCAGGCTTGTCCAGCAGTCAGTGGGAAACTGGAACATCGCACTAACATCTGGCGGCAAGCGCCATGCCAATATCAAGATCAAACAGGGAACATACGAAAGAAATGCACTGTCACCACTGTTTTTTGTGCAGCTATCAACGCACTGAGCTACGTCCTCGAAGACGGTAAACAAAGGATGTGCACCAAACAGCAAGGCGCAGGATGGGCCATCAACTCAACATGGATGATCTCAAACTGTACGCTAAGATCTGATAACTCTAAGTGAGACACCCTAACTGACAATAAAGACATTGCTTGGAGTTAAATCGAGATTGAGGAGCAACTAAGGATTCGGCATCGAAACAGGCAACAAATATATAAGCTTACTGCGAAGTGTGTACATGGAACAGGAGGAAGTCAAGAGCAAAACAACAACCTACAGAGAAACGTTGAATTCGATTCGCACATCACAGCTCAACGCCCAAAACAAAATACAGGCCATGAACACATGCCCGACGCCAGGAATCACCTTCACAGCAGGAATCATAGACTGGAACAAGAAAGAGCTACAGGACATAAACAGAATGACAAGGAAGGCCATGAATATGTACGGCGGAATTCACCCAAGAACAGACACACACGCACCGGTTGTACTTGCCAAGGTAACAAATTGGCTGAGGATTAAGAAGTCGCAGGAACAGTCAGCTTCTAATGCGCAAGATTACATCAGCAAAGCAAAGGTAAAAGATCCCCGAAGTAGTCTAGAAATATCAAGCAATTACAGGGTACAAATGCAGGGAGAGATAGCAGAATGGGAAATAGAAAACACAACAAAATGGACTGGGATGTAGTTACATGGACAGTACAAACAGCAAGTACCCGAGATAGCATCAACGGAGAATACCGATGGATGCGGGAAAGCACAGGACTCAAGATAGAAACAGAAGCACTCATACTACAACAAAACAAGATCAAGCACTGAACAGCAAGTGCAATAAGTCCAAGATATTCCATACGACTAACTATCCAAAGTGTCAAGTGTGCAAATAAAAGGATAAGGCAGTTGCCCACATAGTGAATTCATTCCACAAGATAGCAGGAAGCTTGTACAAGACGAGGCATACCAACGTGGCAGCAGTATCTGCCACAGCATGTGCCAGTGCCACGAGATCAAAACGACAAATGTCTCCACAAACCCAGCCAGCTGCAGAAAACAACAAGGTCAGGGTACTGTGGAACTTGCCGATAGGACAGCCAGACAAACAGATACAAGCTCGCCGACCGGACCCCGTAACAGACAAGCAGATCAATGGAGGGTTGATAATAGTAGATGCAACTGTACCAAACGTAGAAGAAAAGGAAAAGGAGAAAATATAAAAAAATATAAGGACCTGAAATTTAAAATGCAGAGAATGTGGAATATCCAAAACAGAGTAATGTCAATATTAATAAGATATCTGGGAACAACCAGCAACAACTTGGAAAATCACCTCGAGAAAACAAAGATACAACTTCAAAAATGCGATACTCAGCGGCGGGTACATGTCACAAGGAGTGCTGGATCTCCTATGGGCCGGGTAAGACCCCGATATCAGAGAAAAATACCTCCACCAACACAAGAGTTGAGTGAGGAACAGGAGCCAATCATAATAAAAGTAATAAACTAAAATAGAAATGATCGAGCAGGTTAAAATGTATCGAGTGCGAACAAACAATTCAGTTTCGTATTGGTGACATACGTGGCTTACTAATCTAACCAAAGTAACACAGATATGATCGGTTGGTGCAGCAAAAGCATACTTGACACTCGCATTTACACAAACCTTAAGACTGTAGAAATTGAGAGTGTCCGTGTAGGGATCGGTTCCGGGGGCGCCCCCGCTCGCTTTCTCCAACGAGTGTTTGATTTGATCGTGCATGTCGGAGCAGGTCACGTCGGCCAGCAAAGGAACGAGCGTGTCGCAGATCACGACGGCGCTGGGAGACGAGCTGTCTTTCACCCACAGCACCAGGTCGTCGCATAAGCGCAGCTGGAAAAAGGCAATCGACATAAAGACGTTAACATCCCGCGCAAAAGTAGCAGACGTTGAACACAGCACGACAAACAAACTACAGTATTTCTCAACAGAGTGGCCGGAATTAATAAAAAGAGATTCAAGCAAAAGACACCGAAGGTTTATATATAAAACACCTCAACAGATTTTAAATGCGCGGCAATTCACTGCACGTTATCATCGACCAAATAGCATGAAAAACGCGCGTCAAACATTGCATAGAAGCTTAAAATCTCCAGGAAATTTATCTTACTTCACCACTGTAGCAATTTTATCATAGCTGACGCAGCGAATCATAGAATTATAGCTGACGCAGCGAATTATTTCAAGGCGAAGCGTGGCAAATAAAACAACCCTTACCAAAGGATCTTGTGTCAACAGCAAGCTCATGGCAAAGGCCATGTCGCTGTTTGTGTTACAGCTTGATGACATAGCTTTCAGATGCGACTGGATACATTCGCTTATGTTCCCTTCGTCAGCAGTCTGAAAAGTTTAAGGTTTTGCTTCATACCGGTAACGTTGGAAATACAGTACTAGTCACGTGACTTTGCTACGCAAATAATCAAGACTGCCGCAAACGCAATACAGTTTACCTTGATCTCTCCTATCTTCTGCTTGACGGAACTCCAGCTCGCCAAAACTTGAGCGACAGCTAGCGGCAAAGGTATGTTCGTGCTGCCGTCGACGATTCGAGTCGTGTCGATCTCGCCGCAGTGCATCAGAGCGGCCAGCGAGTCTTTGTTCAGATCAGTGCAAGACCGGTTCGGATCGTCAATCAGCGCCATGCGAATCATATGCGATCTGTCAAAGAGCAGCAGCACGGCCTGACGCTCCTATTTTGCTACATTCAAAGAAGGAAACGTGAAACTGACCAACACGGTGCTTGAAGAACCTTGTTTTAAACATTTCACCGCGAATGAAACAAGCGTGGGATGCTGCAGTTGACTATAAACGAGCATAGTTTGTCCATAGCGTCAATTTAAACGGGTAGAAGCCGCAGTTTCCACGTAAAACAAAATTATCTCGTTGTCTGGACAACTCAGGCCCTGACAACGCACTGACAACACGAAGGAAAGCTTTCTCACACAGAAGAAAAAGTGAGTGGGCTGACCCACTTACCGACTCAAGTGAGTGGGCTAACCCACTTACCGACTCAAAGCAGCGTGCTTGGTCACGCATCGCAGCACAGTGGTGAGCAGGTTGCTGGTGATCGGCATGGCGTCGTATGGTTCATCACCATCCATCGACTGCTCGAAGATCGACCATAACTGGCTGCGCAATCGAGCGACCGAGCATCTGAGCACGAGCATCTGTGCACAACGATCGCACATTTCAAAAGAGAAGCCGCTTGTCTGAAATCCAGGGGTGTAGTGGGGCAGGAACGGGCGGGAACGCGTGGGAACGGCCTTCCCACACCTTTTTCACGTTTTTGCTTTAAAATGAGTTGGAAGCTGCTTTAAAATGGCTATTTTTTGGATGCGTTCCTGCACCTTTTTTGTTAGCACTACATCCCTGCTGAAATCGCTTCGTTACCAATCAAGCATGCTGAAGATCGGAAGAGAATAACAAGGCAGTGGTACCTCGGTCAATGTGGGATACATATCCGTTTCGACGAGGTTCGAATCGCTGTCAGCAGCAGGACTGCGAAGGAAGATCTTGTTCAAGAGCAGGGTGGCGACGTTGACCAGGTCCTTGACCAAGGTACGGTAGTGCTCGCCCTGGGGTGTGCTGAACGTTACCTTGGTCAGGGCGTTGTAGAACGAAGCCAAGAACTGCGATGCGGACGTTGCGTCGTCGACGGGGCAACTGCAAGAACGCAAGTGGTCACGCCAGCGGACGCAACACGCCGGAAACCTTCCGCGTGCGAGCACAGCAACAAATTATCCGAAGCATTCCGAAGGCATCCGAAGTTTGCACAACAAGAATTGCCGTGGAATTCTTCGTCGACGCGTTAAAAATAACTCGAAGGCAAAAAGTACCGAACAAGAACAGCGGCATTTTTGAAAAGAAATAAGTGCAGCACATTCATCCACCATACTAACGTACACTGAATCGACATCGCACGGCAAAATGTCCTTGAACAATCTCCATGCGAGTTCAAACGTGTATCTGCTGACTCCGTTCGCTAAACTTCGAGTTTTGGAATCTGCACAGACGGCACAAGTAAGTATAAGTGGGAAGCACTGAGCTACTAACATGCATTCGTGAACAGGAAACAATACAGAATGAACTGCTGCAATTCAGTCCTGGCCGCATAAAATGTCAGGTTCCTCTGTCCGCTGAAAACAAAAATGGCAACAAATAGAACGCCGAATCTTACCACCACTGGTCCCTGCGATTTTAAGATTGCTTCCAGCTTCCATACTTGTTATGCAAGCGAAGAAAAGTTTCTTGAATAAAGCTGTCGTTTGGACAACCGGAAGAGAGAGAACCTGTTGAAAGTAAAAGAAATAAGCGATCGAAAAACTAAAAAGAACGCAGACCTGCTCAATTTCCTGTAAACGCAGAAGATAATATTTCGATAAGATTTAAGCTAGTTTGCAAATCATCGTAAAATTAGTGTTAGGTGATGAACTGTGAACGTTTCTACAATACTCTGTCATGATGATTACAAAAGAGGAAAAGGACGCGCACCCTCCGCGGGTACAAGCAAAAATGGAAATTACAAGTTACATTCTCAAATGCATGCAAAAAATATGCTTATAAATCTGTTCAACCAATGAACTCCCGCGACAGCAATGGATTTGTTGCTGATTGCGCAACATCACATGATGTGAATTTGACAAAATACAGAACAAGGCTTGGACGTACACAGACTTGAAAATATATGGTAGGAAAATACCCCTGTAAATATACAGTTCATCATCACGAAAGCCGCGTGTACAACACGTTGCATAGCCTGGAATTGTTAAAATTGGTAATGATATTATACTTCACATCAACTTTCTGAACACGGATGGCGGAATTTACGAATTGTCAATGATAAACGTAAGCAGTGAACACTTTGGCAATTGCTAAAGACGCGTTTTAAGTAACCAGGAAACTGCTTCACACCCAACACAACAAAGCTTGCCAGGCAACAATACTTGGGCTCTGACAAAAGACAATCAGCCGGTTTGGAGTTAAGACGAAATTATCAACGCGCAATGCTAATGCAAAACAAACAAAAATCGAATATTTTCCGAGCAAAAATGAGGAATAACAGTTCGAGAACAAACATCTGGTCTCGAAAAACCGTTAGCCTACACAATTTCTACAATGTCATAGTGCTCACATGATTGCGTGTTTACCTTCTCGTCCAAAGCGCGGGGTTCGTTGTCGAACGCATTTCCTGCACTGGATCTCAGTTCGAAATAGAAGCCTCTCTTTCCCTGAAACTAATAACGCACGGCGTTCGAAGATCGAGTCGTTCTAATCACAATAGCAAGATAGTTGACGGCGGTTGTTATGGTAATAAAGACGATCGTACAATCGAAACGTTTCTTTTTTTTATTAAAACCCGTAAGTATCAGCAGATGAAGCAGTGATTTTCAACCTCCGTGCCGCGAAACATTGGAAATGTTCGTAATTGCTTGTGTTTTCCAACACGTTAACGTCTATAAGAAAGGCCATTGTTCTGCGCCACTGCAATTGTAACACAAATTATAGCAGCCGTACCAATGTAGCACGGGCGATCCGACTGCACCTCGCCATTGATGTAAGAAATTTTCGCCGCTTCTTAGAAACCCACTACGTTGGTTTGCATGCCTTACAGTCGCATGAACTCAGCATTCGCAACACCGAAATGCATTTTACAAAATTGCACCACAGTTTTTCGCTAACAGTTGGCTCGGTTAAGACTACAGAGATACTCACCGCAAGTACAGGAGTGGTTTTTTTTGTATCGTCTCCGCACACTTCCACCGATAATGTTAAGGCGTCGTTTTTACTGGCCTTGTCCGTCGCTTTCCGATTTTCTTCGGTTGCGGAAGCGAAGTTTGCGTAAGGAACGAATACCTTTATGTCGTCATAAAGCTGTTGAACAGTTCGAGTGCCTCCGTTTGACGAAGTTGATAGCGCGCCACGAGCTGACAGAAAGTTCCAACGAACCTTTTGAAAAAGCGAGAAGAAAAGTAAACGGTAAGCAAGCACGTTTTTTGTCCAAATGATGTCAACAGCAAGCACAAAATGTTTATTGAAGTGTTTATATAACTTTATTGAAGTTACAGCCAGTCAAGCTTAATCAGTGCAAAGGATAGTTTTAGCCACTCTGTTCATACATTGAAACTGACTTTGACCGATTGTAAAGATAACCTTCAACACGATGACATCTGGTAAAAACGTAACGACTACATTTTTTGACGGGCCAGGCGCTGCAGAGAGGTTCCTCACAGCTTCAACATAATTTTCAGGAAAATCTTACTAAATCCAACAGAGAAAATGCATCGCTTGCACACGCTAACGCTCGAATCGACTCTGTTTTGCTGCAAACCTGATGAAGCAACTCTTCGGCTGGGCTTGAAAAGTCGTGCAGGATGTAATCGAGCAGAAGCAGCAAACGAGAGGTGGAAACCGGAATACAGTCTTTCTCATTCAGTTTGGACAGAGCATCAATCACCTGCGGAGAGCCGAGAAAAAGCAAACGTTTATTTTTATTTCGCCCGGTTTTATTTTTGCCCGGTTTACAATAGTGCTCAAGCACGCTGACTTAACCACCATCTGTTGGCGTGTGGTTCTTTCGCAACGCTTCGAGCAATTACGAGCCTTAATGCACTGTTCTTGAGACCGTGCGATCTCTTGTCTGGGCTGTGAATGACATTTTTACGCTGTTGAGCGCGCAACAAAATAGAAAAAAAACTGATCATTGGCGGCGATCTACGCTTAAAATTTGCCTCAGTGGTGAAGACGCGAGTTTCCACTTGAAGCCCTCGCGCGTCGCAGCTCACCACCGTTTCAAAAAATTTTTTTTCAAAAAACAAGAAAAAGCGTTGAAAGCTTTCGTGTGTATTCGCAAATTGCTGTTCCCAGCTGAAATTCGGGAAAACCAAAGTTATGGAACGAAACAAAATAAATAGCTGACGCGATGAGCGGTTCGCTCTCACTCCAACGTGCTTTGTAAACGCCTCTAGATACGAACTCCAGCAGTAACCTACACTTATGCAGAGTAACTTCTCCGAGAAACAGCATTTCTCACATCCAGATTTTTCTGCGGTTACGCATCTGCCTAGCTTGCAACTCACCAACAGCAAATAGTTCTGTTTTCCGGCATCAGTGAGAGTGTGAAAGAGGAATACGACCAGCTGGAACATTTCAACTCCGATATCATTTTCAACATCCACAATAGAGTTCTGAAAAATAGGACTTAGGTTTCCACAAACGTTGCGTTATGGAAACGGAAACTCTTCACTGAGTCCAAGTGGATTAATAAAAACTGAAACAAAGTGAGTAAAAATCACAGCGTTCACAGTTCGAACCGAACGTTGTTTTTCGAACTGTCAACAGAAGTGTTGCTAGATGTATAGCTATTCCATGTGTTTTCTACATTTGCCCAGGAATTTCTAGCTGGAGTGACGATGTTTCTGGGCGTTACTGCAAATCTTGTTATTAATGCATCAATCTCTTAGAACCAAGGCTTGGATTAAGAGTACAGCTCAGGTTTCAAAAGCGTACGTGCTTATCAAGCACTAACGTCTGTAAAACAAACACACGACTAATCGTTACCACGACAGAAAAGGTTAAAATGCATTTAAAACGCAGAAGGCGTTGCTCTGCCTTAGCTCTTCAGATAAGCGTCGAGAATGAACCTGCCAAGTAACCTGGTTCATTATTATTGGAGCTACAGCACTTTGAAAACACCATAGAATCACTCATTACAGGTAGGTGTGATACAAAGACATACAAATCGTGTGTAACGCACAACATATTACTATCAATGCGCTCTTATACTACTATCAATGCGCTCTCACCGAATAGTGCTGAACAAGCGATTCCATAAACGAAGTTACAACCTCAGCATCACGGTCTTTTGCTTTGCAAAGTTCTTGCTGTTGAATTAAGAACTGCGGAAAAAAATTAGTGTGAAACAAGCACGAACCCTTGAACAACCTCTTCGAGAAAAAACAAAAATTCAACGTTTTAAAAAAAACGTTCTAAACTAGAACGTGCGTCACAGTTCACAGTCCAGCACGTCACGCTGACTGACCTGGGCATAGACGGATGCCACCATAGGGCCCATGGAGCGCTGCAGTTCGTTTGACAGCTGCTTATCAAGCAGCGTTTTTTGAATGACAACTCGATTTTCGTATTCCAGCAGTTCCGGAGACAGAACAGTTTGAATGAGGTTCATAACAGCAACTCCTGCCGTTTCGAGCAAAAAGTTCAATTGACAAAATGCCACAACATCAGGATTAAAAACAAACGGAGTAACTTTTTACGCGGAACCAGCAACTTTACACCCAGCGACAGAAACACGAGCTTTACACTCATTTCTGCTGCTGCTGCTGCTGCACACTCTTGCAAAAATTCGGCAGCCATCATCATGATCATCCAGTAGACTGCAACCACTTTCAAAAAAGTAACCCTGCCATGACTCTAAATTTACCAATGATTCGGCCATCAACTCTAAACCATGATAGAAAATTTTGGAACTGCCGCGGGATGCTCGAAAAGATAACCTGGTTAACAGTTTTTCATTATCCCGGCGCTTTAATTTTAATTTGCATGAAACTGTTCATTGTTTGCGCCAATAAAATCAACTCGTACCACGATTTATAGGATACGATTTTACTTGAAATAACAATAATATGAAACAAAAATAAACACGTTGATCCTAAAAATGCATTTCGTGGACTTAACGAAAACGCTGAGACTTTCCACTCGCCCAACACATCACAGTCTCATCCACTGCATTATATCTTCGACCCTCGGTGATGGCCAGTGCGCCACCTTCTGTCGTACTCCTGATTCGGTCATTGCCGTTAACTGACGAAACGGAATGTCTAAACTGTTATCAATCAATGAAAGGTCATAACTAGGTCTTATTTCTTGCAAGCAGTGCATTGCGTCATTGCCATTCAACAATTCTCACGCGCTTCACCTTCGTTCTTCATCAACACCGCATCGCCATCTACGCGTTCCAGCAAGGTACTCAGGGCGTCAGTGACACTGGCAGACAAACTGTCGCAGAAATATTTCCGCACTGACGGGTGAACGGAGCCGGCGAATTCTCGCGACAGGAGGTTCAAGATTGCCGAGAAGCGATCGAGAATCTGTGGAAATAAAACGGCAACGATGATCAAGGTTTTCATCCACGCAGTGATTGCGGCCATAGAGAAACTGAACTTAACGAACGTTAAATGTGTTGCAGCGACTGATGGGTTTGACAGAAGAAACTTGAGATTTTTTCACTGCACAAAAAGTATAAAAGATACTGAGGAGAACCGATTGAAAAATGTTCGTGCGTCCTTCAACACAGACCCTTTTGCATATTTTCGCAAATTCGTGTTGCATTTTTGTGAGCGTATCTGCTTCCACATGAAATGCTGAATAAACGCAAGTTGCAAGGCTCCCCACCTCTGTGTCGTTAGAAACGTCGGGAATCAACATCCACGAGCGAGCAAAGTTAGTCTCTTGTCTGTCCACTGCATCCGTCCCGTTATCAGCAGCGCTTCTGTGCAATATTAGCGTATAAATCAACCAGTCAACAAACAGCAGGCGATAATTAACCAGCCGCCTTTGGCAAAGCAGAACGCCGCCCATCACCAATGCGTAAGAATACTTTTGTTCAAGAATATCCATTCTGATGCAGAGGAGATTTTTCGAAGTGTTGCCTGGCAGAATTCTTAACACCTTTTTCTACCAGACAAGATTTTTCACACATCGTAATCATCGCCAGACCAGAACGGATCTACTTCAAACAACAAGTCAAGCGCTCGTACTTGAGTGCGCGACCGACGACTTCCAAACTGGGTAGTTCTTCGGCGGGTACGACGACAGAGTCGGCCGCTTGGTCGGACGCGGTGTCGCTCATCATTAACTTGCACATCCAGTCGCCGAGAATGAAATTTGCTGACGCTGTAACAAATACATGAATAAATAAAGCGAACCGGACGCTGCGCAAGCGCGCCGAGTCGTCGGGGCATACACCGAGCGCAGAAAAAACGCTACCGTGGGACGTTTCAGAATCGTCGTCGTCGTCGGAGCTCATTGACTCGTCAGATGCGTTGTCATAGAAACCGAACCCGTCTTCGTCGGCAGATGCTCCAGAATCAGTGGCCGCCTTTGGCTTCAGGTCTGCTGCAAAAATCGAAGAACAACAAGATGACAATCGCTTTTGCAAGACGTTTGTGCGATGATCAACGCCTGCGCAGTTTGCGCGACTCAGAACTATATAACACTGAGATATTGTTACTGTTTTCACCTTTGTGACGAACTGCTGATGACCTTTTGTCGTGAACCTCTTTGAAGCACGTCACTGCAGAGCTGATTAGCAGGTCCATGACAGGATACTGGAAGCAAAATAAAAATAAAGATCTGCCGTTGTCGTCCAGGCCGCTTTATCGATACGATCGTCTTGTCAGCAACGGTCGCGGTGACTAGACGGACAATATGATCATTTCTGACCACATTATATTTCCGCAAGAGGAGAATTTGGCGAAATAACAGTTTGGCAGCAATCGATGTCGCAGGGCAGCTGCAACTGGACGTTTCTTCGAGATGGCGCGTCCCCGAGTCAGTATTTTCAAAATCGTCATCGAGACGTGACTAAACTAGCAGCGCGTGCTAAATCAAACGTACGTACAACTGGATGTTCAGTTGATTTGGCAGGTGCGCCAGACTTGCGTGAACAACAACAAAAGGCTTAAAAATATTACATATAAAAGTAATTCAATCAATGAACAACACCTGCTTAAAAAGAAAGTCAAGGATTTGCAAGCAGGAAGTCGGCTGCGTCAGATTCGCGAGAGCGTCTTCTGCACCGCCGCTTTGCGAGGTTTTTCCAGCGCCCGCGTCGCAGTCTCGCAGCATGTTTTGCAGAAGGTTCACAGTGAGTGACACGAAAGCCAGGGTTAACTTCGAGCTGGAAAACAAACAAGGCAATGGACTCGCGGCAAGCATGCCGGCCACCAAACCCACGCAGAAAAATAGGTACAGGGCGGACGCTACATGTAGCACAGGCCTTTTTTCAACGTTTTCGAAGTCATTTTAAAAAAATACAAGGTTCCTACAACCAAGCATTTTGCAATTGAAATTCTCTTTGGCCAGAATGAATGAAGTGCCCAGGTGCCGAGTCGACGATCAGTGAGAAAAATATACTATTTGAAGCAAGAGTTGCACCCCACCAGCAGAACATCTAAGCACAGGTGCTACTACACCGAGTGGAACAATGTGCACGAGCTTCAATGACGAAATCAAACCTCATTTGACTTTTTTGCCCTCGCGTTCACCTAAAACACGTTTTCGCAACCTTGGTAACTTTCTCAAACCAATGAGTAGTTACACTGAGACTGGCAGTTCAGCGCTGCCTGTTTAAACCGAGGCTGTGGAGACGAATCCCAAGCAATTCTGGATGATTGGGCCTGGACTCTGGTGACAGTTTGTGGCCGGAACCGGAGCCATTTTTTGTATAACTGTAATGTAGTTCGTGATTTTTTAACACATTCAATGCAAACGGGGGAGTGGAAACATGAAAAAACTAGCATCAGTTATAGATACCGAGATTGCCCCTAATATACGTAATTTTCCTCGTTTGTGTGTCGATCAGGGGGTTCTGGTTCCACAGCCCTGGTTTAAACTGACAGTAACCACCTGAGGGAAGGGTAGAAAAAATCAGCATCAAGACGCCGACGCCGTAGCCCTTTTCATGCTATTCATATCACAAAACACGATTGACATGCACGTTTTCTCAAAGTGAGCCAGAAAACACTTTTCAACCTTGATTACGTAAGTCTGACAACATACAGAAACAATGATTTCGGCATAACCAAGATGGCTTCCAATCGTACGAGGTCAGCACACAAGCGAAAGCTTCAATTGGCTCATATTGCGTTTTTTTCATGTCGCGAAGCCATGCACAATCCATTTGTAGATAATGTTGGTTCAACCTTAACTTTTGATAATAGGGGCAAAATGAATCAGACCTTGGACAGCCTTGCCTACTTACTAAAACATTGAACCAAAATAATTTCATTAAGTCAATTTTGATCGATCTTTACCATTGGTACCTACCCGACAATAGTGAAGGCTTCTATGAAAGGTTTTTCGGGATTTCTAATGGACTGTATAACAGATCCAAGCCAATCACAACGGCGTAATATCACGGATATGCACGTTCGGCAAAGTGTTAGGTGCTATGCTCTTTGCACGACTGATCTTAAGTTGCTTTCCAGTGAGTATGAAGAAAAAAACGCATCTCCACAATACCTTGTTGTATTGAACTTGATATTTCTAAGCAGATGTTTGAGACCGCAGAGCAAATGGCAGAGTGCTCGGAAATGGAAGTTTCTCTGAACATTTCTTCCAAACTGGACGGTTTCAGCCAGTGTTTGGGAAACAGCTTCAAACGTTTGTATCTAAAAAATAAACGCATGAGAAATTTGCACCATCTATGGATTCAAGTGAATTTACTCCTGCGCAGTTGTATACGAGTGTCACGACATGGCCATTCGATTGCACAGAATTTTTACAAGTGAGCGCGATGCATGAGAAAAATAACGGCCGGTTTCCTAGTGCAGATGAACCATAGTGAAAATAAGAACCAGTTTCCTATCAGATGAACATATAAAAATACAGCTTTTCATTTGATGAAATGCGGTTACGAAGTAAGGATATAAGGTATTGCGCGAAAAAGTTCATCTCATTCATTTTCACGGTCCTGTTATCTCTCGGGGCGGTCACGGGGACGGCAGCTCCGGACCGCTTTCCCGTGGGTGTTGCAGCCAACAGGACTCGCTTCGACAATCCATGTTGGGGCATTCTGATGACTTGGCTGAGCCATCGAAGCTGGGATCTCAGTTCATGAAAATCTGGAGGTTTTAATACTGGACTTACTTACAACAAAATCAAGCTGCAAAGAAAGTTCCTTGCCCCTATTTTCATATGTAAACTATCGAATCGGTGAAGTCAAGTCAGTTGCGCCCTTCCATCGTCAATAGGTTTCACGTGCGTAAGAACGACAATCAGGTGTGATCACGGTTAAGAAAACATACGTACGAAGACGGACATAAATGCGATGCATCCGTTAGTATTTCAGTATTTGCTGTAGATGTACAAAAGACAAAAAGAAAACTACACAGGTTACGATGGCACTTACGCAGTCTTTGACAGCGCTTAATGCCAGCTCATCCGTTCCAGCAGCTGTCGAGCCCGGTGTTTCCGAGGATGCTTCTCTTCCTTGATGTGCAATAAAATATTAAGGACCGAAAAACTTGACCAGTACCGTTTGTACTGTCACAAAATCTACACCTCAGTCAGCAAAGTCAACTTTCGGTTCTAGGTCAACAAACAAGATTGTGGTCGTTTACACCTCTTAACGAAATCACGCAACAGGTTACTTCTTCAGAGCGAAATCCTTTCCCGAGAATTGTAATACGGTCACAAACTGATGTAACTGTTTCACCATGGAAAGTACAGCACTTCGCACAATAACTTCAACCGCAAATGGACGAAAATGGCATTCACCATCATCAGGAATACTTTGTTGTCAAAACATTGCATCTTAGCGCAGCTGTTCTGCTGGCTGCAATTATCGCACGTACCTTGCTTTGTCACACTCATAGCAACCGCCACGCTGATGCCAGCACATAGACTGCCCAGGGCAACATCTGTGCGAGCTTTCAGTTGCTCTTCATCGTTTGGCTTCACAATAGGAAGGCGTGAGGTCTCCATAACTAGTCTCAAATTCGTCTGCAGCTGTCCAAGTCTGGGAGAATAAGAGGTCTGTAGTTGGCATGACTTAAATTCTAGCTATATTATAGTCAACATGTAAGTGCGTAGTTGCCAATAAAACTGATATCCAGAGATTTAACAACCCAAAACACTAATTCGCGCTTTAGCCCATTAATGATTCTCAGTAATGGCACTTTCATGAGTTCAAACTTCGTGCCTGACATTTCACAAGACAAACCAGTCCATATCTTTGAAGACTGCACTAAGCTTATCCACACCTCAGTATTCCCCCAAATAACTAAAATAAACCAGTTAGTAGATTGATTCAGATTTTAGGCAAATAGGCATGAGCAGGGTTTCTAAGAAAATATAAAAACAACTTTGGTGATACACCTACAGCCTTACACGCCTGTTTCTTCGTTTTTAGGACAACACGTTGCTAGTATATTCACATAAGTCTTTCCGCAGACGATTTGCAAACAATAGGTAAGGGCAGAATGGCTATTGCTCCTTTACTGAGCATCATCCATTGATCGGCAAAATGACGTCAGCTACCCACTGGATTCAGGTGTGTCAACGTCACCTGTTTAGAAGTTTGGGTGGCGATTTCCTCGAGTTTAGAACAGTGTTTCTCAAAACGTTTATATTACATCCCCCCCTTTTCACTCTCAACACGTTGTTTTGCACCCTAAGGCTGGTGGAGCAAACACAAGGTAGTTACTTTTAATTTATTTAAAGAAAGTTAGCTGAACCAAGCCATTAAATAGCTGAACTAAAACTAAACAATTGCATTACGACGCTACTATTGCGTTCAGAATTCTTGTGAAAGTACTCCACAATGTAGCCGGGCACAGAGACAATCCAGAGTAAAAATTTAACAGATAAATTGCTTTAGCAACAACCTCTAACGATTATCATAATTAGGGCAACCAAAAGTCAAAAAAGTAAAAAATTTTCTGCTTTTTCAAGCTTATGAAACGTCCACAAACCAAATTTCACGCTTATACCATGAGAGAATCCCAAGATATTACGTCAAAAAAAGTCAAAATTTATCATTAGGTCAAAATTTATCGATGGGTCAAACTTTTCTTGCAGCACAGCTTTTTATCTTTTTTATTAATATTTTATTGAAACTACAACAACAGATATTGATATGTGTTTGCAAGTTTTGTTGCAATTCTGCCATAATAATGGGTTTGCTGCGATCTGATCTTTGACGTAATGTTGTTTTGCCCACTACTGGACGATTGAATATGATGTAGGATAGGCATGGCAAAAAAACGTGGTCTTACAGTACTTGGTTTGGTAAATGCTCAATCCATTATGTATATATTGTTTCAACTTTATGATGTTCTCAGGTTTGATTCTACTGTATTTATTAATGTACTTGTCAATATATTATCCCCAAAGTTAAACAACTAATTTTTTTTTATTTCAAAGCACAGACTGCACAAATATGTTTCTGGGTTAACCTCAACACCTAAGGCTGAACTATTTTGCAGTTGCAAACGCAGAAAATTTATAGGTCAGAATAAAGTCAAAATTTTTAGTTTTTAGGTCAAAAAATTGGTTGCCCTAATATATTAAAATTAGCAAGAAGCTAACAAGTCATAATAGAAGATGACTGAAGTGACTCAATGGTTGATTGGTGGTTGAGCGTTTTTGCCCCCTTTGTGATGTTTTGTCCTCCTATTGCCCTCTGTTTTTTCACCCCCCTTGCCCCTCAAAATCCCCCCAAGGGGGCGATTCCACCCACTTTGAGAACCACTGGTTTAGAATAACGTAAAAAGTGAAGATTGGATAAAGCAAAACAGGAAAAATGTCTACTTGAGTATCCTTCGCAAATGAGAATCGTGTAAACATGTTTCCTACAAGTAGAAAGGGTCAAAATCAACAATACCAGTAACAAACTTATAACCATTAATGCGTGTCAGTCAAGATAACAGCACACGTCGTGTACTCATAGCAGCGTAGTTGTCAGCCTGAAATTACATGATAAAAATTGAAAACGAGCAAACAACATGAGCGTTTTTTTATTCTACATTTTTAACTGAAACCTGAAGCAATCATAACAAGACCCTCAACCAACGAAAGGCCTTCATTTGTTGCAGTCACTCAAATTCCTCACAGTGTGACGAAACAATCGCGTAAAAACAAATTTAATAAAAATCACAATGGTACAATAGATGCAAATCAAACAAATATAATATATGACAAGCTCATTAAAGTTGGTGATAATCATTAGCTTTAAAGTGGATGAGTTTACATAAATTTGTTTGGAATCTACAGCACTTCGTTTGCCTAAAACTACAAACAAAAAGTTGATAGTAACATACAAACGGAAACTAAGCCTCAGCCATGTGTATTTATTCAGGTTGTTTGAAGTCAAAGATAAAAGTCGTGCCCAGCCGACGTAACAACAACGTCAACTTACTCATTATACAGCGCATTGACATCTTTTACCGAGCTAGGAAGAGCAAGCACCCGCTCAGCCTTTTTGCTAAGACTCAGCAAAGCAGCTTGATGACGGGCAATGTATCTTGACAAGTATGGCAGATTAGTAAAAGCTGTAAAGATCTCATATTTTTTTGACAGTTCCAGAAGCGACATGATGTTCATCTGCTTTAAACTCACGGGAGCATCTGGACTGGCACCTTGATAAATGCAAGAAGTCTGGTAATTTTGCAGCACAACACCACCTGCACATTCAACAGAGCACAGATGTCCAATACAAAATGCATTTAATGGTGCTGGTTTCAGTCTAACATATATTTTCGTATTTTACAATGAAACTGAAGCAATCATTACCTGGAGCGGTGGGCAAGAAACTTAAACCGAAGTACGATGGCTGGAAGAAAAATACTGTTCAGCACAAAACTTTAAAGGATTAGTTGGAAAATCTAGAAACTATAACACCAACAAAAATAAATATTTATGCTGCTATGAATGATTTTTCCATGCCACTTCACCATGCCAAGAGATTATTCTTTTACAACAATGTTTCAACAAACATTTGTATTTGTGCTTCAAGGGTTTTACAGAAAAACAGCTGATTTTAAGCTTTGATCTCATGGGGAAAAATAATGAGCAGAGCTGTGCAATAAAATGTTAATGAAAAGGATCGTGTTTCAACAAAATGCTTAGCAAAAACAACAATCTTTTGCCTGTGTCTTCCACCTACTTCAAGCTGAAGTACTTCTAACTTCCTCAATAAACAGTCATCTAAAAAATTGAGATTAGTTTTAACATGGTTTTGATTGTAATCAAACACTGCTAACAACTGAAGCTCTTAAAAATCAGTTCAGTTTTTTTAAAATTATATTTACCAATATGAAGAAAACTTTAAAATATTATGTAGTATATCTATGTTGACCAAAATGAATTGTCGGTCCTCTGAAAAGTGCCATAAAAATAATAAAAGCAATATGGGTGTTTAGACTCAAATGTTAAACTACTGAGTGATAAGGTTTATATAACGTATGCTTTTGGTTAGCTAATTACCAGGAAGCACAGAAGTTTAATAGAATGTGGATTGAGTCAACACTAAACATATAAGTTTGTTTAAAGCAAGTTTGTGACAACACTTCTTTTTAAAATTCTGAAGTCTGTTTTACAACATCTGCTCTAGAAGCTGATCACTTTGACTGTACATTAGTGGTTCTGAACCTTTTCTTTACCATGCCTCCCTCAAGTACTTGTCCTTTGCTTCAAGCCCCCCTGGCTATAAATATGTTGTAATGCAAATGTATTGTATGGTAAATTTATTGATCAAATTTTTAATGTTGTACAGTGCTTAAGGGCTTGCACCCACCTGTAAATTTACTAATGCCCCCTGGTTAAGAACCACTGCTCTACATGGAAGTGAAAATTTTATTCGCTTCTTCCAATTTTCATCTAATATGCAGCAGTCCCCACCAGTACAAGTTGACATGATCATACGTTTAACTAAGAATTTCCACCTGAACAAAATGCCACCAGAAACAACAAAAATTACTGACCAAGGCAAACGTCCATAGATGAAAAAACACCAAAAAGATCTGATATTGAAAAAGATGTCAGTTTTCCAGGTTCTTGGTTGTGTTTTGTATCAGGTGCAATGCTGGCAGTTTCAGCTGCAAAAATATGTCAAGAAACTTTCAAGATTGTCAAATGTAAATTAAAAACCTTAAACTTGAAAGATTTCATGACATTTGCACAGACTAAGAAAAAATGCATTTACAGTGTGAACTGCAATTATTATAAATAATTAAGATAGTTTCCCATCAAATGAGTACCCACAGTACCACAATAGCAATTCTTTAATATAAAAATAATGTATGCATACCATCTCCTTCATCACTTCTTTTGACAAGCATGGGCAAATTTGCAGACTTGATGAGAGCAATAAACGTCAAGCGATCAGGTCTTGTCAAAATATAATCATCTGAGCAATTAAAAAGGGATATTTAACAAAAACAAATTTTAAAGTTCATTATGATTTCCAGCAAAAGCAACTCACCACAAAGTGCTTTTATCACCAATGCCAAGTGGTTCTGAGAGATAGCACTGTGTTGTTGAACATCATAATCCATAATCCTTGAGAGGCAGTACTCAATAATAACTTGGCAGGCTGCTGCTGCTTTTTGTATGTTGGCTTGATTTGCTATTACCAAAAGTGTAAATGTTAACAGAAATATCATGATACAAAATGTGAGCTCAAACATTTCTCCACATCACACTTCCAGTAAAACTGTAGTGTTACCTGACTGAAAGCCAGATGGTAGAGCATGACCAGCCAATGAAACAAAAAGTGAATAGAAACATTCATGCATTCCATCATGATCCAAAACTTTTTGCTTGCTGAAATGTAAATATCAGTTTTCAATTATTACTGTCAAATCCAACCACATATGTGAAATATCACAACAGGACACAGACTGATATGTTCTTCTCACAGATACTTGGGTGTCTATGCATTATAATTGTCTTTTGATTTACGAACCATATTGAGTGTTGCGTGTATATGATTAATTAAACTGTTGATGCAGCTTGTGTACTAATAATGCACTGAACATGTGACAGGAAACAGAGGCAGAGCTTTTAACTTTTGAAGCTAGAGCTTAGTCTTTGTTATTTCAGCATGATAAAAATGTGAGGTAATCCACTGCAAAGTTTCCAAATTCGACTCCGTTAACACGTTGAGAGCCGGCCTACGGTATTTTCGTACTTGGATTTCGGCCTAAAAAACAACAGTTTTCGGTTGCCTTACCAACGCCCTAGCTCCTCCGCCGATTGCGCTAGAGAGCTGTTCAAGGGCTCAAACGGAT
>JGI24022J15233_10001554_pt1 | contig 19515 bp, 5 predicted proteins | sample Ectturendosymbi2_FD_15233 | JGI IMG/M metagenome (IMG submission 15233) | reverse complement strand
GAATTTTCTAGTGGTTAATAAATCTGTCAATGCTAAAATTAAGAAAGTAGTAATTGAACTTACAGCATCTCTATGATGGCACTGCTCAACGCAACTGTTACATGAAACCACAAACAAGCCTTGAAACAAAAGCATTAAATTGTAGGTTTTTGTTACAGCTGTAACTTTGGTAGATATTTGGTATATTTTTAGACTAGATTTGGTATATTTGTTGTAAGAAGAGTTGGCAACACTGTTGCANTCTTTGAGAACACTAATAATTGTATTGCTGGGAATGCAATGTTTGCTGTCTGCAATTTATTGATACATATAGCATTAGAATTGGACATGCTGCATAGTAATACTTATCAGTTTCAACATCTCACATACCAAAGCCTTTTATACGCTTGACGAGGCAGTTTTGACATGCTAAATTCTAGAACTTCTTAATTTAGGTGTTTTGTCTCAGCTGACAGCTACCTCCTAATTTGACTGTTTCAAGATGCTGCATGCTGCTGACTCTTATGTCTGGCATTTTGTCTCAGCTTCCTATTATATTTGGCTGTTTTGTGATGCTGCATACCAATACCTAGGTTTGGTGTTTCCTTTTAGCTACTTCTTTTAGCAATTCTGCCATGCTACATTATTCTAGAACCTTTTTAAGGCTTTTAATTTTGGCATTTCATCACATGCTACATGTAATAGGCTACAACCAGTATTTGGTGTTGTTTCTCAGCTACCTCAGATTTCAGTAGTTTCAAGTAACATGCTAATATCTCTCATATGTTTGGTGTCATGTTGACCAACTACTAGTACTTGTGTTGTTTCATTTGGCCATTCTGACATTTTAGTTTTTTAAACTGTTTTGATATTTGGCAGTTTCACATGTGATTTACTGCTGTGTACCAGAATGGCACCTCTTACATTTGATGCCATCAGCAACAAACCCTGCCGCAGTATATAAAATGACTAGCACACTTTTTCCAGCACAGTATTATATTTCTGCTGACAAACAATGGCAGGTGGTGGAGAATGACTTTCTAAACGTCATAGAATATATTGTGAGAATACTTTGTTCAAAATCTTCCATGAAAGCCATGGCAGGTAGCAGTAGTAGATCAATGTTTTTGCAAGCTAAAGTAGACCCTGGTATGGTAAGCATGCAGTTTAGTAGGTGTGTTTTATAGATATAGATTTGTTTAAATGGTCTGGTGCATTGGGCTGAAAAAGGATAACTTCTTCTAGTCATCACCATAATTTCGTGGAAAATTTTTCTTCAGCAGGACTTCATACTGTAACTTATTTCTTGCTTCAAATGCCAAGTGCAAAAGTCATTACATGATTACACTGTCTCCTTAACACCTTCGCTGCCAGTGTACGAATATATCGTGTCCTAAAAATCATGCATTGAGCCACTAATTTTGCACTGCTTTGCAACTTTATAACTCGCCTGTCGATTGTGCTGTTGAGCTGTTTAAACTAGAGATCGACCAATATGGCTTTTTTGGGGCCGATACAGATATATCAGCCATTCATGGGCCGATATATCAGCCGATACCAATATTTCCAAAATTTTTAAATCTTGTTTTCTGCTGCATTAGCAAAAGTGGGGTGTATTTTATGCCGTACCTTTTTTTAAAAAACTTCAAAATCAGGATTTATGAGCTAAAATTCTTGAATTGCAGCAATTTCAATATTTGATTAACTTGTTAGCATAGTATGCACTGTTTGCCTTGAATAAACACAGTGCCATGAATAAAAAAAGAATGTTAAAATAACAAAACAATAAGAAAAGAGCACTGAATGTAAGAGAACTGCCTACGATGCTTAAACCAAAAAAAGAAAAAACAGTGCTTGAAAGTTTGAAGATGGTGAACAATGAAAAGGAAGAAGGAAGTACAAAATGAAGTATCAAGTTAAAGAGGTTAAAATTACTACAACACTGTATTCAATTGCCCATTCCCAAAACTGAAAATTTTTCCAAAACAGCAGTAACTTTTTTGGTCTATGATAATATGTTTGTTAACAGTTACTATACTATATAAATCTTGTGAAATTTTGATTATGTATATATTTCACGAATCAACCTTTTAGACTCTTCTGCAACTCAGTAGGTTTTCAATTTGAAAAGTCAATCCAAGCCTTAAAGAATCAAGTTTGGAATTTTGATGTAATGTAACATCAAATAACTGCATGTCCTTACAAAAGCAAAGCAAACTACGGTACTTGCATTAGTTACTGCAACTGAACTACTGGTATTGGTATGAAATGAAACACCTCAACTGATTTGTCAATACTCAGTAGTTCCATATCAACAGTTTAAGATTGTCATGCAGAAAGCACAATTTTTCTGCATTTTCACCAAGTATATAGCCTGTAGTAAGTTAGCCGGTCATCTACAACCTAGCCTAAACAAAAGCAGCATTAGGCTATAACCGATTGCCGCCTGTCCGCCAGAAGTAAATTCAATAAGAACAAGTCGCCATGACAATAGCTAAGATGCACATGTGCACATTATGCATCCGATGATTGTGCAATAATGTCCGGTAGTTCGGATCCAATCACAAACACTGCACTTTTAACATGCGTTGTTGCAAACACTGTTTTTGCTGATGGTACTTAATAAACGGACAACAATTGCGATGCAACAATCAAAACTGACTACTGCACTGCTATCGGACCAAATGACAAATCACCACTTCAAAGTACTTGTGAAATGTTGGAGTAGCGCTTCCGTAACTTGTGTGCCATATCCACAAACCANCACGTTGCAACTTGCAACAGCTTGGATTGTGAGATCACAATTATCATTATCATACCTTGTGGAAAATGTCGATTAAGTTAACCCACGAACATGCTATTTTAGCTTGCGTACAGTATTAACCAGCGTGCTAGGCCTAACACATCAAGTTAAGAAAAGTAGAATCCTTTTGAGAGTTGTTACGTGCAAATGCTTCACAGCGATAGTTGTCACTAGTGAGTAGCGATCGCATTTGTAATCATATTCATACCGCCATAAATGCTGCTTAACATAACATAATTCATTTTTCATGCAAACTTTAAAAAAATTAATCTGTGCTAAACTAGGCGTCGCTTGGGCTTCTGCACCTTTTAGCAGGGTTGCCAGGTAGTCATAAGCAAAAAAGGCCAGATCAACCCTTAAAAAAGGCCAAATCCCACTGAAAAAAAGCCAAATACGTGATAAATACACAACGACATGTTTAAAACACCCAAATGCACTTTATATGTACCTATTTTATACATAAAAAGAATAATGCTCACTCCATCAATGAACTTCTCGAAACTTTTGGTTTTGCTGAAGAGTAACCTGAAACTGCAAATCTATAAGCATGAAACAGCAAAACAAAAAATTGTAAATTATCGTGCAGAGTTTCCAATGAAAATTTATCATTCAGCGTCCAGAAACAGAGTCTAGAAATCTTCCAGTGCCCAGAAACCTGCCACTGCCAAATAGACATAAAAATGTAAGTGGCCAAAAAAAGCCAAATTTTATTTGGCCTTTTTTCAAAAATAAAAGGGCCAAAGGAGTTGAAAAAAGACCAAAAATTACAAATTTGGCCTCAAAAAAGCCAAACTGGCAACCCCGTTTCGTGCTGTGAAAACTTCCGGAAATACAACGGGAGTTTATTCGTATGCAACACCTGCACACGGTAGTTTCAAGCATTGCCAAACTTCCCGATGATGCTTTTGTTTCGGCTGCTACGGCCGACGCATGCTCCGTGGTAATCTTGTCTGCTTGTTTAGGAAACCACACCTGCTAGTGTTGCTGTGCAATAATTGTCTTGACTTGCTTCATTGTGCTTTCTTGCACAAATTGTTTGGATGCGTGAGGAATATAACAGCGTTTTGTCAACACATATGGAGGCCAATTATATCAACCATTTTGGCCGATACCGATATATCGGTAAAACCCAAATATCGGTTGATTGATCGGTCAATCTCTAGTTTAAACCCTTAAAAAAACATGACAAGTCATCGAGTCTGCAATGAAAAAATGTTGGTTTTGTTTTTTTGTGAGTGATATCATAAGTGAGGTAGGTTTTGGATCATGTTACATGGCCTAGGGCCCGACCATTAGACGGAAGTATTTCACTCAAGTTTTCATTGGAAACTAGGCTGGAATACGAGTCTTTTGAGTCTTTGATCAACTTCGTAGTGTTTATGGTTCTAAAGTTATTATGTGGATTAATTACTTATTTTGTTGTTTTTAGGTCATATATACCTTCTGAACCCAAAACCCCAGCAAGTCATCCAAAGTAAAAGACTCAGGTTTTAGCCTAGTTTTCAATAAAAACTTCAGTGAAATACTACCACCTAACGGTTTGTGCCCAGTGCCAGATGAAGTGGGCCAAAAAGTCTAAAGCAACTTCACTTATGATGTCACTCACAAAAATCCAAAACCCCAAAATTTTTATTATAGACTTGAAGACTTGCAGAGTCTTTTAAGGGTTTGAACAACTCTCTAGCACAATCAGCTAAGGTGTTATGCCGTCACTAAGACACATGCAAACTGCTTGTTTTATGCTGAAGCCATACAGGTTGCGAAGGTGCTTTTAATACACACTAACAAACAAATTTCTAAGTTTTCTTATCATTTGAATGAGATATATTCTGCTGTTGTGACCTTACTAAGGATTGAATCCATTAAATTTAAAGCTGGGCCAACACATACATATTTGATCAGTGTCAGAAAAGTTGCAAACTTCCAGGAAATCTAACTTAGATTTCCCATGAGCTGTCATGGAGATTTCTTAACTCACTTTCTACTATTGTAAAAGTTTCGTATATGAGCTGCACCTTTTAAAGTGCTGTCTTTCTTAAGAAAAGTGGTTAACACCTTTGGCTCCAGCCTAGTGTTACCCTTAACACTGTGAGAGCCGGTCTACGATATATTTGTACTTGGATTTCGGCCTAAAAAACAGCAGTTTTCGGTTGCCTTACCAACGCTCTAGCTCCTCCGCCGATTGCGCTAGAGAGCTGTTCAAGAGCTCAAACGGATTGGCCAGTCTAGTAGATTGCACTCAAAAAAAGCCTAATTTCCAGTGAAAACTTCAGCGGAATACTTTGGCCTAGTGGTTGGGCCCTAGGCCAGGTAACATGAGCCAAAATGACACTAAAACTACTTCACTTATGACGTCAATCACAAACAAACCGCATCCGCCCAACCAAATAAATTTTTTTGAGTGCAATCTACTAGACTAGCTGATCCATTTGAGCCATTGAACAACTCTCCAGCGCAATCGGCGGAGGAGCTAGGGCATTGGGCAAGGCAACCCAAAACTGCTGTTTTTTAGGCCGAAATCGAAATACGAATATATCGTAGGCCAGCAGCCAACGAGTTAACCGTTATTCATAAAATACCCCACCCTAGAAAATTAGTTTGTATAGAACACTTTTACATCAGTATACTAAGAAGAGAAACTAAACTGTTAGCAATTCATCAGCTAAACTATCATACAATTTAAACAAAATCCTAAACACAAAATTATTCCCTGGTGGGTAATTTTCCCCAGTTGAGAACCCTGTGCTATGAAATTGGTTTATGGTGTACATCACTCAGTGTTGATAACTGTCCAAGCAACTGTGAAAAACGTTACATAGATTTTCATGAAATTTATGCAAATTCCATAATTTTTTTAGAATCTTCAAACCTGCAATTATAAACTGCTGCCAAAAGTACGTTGATGCATATGTAATGTGAATTAAAATAGGCAATTTTAATTTGCAATGGAGACATTAACTGTCAGAAAAAGCATACAATAGAACAATAGCAGAAAACTTAGTAGGTCACCAGTGTCATACATAACAGCCAGGGTTTCGGAGTGTGAGGAAAAACATCCAATTTCAACTCTGATCTTTCCATAATTTCTGACTTTCTGAAATCTCCAACTCCGACCTTTCCAAAATTTCCGACTCCGTAACACAGGGTTCTCCAAACTTTTTTGTCCGAGGGTCACGTTTACATAATAGTCCGAGGGCCGGACATCTTACGTAATGTCTTTGTTTCGGGGTATGTTGCATTCTACCAAATAATAAGCTTCTGTAAATTTATTCTTTTACATCATTGTCAAAATTTCTTCCTGGGCCGGATGAAATGGCTTGGCGGGCCAGATTTGGCCCGTGGGCCGTAGTTTGGAGACCTCTGCCTTAACATACAGGGAATGATATTTGACTGTTAAAGTCAATGGAAATCATGGTGCACAGCAAGAAATCTCTATTTCAACAAAAGTTTCAAAAGAAATTGTACCATTTCAACAGGAATTTCCGATTTAAGAGTGTGAATTAGACAGTCGGAATCAGACAAAAAAATCAGACTCTGACTCTACCCAAAAACCTCCGACTCCTTATGACTTGACTCCGCAACCCTCATAACAGCATAACAGCAATACTAGAAGTTTGAATTACAATAAATGAAAGCACAAATTCTGTCTGTCTCTCCCTGAAAGAAAACTCTTATATCACACTTGTATCTGCCTCATAATGACAGTGAACTTTGCAAAGCATCACAGCCACATTGTGACAACATAATTGAGCATTGCTACATAGTTATTTAATTTTGAGTGCTTAATCAGCACTGCCGAAGTCAGTCAATGAATTTTTTAAAACTTTAGTTCCAGGAATAAAAATATCCAGACTCTGTGTAAAATTGCAAAAATTGTTGACCCTCAATTTAAGTCTTGCTGTTCACCCCATGTTTATTTAGTGCATGGGATGACATTGTGTCTGGCTTACCAGGCCATTTTCGGAAACCTGCAAAAGCCATGGCTTTTATCCTTGCTGCCCACAAAGGGCCTGCAAGCTGCAGTTTGCCTGGAGGCCATGTGCTGCCACCTAGTGCTTAATTATTAAAGGTCAGAACTCTGCTAGTTTTGCACAGTGCAACCCAATCCATTACAAGGGCCAAAACCTTAGAACATTTCTTTCATATTGGAAATATATTTTTGTATGTATTTATTAATAAATACATACATTTTCTTTTATTCAAAATATGTATGTTTAATACTTTCTGGACCCTGCAGCAAAAATATAATTTTTCAGAGACTTACTAATCAGAGTCTGTTACATTAACACTTTGCTTTGAAAAATGTATGTCTCCATCAAACTTTTCTAGAAGAATCTACTGGCTGAAATCTGCAAACATATACAAATAAGCCATTCTCAAAATTTTCAAATGTAAAGGTGTGTTTCTTTTATTTTGACAGAAAATAAGTCCAAATCCCTGTTCAAAATGCATTTGTGGTGTCTCTACAACCACTACCAACAGAGATAGGACCAAAAAAGTGATTGGCGATGCACTACAGTGTCTCAGCTAGACTCAACGACAAAAAACTTATGTTTACCCAAAACATTTATTTTTCAGCAAGTTGGACTACTTCCACATTTTTCAAGTAAAAATGGTTTGAAAATGCTTTCAAGTAAGAATGTTACCAAACATTAAAAAATATTCAAAACTGCTTGAAATGAACAAAAAAAGAAAAATATGTTTTAAAATTTCAAATGTAAAGGATATATGTTTTTGAATAAAAAGTGCATCAAAATCCTTGTTGAAAGATGTATTGGTTGTTTCCCTACTGCAGACAGTTCATAGGTTATGACCAAAATGGTATTTTATTGTAGTGGCTTTTCATCCCAAAAGGGTCAAAGGTAGTGTTGTCATATAGAGCCAAATCGCTTTCTCTAGACTACCAGGCCACAAAACATGAAGTTTGAATTTTGTGTGTAAAGATTAGCATGGATAACAAAGTGCTTCTTTCTGTAATGTTGGTACTGAACAAATGCTTGGTTGCCTGAAGTTGTTAATTATCAGCTATTAGGTGCTGTTTGACTTTAATTTGGATATATTTCCTGACCCTTGTTTTTTTACATTGCTGGCATTCTAGTTTTAGTAAGTTATAGATTAACCTTGTAAATATATGTATAGAGATCAGGGGTGCAAAATTTTCTGTGAATGTTAGCAGCGCACCTAAATTTCTTCGAGCGCACACATATAAGTTTTGCTGCACAGCATTAATATGCATAAAGTATAAAATGTAAACAACTTATGAGAAGAAATATACAATATGCTTCTTACCTCTGCCTATTTACAGACAAAATTAAGGTTGGCTATCTTCCTTCACGTACTTACAGACAATAATGAGGTTGACTACCCTTTTTTAATTGTATGCCCCTGCCCGCAAATCCCATTCATGCACTCCAAGTTTTTGGTCATGCAGCATGGATGTGTGACTGCATTCTTGCACCCCTGATATATATATATATATTGTATCAGCATTTTTTAAGGTGTTTCAGGGACCTGATTTGAATCCCTAGAACCAGAGAAAATTATCAAGGGAAATATCTGAACGGATAGTTGGATAATTTTAAGGTCAATACAAAGTACCTAACATTTTCCTTTATAAAACCCTGATTATGTATTTGCTATTTCTCTTCCATCTTTTTTCTTTACTTGTTTTAATCGCAGCACAACATCTTCCTTTCACTGATACTTTTGAAGTGTCCATGTGTTTGAAATTTGGTGTATGTTTATGATCATGTTGAAAAATTATTCAGCAACATACAGGTACTGTTTGACTCGTTTCACCTTCAAACAAAAGTTTTAGAACTGAGTGGAATTCATGTATGCTTGTTAAGGTTGTTCAATTAGCAACAAAAACGAAATAAGTTTGTCTAAATAGTGTCTTTTACTAGAATTTCAACATGTTCATGCAAAATTGTTTACCAATTTTCTATGACTTTATTGAAATCGAAGCAAGTTGATTGTTGATTTTGGCAAGAAATGTTAGCTTCAAGTGAGGCACTTTTGTTCCTTCTTGTTCGATAGTCTTTTGGATGAACTGCAACTGCAAAGCACCATCCCAGTTTGTCTTCACTCATATGTCTTTGTAGTTTTATTGCACCATGAAGAATAATTTTATGCTATTTTGAAAAAAATATTGTATGTTATTGTTCCCATAGTATTATATGTTTAAATGTTTTATGTATTCATAGCTTGATGCGCACAATACACATGACTTTGATATCAAACTGTCATGGAATCTTGTTTTAATCTTTTGTGCACTTTTTTTGTCTTTTTATTTAGCAGAATGACAGTACACATCTATATTTTGTTATCCTCTGTTTGGGTGGAGCAAAATAAGAAAAAACTGTAGTGTTTGAAACGATTGATTACAAAATGGAAAATGAGCTTGCTCTGAGTGAAGTTAGAGATCAAAATACATATGCAGATAATCCTCACACAGAATGTGACTCAGCTGATAACCAAGTGACAAAACTGGTTCATTCAAGTCATTCTTCCCTTTCATCCAATGAAAGTGCACCAGTCAAAGAAGTAAATATCAACATCAGCACAGATTCTGAAACTTCTGGTAGGGCTGATGATCTGCCAGTGCATTCAGATAAGAATTGCTCTGCACTGAACTGTGATGTTGGGGATTTTGATCTTCAACAAGTTGAAAAAAGTCAAATTCCTAATTACTCAGGTAGTGGTGTTGATACAGACACAAATGTGAATGATGATGCATCACTGAGTTTACACTGCAATGGTTTACTTGCTGAAAAGAATGATCGTGACTTGGGTAGTTTAACCCAAATGCTGTCAAAATTCCTGGATAATTGTGAAACAATGTCTGTGTCTCATACTGTGATGAATGAACACACTCTTAAAAATATTATTGATTCACTAGTTTCATATTGTAAGGCAAACAATTTTGAAAATCTTCTACCAAACATATCTGGTATTTTGGACCAAAGTTCAATCATTAGTGACTTGAAAACGCAAATGGATGATCTGTCAGAATGCAACAAAAAGCTTGAATGCCAGAATCTGGAAATAAGACATGAACTTAAGCAAAGTGTAGAAGAGTTGAGTTCCCATGATGAAGCTGCCAAGAGAACAATTGCCCGATTGCAACAGGATCATGACAACAAGGTTAAGGAGATCAATAAGCGATGTGCAGCCTTGGAAACTGATAAGCAAATTGCAGTAATGGATTATGCAAGAAGGGAAAAAGAATTGCTTGATCTGAGACAAAAGAAAGATGCGGCTGAGCAGTTTGCCAGAACTGCGGCAAAAGATAGAGAAAAAGCAAACAGTCAGTTGAAATCATTAAAGTTGGATTTGTCCAAGCTGAAAACTGCTTTAGATAAAAAAGAAGCTGAAGTCAGTACTTGCAAACAAGAAATTGAACGATTAAAAGAGGAAATAAATTCTCAAATTATAAAATGTCGCTGGGCACACAACAAGTTGAAAACTGAGGTGGATAATCATAAAGAGACCAAAGAGAAATGTGATAAACTATTTCTTGAAGTCCATCAAGCTAAGGAAGAAACTGAACAAATTCGGCAGAACTGCCAGGACATGATAAAGACGTACCAAGAATCTGAAGAAATCAAATCAAATGCTCTTGATTTGGAACTAAAAGAAAAAATGCAACTTTTAAATGAGCGTGAATCACAATCTGAAGACCTGCAAACATTGTTGAAACAAAGAAGCGAAGAATTAAACCTGCTGAAAATCAAATACAAAGATTTGTTTGAAGAAAGTGCTGTTCTAAAATCAAGAGTTGAATGCCTTGATGATGAGAAGGTGAAAAATGAACAAATTATTCATGGGTATGAAGAAATATTGAATAAACAGAAACAAGCAGTCAGTGAACTGACGGAAAAATTGAGTGCACTTGAAAGCATTCAAGCTGAATTGGAAGAAACTGCTACAACGGCAAATGCTTTGCAGTTAAAACTTGGTGATGCTGTACGTGAAAAAGACACTGCCATTGTTGATAGCAAACGTAAAGAACAAAGGGAACAAGAACTTCTGGAATTCACAAAACGTTTAAGTTCGAAAAACTCTCAACTGGCTGTACAGGTTGAAGAACTGACAGAGAAACTTAACAAAAAAAATACTGATTTTGACCAAGCGGAGCAAGTCATTACTGCGTTACGAGAAGAAGTCAGGCATCTAACTGCTGTTAAACAGGATGCTGTGCTTAACAGTGACAAGGCACTGAAAGAGTTGAATGCCAGATTAGAAGAAAAAGAGAAAATGGTTCGTGAACTTATGCTGCAAATTGAAGAACTAAACGATGAAATGCGAACACTCAAACGAAAAAATGCAGCCTCTCTGAAAGATTTGACTCGGCAGCTAAATCAAGCAAAAAAGAAGCTTGAGACTAATGACGGCGTAGTCACGTCATCTGCCCGCAACAGCGCCCATCAGAGTGCTGATGGTGAGAGCCTTGGTAGCCGCACCAGCTCCACAACATCGCTTGACAAAATGGTAGTTGTATCTGCTGCTGACGTAAATTGCTCTAGTCAAAACGTTCTGTATGATCCTGAACCTGTTCCTGAAGCTCGTGTAACAGGTCCCACGACTGCTGACAGACAGCTTCTAATTGAGAGGATAGTGAGATTGCAGCAGATACATGCTAAGAAAAATGAAAAAATTGATTTTCTCAATGAACACGTACGACAGTTGGTGCAAGAACTGCAAAAAAAGCAACGCCTCATACAGCACTATATAATGCGTGAGGAAGTTGGTTCTCTTGCCCCATCAAAACGTGGCGACCACCACAACCGACCTGGCTTGACTCTGGAGCTTTCCATGGAAATAAACCAGAAAATGCAATCTGTCTTGGAAGATACCATTTTAAAAAACATAACGCTTAAGGAAAATTTGGAAACACTGGGTAAGGAAGTACAGCGCTTGTGTTCACAAGGAGCAGCTTCTTGATTTTTGCCGCTGCCTCTGCCAAACATTTTATATTTAAATGATTGGGGACTCATGTGCAACATAGAGTTTATTTTTAAATTTACTATTATTTTGTGTTACGTGCGTTGCAGTCATGCGTTTGTACAGTGGCTTGTCTTGAATAGTATCAAAGAAACTTTCGGCAGGCTAAACATTCCGTTGATAGATATTTACATTTCAATCTGGAATTGTAGCAATCAATTTCCTGAAAAGAGGTAACATTTAATATTGCTTCATCATTGTTCTGTAACATTTACTAGGATTTTACGGTATCTCCCTTCGTGTTGTGATCACATGCGTTTCGGAGTTCCTCGTGGCTACCATGAACATGACAAATTTGTTTGTTATCTATTTGGCGTTCTTGAAACATCAGATTAGAACAGGGGTATCCAAACTTTTGTTTCCGAGGGCCACATAAGGCAATACTAAACATGTCGAGGGCATGTTGAGGGCTGTCGAGGGCCGGACGTCTTACGCAATATGATTGTTGCGAAATATGTCATATTCTACCAAATCAACAAATTTTTCGTAAGTACTGTATATTATTTTTTCATCATTCACAAAATGGCTTCGTGGGTCCGATGAAATGGCTTCGCGGCCCGCATCTGGCCTGCGGGCCGTAGTTTGGAGACCCCTGGATTAGAACATACGGCCGATGAATGACGTGCTAGGAGGAACCCGTTCTTTTCTAAATTACGCCCCACACGTAGTTTTATTTTTTTGAAAAGTTCTAGCAATTTTATAGATGAATAAAGGGAAGTTTTAGGGTTTGTCATCTGATCGATATGAGGTTAGCGAAACTTTTAACTTGTCTCTTTCGGCGAAAAGATTTAGGAGCTTGTCACGTTTGTAAAGTTTTTGTTTGTTGTGCAAATGCTGAAATCGTTCTAGTATGGTAAGTGGCTTATGGCGGTTGGTTTTAAATCCAGGGTGCTGCATGCGAACTTAAAGCTTGAAACGGAAGCGCTTTTGACACGGTGCGCACTCCAGTGTTAGTGGAATTGAAGCAAAAATACCCAGAATAAGCTTAGCCCTTACTTCCAGCCGCCGCTTAAGATTTTTTTCGGTACTTCTGCATCGTAAGTTTAAAAACCCCTGGATTATTTCGCTGAAGCTTATACATTTTTTCATTGTTCGTGGTGGAAATCACATCGGACTGTAAAAAGCAGAACCTGAATTTTTTGTTACATGTTCTAACTCTGCAAAACGCGCTGTGCAGGAAAGCTGTGTAGCTTGCACCACCGGGTAAAGCAGTTTTGTTTCTCACATGCTAATAGGTTTAATTTGTGTTTAGTCTTTGCTACTGTGTGAACCAAGTTCAAATGCAACTTCCCTTACGTTGTAAATTTAGCATAATAGTTGGCATCATCTTTACTGCTTGGATTCGCAGGATACATATAACGCGGCCCTGTGAGTTACTTGTGGCTCTAGCTAGTGGGAAGAAGTGAAATACTATCGAATGGGTCTTCATGCATATTTTCGACAGGTCGGTATTCTTTGCCAACCCTAACATTGGTGAGTAATCATCAGGGTCGCTTCTTCATGGCCTGCATTGTGAGGAATATTCTTATCGACACTGCATAATACGCAGCGCATGTTTACAGTGCTGCTTTGTTGGTACAGCTGCTAACCACTGGTATTTTGAAGAAATCGAACATGATGTTTTAGGTCGAAGTCACCCTTCTCGACGTAACAGCTCTAAGTGCTATGCAGTCTAAGCGGGAGAAAAATGCTAACGTTTACCGTATGCGGGGTTTGAGTAATAGGCATGTTTAGTTCGTTATAGTGCAGAAGAAGACAATGAAGATATTTCGCCAAGGTGCGTCAAGCCATAAATCGTAACCATACATTCTTTAAGTTGTTGCTGCTACCTGCATTTATTTTCAATTTGATACGCAAAGAGTGCTTTGTCCTTGTTGCTTGTTTTTCTTCATCGTTGGGTATACAACGCCTTCTCATATTCTGTGGATTTTTCTGTTTATCGTCTTTCAGTTGCCGAGATATGTGACAGTGTGACACTTCTGCAGCCACAAACAATCGAGTTGTAATACGTTCGGTACGCAGGAAATCGGTGCTTAGGACGTCTTTCAAACCTTACTTCCCTTCAGTTCTTTTTGTTATGGCGGTGTTGCGGCATCGCATTTAGTTGATCGCTGAGTCTTGCGTCAGTATCGCTTCTTTATGAGTGTATTAGCTATTGCAGCGGATCACTTGACAGTCATTGCTCTATATTAGTTTTTAGGTTGAAATTATATTGCCCAAACGATTGTGTTTGTTGAAAGCTCTACCATTTGTCAAAAGACGTAAAAGAAAGAAATCCGTTGTCCCGTTTTGAAGTAGGAATATGATTGTCAAGCCGCTGAAAGCAGATTTTTACACATATGTGATTTCAGTTCAACTGCTCGTTTTCGGCTTGGCGTATCAGAAAAATGACTAACAACTCGTTTTCGTGACATTCGCCATCCTTTTCCTTGAATATGCTGTGAGCGTATGTTGGTTTATTGTTGAACAGATTAGACGCGCTATTATTGTATCGTCTGACCCTATGACGTGTTGTGATCAACTTCAGTGTACTCCTCTTTACCCATCTTAGCGGTGACCCATAAATAACACGCTGTGTTGGTAATTTCATGCGTGGGTGGATGAAAACCAAAGTTTATAAGCATGAATGCCAGTGAAAAGACAACCCTATAACGTCACTTCGCCGGTTCAAAATCGGTCATGTTGATTTTTTCTTATTGTTTTGCGCAAATTTTCATCCGCTTGTGACGAATTTCTGTCCACACAGAAATTTCTGTTTTTCCATTTGCAGTCATCCAAAACTGTTCACATAATTCAACGTGCTGAAACAGGCGGCCCACCCTGGTCTTTAGCCTATGAGCTTCTGTAGGCGTGAATGTGTAGTACAATACGGGCGTTTCAAGCCCTCTTTTCTGTGTTACAACGCAGATGTTTCAGTGAGCTCAATCTTTCAGAACTCATTGACAAAAACTGTGGCGTCTTCTCGTCTTTTCGTTTCTTTTGTATCAGAAATGTCTCAAGCCAAGAAAAATCAAGTGTTTCTTCTGTTAATGACACTTTTCGATCATGACACAGGCCCAACAAATTAAACATTTCTTCAAACAGTAAGTCAAAAATATCAAGTTTCATCGCAGTCCTCTGGGGATAGTGTTATAGCCCAGGGCAGGGAAACTTTTTTCCGCACTACGGACCGATTTAAACCTGGCATTATTTTGCGGACCAGCCCTCAATATAATAACGAATGTTCGGTGCATGCAAATTTATTGCAGCTCATAAGTCATCATGACACTGATGCAGTGAGAGATCTGGTTTTGTTTTGCCACAATAAGANGCTTCCAGCCAGTGAGGTGGGGGGAGGTGATTTCAGTAATATTTGATAGTCAGTATCATAACGGCTTCGCTACTGTAAGGGAGATGAGGTATACTTCGCAACACTTCTGTGACAAAACACTGGGCGAAATATGGCATTACATCGCAAATTTTGTATTCCGAATTGTACAAAATTATGGTGAAAAAAGTAACTTTCGTAGCTTTTAGGGGGAACCGCCCCTTGCTCTCACCTACGGATTATGGCAGACAATGGCACCCGCAGGGTGCTCCTTACGTCCAACCCACTTCGTAATTTTGACTTGGCTGCTGTCACCTCAGTTCTGCAACGACACGGTAACAAATTCCTCGTTTGCCGACGCCTGCTGTAGCCTACGTCGTTCGTAAACTCGTGATAGGTTGCGCTTTGTTCAGTTTCGTGGTCATTAAAATATCTAGCTCGGTAAAGTCAGAATTTTCGTGTAGCTCGCGATTGTTTTGTAGTTTTCTTTCCGAAGGCTTCTTCATACAAATAACGTGTTGTTGCGCACTTAATGTAACATCATGTTTGTGTGGTTTACAGTTCTGGCGTGTTCCTACACAGGCCGCTTGTACTTGCAAGTCGCTACTTTGTTTTTCTTGTCGGTGCTTTTCTGCGCTCGCCCTTTGCAATAGTCGGACGATTAGGCGCGAAGCGGTAGAGTTTTGTACCACTCGGAATCCATTACAAAGGTGGAAATATATTGCGGTTGTTCTGAAGTTCTTGCGAGGTTTTTCTTAATCTATACGGCGAAGGTTGGATAGGTGATGACTCTCCTCAAAAACATAAGTGAAAAAAAAGGTCGAACACGGAGGACTAAGAAAGGTTACAATACGTAGAAATAAAATCAGATCAATCGTAAAGTCAGGCATTACGGGTTCAAGCCTCCGGAACATATCTCATGGAGAATTTCCAGTGACGTAGTTGAAAAACAAAAGGAATTTCCAATGACGTAGTCATTAAAAAGCAGACATTTGATACAGGTTGCACCCGTAACTGTCTAGGGCGAGCCTCCACACTGGAAGCTAAATGTAAAAACTGCCCCACTAAGCTTTCATTTTGATACTTAGTACGAAGTATAAAGGGTACGCATTCTTTTGGTTTTAGTAGGTTGTTTTTTTTGGGGGGGTGTTATCGTGTTAATAGAAGCATCCACAACATCCGGATTCATCGTTTCTTAACTTTTTTTTCTGAGTGTTAGCTAGTGCAGTGCTCTTCAACCTTTTTTGTTACGGTGCAAGGATGTTTTGACGAACTCATGCGCCCTAGTTACTTAAACACTACTGATGCACCCTATTTACTGACACTTCCCCCGTGTACCCCACCTAACTGCGCCCATGTCTATAAGTACCTGGGTCTAAATAAGCAAGTCCCCTAAGTCAGCAACTCAGCTACATAATTCAATTGATAATAATGGCTCATTGTCCGTTGCTTATGAATCACAAATAATCATCTAATTACAACAGTTAGCTTGAAATGGTCTGATGCTTATACACCACACTTTAGAACAGGGATCACCGGCCTTTCTGAAGCTGAGAGCTACTTCTTGTGTTTAGATTAATGCGAAGAGCTACAAGTTTGATACACACTTCTGAAATGAAAATGTTGCTCAATTTATTTTTAAATTATTTTAGTATTAACAATTAAGATATTCCACAATGTTAAGACACTGTTCACGCTAATGTTAGTTTTAGAACAGGCCCGCCTCGGTAGCATAGCCTGCCGAAATTTTTGTAGGGACCAAATATTTTGACTTTCAGCGAGCTGCATTATTTTTTTGGGGACAACACTTCTCAAAGCACAAAACGACACAAAATGCTAGATATTTGACGAGAATGCCCCACCCTGGCTACGCCTATGCCCGCGGGCGACCTGGCGCCTACGGGCACCACGTTGGTGACCCCTGCTTTAGAATGTGCAAAGTCTCGGTTAAATCCTGAAAGTCATTGGCTGGTTAATGGTTCAATTTCGCTAACAGAAAGTTTTGTAAAAATTTCTGTTTAGCGTGACAAGTTTGTGATGCACCTTTGTGAACCCTTTCTTAGTGGTGCACCGTGCACACCCGTTGAAGAGCGCTGGGCTAGTGGACCCCTTTCATGTAAGTTTCCCCCTGGCTCAAACCTCTAGTTACGCCAGTGATACTACCGATGCCCGCTGAAACAACTGCGATGTGAAGCGCGATTTCAACTTTCATGTGATGTCAATTGCCACCCTATGTTACAGTAAATGATTTGAAATCATGTAACTGCAACGAGAAAATTCAGCAGCAAAATCTAACGTAAGTAGCAAGATGCTTTTTATTTTGCAAGTACTCAGGAAATTGACACTGCCATTTCTACGGATACTGAGGTAACTTGCACAGGGGTGGATATTAAAATTTAAGGGCAAGCTCTGAGAAAGGGGCCACAAAACATCGCCATTGTGAAAATTCCGCAGATAAGTTGCTTGTGTTTTCTAGAAGCCCATGATTTGTACAAATTACTTACGTGCAGTGCTAAGCTATCTTTACATGCATCTGAGTGTGGTCAATAAGTTTTGTAATACTGGGGTTACGATTGTGTTTACAGTTTAATTCAATTTCATATTTCAATGAAGTCAGTTAACTACAGCAATGTCTCATCAAACAATTTAAACGAAGTAAGTTTAAAGTAGCTGCAAAGGATTTACGGAATAAGTTGAACACAGCCAAAAGATCATACGGATTATAAAAATCCAAACATTTTTCAAACGCGTTGAAAGACTAGCGTTTACGGTTGCCAAATAAATACGTGAATTAATCGCTCAAAAATTAGATGACAAAGGGATCCACTTCTTATATGCGCAAACGTTTTGTAGAAGGCCTACCTAGAAGTCAGTGCCTCAGATCAGAGTCGCTGCTCAGCTCCGGTTGAACGTGCTGTGTTGGTGTACATCCGAACGTGTAAATACAGTTTAAGAAGCACAATCGTAATGGCGCCCGCGATGACTTCTTGCTCAACTGCAATACTGGCTGCAGAAAGCAAACTGCAGATCGCGCACTTACAGCACTGAGAGGTTTACTAACGCTTTTGCGGGAAAGGTTTATGAGCAAACGGTGGCATTGATCTAAAGTAGAAGCTTGGAACTTCACTATCAAAATTTTTAAAACACGTCAAATAAATCAAAGCAAGGCTTTTTATCTGTCGGCTTAAATCAGAACACAGTTGTTCAGGAGAAAACGCCAGAAACATGCACGTTTCATGGTTGATGCTTAAAAACTTTTTCTGGTCATAGACCGAAACGATTTTGAAACGACCGAAAAAAACTAAGTCATTTCGGTCAGAATATTTGAAAATATAGGCTAAAAAACACTGTTATGGTGAGTTTTAATACAACTGTGAGACAAATGACCGAAATGTTTCAGTGACCAAAGTGTCTCAGCAAAAAATGACCGAAATGTTTCAGCGGAAAAAAACAGCTTTAACCCTGCTCAGGTAACTCTTTTTTGAAAACAGGGTTAGTGACCACTGCCATTCCTGTCTATGTCGCATTTTCACCCACGTCCGAGGCTTACTGGGACTCTTCCAGTGCAGAAACGGCTTTTACAACAATTCAGAAAGCATTTTCAAACTTATCTGACCTTAAGATGTAATTTGTTGAATGGCGAAAAAAATTTATTATGAATAAAACAAACACAGGTCCACGCTAAAAAAAACGTGGAGTATGCAATTTCGTGACACAAAAACTACACGAATAAACGGAAATGCCGCCAGTGACCTTTGATGGCAGTCTGTGCCAGTGGTGTATAGGATCCGGATTTTGGAGTCCAATCCGGCCGGGTATTGGGAATTTTTTGGATTTGGATTGGATATCGTTTCCTCTTCAACTGGATCCGGAACTGGATTATCCAAATGAAATAAATTGTGACCATAGAAAAAACTTTACATGGATTAATAGTTTTATGAAGAAAAATAATACACTATTTCCAAATGATATTGGTTAAAATTTATTTTTCGATATTCTCTCGGTCCAATGCAATATTCCCTGCCGCTCGGGATCCTAACTTTCAGGCTGAGGAAGATGACATCTCAACTTTCAAGCAACATGCAATGTAGTTTGGAACTGTGTGAAGATGAAAAATTGGGATTACGCCCATGTTCTACATCACGCAAATAGTTATCATAAGCGCATATTTTTAGAATCTTCGTATATTAATTTAAAAACTAACACTGTAAATGATCAAAGCGCAAACTTTCCAGCTATCTATTACAATGTTTTAAAACATGAGCGAAGCTTATCAGTTACCGGACTTCCTTGAGTTTGTATTCTTATTGACCGCCTTCTTTTCCTGTAAATTTGCCAACTCTCACCACGCAAGTTTTACACTTTATTTTTACCCCATACTTTCACGCTATATAACCGTTTTCTGTGCATTTCTATGTAG
>JGI24022J15233_10001552_pt1 | contig 19523 bp, 8 predicted proteins | sample Ectturendosymbi2_FD_15233 | JGI IMG/M metagenome (IMG submission 15233) | reverse complement strand
ATAACCGACTTCGGGCTGATCTTCTGCTCGCCGATTGTGAATGTTTGTGCCACGAAAAAGTCCGTAAGCGTCACACTTTGCGTTTTTGCACAAGGACTTAGTCTCATAGAATGCGCAAATATGCGTTGCGGTGGTATTGACTGACTTGTTCACACTATACACTCGGCAGTAAGTCCACAGTCTGATGTGACTAGAACAAGTCCTAACATGAAATAAAAACGCATTGTGACCTTAATTCCTGGTGTAACAGACCCGCGGATTTCGCCGCGGCGACCTATTTCGATCAAATTTATTGGTCTCGCAGCATGAGCCAACCATGACAACTGTCAGTACGCGAATGATGAATCTTATTTTTGTTCCTGGGTTATGTTCTTGCTTCTAAAGCGTTGCACGTTTTCATACAATTAGTTACCGGTAACACAATTACTTATCTTCGTCCTCTAAACCAGCGTGGTCCAACTACAGGCCCGCGGGCCACATGTGGCCCGCGGACAGAATTTTTGTGGGCCGCGAGCTTTCTCACTATTGATTGTTGTGTGGATATAAAAGTAGGTAATTTTAATTAGAACACCCATAACATCTTTTAATAATAATAAAGTATAATATTACCGGCGTTAGTCTAGACCAGGGTCTCCAAACTACGGCCCGCGGGCCAAATCCGGCCTGCCAAGACATTTCATCCAGCTCAAGAAGACATTTTGTCAATGATGAAAACATAATTTATTTACAAAAAATTCATTGATTTCGTGGAATGTAACATCCCGAAACAATCCTATTACGTAAGATGTCCGGTCCTCGAACTGTTGTGTAGTGACTCTCTGACAAAAAAGTTTGGAGAACCCTGGGTTAGACCGTAGAGAGCTTCTAGAAAATAATCAGCATAAATAGGTTTCCCAAACTGAAACATTTTGCAATAAAAATGCACTCGGCGTTTAGAAGCACATAAATGCGTTAAATGTGTGAGAGTGGGCTACATTTTCTACTATGAAGCAAGTCAAACCCGAAACATCAATCGAATGTCAGGCAAAGCACTGTCAGTAGTCTCCGACTTGCTACCACTAACATATTGGCATTGATATAGGAACGATAGTGTCAGAGAAGCCTCAACCACAGGAATTGCATTGGTTTGTAATAAATTTTTATTGCTATTGTGTAATAATTTCAATGACACACAAACATCACTCCCCTATTTTCCTTTTTCTATCTTGTCAATCTGTTTTTACACACCATTTTATGAGAAGTGGCCCGCGAGTTGTCACGTTTTTGTAAAATGGCCCGTTGATCAAAAGTAGTTTGACTACACTGCTCTACACAATCCATTTTGTTGCACAATGTGGGGGGACAGCTTGGTGTGAAACGAATATATTCATCGGGTCGATGCAGAAGTGAAGTTTTATAAAAACAGTTTCCCAATCTTGTTTTGAGAGGTGTTTTGAAAGCAACACTAATCACGCTTTACTTTATCCTTTTAACTTCAAATTTTAATAGGTTTAACGCCAGATTTTAATATATGAAATTAATGTCAAAAGTTCCATTCTAAGAGTTATATTCGCATAAGGACACGAAAATATGTTTGAGGCTGAACAGAAATCAAACTGCACAACGGTGAACTGGAAAAAATACCAAGTTTAACCTGTATTAACACCAGGGCCGGATTTAAGACAAGCGGGGCCCCGGGCTTGTTTAACTATTGGGGCCCTGTGACGCTATCATGTTCAGTCAACCGTGGCACGCCCTTTTTGTGAAAAACTCCCTAGCATTTATGATGACCCACCAGGTCAACTCTCCCGTATATACGGATGTGAATCGATTTTCATATACAGTATCTAATATCTATATAGAACTGTCAGCGCTCGCCCTACGATGTTTTTTGGTCAAATTCAAGTCTTGGAATGTAAGTACGACATGACGTTACGATAAACTTGAAAGCTTTTAGGGCCTATACACAGCGTAAACTCGCCAGACAGTGCAGGTAGTGTCTAACGCTGATCACACGGTGAAAGAGCAGATAAGACTGTTATTGAAAGTACAGTATAATCATCACATCAGTGAATCCAGCAATCTAGCTTGAATAATACGTAGCAGTTTAATGTTTGAAAATTGTCAAAATGTTTAATCTTAAAATTTTTTGAAAATATTTTTAAATCATAGCTTACAGATCATTGAGCAACAAGCTTATTGTTCACGCAAAACAATCAGATTATCAAATTGTCATGCTTTCATGTTAACCTGTTAAGGCTTTTTACATATTTATGGTAAGCGAATATGTAGTTACGGTAGGTAGTAATTTATTGTCAAAACATCTTCCTTCGAGCTTTCCTGGCTGCGAATTCGTCAATGGTGTCATCAAAATCAATAAGTTGCAGTTTATCATTTTCTACGTAAAGAATACTCAGATAAGACAGCCGTTCTTGTGACATTGTTGAACGAAGCACACGTTTGATTAGAGATCGACCGATATGGCTGTTTTGGGGCCGATACCGATATATCGGTCATTCATGGACCGATAGCCGATAACTGATATTTTCAAAATTTTCAAATCTTGTTTTCTGCTTCATTATCAAAAATATAATGTATTCTAAGCTTTACCTTTTTTTCAAAAATTTCAAAAATCAGGATATATGAGCTGAAGTTTTTCAAATTGGATAAATTTCAATATTTTCCTATGATTTTTAAATAATCTGATCAATGATGGTGCTTTTGTTTCGGCTGCGACGCTTAATGTGTGCTTCATGGTTCATCTTGTCTACTCGTTTGCGAAAACGCACCTGTTAGCGTTGCTGCAAAGTAACTGTCTTGACTTGGTTCGTTGTGCTTTCTTCGCCTAAGTTGTCTGAATGCGTGAGGAGTATAACAGCGTTTTGCCAACACCTACTGAGGCCGATAAAATTGGTCGTTTTGGCCGATACCGATATATCGGTGAAACCCAAATATCGGCCAGGCCGGTATATCGGTCTATCTCTACTTTTGATTCTTTTCAGCTTTGAAAATGATCTCTCACCGATACAGTTTGTGACCATCAAACATAAGAACAATCTTAAAATTGTTTCCACATGTGGAAAAACAGCCTGGGTTTTTTCATGCTTGAATATTTGGTACAACGCAAACACGTTTGACAGCCCTGATGCAGACGGTGGAGTCAGCAAAGGGGTCAAAGTCAGAAAGCTGAAATTTACCGACTCCGGAGTCGGAATCAGGGTCGTCAAATTTTTCTGCCGACTCCCAAGCCCTGAGTTAGACTGCCGCATCAGTAAATCAATGGATTCACAATTCGCAGTATTGTGGAACGAAATATCACTCTGAGGCATTATTTTTGTGCAGCACTGTTTGTGCCTCCAATGCTGGTGGTACAAACAGTTGCTTTCTAAATCAATTCCCTACGCTGGAGTTACAAACAGTTGCTTTCTACATCAAGCCCTACACTGGTGGTACATCCCTACGTTCGACGTGCAACCCTACGCTAGTGGTACAAACAGTTGTTTTCTAAATAATCTCTTTACGCTGGAGGTACAAACAGTTGCATTCTTAAACCACTCCTACGCTGGAGGTGCAAACAGTTGCTTTGTAAATCAACTCCCTACGATGGAGGCACTAACAGTTGCTTGATAAATCAGCCCTACGCTGGTGGTACATCCCTACGCTGGAAGTACAACCCTACGCTGGTGGTACTGACGCCGTTGACCCTTGTTCGGATGTTATGCCTTTGACTGGGGATGCATGTTATATTCTTTTGCGCGCTGCATAGAGCAGCCTGCTGCTCTGCTATGCATATGTGATGTAATTGTCCCATGTGTGCTTGCGGTTAGTGATTACAAGTTAGATACGAGTTTGTATTTCATAATCACCAACTTCCCAATGGAGATTAAACCTCAGGTACAGGTCAGCTATGAAATGAATTTGTTAACACTTATATAATGTTTGATTAATCTTGGACAATTGGTAAACCGGTGTAGCCAAGGGGCCTGGTGGCCACGGTATCCCAAACAAAATAGTGTTATATGCTTAAAATCAAACATTTTGTCCCTTAAATTTTTTGCCTCCTACCAAAATTTTGGGCTGGCTACACCACTGTGCTAAACCCATACTGTATTGCTTTGATCAGGTTTGACTGAAAGCTCAAGTATAGGAAATAGGGATAGGTTTCTCAAAACAGTTTAGTTGATTTGCACTTAAATTTCTCCTTGCCTGCTCCTTTGTTTATACATGAAAGACTTGATAAACTTGAAAAATTTTGGTGCAACTTTTGTAGTTGGGGGGCATTGCTCCGATGCCCCATCTGGCTGCGTGTCTGAATCCACTTGGCTTAACCTGAGAATTACAAAAGCAAGGAAGCGATTTAGAGGAACACAACACTATAAGCATAGTAGAAAATAATAACAAAAACTGGGCTTTTATGAAGATTGTATGGATGAGCGTAAACTAGCCCAGGGCTCTCTGCCTACATTGAACTCGCAAGTATGCAATTATATTTTCTAATGTCAGTTATGCATGACCTGATTTGATTTTCTGTCAGGTTGTGGAGAAAATAATAACGTTGCTGTAAAATGTTGTGAATGTGAAAACACTGTGGGAAATATGGCTGTGAACCACGACCACCTACTATTTGTTGACGAGATTGCCTATGTATGTTTTGGCCCAGCCTAAGTGATCTTCAACAACTGAATGAATAGGCTATTTCATGTAATTCCAATAAAAATACCTCAGAAGTTTCAAGTGAAGTGAAACATGTCACAGTGCTGTGGTTTCATCATAAAATAAGCCTTCGCCTTGTTGGTGTAGTCAAGATACAGTGCTGAAAAGGTGGAGCGAAATAATACTGTGCAAGAGGACAATAAAAATTATAGAAAGTGCAAACATTCTGAAAGCAATGGTGATACATTGCACAAAGGCAAGTGGGGGCAGCAGTCTAGTCTACTAATTAATTAATGTGCTGGGAATAGCTAAAATCAGATTACACTCACTTGCGCACAGACCAGATGCTGGCAGTGTTACCGCTGACCACAGCCAGGGACAGGCGTTGGTGGAACCATTGACTGTCGCTCCCTGATGTCACCATTTTGACAGAGGTGAGTTTATTTGGCGATAAATGGGAATTTACAACACAAAGAAGAAATCATGGCGAAAACGCCTGGGCACCAAAAATCTAAGGTTATAGAGTTGTTGCCCATTGACTGATGGGTAATCCTTATCTTAAACCAGGTTCAGATTGAAATGTTGCATATACATGGGAAAGAGCTGCCAGATGATCAACACACAAGCGTGTTTAACTGCTACAATATTTTACATGTGCTTTATCAAGCAATTAAAGGAATGTGGGGCTACTGCTTGGAGGTGGGGAGTTATTTGTAGACTCAGGAAATTTTTTTTCAGGACAAACTACGATTCAAAAAGTTAAGTACTTATGTAGGTTCTTTGCTGATCTTCAACTTGCCAAAGGTTAGCAAGCCTCTTTGTGGAAGCAAGTTTTTGAAAGAAGTGATATAAGAAACCGCTGGTCTCTTTTGTATTAAAACTAGTGCAAGTTGAAGATGTATTAAAACTTAGTGCAAGTTGAAGCTTCAAAAAGGTAGTGTCTATTTTGCCACCGAGACGGTGGCAGCAACAGCTTGGCTGAAGCTATTGTGCCACCAGTTGAAGATTTGGTCTGATGGCATGACGTAATTTGAATAAAAAAGTCAGTTTGTCATGCAAACTAACATACTGCTCATAGCGTAGCGGTTATGCTTCATGTCTAGTATGTCATAGCTTTTTGGTTCGACTCTCACCTTGGCGTCTTCCCTTTTGTTTTTTTTACTTTTTTCAAAAATTTCCAAAGTGTATGCTGAAAGGCTTAGGTGTTAGGTTTAGGCAGTGGCTATAGATGTGCCTGTGGATCTTGAAATTTGAAAACTTATTCATACGCCACCTGTGACGTAACAGTAACGGAGGACGAGAGTACAGTAGGCTTGGTAGAAATGAACTAAACGTAAAAGATAAACCCTAAACCTAACCCTAATCGTAGCCCTAACCTAATCCTAACCCTAAGCTAATGCTAACCTAACCTAACATTAACCTAATCCTAACCTAACGCTAACCCTAACCTAACGCTAACCCTAACCTAACGCTAACCCTAACCTAATGCTAACCCTAACCTAATACTAACCCCTGAAGGTAACACGTAAGCCTGAAAAAAAGTAAGAAAAAAAAACGAAAGTTGGCAAGGTGAGAGTCAAACTGAAAACCATTGGCATAGTAGCCATAACGCATAACACCTTGGCTACGAGATCCATGTGGTTTGAATGACAAACTGACCCTTTTATTTGAGTTGTGTCAGGCCAGGAATATCCGTAGTCATTTCCTATCTTATGTGGCCCTCTGATAAACAGTTTGGATACCCCTGGCCTAAGGGAAAAATCAATTTATGGATGATATGTACACAAATGCTGTAGCTATCAGATCTAAGCTGGGCTTATTTTTCAGGCAAATTTTAAACAAGTTATTTGCTTGTTTTTTTTACACTAGTGGCACTGAAGGAGACTAGTCAAAACATAAGGAAATACAAGTCATTAAATAACCTGCTGAGAGAAATCTGTTTTCAGATTTAAAAAAAATTAACTTGCAAGTTTAACTGGTGGTCTGTCCCTGGTCACAAAGCTTTAAAACAGCATGGAGCTGCAATTAGAATTAATCAATTTTTTCATCCCATGGTTAAAATCAGCTTATACCTTGTTGCTTTTTATTTTTTTTAGGGGTGTTGTTATAACATATAAGACTATTGTACTGTACATATATTACACTATAAATGACTACCAGCAAATCAGTTTGCAAATAAGAATGAATGCTAAGTGTAGTAATGGTGCTCTTATTTACTCTTATAGCAAAATTACAGAAAATTAACTACTAGCACTGTCAGTTATTCCAGAGTTGAATGTTGTGAGCAAAAATCAAATTTTGTGGCATCGTTGACCATGTTAGACATAGTTGCGCAGATGTTAATTCCATGATTTTAATTTATGGTATTACCATAGCTTTTACATGTATTTGTACTCATCAGGGCATCAATGTTTGCAAGACATAAACTACATATAAGGTAAACAAAGTTATTGAAATGCATAATGATATAGAAAAAAAAGATGACTCTGTACCTTGCTTATTTCTCTGATAATGCAGTATAAAATCCATAGGAAGCATATTGCTTATTAACAACCATATAATCTTTACTTTTAAATGTTTAATCATAGCAATTTGATACAGTTTTTTCAAAGTCAATATTTGATTTGATAAGTTGTTTTTTGCAAAACAATTGTAAAACTTTATTTGCTTGTGCAATGACTACGAGTATATTTTCAAAATTTTTGTTTAGTGATCTAGGCTAGCATGGTCCAAATACTTTTGACCTACTGGCCATTTTACAAAAACGTGACAAGTTGCAGGCCACTTCCAACAAAATGATGTATTAAACAATACACAGGGTTCCCACGCAATATTGAACGTATTGAAAAAGTATTGAATTTCAAAATCGGTTTCAAGACCTTGAAAAAGTATTGAAATTGGCCAAAATATACATTTAGTATTGAAAAAGTATGGAAATTCTAAATGGAAAAGAAATTTGAAGTATCTGAGCAGAATCTTACTGAAGGCAAAGCACTTCTTTATTTATGCAATGTGCAAAATTGAGTTTCATGATTAAGAATTTCAAAAAATGAAGAGACTTAATGGTATTGAACTTTTTTAAAATTTAGTATTGAAAAAGTATGGAAAAGATTTTAAAAAAGGGTGGGAACCCTGAATACATTCACAACATTTAAAACTGAAAAAGGAAAGATATGTTAGTGCATCAGGGAAGAAATTCCAATTTATTTAAAATCTGTATCAGTGGGATGCTTGTAGTCGAGGCTTCTCTAACATTGTATCATTCCTTTATCAATACCAGTTTTAGTGGTAGCAACTAGCAGGTCAGAGATTATCGTTCAGTGTTTTGCTTACCATTTCATCTTAGAGATTTGACTTGCTTCAGAGTACAGTATAGAAAATGTAGGCTACTATCATGCACATTGGTGCTTCCAAACATCAAGTGCATTGTTAGTGCAAGATCTTTCAGTTTGGGAAATCTATCTTTGCTGACTAGTTTCTAAAGCTCTCTACAGTTTGCAGGGATGGGCAATTAATTTGGCTCAGGGCCACTTTGAGAAGGCTGCCTTTAGCAGATAGATAGACAGATTTATTTGGTGATACTGAGTTCATTGCGCCAGACGTATTCTTCAAGACAACAAATGCCAAGGCACTGAAAAATTGCAAAAAAATGAGGTTATCTAGAGAGGTGCCCCAGCGGAGGGTTAGCAGCAGGCTGTACCTTCTAATTTGATCATAAAATACATAAATAAAACAAAAACAATAATGGTACACAGAAAAGGTATTATTTATTGTTCTTGTGCAAATGCACTTTATCTAGCGCAAGCAATTCAGTGAGACAATTGTCACCTCATAGCTTTTCAATAAGTTTCAGATTTGAAGGTTTTTCCTGAATGCTTCCGTGGGCCACTGAAAACGCTGCGGTGGGCCACGTGCGGACCATGGACCTGTAGTTGGACCACACTGATCTAGGCTATTTCATGGTTATTGTTGTTAAACGCGTGTCATGTTAAAAGGAAACTTTTGTTGTAAACTCCTTTAACACCATGTTTTTTCAAAACAATGCTATCAATGCTTATATGTTTAGACTCAGGTATGGTTTGGTGTGGTGAAGATACTTAGTGGAAAAAATTGAACNAAATTGTTGATGCATATTAGCTTTTGGCTTGTGACAAACTGCTCATTATTTTAAATTAAACTCAAGTTTTTTAAACTCAACTGTGTTTGTTGTGAATTGCATAAGTGCATCACTACTGTTTTTTGCTGTTCTAAAATTTTTTTTATTCAATTTGTTTTGATCACTCAACTTTGACTGCTGACCTTGCTACTTATCCGGACTTAATTTTTATTGTACAAAAGTTGCATGTGGCTTGAACACTGCAGCGACTAGCTTTTATATTGTGTCATAAGTCTTTGCAACTCCTGATGAAATGGTATTCAAACTATAGCTGTTATGCATATTGGTTGACTTCGCACCACCAGTGCTGTTTCGTTGTCAGTAAATTAAGGACATTTTGAATATAAAATAAAATTATTAGAAATTTTCAGTTGCAAATATGATTTTTTTCACTGCAGTGTTGTCTTTTTCATTTTTTCTAGTGCATGGTGCATTTGCTTACTAGTGCAAAAATTAGATGGCGGGTAGCTACAGTCAATCATTAGCTGCATTTTAGTAATTGAATGTAATGTTTAAATCTTTGCTGTAGGGGTATTGTCATTGCAGAGTAATGATTGTTTCAGAATCAAAAGACTAAGTATATGTAAGCTGATTAATAACAGTTAGTTATGGAGGTTGTTATAGCTGATTCTGATGTTGTTACACTAATTTTGGAATATCTGCAGTCATGTGGGCTGATTTCTTCAGCAGATGCTTTGGAAAATGAAAGTGGGGTAAGATGATTTGTGTCCAAATAGCCTGTAATAAAGATTGCTGGTTGTATTTCACTTTAATCAATGTTTTGTGTTGCAGTACCTGAACTGCTGGGTTTATATGAGCTATGTCGGCAGGCACGTTTTACAAAATAACTTGTGATGAGACTGCATTTTCATTATGATATATCACATACAACTGATTCTAATATAATTGAAAAAGTCTGTTAAATTTAGTTGCAGTTTCGACCAGCAATTTGTTAGTTAAAATGCAGCATAATACATAAGACTTCATAGTTTACTGCTGAAGCTATATATTTAGTGCTGTTGCAAAATGTTGCATAAGAACAAGATGGAGACAAGGTGCCCTAAAACTAAAGAAATTAAAGCATGTAAGCATGTGATGTTTGATGTTCACTGCTTAAAAGCATCGTTTTAAATACCCTTACTGATGGTACACAGCAACAATTATAAATGGCTCTTCAAGGACAACTCCTTTTAGAAAAGCTATTCCAAAATGCAGTTCGATCTGATATATTTGAATAATTAGCTTTAATTAAGTTGTTCAGATATTTGCTATCTGTATTGTATTTGTGAAATGTCAAAAATATTTTGTTCCTGTGACGTTTTTACTATGCTACTTCAACATAGCTTCCTTCAATGTGTGAGTCTAAAACCAAGAAGGATCATGTGTTAGAAATGTGTCGCAGAAAAAGACTTATTGATGTGCAAATTGCCCAAGAATTAAGAGTGTGTTGAAAAGAAAAGGGTATAGTGCATGTGCTATTACTTAATTTCATTAACAACAGTTCATACTGATGCAGGTTGTCTTCTGTACAAAAGTACAATTACTATTTTTGTTTGCCTATCCTAACCCACACATTTAATAGCAGAGTTTGTAAAAGTGTTGTTCATGAGGTTGAAACTGATAATATGTACATACAATGCTTACAGTAACGCTTGTGACCATTTGGTAGTTTCTTTTGTTTAGGTGAGCCTGGGTTATGCACATACTTCACTTTCAACTCTGCATGAGTTTGCTCATGAAGGAAAGTGGGTTTCAGTTGGTCAGATTCTTCATCCTGTCATGGAAATGTTGGGTATGCCTCATTTTAGTGTTCTGTAGTTCCTATCTTTAGTGCCATTTAACCTGCTCACATGTGCATGTCAAAGAGTACCATATTTATTCGATTGTTAGCCACCCTTGTTTGTAAGTTGCACAAAATGGTGTTAAAAAATAATGTAAGCCACACTTAAACATGGGTTACCTAAGCCTCAAATACTATCGCATACTAGCACTTTTCACGTTTAATCAGCAACCCTGGTAGTGATGCTTTAAACCACTGCAACTGCCTTATTGTTTGTCATAATCCCTCCTGTGATGGAGTGTGCACATGATGATGAAGAACATAGAATGTGAAGAGAGTTTGTTTGAAAATACGTAGCCAAGGAAAGCTGGAACGTCATCTATACCTTTTGATAACGTAAAGAAATGAAAAATGTAAGTCGCCCTTGATTATAAGCTACACAAAATGATGAAAAAAACTAAAAGCTGTGGCTTATAATCGAATAAACATGGTATGCTCATCGAGGTACTGCTCTATATATACCTCTTTCTTTGTACAATGGTTATATTCTTAATTGTTTTCATCAGCACTAACTTTATTTTTTTGTAAACAGCCAATGTAGGCTTGAGCACTTTTACCTTGCAAAAAGTTATGGAGTGCTTCAGCACTTAGGCCTACATGGTCATAATATACATGCAGTAAATGTTTGAAATTTATAAAATCTACTTCACTGATCACTTGAATGGTTTCTGGACATATATTTATGCATTAATGCTGTATGTACTATACTATCAGCTACTCTTTTGGATTGCAAAAGTGTTTGTTATTTACTGCAACCCAAACATTTGTCATAATTATGCAGCTAGGTCTACCTAGATTAGATAAAATGTGTTTGCTTGATTGTTCTCTTCTAACCATGATACAGCAGTGGCTCATTGAGGATTGAAGTACACAGTATGCAATGCATACATTATAACTTACCGCATTTGCTACATTTCAAAAATTTTGCAGGCAGCTTTGATATTCCGTTGTGTTGGAAAAATTTCTGTTGATCAAAAAGCTTTGCACAAAGTTCCTGTTAATCATTTATATTTTTTCATTTTTCCAGATCCAGAATCTAACAAAAAGATACTGTTTTTGCTTTTTCGCCAACGTTTCTTTGAGTTGTGTTTTTCTAATGAAGAAACAACTGTTCAAAGTGCTTTACAAGTAAGTAATGTTCTTGTTCAGNGTTTGCTCCTTCGTATCACTATCTTGGCAGAAGTTGTTAATCAGTTAATAGGCTAGTTCTTGCTATGCTGAGTGAGAATTTGTGNTTAGCCTGATGTTGGATCAAAAATCATTGAAAAAAGTAATATATTCAAAATTATGTTAAGTCCAGGTGAGCAGGTTAATTTTGCTTTAATTTTTTTGCCCACAGACACCTTGAGGTTTGAACCTGAAACTATGTTTGATAATACAGTACCGTTTACTTCCAGTTATACAAAAAGGACGAGGGACAAATGTAATAGAAAAAAATAAAATAAAACATGTGAAGATGGCTGTTTATTTTTTGCTCAGCACAGCAAAATGAGAAGATTTTCCCATTTATTTTGCTGGGTAAATCAGAAAAGATATTCTAACTGAAACAAGTCAGAAGAGGTGTTCTTGCAGAGGATATACTTATGTTGTAAGCTATTCCCAGGTTTCAAATGATCTTCAGATTGGAATATAGTGTTCTTCTTTGAATTTTCTGTTTTTTGTGTGCTGTCATAACACAAGAAGCTGACAGCAGTTTTCTATTTGCTCACCAATACTCATCTACTCTTTCAACTGAAAGCGGTATCTCATGGAATTTGACTTGTTTTTTTAATGGGCATGTAGTCATAGCCAGTGAAAGCATTATATTTTAAAAATACTGTTTATGTTTTTTAAAATATTTTTTTCATCCTTTTTAGTTTTTTATTGAGATTTTTTTCCAGAGCATGAGAATCAGTGAAATTTTGCATGCATTCCAAACCAAACCTTGCTGTTTTCTTACTGGATGTGTTTTAGCTGAGCACCTTGGCACAAAGTTTCATAACCAGAAATTGGACCAGATCATGTGATTTTTGAAATGCAGTAATTTGAGTGCAAGATCTTCAGAGTAATTCCTCATCGGTGCAATATTTGAAACTGCTGTTATGAGTTGGAAGCAATTTTGTCAATGAAAAAATGCCAGTCTCCATTTTTTGCATTTTGGTCTATGTTAATAGTATCAGGAGCTAAATTTTGAAGTAACTGCTGAGTTAAAGTGCCACAGAGTGGCTTTATGCTGTCCACAAACTGCTCAACTTGAAACTAATATATTCTCTAATGCATTTTTATGTGACTTCATCAAATTGATTGATTTCATTTGCACTTGTGATTGCTAATAAGGTGTACGTTGGTCATCTTGTGTGACCTATCCTGTCCTTTCTGCTTGTAAGAGAAGCACTGGTGTTCTTTTTTGTATCTGAAGCACGTGTTTCCACTTTCTATTAGTTACGTCATTTATCACATAAGCGTGTTTGTGTAAAAACGGTATTGTCCATTCAACACTTCATGATGCTGTATTGCATCGCTGTTGCAATTGATGTATCGCACCTTGAATTGAAATTCAAACTGTTCAGTCTGTTGTTGCTAAAGAGTAAAGACGTTCATGCCATAAGAGATCACTTTGAAATGTTACTTAGGACATCGTCGAAGAACTGCAATTGCGCTGTTGTGAATCGGAATTTGACTGCATGACAGAATCGATCTATGAATACTACAACGCACAGGTATTTAATCGCATTTAATATAACGGCAGTTGTGTATGTCAGCTTTGTTGCTGTAATTGTTCTTCCTCAGTTGTTTTGCCCAAACAGCATGTTTGCTTGTTAAAAGCCCTGGTAGTCCTATGTAAAGGATGGTTTGCGATTTTGTAAGAAATTTCGTGATTGTTGCCAGTAAAAAAATGGAACCACACGACTCGTAGCTTCCCTTTCGAGCATGACGTCATTAAACGGGCATTTTCGCCTTTCTTAGAATACGTTGTTACTCAAAGCTTGCCGTCCGTTGCCCTGTCGTGCTTTCAGTTGAAGTCAATTTTTTCCTCCATTTTTTTCATGAAAGTTTAGTAGTGAGCTACATGCATTGTTTTTCGAAAACTGAATCTAACAGCAAAATTTAATGTAGCACGTCATAGAATGTGCGATTGGTTGGTCCGTTTGGAATCAATTGTTTCTTTACTGTTCAGTGTGTTTTTTTAATGATTATTTTGCCTGCCTATCGACAAGAAAAACCTAGTCACATGATATGAAGTTAATAAAAAACGGAACTTAGCATCGTACTCAGTTTTGCTGCAGCCAGATTTGCTAAACAGTGATAGTAAACTTTGCATTTTTGACGTTTTAACTTTTCAAAAAAATTGGGAGGAAAGGTTTGAACAGTGAAATTTTGTCAGCGTTCACAAATACAACTTTACTATTCCTTTTCATTCAAACTAGGTTCTGCGGAGTCTTGCAACTATTCAGGGCTAACTCAGGAGGTCAGTGAGATTTTTAAATTTTTTAGTGAAATCAGTGGAGAGGATTCTCCAGGCTGGAAACGGGTAAGGATTATAAGAAAAGTCAATAAGTCACGCTGGGAAATCAGCTCAGCAATGAAGTGCGCGGACGCATGGGTTTCTCGTCAGCAGGGTTTTTCTTAAGGCTTGACCTTGGTGACTGCTAAGACGTTTTGAGAGACCGCGACTATTTTGTCCAAAAACCGAGATGGTCATAACGCAAGGTTTTTGTGTATTTGGTGGTGGTCGTAAGAGGTTCTACTGTATTTTGAGAGAGACCGTTGGAAAAATTTGAGAGACCGTTTTGGGCTCTCAAAACACCTTAAAAACACTGTTCGTCAGCACTGGCCTCATAAAATTGGATCTCGTATCGCAATACGTCATTAATAGCGTGGTTGCACTCACGTATGAAAGAAGTTACGAAAATTTGTCATCAGTTGCGCAGGGATTTTGCACGGAAATCTGCTATTTAGCCGTTCCTGTGTTTCTAACAACTTCTCAATGGAATAGAACACTTGCAAGAACAAATAATTTAAATGTTTCATATAAGCTGTGGGTAATACCGTCGTGGCAGATCAGAATTTCATGTCTGTCACGCTGACCTGCTTAGCTTCAATCACTGATTAAAGGTCATTTAAGGTTCTGACTCTAAAGAGCCCGCAAGTGTAAGAGATTAGAGCAAGGGCCGGCAACCTTTTGCTCATTGTATGCCAACTTAAGATTTGAAATTATTCAGTGCGCCAGCAATATACGTATTTTTATACAAGTCAAGGTCAATATACCTTCGGTTTTAATCGTAACAAAATGGATATGTAAACTTGAAGCTACTCCGTGTCATTGGAAATTGCTTGGCGTGCCAAGTATTGCATGCGTGCCCTAGGTTGCCGACCCCTGGATTAGAGGTTACTGGTATAAACTTACCCGAAATTTTATTTCACTGCGTTCAAATATCCAACTACTGGGCGTTACAATGGCATCTATTTTAAGTAGTGTTTGGAGTCTAGTTTTGACGGACACGGGCCAATCGCATTGTGACGTAAATTGTCGGTTGCTGCTATTCATGAATGGAAAAATAGTCTAGATACAGTAGTTACATAGCGCTCCAATCGCATTGGGCCAATCGCATTGTGACGTAAATTGCCGGTTGCTGCTGTTCATGAATGGAAAAATAGTCTAGATACAGTAGTAACATAGCGCTCTCTGCATTTCAAACAAGACTACTGTAACTTCATTTGACGTTTTGTAATTATTCTAAAATTTCGGTTCCTTTTTCTTTTTTTAGAGATCTGTTTCGAAACCGATTTTTATCATGGTTTGCGTTCTAATCAAACCATGGGTAAATGCCAGTGTCGAGTCGCTGCACTCCTATTTACAGATGCATATAATGGAACATCGAATCCTATGGAACATCGAATCCTTTAGTATTAGAATCCAAAAATCAGAGTTTTTTTGAATATTTGGATTCGAAAAAATTTTGCATTAAAGAAACATGAAAAAGTACAAAGCCAAAACATCCGGTTTCAATAAGTTTTGCAGTGGCACTCTGCTCCCTGAGTTAGAGAAAGAAACTGTCAACAAGCTCACGGTATTGCGTGATGTAACAAGCTAATTAACAGCTCGTGTGATCACTGATCGGCGTTGTAAACCTGCGCTATCAGCTCATTTTAAACGTAACAAGTTATTCCGGAATAGTATTCTATATTCTGGATTCGAAATAAAGATTCCAAATGTTCCATAATGCGCATCCCTACTTGTATTAAGGTTCTGCATTACCCTGCCGCCTCAGTACTCTCCTCTACCAGACTCCAATGCATTCACGATATTTCCATGATTTTGGAGCCCGTTATTGGAGTTCCGACCAAGCACTTGCATGAAAACAACGAGAGGTATGAAACGCGCTCTGGCGTTCGTGCTTTTTTGGCGTATATGGTATGTGGACAAGGATTTTGTTTGGCGTAGCCAATACACAAGCTGGGAATATGCGACGATGACTTTTATAAGAATCCAGTTTTGTCAAAATAAACCGACTTTTAATCCAGTATTAGTTCTTTGCTTGCGGTGTATTTCTTTCAACATTTAGTAGGGTTGTTTGCCTTTGTTTTTATTAAAAGCGTCCTTTCTTTATTGAAGGTTGTTATCTTTGCTCGTGAAAGGAGTGCTATATGATTATTGCTGCGATTATTGCGAATACGAAGCCAACACTACTCTTGTAAAAAGGCGGCAAGGTTAGTTAACGAACGTCAACCGGTTTGTTTACGCTTAGTGTAAATCTGTCCAAGTAGGTCATTGGCCTAATCTTGCCAATTCGGCCTTTATGCTTTTATCATTTTGTGTTGATCTGTTTTTTATTTTCGAGCGTCCTTGGAAAAGGATCACATGGAATTTGTGCGTTGTGATGAAAGCAACGCCTTGTTGTGAGCAGTTATTTCTCGCAGTTTGTACCTGATTATTGCCGTATTTGAGAATTAAAACAATAAAATCTTGTCTGAAACAAACATAATGAGCCTTCTTTTGCTGCTGCGTTGAACCAAAATAGGTTATCTCGAACTGAACCACACAAAAAGTGCGTTTCACAGTGCTTTTGAACGATCTGGCGTGCACACAAAAAACTGGTTTGCGGCTTTCCATTTACGAATAAGTTAAAAGATCTTAAAATTATCAGATTGAATGCACACATGTAGAGCCCTCGTGACTGCATTAAGTGCAGCCTGAGACCACCATTAGTTTTGCCAAAATCAGCAGGTTTCTTTTCTTTTATTTTGAGTGGCGAACTTGCTAAGGCAGGAAATTCAGCGTTTAGGCCATCATTTGTTCTTGACGCGTTTCAAGTGTGTGCTCTTATGTCAATCGTATTTGATGCCAAGTGCAGACGAGTACCCATCTTAAATAACTCTGTTGTGGAGTGGACCTGTAATTTCTAAGGAAGTTTTATCATGTTTTGCACCTACAAGGCTTATTTTTAAAAACTCCAAACGCAATCGAACGCGTTCGAAAATGACCACTGATTCTCATGCAATGGAACTGATTTGTTTTGAAAACACAAATCAAACAAAACTGCAATCCCTTTTTAAAGGCAAAACCCTAATAGAATGTTGCCGGTTTGTTCTCCCAGTTTGATGCTTTGAAAGCGCTAATTTGAGTCACAGACCTCAGCCAAACAAAACTCAGGAAAACAACAAAGGAGAATTGCTACGGAAATTGTGAATACTTATGTTCTCTTTGTCATGCCGCTCTGTGATGTCCAAAAAAACGACTTGTGTAGTGGAACCCTTTTCAGCTTTGCAGGTGTTGATTTAAAAAAGCGTATAATTTACAAGCACATTTCTAAACGCAACATATCTAACAAAAATATCTAACAGGAAGACATTGCTGGTTTTTGCTGCATCTCACCCACAAGGAAAAACATCAGATTTGTGTGTTATGTATCACAGATCGTCGTAAGTTTGCTGTTGCGAGCAAGCTATCTCAAGAGCTGTTGGAAGCGTTGCAACTGTTTTATTTTATAAGGCGGTACACAGGCACTGGTCAACTCAGATCGAATTAAATCTCGTCCCTGAAATGTGCCCTTTTTCACAAACCGTTCTAAACGAACGAAATCGGCAATATCTGTCACTACAACCGTTTTTATTGAAATAAGGCGCAATAAGATAAAATTTGCTGATCATCCTGGAAATTAGGTTCCATTCATTGGTTTTGTATTCTGTTACTGTGGTTGCAAACTTCTTGACTCGCTGGCCAGATTGGACTCTAACAGCGGGATGGATGCACTGTTTGTGTAAACTAATATAAATGAGATGTAAAAAAATAAACGACTTTATAAATATCATTTGGACAAGTCCAGCGGGTGGCAGAATTAAAGAGCTTAATGGGCCGCAGGTTGCTCATAACTGGCATGACTTCACCGAGACTGAGAGCCGACATACGGCAATAGATTTCGGACGGTGCTCATTTTTCAGAAGGCATTTAATCTCACTCAACTTGCTGCTTCTGTTTCGCAGATTTGGGTAGCCAATTGCTGGCGGACACTTTTATGAGAAAGAGTTCTTTGTCCAACATCTGCAAGTCGCCGGTGAGGAAATTGATAGCGGAAGACAACCAGCGGCTTAGAAACGCTTTGAATCAAAAACGTGAGAAGGTAACTACTGACTGATCAATGTGATATCTTGCCGACTGTCGAGCTTTTGTCTGTCAACTGGCAGGGGTCGGCAACCGTTTTCGCACTGCGGACCGATTTCAGCTTGGCATGATTTTGCGGACAGGTCCTAAAAAGGAATGTTTGGCACAGGCAAATTTATTTACAACTTGTAAGACAACATGGCACTGATTCAATGAGAGACCTAGGCTTGTTTTGCGCAATAAGATGCTCCGACCTGCACTGGATGATGGCAGTCAATGGCATCCCCAGCGTGTTCCTTATGTCAGTCGTCTTCTTTTGATCACATGCAATGCGACGGATTACTTTAACGACAATTGGCGGCAGGCCGAAGCCTGAATAATGATTTTTGTCGGGGCGGTTACGGTGATCGCTCTTGCCCAAGGAGCGCTACGGCGAGTCACTCAGTGGCCTTGGATCGAACACACAACCTTCCAATTTGGAGGCGGACACTCTACAGGTAACAATTTCTTCACGGACCGGCAGGGGCCGCGGCCCGGTGTTTGCCGACCCTTGAACTAATGTTTAGATGTAAATGATATGTTAGTCAGCTTTGCCAAGCTGCTTCTGTAAGTTAACCCTGGGCTTTGCCTGGTGGTAAATGTGGGTGAATTAGGTATTCATCGTCTATTACAGATTTTTGTCAAAAGAGTCAACGATTTGTCGAAGAACACGACTTCTGAGCCACCTCCCTCTTCGGTGAAACCTAACAGGTAACGAAGAGGCGCTGATCTCGACACTTGGCATTCGAGTGTGACAGTGCGTTGGTGGCATTGTTGCGAAACGCGTCGCAGCGTGAAAACGTTGGTAGAATCGAAACCGTGCTTTATGTTGCGTGACTGCTTAGCCTGTCTCTTGCTCTGTTTGCTTGCGTCTTATCTGAGAAATGTAACTTTTTTCGTGATCAGCGCATAGTTCAAGATGATCACGACAGCCGTTTGGGTGCCTGATACCTAAAACGCGGTCTGTCGCTGCAAGCTAAATGCTGTCTTAATTTAGACCTGATTTGCTTTTAAGGGAAGCAAGGATGCCGTGTTCTGAACGGATTTTGTTTAACTGACTTTGATCTTATGCGTTCAATGCATCGATATTTTGAAAAGGGTTACGACGGAGGCGCCACACGTCACGAACGCATGGGCCGACGCAAACAAATCCTCTCGCCGACCGAGTTCAGACGAACGAAACGACGAAGTTCCCGGCGATGAACGCGATTCCTCGTCGCCGTCGACTAGGCCAAGCCCGCCGTCGCGCAAAACTGATGAGACTGTTGCGCCGA
>JGI24022J15233_10001546_pt1 | contig 19561 bp, 6 predicted proteins | sample Ectturendosymbi2_FD_15233 | JGI IMG/M metagenome (IMG submission 15233) | reverse complement strand
GTGCGCATATGGAAGTACCAAGCGTAATACAAGTTGTTACAACAGCATTTACTAGGACACAGTCGGCTACCAAACAGTCAGACGTATGAATCGTTCTGAAGACCAATACGTCGTATAGAGCACCTTTCATCCCCATTACTGACTGATATGGTTTAACATGGACTCTACAACATCAGTTCACGTCCATGAATATTTTCAACTCAGCAGGAAATGCATTTGCTGTGCAGAAGGAGCCACATTTGTTGCATAGCTTTGGGCCAACGCACCGACCGAACGTAGCTTTTATGGTTTTACTTTAAACTCGACAGAGCCCTAGATGATTCACCAGATCTCATTCAAACATCTTTTAGCACGATGGAGGTTCTGATAAACCAACATAAATCGACAGTTCTAAATACTTATCGGAGAAATATAACGGTTGATCGTCATGTCGAAATTCGTAGGCAATTTTCAAACAGCAAAACCATCAAAATTACTTATAAAATTAATAGCAATCAGACAAAAGTAACTGGTAATTTTTCAACTGAAAAGTAGTAAAGACAACAGTGCTGAAAAACCCTTGCATGTTTCGCTTGACTAAAAGGAATGTATTGGATGTTCAATTGCAAACTCGATCATGGTTTGACCTACTCGTGCTTCAGCAAAGCAATTGCTTTCCTAAACACAAAACTATTATATCGCCTTTTCTTGGACAGATGATCGGATTTTAAGCAATTCAAAAGTCAGACGGCTTACAGATTGCGAGACGACACTCAAATAAATGCTTCTCGTGGTAACACCGCAGGAAAGAGCCCACGTGACTTCATGGTTCCGTGCCCGACGGCTGACAGTGCAAGAAGCCTCNTTTTCGACAAATTGACCGGATATCGANTTTCTAATGATTAAAGATCGATTCAATTTTGGTTATTTTTCTTACTTGTCGCAGAGTTTGGGTTTCCAAAGCCCANTGTCTGCTTTGTAGTTTTTGACTTTCTATTTTTATGCATTGAACCCAGAGACGTGGTTTAATTAAGTCGACGTTCCTGCTCCACATTTAATTCAGACTAATTGTTGCCACAGATAGAAAGAATTAAAAAAAGAAAAACACCCAACCAGGTGGCATCCTCACAAAACTTAAAAACGATCAACATTTCCAACTGCACGGTCAGATCCTTGTTTGATGAACGGAGCTGCGGTGAGCTGTTGTTATTTTAAATATATGGCAAGTCCTTTAATCGAAACGATCTGAATTTGGGCTGAACGGGGATACGGTGTTCACTGTGTAAGTTTTCAACAATGATTTTTCTCAAATGCGTAAAAAACAGTTTATGAACCACCGTGACAAGTGATATTAAACGCAGCACAGGAAGTTTACAAACGAGCCGAACCAAACTGTTCTTTTGGTAAGTCGCTTTGGGGAGGTTTTTGAATGAACGTTTCTATATGTTACTATTCAAAATTTTTTAAATTCTGTTTTTTGATTTTATGCATAGCGTGAAATAAACGTTCGATGGCATGCCATATCTTGAGATTTTATTTGGTAAAGCTTCCCAAAGTAGTGCCTAAAGTTTGTTTAACTACCAATTCAATATCACTCTTTCTTTAAAAAATATGCAAAAAGTTCAAATACAACAGCGGTTATAAAAATCAGTTCCAGCAGAACTGAGCAGAAAAACATGACTGTTGTGCCTGATGTTTGCATTCCTTCATAATGTTAAGACGTTTCTACAGATTTAAGCCTGGACAGACTATATTCAAAGGAAGTCTTTCTCGGCAAAAATCAGGCGCTCTGACGGTAACAGAGATATATTTTTCCTACTAAGTAGGTATTTTCCCTCTTAATTGTGTACAAGACATAAGCCCGCTACTTGAAAAACTGCTTTTAACTCTTTACTCATGAAAGGAAAAACACAGCGTACATATCGCAACTTAGAACTCATTCACACTTAACCCTTCACGCTAGGGGGGTGTTAAATTCGATTGCAACTGTGTGATGAAGTGCAACGTGCGTGGAACAATTTTCGCTGCAATTGAAAAAAGTCAGGGGAACTTGAAACAAAGGAAAATTACTCAATGGAGGTATGGTAGAGAAAAGGTTAAGAACCACTAGCCTAATTGAACAAACGAAAAACGTGAACGTTTTACCTGCCTTGTCAAAAAAACTTTCTGCCGACGGGGGAGGGACGTGGGGACGTATCGCGGTCAATTGGACGCAAACAAAAAACTTCGACAAATAAAACTTTTGGGCAAGGAAATGACACATTTTACATTCTTAATAAAAACAGTTACTTCCTCAAAGGGTTATATTACTGCTAAACAAAGCTCTTCTCAATTGACGTTAGCAGCTGTCACGGAATCTCTTATTAATAAAGCAAGTAATAAATCAAGTAACAACTGAAGACAAATGCTGCATGAAAATGGTTTGCAATTACCGCTGGTAAAATTCAATATTTGCAAAAAACTTTAACAATTTGTCGCATTCTCTGCAAAGCCTGCTTAAAGGACTGCTGCAAGTTATGAAAGCACTTAGTTAGACCTGCGGTTTAATCATATTTCTGAGACCTTCGTTCTTCCATCTTAAAAAGTGGTTGATTGAAGAAAAGCTTTAGCTTCGGTTTGTCGACAAAATGCGACCCAACACATTTCATCAGAGCTGAATAAAATGTTTTCAAAGTTTGTGACCAGGTCAGCAACAATTTTAGATGATTACTATGAGCTAAAAATAAAATGTTTGTTTAATTTTGGGTCAAAACTGGTGCAAACGTAGAAGTAAAATATAAATCAATCTAAAGTTTAAATTAGAAACACCTAACTAAAATTTGATCTTTTAAAGATATTTTGTAGAGTAGCATCAGTCACAAAAAGAATTATTGCTTTAAAATAGCAGTCAAACAATTTTTCTTGATAAAAAGCAGTTCTGTTTTGCACTTCGTGTTGTACTTCTTAGAAGCAATATCCGTTTGCTGCATTCTGCTTTGCTCTATTTCATGTTCATACTACAGTATAATATACCTCAACACTTTTCAATCCAGTGTTTTCCTTTTGACGCACACCAGTAAAGCTAAATCGACCCACGTCAAAAAAACTGTTTATTTGCATATGACAGCTGCTCTTAAACAGCGACAACGTTTCTTCACGGAGTTTTAAGATTTCTGACACATTGATGTTGCAAAGGCAACTGTATGTGCTTATGTATACAAGAATACAAATTAGCGGATGATTTTCGTCCTGATACACCTTGAAAGCACTTGTCATAGAGATCTGAAACTACCACTGGTCTTCTGAAGCAGCGTGCATTGGCTACAATGTTAACATTCATGCTGAATGTTCAACTATTCACCAATAAGCACTAATAGGTATAGTTTATCCTGCGCTAATATCTAGACCAGAGTTGTAAACGGACTTCAATTTGAAGTCCGGACCCCGCCCGAGCCCGAAATCACAAGCCCGAAGCCCGGTCCGAGTCCGACATATAGTTTTGAAGGCCAATTTAGCCGGGAATGCCACATTTATCGAATGAGTCAAGATATGCGCGACTGCGGCATATTGGCTGCGTAGCAAAGTATGCAAAAGTAAATAATTTACAATTAATCATTTTTTATTGAAGATTTAATTAAATCGATTGCTTCAACAGTAACTGACGACAAAAGTGACCGTCGTTGCGAAAAAATTTTCTATGCAGACCCGAAATCGGCCGACAATTTTTGACAGACTTAAGCCCGAAACCCGGCCCAACCTGAAAAGCCCGGCCCGACTTTCAACTCTTAGGTAGACTTTATCATTGGCAAAACAACAGGAAGATGTTGGTGCACCGGGAGAGAAGAGGCGCATTAAAATTTTGATCCGAACAGTGTCTGCGGTCTTCAACAAAACTTGATATAAAAATATCGTTTTGATATACAAATGCCACTGACAAAAGGATGCAAGTACATCATTCAATTTACAGACAACGCTATGGGTCAGTTGCGTGCATGCGTCGCATTAATTATGTAAAGCCTGCTAATAAGTTGGAGAAAGACGCTGGGTGATCAACTGGATTTTCAGTCAAGCCCCTGACTATGTAACGAAGATAATAGCTTTCGTGTCTTGGACTATCGGCCTCGTGTCTGCTAATTAGTAGTGAAAGTAATCCGACAAGCCACTGCAGCACCGATGCTCAACGTTTGTCAAAGAAATTTACTGTGAAACACCAACAGCAGTACTGCGCTAGCTGCAAATTAAGCGCTGTCAAAGCACGGCTCTTGTGTTGCACCGAAGTGTCTTTTTTGAAACCATATCGTCATTTTTTGCATTTATTCCGGGTTCGCTAGCTGCGTGAAGAAACAGTGTAATTATTTCCATTTCTTCAGTGCTTGCTGTTACGGCGCGCCAACGATGCATGAAAAACCGTCAGAGACTTATTCATTGTTAGGTGCAAGTGCAAAAACCCAGTGGTGGTCAAAGAGGCCACACAAAAGTAAATAATATTGTTTCGTTCTGAAAAATCCACTCCACTAAAAGTAGAAGTACTGCTGTTTGAATCTACTCAAGTAAGAGTAGAAAGCAGAGGGCTTTAAAACTGCTTAAATAAGCATTTTGGAAAGTAGCTATCCATCTAATGTCGGGTTACATGGCAAGGTTGCGAAAACGCAAACAATTTGATATCACATTCAACACAAAATTTTTAGTTTTATTGTTAGCTAAAAGGAAATGATGATAAAGACATCAATAACTTCAAGAGCTGATTCTCAAAAATTAGAGCCTTTACTGGCATGTCTTGGATTTAAGGAAGAGTCAAGCAGAGCTGAAGAGCTCTTCACTTGCTGCAGAAACAAACACTGGAAAGTTCAGTGGCATGAACACCTTTTTGATAGCGGGCCATGAGTGCAACACTTTAAGGGCACGTGATAGCACGGAATGAACAAATTAATGGGCAGGTCCAGTGGTTTGTTGAGTGGAGCACAGATCGATTCCTTGTGAAAGAAAGAAATACTCTTCATCAGCTGAAACTAAATCCCTAGCAAGACCTCCTGCTGGAAGGGAACGCAATTGAAAATGCTTGAAACACTGGAAGGTAGAGAAAAGGTGTTGCAAAAACAACCTGTTCAACGTTCAACAGCAAAGTACAAAAAAACGTCTTTACCCACATCCTAAAAGTTCGCAATCTTGACAAAAAACCTAAGGTTTCAAACTCATAAGACATAGGCAAATTAAATGCAGAAAGCTTTTAAATTTGCAATTTTTGAAAAACGTCCTCGTCATTTCTATGGTATATGCAGAAAAACCTGAAAACCAGAAAACTCGCAAGTCAGTATTTTAAAACGGTTTATTCCTCTAACAGAAACGGAAATGCTTTTAATTCAACATTTTATTGAAGACCATTGATTTAAATGTGGTATACATACCTAGCAGAACCAAATGAAGAATTTTATGAACAAAGAGATACAGTTTCGACAAACGTCCAAGCAAAATGTTAATGCAGCGAGGACCCACCTAAACCTAAGCAGTACTGGAATATCATGGTTGTACTTATTGCAACGGCTGGAATTCCTTGAAAGTTGTGCTTCCGTTTTTAAAATTGTCTATGTATTGAAATTATCTTGTTTTTATTCAAGTGAAACAAGCATATTAAGCGTAGGTTAAAGGCTATAGTGTTACTGCCAAATGGTGCATTTTGCCAAAACCTTTGGAAGAGGACGTGTTTGTAATTGTCAGCCTATCGTCAGCGATGAACATTTGCCATCTGTCATTTACTGCTGTGTGCATTACGTATTTGCCTAGTTCAAAGATTGTAGACATTTTCCACACAGCGGAAAATGTTTTTAGGGAAGGCTGGGATTTTAATTTCACTTTGAATCGAGGTTTGGATCAACTACAGTTTGGTAATTCAGTTGGATGTCATTACTTGCACATTGCTTTTTTTACACAGTACCTCATTTTCTTTCTCCTCTCTTTTTGTCTCTCGTTGTTTCTTCTTTTCTCTCTTTTTATCTATCTTTTTATCTCCTGTCTCTCGACAAAGCTTTTGCACGGAACTTGTGTGGCAAAAACGGCATCAACCAGAGCAAGGACCTGTGCAAAGTCGCGAGGAATCTTAAATTTATTATGGTCCGGTCGTGGGCAGCTGCCTTTCTGGCACTAAACCTTTTATGAAACTGGATCTTCAGAACTTTTTTTGAAGCCTTCATCTTGAGATTACTATTACAGCTATTATGTAATCACTTTCTTTCGTTTCTATTGCCTGCGACAAAATTGCTCTTGTTTGATCTGAATCACACTTTTCTGCTTTAAAGGCATCTGTTCCACGAAAACTTTGTTTTTTGTTTTGCTCAAAATGTTTAAAAAGTCAGGAGAAAAGACGGGCCCAAGAGACTATTATGAAAAACGAAAATAAAATGTTACAGGCCACTAACTCTGCAAATTATGTACCTCTTGGTAACTGAGCAATTTGTTTTTCATCCCGAGAAAGTCCAGTGAAAAACAGAGCTCAAGTTATGTTTTACGCAAAGACAGAACATGCTTCTCATTCTTTTGATTTCTTTGTCTTGCCCTACCGCAACATATTCATTAATCATTTAGGGAAGTATTGTCGATGATTCAGTGAAGATGCTCAATTGACTTTTGCAAAAATAACCTGTGTTCTGGATTTTGTGTCTAAACTTCCTCCCAAGATTCTCAGCTTCTGGAGTACAATCCACCCACAAGGGCATCATTCTGTTCTGAAAACAGTTTAGGCAGTTTCAGGCCTTATCCAGAGCAGCATTAATAAAGATGAACTGTCTTTTTTATTGATGTGCAGCATTGAAAACATACGTTCACCCTTGCTGTTGCCGCGCTCGATATTTCCCTGCAAACTGTCAGGCTATTTTCACTTCCTGTCTGAAGTTGTGAAGAGAGGGTAGATTAAAAGCAAAGCAGCGTCTCCATTAATAACTTTATCCTAGTCCTTTATTGATTTCAGTAATGCGATTTCGATGTTGCTTATCAAACTTCGATTTAATATCTCACTTTTTCTCTGCAGACTGCCAGAGGCAACAACGAGGCAACGAGAGATAGGAATCAACTTCACAATCGATCGGGTTCCGTGAAACAAGGCATCATCCCATTTCTCAAAAGTGCGTGTCACAACACCATCGCCTTCTCTAAGCTTGTTCAAGACATTTTTTACCTGGGAGACATCTTTTCGAGCTCTTTGCTGCTTCTCCAACACAGAGGCTTTTTGTGCCTCTCCCCCTTACAACATTTCATGAATTTTTTCATACGGCAATGTATCAAACAAATGTGTTACCTGCACACAACGACACGTTTCTTATGAGGAACGTTTATGATTTGTCTTAATCTGTACCAGCGTAAATTTATACTTACTCTCTAGCAACAACAATAAAAGGGAATGGAGGAACGTTCGCCGAAGCTTAGCAACTCAGCAATCCGTGCCTCTCTTGCAAAGTTAGTTCAAGTCACCTCAAGCCAAAAACTGTCAGCTCACAATGCGCTTGCCGAAGATAAGCTACAGCACAAGAATTGTTGGACTTTGAAGCAGAAAGTGGTAAAGTTTAACAGCTCCGCCAACTGTTGCAGTAAGGAGGCAGCACAAAGAACACTAACTCAACTACCATCAAGCTGGAGGATTTCAGCAAAGCTGGGAGTGCCTTCCACAGTTTATTTATGTTTTCAGCTGCCAAAGCACGTGGAATTTCATCACGAAAGTGTCACAGGGCGGAGAAAGTTCCTGCACAGTTTGTTTGGATGTTAAGCTCGAAAGCTATGCAGCGATGTTTTTGCATCGATAATCCTGACACCTGGCTGCATCCTGCATACTGTGGGATAGGAAGAATCCGGAAGCTGAACGAAAACGTGTTAAATTTTGTTCAAGTGATATTCAAGTGATGCACCTGCCAATCTTTCACGTTTGGAGACAGTGGAATTATTGCAAACTGAGTTATGTTGAAAAAGGTAGAGCAAATACTGAAAAAATAAGTGCTGCAGCAACCAAATATAATGCACAACACACATGATACCAAATCAACTCAAACTTTGCAGTTATGCCAATCCTGAAGTAAGAAGTTGGCTGTGCTGCAAGAATTGTCTTAGTTTTTATCTTTTGTTGCTTTCTTTCTCGGAACGAAGCAACACGTCGGCAAGTGACTTTGAAGCATTGTTTTTCACATTTCACACTTTGGCAATTGTCGGATGCTCAGAAAAAAATGGTTGCATTAGACAGCGCTCGCACTGCACCTTACCAATTGCTGTTGTTGAGTAGCAATTTCCATTTTTCTTATCGTTGACAGCATTGAAATGACCACACGCAAACAAGATTTAGCTAAAATTTTTTCCAGATGCTGAAATCATTTACAAACAAGCACCAAGCAAGTATTACAGTTTGTTTGACATTGTGTTACCCATTTCGGTTAAGCAGTATCTACATATTGCAATGTGCATGAAAAGCAAAAAGCTGCTATCGCCATATCAAGATTCGATAAGCGAGAATCTCAGAGAATTAAGCTCCGACACGCTATGACTTTAAATGAACCGCGAAATTAAGTTAGCTTTTGGCCAAAGAGTTATTGCTTCTTGAGAGACTTTCGTGATAAACAAAACCCTGCAAAAACATCTGGTTAACTGCAAGCGACACGACCGTTTTGTTAAGTGTCTCAGAGAATCCCAAATGATTGGATTCATTCGCCTATTACATATGCACAAGCAGCAAACGGATGTAATTTTATGAAGCCTAGTCTGGTCTGGCTTGCAGAAAACCAGCTCCTTGCGGTAATAGTTTTACACGACGGGTGTTGATTTTGCCAGTGGTGGCTTGAGGGGTGTGGTCCCGGTTTCATTCCAAAAAAATTGAACTCGCAGGTGAGTGGTCCTGTGCTACGGTTTCCGTTCTCACAACACTTTTTCCCATATCTGACTTAGGTCAAGGTAAGCACACGGACTGCGTCCGCGCAGTTTCTGCATTTCTAGATTTTCTGTTCAGCTTTAATTTGATTTATACAGAAGCAGATTTATGTGCAAAGTTGTCAAAAAACAACATGCGATACATACTCAATTTCAAACAAGAAAACGATTATTACTTCCAAAGAATTAAAGAACACTCACCAAGCAAATCGTCGTCACTTAGATAGGCTGGTCCAGGTGTGCAACAAAAGGTCAAGCATCGAGTTAAACAACATCCTCTTACAAACCTCCCTAGCGCACTCTTCCCACGATTTGATTGCCGATTTTTTGGCCGCTTGGAGACACGCTTGAGCAGCGAAGGGGTGGAAGAGGTCCAAGATGGAGCTTGCTTTGCCATTTAAAAATGCAGTGCACATGCACAAATGAAACACAACCTAGAGCCTACCAGTTTGCTAGTGAAACAGGTTGTGCAGTTTAAAAACGCATCGCAAATACACTTTCTGAAGCAGGGAATACCGGGAATTCAAAATATTACCAAATGCATTTTCAATGCCTTGAGCACAANCACAACATCAGGCATTGTAAACATGTCATATTCTAATCTAAAGCATTGTTCTTCAACTTTTCTGGCCGTGGTNCACCCTTCGAGGATTTTTCAATANCTTAATCGCTATATTTTTCCATCAGAGTATTGACATGCACTGCACATTGAGAAACTCTGATCTACTGCATAGTTATGTCTAAAACTCTTAAAAATTCGTAAGTTCGAAATAACTTGTTGATGTTGTTCTAGTTTAATACACATCCTTAATACACNATTTCGCAGTGGTATACTCTAGTGAAGGATCTGGTTGGAGTACTGCATAGTGCATACCTGATTGAATANCANTATTCTGAGGCACTTATTACTGAGTAAGTCATTTAGTTAGAAGAACAGGAAAAGACAGACTAGTAAACGCGCTCATTACCCGCCAATGTGTATGCAACCGTACTGCATTGTTTAAGAAAAGGCCGCTGGTATGAATAGCTGATATACTTCAAACATTTGAGCGACTTTTCGAAATTATTAAAGTTAGTGCAGACTTCTACTGAGCTATCGTGATATTAAGCCAGAAATCAAATTAGTAAATATTACCATTGTGACAAGGATTCTTTTAATATATCACATGTTAATTTCTCAGCACAATGCGTCATCAACGCTCTAGGCAACATGTAACACGTTGTTAAGATCGTGTGGATGGTTTTGAGCTACGTCGCAACTGAGCCTGAACGCTATCAGTAATCATTGCCATTCGCAAGGATGTCGTTTATATACCACATCACAATTTCAGAATATAATGTGTTTACGTGTATTTGAACATAAAGTTGGATTTTATGGGCAAAGAAATTACAAGCAAGTAGATAGAATAATTTTAGAAACGAGGATTAACTTCCATTAAAAAGCGAGTCCATGACCAAGTTTATCGCAGGACTCGAGTCCAAGTCCAGGTATTGGAAAATTGGTCACCAAGCTTTAGTGCTGCAGATGGTAAAGACACATGCGACACATAAATGAAATTTGACTGGGTACACATACAGTAGGGAGCCGCCCCTCCCGAATTTAAATCAACGTATTTGCAGGAAAAGTAGGAGAGCTGTAATCAAGGGCGGTGTTAGCAAGTGGGGGGCCCGATTGGAAACACTGGCCCACTGAGTGGTGTGTATAAATTTTTGAGGGGCTGCATCAAGTCATATTGATAGAAATCAATGACACACAAAGACCAGGCTTGAAAGGGTGACGCGAAGACCTCTTCAGCAGAGACTTCAATGGACAGCGTCGTCACATTTAAAAATTCAAGAATTACAACACTCAACACCTCCTCTCTGACCAGAAGGGAAGTTTTGAGTGTAGTACTTGCAGACAGCAGGTATTGAGTGCTATACTAGTGCATATCCATGATTGAAAAGTTTGCAGCAGTAGCAAAGGATTCCATGTTTCTAGGTCCAGGAACATTAGCCATGGATTACCTACCGCTTCACCTTTTGGCAGTATTCTTTTGCATCTGAAACTTAGCAAACCGTGTCCCATCACTCTCGTTTCTGGGAAAAACTTCTATTGTGATTACAGGCGGTCCTCTTTGGCTAAATAGNCCGGGTTAGTCCCTAACATTTCGACTCNTGACATCTGGCCAAGTAGCAAGATCATTCGTTCATCAAAATGCTGTATTTTTTTGTTCGNATGCCTCATCAGATGCATTAGTCGACGAGGTTCTATCTTTGCCAGATTCAACATTTTTGGAACGACTCATATAATTTCTCATGCATTAACTTCCACTTTGACTATCTGGCGTGACATGATCAGCAGTGGCGTAACAGACGGGGGGCAGGTGTGCGAGCCGCACCCCCTGACCAGCTAAATGTGAAAACGGCTGGGCCCCCTTTAGCGGAAATTTTGATATTTAGTATTCTTTTGGTTTCAGTACAGTAGGTTGTTGTTTTTTTTGCGTTTATCGGAGTGTTTTCACCGTTTTGCGTTTTTAAAGCTTGTTTAGGCATCCATGACATCCGGGTTCCATGACATTCATCCATGACACTATCATTTCTTAAATTTTTTTCTGAGTTTTGGCTAGTGGTCTCCATACAGTGGCCAGTGGGTCTCCTTCAGTTTGCTTTGTCCCCCTGGCTCAAACTTCTAGTTACGCCACTGATGGTCAAGCTGGCTGTCTAAGTTTTCGCCATCTTCAGCGTGGCGCGGCATTGAGGTTATTCCAATTAAAATACTTGTCCAATGCAACTTTCTTTTTTCTCCTTCGGTCTTTTTTTGCCTTAGCTTTAGGCCTCTTTTGGGCGCCGCTTAATATTTTTTGCCTATGTCTCTTGGTCTTTGACTCATAATATTTAGCTTAGTGACAGAAAAAACATTCTTGATTAAATAGCCCAACATCAACTGTTAAAGCCAAAAATACAAAACACCACCGTATAACACCTGCCTATCATTACATACTTTTCTCGTGGAAAATGGTTGCGTGAAATGCACTGAAAACAGCACCGAAAGGAGTACAAATCGTTTATTAGAGCAGGATTTGAATACCGCGGAGAAGGTCAAAAAGTATTTTCTCTATTAAAACTGAAGTCATAATGATAGAAATCGGTGATGTTAAAAGACGAGGCCTGCAAGGGTGACGCTATGACCTCTCCAGCAGACACTTCAATGAACGGCGCCATAACAACCAATGAATATATAAAGTGATTGTATACCTCCCAATAAGTTTAAATCTACTTTTCAATTTTTCAAAACAAGCAAGTAGGCCTGCTGTAGTAGCCTCAAACGTCCACGAAAGTTATTCGACTTTGCACCTTTTCAGACTTTTTGCAACTTTCAATTTATTAGGCTATATCTCAGAAATTACGACGCCAATCTGTGAGATCGATGCCCTAACCCTTGTTTCGGTAGTACTTCATGATGCAATTTTCAGCACAACAACGCCATGAGACTTCCTTCACTTGAACCATATTGTCACTTCTGTTACTTGTAAATGGCTTAACTGTTAGTAATTTTATGTTACTTTTCAAGGAACCGTTAGTTTTTGCACAACTGAAATAGTCATTCGTAAATTCAACTAGGTTTGTTTCAATAGTTTGCGTCAATCTCAGGTTGCTTCATGAAATCTCTACAAGAGGGAACATGAACAACGCTATTAAAAGACTGATTAAGCAGCACACATTTGCAATTAAGAACTAAACGTTACCTTCAGAAGACAAGTAGGCTAGTAGTAACTACTGAAACATCAACAACTATCGAACCTTATTTTGCAGCAAATATTGAAACCTGACCTGCCAAAAACGAAACGATTTTATAAATGAAACAGAAAACAGCTTCAAAACTTTATCCCTCTCTGCCTTAACGAGGTGCTATTAAAAATTTTTGGCTAGACATTACTGAATACAATACCATTCTTACTAAAGAATTTTGATAGAGGGCGAAACCGCGCAGTTCACTTGGATTTTGATTTTCGTCGGCAATGGATTTACAAAATATTGTGGGTCCCGCCATGTTTTTTTAAAGTTTGACCTTGCTGGCTGCAAATACATTTTGAGAGACCGAAACTGTTTTATCTGTATACCGAGGTGACTGTAAGCAAGCTTTACGTGCATTTTGATGGTGGGAGTAAACAGAGTTTATACTGTATTTTGAGAGACCATTGGAAAAATTTGAGAACCGTTTTGTTCTCTCAAAACACCTTAAAAACTCTGGGCCCCGCGCCGGCACTATGCATAGCAGCTTCGATAGAAAGTGTGAACTTGTGTTGGTTAGTAGGCGTAGCGCGGGGCCCGATCAGAAGAAATCGGTCAAATCGTCTTGAAGCCGAGCCTAGCTATAATTATGACAAAAGGAGTGCACCCAAGCGGCTTAACTCTTTCAATGGCGATTTTTAAAAATGAAACGTCTTCAGCACAAGAATTCTCAGCATATTTATTTCCCGAGCGACACGTTTTTGCTGGGGAAAAATCTCATCTCAAGGACAAAAAAAGAAAATTCCACTTCCGATCGCGAACTAATGAAACATGTAATCGTCTTCCATGTCTAAACCCTGATTTATAATCGGTTTTCAACCATTTATGTGAATATTTCACATTGATGCGTTTCAATAGCGTGGTTAAAGGCTTGTTTTTGATATGTTTAGAGGAGGTATTTAACTTAAAAGTCTGGTTTATATACTAGACTTTTTTCGGCGATCCCAAGATTGGAATCAACATACGAGGTCAAGTACAACAAGAACAGGTTTTCTAATGCCTTTGCATATTCCCGGGTTTTTCTGCCTTTTCTTTTTTTAAAATGATACCCTTTCGCTATTCTTATTATAGATATGTAAGACGCAGCATGAAACAACAGATACTCAGAACAGCTATAGTTTGTGATATTCTGCAGGCAATAAGTGTCGCAATTTTTGCTGAGATGAAGCAAAATACATGAGATTTTGTGACAGGCATGTACTGTATGGAAGTAGAGTAGTATACAGCTTCGCTTCATTAATCCATGAATAGTTGTTATCAAGAAAATTTCAGTTTGGTTTGGACAGAAAAGTCATACAAATTCTTGCGATAAAGCAGGTTTATTAATGGAAAATGTTAGGTACCCAGTATGGTCCTGTAGGGACCCGAAAAATTTCCGACTAAATTTCATACGTTTAGAGGTGTTTTGAGCGCCATCGTTAGGCTATGGTGATGATGATCTGTATTATCCTTTTCTCAAAGCTGGTCCGTATTTTCTTCTTCTGTAGTATATTTTTCTTAATTTAGTTTTCTCTGATTCTAGTGATCCGAAGCGGGTCCCTAAAACACCTTAAAAAATCCCTGGATAAAGCAAAAGAATTAATTTTGAGGCTGCTGAAAATGTTGCATAATGTATGGCAATGACGGCGATGACGTAAGGACGACGTGTAGGGTAAATATTTCAGAAATATTTTCCAACAACTTTTCAAATGCTATCAATGAAACCTGTCATATTTTACTTATAACATATGTTTATAAACAGTTAGAATCACTGACATGCAGTTAAGCCCGAGATACACATACTTTTCGCAGATTACCTAAAGAAAAGCCAGGGATACACCGACTAATTACCTAATACGTACTTGTTTTAACAACAAAGCGATTGATCTAGCAAATTTTCAACAATAAAGTTTTTAAGCACCACGTGTCTTTTGTAACGTGTTTTCCAGCAGTAATATCCCCCTGTTTATTGACTTTCAAATATTTCCACTGCTCAATCCTTTATCAGTGGTTCAAAACATGCTGGCGACTTTCACTGTCGTTTATAAATTTACCTTGTGTCTTTAATGACTTCATTTTTAATAGAATCTTAAATTTTAGAAAAAAACAACAAATGAAGCATTGCTTTGTATTTGTTAAAAAAACAAGTCATACATCAGTAGATTATTTTGGTAAATCACATGGCGCTGAAAAGGTGTAAAAAGTCCTGTGGAATATTTTTAGCTATACATTGGCGTAGGATATGTTTGCTGAAGCTGTGCAAAGCAGTTTAAATCAAACTGTAAAGATAAGGCTGGCTATCCAGAACAATTATCGAACTTGCACAAACTTGTATATTTTGCTGCTTTCACACGTTTCTTAAGAAAGGGGTTGCAATTCTGCAACTTGACCTGGTCCACAGATTCCCTGCTACGATCCTGAAGACTGATGAACCATGGTACTATGTTCATTGTCATGAAAATATAAGTCTCTGTTGCTTCTTACGTGTGTTTCAGCTTTATTTGCTCCAGTCACAAGGAACTGAGTAACTGCAGATTTCATTGGGTTTCTCCGGTATTGAATGCAATGTGGGACACTCATTTTAATATGTAAAAGGCCGGAACATTTAAGGTGTCTAGTAACGGCAGATGCTCTAAATAAGCTCATACATTACTGTTCAAACCAGTTTTGTAAACCTCATTTGGTGATTCAGAGTTCACGTACGAGCCCACAGCGGCGAGAATCGAGTTCATGCCCGTTTTCATCACCTTGCGAAAGACTCGAGACTGAGACCAATCAGGAAACGTCGGGTCCAAGTCCGAGTTCATGGGAACTGGTTTCGAGTATTGACGCGAAAGTACCCGACACTGAATTCTAGTACCGTGATTGGCCAGCAGAAAAATCAATAATTGACTATGCTTGTTTGCCTCATATTTTATGCATTTATTCAATTTCTTTAATTGAATTTATTTTAAAATAAGCAGAAGCATCCAGCAGGTCATCGTTTACAGAAAAAATTGTCTGACACGTTTAACAAGCAAGAAGTTTATGCCAGCTTCGATTTGATTTGGATGAAATACGCCAGACGAATGTCCTGATCGTGTGAAATAATCCTATCCCTATGTTTTCGTTTACTAGTGAAATTTATATCTAGGATAACACAGAAATGTGATGCGCTACTGTGCGTGCTGACTTGTGTGTACGGTTTGACAAGAACCATTCCTTCTTGTACTTCAAAAGCAAGTAACTAATTTAAAAGCAATACATAGATTCATGTTTGCGAATTTCTGTCCTTTCAGGTGCGTTGTAAAGATGCGCTTACTTCACACTACCCTCTGCATCGATTTAACATTTTGTGAGCAAATCACATATAGATTGGTTGAACGAAGAACACTGCTTGAATTTTTTTTTTAACAGCACAGAAATTCTGTAAGTAACAACAAAAGTTAGCTGCCATGTAGGCGTATTGGCTGAAATGGACAATGCAAGACAAAGCTTCACTGTTTTTAAGTCACTGTAGGTGACGAACGAATAAAAGCGTCCAAGATTGTCAGTCCTAGTGAAGATTCTGTTTGAATAGCAGCTGATGATGCCTTCCTAGCGGGCGAAATATATACTCTGTTAGACCTTAGTGTCTGATTCTTTGCTGGGAAAGGAATCCATTCGATAGAAGATATGATTATCAGTCGCAAGATTTTCATAGCAACAACTTCGCCAAAGGTTGTTTGAGGATATAAGTCAAAGCAGAGAATAAATCTCGGACCGTCAAATTATTAAAAACTTTGCAAAGAATATAAAGTTGTTCAGCAGATATAACTACGCCTTACTGCTCTGCAGGTGTCGCAAATGACACCGTATTTAAGTAAACTGACGGTTATCGATGAACAAAATTTTTCAAAACCGTAATCTCCGAAAAACTGCTGGCGGCACACACGAATGCCTCCTTTGTTTAATCATTTTCTTTTTCGGAAAAACAATACCTCCACCTGTATGTCAAATATCCGATTAAATGCATTATAAAACCTACAACACAAAGCCTTATTAAACGCCAGCAGTTCTCCAAGCATACTTGAAGTTGCCATGCATAATCGCAGAGTTTTGACCAGATTTTCCCCTTAGAGAAACTTTCAGGCAGTTTTACGAAGTATGAAAGCGTTTTTTTTGCGAATGCTGTGCAGCACTCCAGGTGCAAGTGACTCGTTCTTAAAGAGTGCGTTAGTTATGATGGTCCAAACACAAAAAGGGTATCATCAAATGTATATTACGTCTAGTTTGAGCGAAAACGTGAAGCTTTCTATGAACGTTCGTTTATGTGTTGTTTGCTATGCACAGCTTTCGGGCGACCGAAAAAGAGCGGATTTTGTGTATGTTTTGCCAGAGTGGAGCTCAACAGGCAGCTTAGTTTGAGATTACCATGTCCTAGCAACCAAAACTCACGGTTGCAAAAAATTCGCAGTTTTTTTGTCAGTTTTCGAAGTTTTTGTAACGTCATCTCATAAAACAAAGAAGGTTAGTTCTTTTTAAAAGGAAACGTAGCCAGATTTATGTATTTTGCTCCGTTCTATGCTTAATTTTGTTTTCGAAGGCAAAGTATGACTGAAATCATTTCGTAGGGCTTAAACCCTTTTCCACTTCAAGCAGACCTTTGTAAATTGTAGCAGCGTTTTAAACACAAATTTCTACACTGGTACAAAAGCAAAAACGTCGCCTTCGGTGATTACAAATCATTGCTAAAATTATAAAGCAACCTGCAAGCAAAACTGTGTACCTGTTCATCGAGATAATTGACTTTAAGGACCTAAAGTAGGCAAAAAATATCCCTTTGCTTTTTCACAAGAAATACAACGAGCAACGTAATCACACTATAGCAATGCCTGCCGTAATGTTCCACTGCCAACCACTGGCAACGAGGGCCTTGAAAGCTCTTCAAGACTCAAATTAAGTTAACAGCTTGTAATGAAGTCGTGAATGTGAATAAGTCAACTCATCCATTGTTCAGTCTTTTTCACGCGTGTTCACTCAGTACTGCCTTTTCGTTCGCATTGATTGTGCTTGAATCTTCACCATATCCTAGATTCGTGTAGACCCTGTACTGTATAACCTTCAGTAAGCTGCAAGCGTTCGCATTCATGTTCGTCAGAGCACTTTGAAAGCTCTTCTCTCTGCACTATCACCTCGAGCGGTACGCAGACCTGGCAGGCTTCGCTAGACGCCAAGCGGGAGAAAAGCAATTTCACGTTTGGCAGAAATACAAGACATATGTGATGAGTGTTGATTTCGTGTAGATATGCATATGATCAAAGGCACTCATTAGCCAGCATACGTGGTCGAAAGGTCGCCTTGAAATAGTCTCGTTTGCCGCATGCTATCTCTCGTCGCACGTTCGTTGTCATAACCTGCCGATGCGTTGTAATCAAAAAGAGATTACACGCACCAGACCAATCCCATAAGTAATTTGATGAGCGCTGTAAAGTCCGGAGACATAATCGTCGCATTTTTTTCAACGCAATCGCCGAACCCTAGCTTTGCAGTGACCTGACTTGATACAGCTTGGATAACCCGGTAACCTGATCATCCTTGATGTACACTTGGATCTTATTTGAGTTGACTAAAAGTTTCTTTTTGAAACCCCAAATCGGTACTTTTAGGTTTTCCAAGCCTGGAAACCGTGAGGCTCATTGCGGCGTCTTGTGAAGACTGTCTATTCAGAGCAGGGTCCGAGCGAACGCACTGTCGATTTGTCTAAGGCCTGACAACCACGCGGATAAAGGTGGCAAAAATCATTGGCATCGCACTTTACGGAACACGTTTCGCGGTGTAGTGTGACAGGCCGCACTTCACGGTTCGGGGCGAGCGGAAGACAAAGAAAGAGCCCGAAATCGGTCGCCGTGCCTGCAACAGCCTAGCGACTGCTTCTCCGTGCGAAGCAATTATACACGCTGTACCGCTTCTTGACAGCGAATCAAACTGAAAGCGCTGATGAACTAATGGCCTTGTGGCGAACTGTCAGGTCGACTTGGTGAGGTGTAACAACGACATCGGATGGTAAAAGCGTTTGCGTAGTAGACTGTCGCTCACTAGTAATTTCGACATGCGGTTTCAACTCGAATTAAGCGCTGGGATGATGGGACGCGTTTGGACTGTTGTTAGGCTTAGCGAGAACCAACAATTAAAGAATCTGTAAACGGTTGTGATTTAGCTGCTCTTCACTAAACAAAATGTTGCAAACGGTACACATCTGAAAGCTTTAAACTTTGTTGCAGAGTGCCACTGAAAAAAGTGAGTAGCGTATAATAATTTACCCGAGACGTCAACTTCCACCGAAGAAAGAATATACAGCAACGGCCAAGCTTCTGCGACTCTGAGTTGTCTTAGACAAGTTTTGTAGAGTAGTATTATTACTCCAACCCAACGCAATATCAAAAAATAACTTTGTCGTAGAGATTATTTTCAAAGCAAGTGGTAAGAAAAGAATAAACCTTATTTTACCTGACGTAAGAACTACGCTTTCTCATCTGTGTGTTACGTAATTGAACTTATGAATATTAACTGACTTATAATCTACACGTAATATAGGCCAATATATTAAAGCTACTGACCAAAAAGAGATAGCGGGCATGCTGCAGGTCGATATTGTTTATAACAAGCTTCACCACATGCTTTCGAACCAGCTCATCAAGCTGTTACATTAAAAAACAAGAGTGAGATGAAGTATAACACCAAGATTGTTGTATCAATGTTACACTTATTGCATATTTTGAAGAGAAAACAAGCATGTCTGCTCCATCATCGCCGTTTCTGCCTTTTAGTTGCTGTTACGTTTCAGTGTCATTCCCTTCTGTGAACAATCGCTTAAAAGTGGATGAAACGCGGTGCCCAATCTTTTTGTTAATTTTGGCGACGGCAATTGGCGGCAGGCCTAAGCCTGAATTGTGCTTCTTGCCGGGGCGATTGAGGTGAACGCTCTTGCCCA
>JGI24022J15233_10001542_pt1 | contig 19565 bp, 14 predicted proteins | sample Ectturendosymbi2_FD_15233 | JGI IMG/M metagenome (IMG submission 15233) | reverse complement strand
TAACTTTTGAACCAGAAATGCTAGAAAGTCGATCAAAGGCTCAAAAGACTCTGACTCGAGTCTAGTTTCCAATGAAAACTTCAGCGAAACACTTTGGCCTAGTGGTTGGGCCCCAGGCCAGGCAATATGAGCCAAAATGACCCTAAAACTACTTCACTTATGACGTCACTCACAAAAAACCCGCACCCCCCAGGCAAAAAATTTTTTTTTGAGTGCAATCTACTAGGCTGGCCGATCCGTTTGAGCCGCTGAACAGCTCTCGCTCTCTAGCGCAATCGGCGGAGGAGCTAGGGTGTTGGCAAGTCAACCGAAAACTGCTGTTTTTTTGCGAAAATTGCCAAAACCACCCAGACGCCAAGGTGTTAACTGCAAAAATGGCATATGGACTAAAATCACTAACCCTTGCAGATTCGGAAGTCGTAACTGTTAGAATGCCATAAGTTTGAGAGTGTAGATTGGCATGGAGTGAAAATTACATTTAAATTCTATTAAATATGAAGGCTGTTCACTGTAAACATAGTTATATAACATATTTTTGATTCATGAAACAGATATATTATTATTATTATAGGTTTTTAACATTTTATGCATGTGTGCCATGAGTGTCAATGAAATTACTGAACTGGCAGTTTCAGTATTGGCATTTCAATAAATATTTCATTTTGTGCACTGGTACTGGTGTTTTGAACTTACTGGTATTAAAGGATTTTGCATATAAGCGCAAAACGTTTGGATGAAAGTTCAACTATTGATAGTCAGGGTTGATTGATTTAAATCGTTTCATTTAAATCAGTGATAAAATCAACAAAAACAAGCAAAAAATCATATATGAAGTTTTGAATCTTTGTGTGATTTGTATGGCACATTTAATTGGTATTTCAATTGGTGTCACTTATTATTACAGAAGGCAGAGACTTATGACAACACAAGATACAAAAGAGATTAAAGTTTTATCAATCATAACAACTGTTGTTGTACTAGAAGAAACACAGCACAAAAAAGTTATATTAAAACAAACTTTTTAAAATTTAAAATTACTACTTGTTTGGTGGCTACCTTCTACACAGTAGATCAAAAAAATCAGATTATCTTGATTTGAAAAAAATCATGATTTTTATCAACCCTGCCTAGAGCAGGGTTTGGCAACTTTTCTGACAAAAGAGCCATTGTACTTGTTTTTCCAGCTGATATGACCACTGACCAGTGAAGAGTCACAAAGCATTGATACTGTTTCATTTTTCATACGACTTCATATGGACATAAGCTAAATTGTACTCAACTTAATTTTAATAGTATATAATCATAATCAAATGCAAATTTAAATTCCAAGTTTTGTCAAAACCAGAGAGAGCCCCTGCAAGAGACTAAAGAGACACATGCAGCTCCAGAGCTGCAGGTTGCCGACCCCTGCCCCAGAGACTTGAGATTCGAGCTCACACAATTAGGTTACTCCATTGATACTTGATTCCCATATGTTTATATCATGAAGGCTCTTGATATATTTTCTGTTTGTGGTCCCTATCTGCAGATTCAACTTGTCACATGGTGGCATATGTTATGCAGACACTCCATCGCTTATAATTGCAGACATATAACACTTATGACTGCAGAGGTTATACTTCCAATGTAGAGCTAATAAGACGAACAAAGTTTTATCAATCAGCATCGTGGAAAGTTATTTCAAGTTTCAGGTGGTACTTTATTGACTGCTTGTTTTTATTGGAATATCTCCTGTAAAATAGTATATGGTGTTTGCATTTAATTTTTCAGCTTGATTTTAGTGAAGTGTTTTTGTATGCATTTCTTGCATGCATAGGTATTCACTATGCAAGTAGCTTCAAGTTTGTTAGTGCATTGGTGGCAAGTCAAGTCAGTGGCAGCTCCATGTGCAAACCTTTGCTTTTCTCCCACCCATTAATGCTGAACGCAAGGCTGGGTAGGCTGCAAGTACCATTTTTCAATTCAAACCCAGTCTACCTGTAATATCATGTGGTCAAGCAACTGCACCACTTTGGTTGGTATATAGCAGATTGTTACATGTAATATATGCATGCATTGCCATATATAATTGTACTGAGCTACTGGTTGTGTCCTTGAAAGCTGCTTTTCTTTGAGTGACTTGCTGGACCAAACTTTGGTTCTTCACCTTTTCAACTTTTCAAAAAGCATAAACCAGCATTCATTGTCCAATAAACATGCTTTTTGTTATTCGTCTGACTTCTATTAGTTTTGTGATGAGAGTAGTGAGTAGGAGTAACTTCTTAATATTTCTTTCAAGTGGGTAATAAGTTTGTGTTTCGTCGAAGCAAATGCATACTATTACAAAAATGTTATGGAATTTCTCAGCTGACAAATGTTTTTAGGTGAGAAATTTGCCGATTTTTCTGCTCCTGCTACAGAATCCGTTACTTCATTTCATGATGGTCAAGAAGTTCAACTCGATGATGGATCCACTGCTTTGTTGTACCACAACGTCAAAGGTAGGTGCAGAACAGTGGCAGATCCAGGAGGCAACTGCATCTTCCAAGCGTCTGTAACACCCTGGTGAATGGTGCTTCTTTGATAAAAATGCATTCCTTTTTGGTGCTTATAGAAATAAAAACAGTAAAAAACCGTGTGGCTAATATATTTTCATATAAAATGGCTAGCTTGCCCACACATAATAGCTATAAATTGCTAGATTATCATGAACACGTGACTAAAGAATGGCTGAGATTTTACCTGCAAATACAACAGTCAATGATAAACAATTAGGTACTTTAGCTGTTGATACATTGTTTGCATAGCTGTTATATACAATTGACATCAGGAATTCAGACATTACAAGCCACTACAAGCATCACCAATTACCCATTTAGTCAAAATACTCTGTGTTCTGACTTCTAAAAGCAAAGTAGCCCATGAATATCAATAATATACAAAGCACTAGCTTTTCATTTTGCACCATACTTAACAACCAACAGGAGTGCAAATTGACTAGGCCACATGCAAATCTAACTATTGTTTCTGTTAAACATAGTCTTTAGCTCCAATGAGTATGTTGAAATGAATGTTTAAACATTTTAAGTAATGTTACCGTGACCAGCATTGAGCTCAATGGATTAACACTTTCATATTCTTTAACATGCCGGTATCAGTCCAAAGGACTATTAGAAAGATTTCTGGCCAGAATTATATCTCAGGAAAGGGTTTGTTTCAACGAGAAATGAAAGACAATATAAAAATAAATTAAGAAAAATACCAGGCAACTGCCCATGTCAAATAGTTTATTTTCTTCACTTCTATTTTCTCAAAAATGCAATCAAAACACCATCCCGTATTGGCTCATGTGATGATGTAGCATCTCTTGAACTAGCTCTAGACATTCATTCTTCCATTGGGCAATGTGTAGCTACTGTTTCTTCAGTTTGCATACGCTCTTAGTTCGAAGCCTTGTGTCCAGTCAAGGCGAAAAGGCAGAGAAAAATCAAAACTGAAGCAGGTTTCAACGTTCTTCGTGGTGTTTAGTCACAAATGAGGTTCTGTAGCCTACACCGCATGCGTTGCCAATGCCAATTTAGGAAATGTCGATTAAAAAAAACTTGAAATATCAGGCTAAATTTTCAAGAGAATGGCCAAATTCTCAAAAAACAGTCAGCTGAAATATAGCTTATAGCTGCCTCTACATTAAAATTTTTCTGGCTGAACACCTTGAAATTAGGCTGAATCTAGACAAAAATGGCTAAATTGCCAACACGTGCAAAAGACCCGCTCTAATCACTGCTTTATATTTTACACCTCGTTGAAGTGCAGAGATTACGAGTCCGTTGGGCCTCTGTTCCTGACTAGTATCAACAACGCCATTCCTTCGTTACAATGCTGCTTTTCCGTCTTTCTTGCGCATGAGAACTGCTCAGGCAATCACAAACGCAGTCCCTTTATTCGCTTGTACGGTTCTCTGTTTTCCGCGTTTTTGCAAAACTGGTCAGTTTTTTGTTCAAGTTTATTGCTTATGCATAGAGCAACACTTCAGGGCAGTTGTTCCAAACCAGCAGGCAAGACATCATTCCAGGGGTTCAAAAAGCGTATGTCTTAATGACAGGAAATTAGTCGAGTTTTTACTCTCCTGCGCCTTTTATGTTTTCTTTTGCAGCGGATATAGATAAAAACGTGAGGTTCGTTCAAACCTATGTGTCGCGATATTAATTATTCGCGTAAACATTAACTGCAATCTATTCTTCCTATTTGCGAGCTTGTAGTTTTTACTCGAATAAACTAGATATTGGCATGGCATTGTGTTTTGTGACGTGGTAATTATTTCTCTTGACAATTTTAGGGTAGTCTGAGTGTAGTATATATACGAGTGAATTCTGCATTCCATCATTCTTCGAAAGTAATTCGGAGGTGAATCGATCATGAAGTGGAGGGGAAGAGTCGTGTTTCCTGCCGTTCATATTGGAGTGAATTGTTGCTGTTGTGACAGGGTTTAATTTGGAGAAATGTGAAGGTCTGCTCTGTGTAATTACGAGTGGAAATAATAATAGAAGCTTTTCTGATTATCATGATAACCGTTCATCATGTCGAAGAAAAGGAAATGGGATGATGACTACGTTCGCTTTGGTTTCACTTGCTTTGGAAAAACTAAGTGTTTGCAAAAGTTTTTGAGCATGCTCTGTGAAACTGTTTTCTCCAACGCAAATTTGAAGCCATCTAAGCTGCAAGAACTATTCGAAAACCGACATGGCGGGGCTGATTTTTTGGGCCATGCTGAACAATCTTTGCGAGCTAAAAGAGCCCGTTTTGATTTTCTGACAATCCTTCAATGATTGGGTTTTGGATCTGTTGGCAAACCACTACTGATGGCTTCGCACCAAGCGTTGAAAGTAGCAAAGTCTAAGGAAGCTCACATTATTGCAGAAGAGGCTATTAAACCATGTGTTGGAAATGACTACTTTACTATTCTCAGGAAGAAACAAGAAAAAGGCTTGAATCAGTGCCGCTATGAATAAGGTTATTCAGAGCCGAATTGCTAACGGAGTTGAGATATTTTGGAACAAGTTATCTCACATATGAAGGCTAGGCCCTTGAAATTACCCTCCAGTTAGACAAGACTACCGATGTGTCGAATTGCAGTCAACATATTGCAGTGATGAGGTATGTCTATGATGGTACCTTAAAGCAAAACTTCGTTTTCTGTGAGCTGTTTTTTTTTCGCTGAGACGTTCTGATCATTTGTCCCATAAGTGTTAAAACTCGCTGTAACAGTATTCACTGGTCTATATTTTCAGTCATTAAAAGAAATATGATCTATCACCGAAAAAAACACTAGTTCGTGAGGAACTGAAAACAACCACCAAAGCAAAAGCTGCGTTGGAGTTGGTGAAAGACTTCTTTGCCAAAACAATTGGATATTGAAAGTATTGTCTCTGTGTGCACTGATGGCGTTCCTGCCCTGCTGGGAAAAAATTTGGGTTTTCTGCGCTGATGAAACAGGATATTCCACACTTGCAAGGTACTCATTGTTTCCTTCATCGTCATGCTTTGTCATTGTATCTTGCCCCCGAAACTGAAGAAAGTCTTTGATATTTCCGTCAAGACCACCAATTGGATCTAATCCAGTTTTTGGCATCTAATTCAGTTTTACCCTAACTGGATTAGGGGTCGTGCTCTAAATCACCGCATCTTCAAGTCACTTTGTGAAAATCTTTGAAGTGAATATACAGTTTTGCTTTTCAACACAGAAGTCCGCTGACTCTCACGTGGGAGAGCTTAACCTGCTTCTTCGAACTGCGAGAACAAATCAAAGTCTTTCTGGACGAGCGTGACTTATCTGCTTGAAGAGTTGCAATCGCAAGAATTCAACCCAATCTTAGCATATTTGAGTGAAATATTCACTCGTATGAATAATCTAAGTGTATCATTTCAAGGCAAAAATATGAACATATCAAATTGCTATAAAAAGCTACATGTTTTCAAAGATAATTTGTCTCTGTGTCTATGGTGTCGGCGAGCGACAAGAAGAAATTATTCGAATTTTTCATCACTTGGAAAAATAGTCGATGACAACGAATCTTCGAGTTGGATTCCTAGTGTTTGTGAAGAATTTCTGGCTCATTTGGAAGTGCTGTTGACGTCATTTAATAGTCATTTTGACGTAAGGAAGATGGAAGCTTCTAAAGAATAGATTGTGAATCCATAAGGTTCCCTCCAAGGCAGGCCTGTACAACATACGGCCCGCGGATCACATGCGGCTCGCGAAAGCTTTTCTTTCGGCCCGCGAGAGGTTTCTCAATTTTAAGAAATGTTGCAAAAGCTCGACCTCGAATAAGTAATAGTCCTTCTAGAATTTCTTCCATACTACAACGAAATCTCTATATCGAAATGAAATAGGCTTTGCGGCACGCGGCAAATATATGTTGATAATTTGGCCCTTAGAGCTTTCTGAGTTGTGCGGGCCTGCTGTGAGGTGAGCGACAGCGTAGAACCACTTCACCATGTGCGCAGTGAAATCTCATTTTTGCCCATTTGCAGATTACAAATATAAAAATAAATATCATCAACATTTTTTGGCCTGCAACGGAACGGTACTGAGCATATCATATAGCCCTTTTAGAAGCTAATTGAATTAAATGTGAACTTTGTTCTTTTTTTGATATGATTTTATGCTTATTCTAATACCGCTAATTCACTAAGTTTTTAATTCATTTAGAAATCTGCTAACTGAGCCATAATAAAATATTCATGCTCACTAAAACAAACATTTGCTCATTGTAGAATTTTTATAGAGGGTTTGCTGATCTATACTCAATTTGAACAAAACGACAGATGATGGAGAGCTGAAAGATCTTATAGAACGTTGTTCAAATCGTGCTCTTCAAATGCAGTTTGAGAGAAAACTTTGGAAAACTACTGGTGCTCTGCTATGTTTGTTTCCAAAACTTTGTGAAACTGCACCAGCTGTGCTCATTCCATCTGTAACAACATACCTATGCGAGTCAGGATTTAGCAATCTTTTTAGCAGGAATCTAGAAATCGTTTGAATGTACAAACAAATATGTGTGTTGCTATCAGCAACATACACAATTCGGAAAACTCAAGCAAGAAGCAGGACCAAAGGAGTCATTGAGCTGAAATACATTAGTAAACTTTTGGAAGTCAACCTTTGATTTTTTATTTTGTTCATATTTCAAGCAAGTGATTATTTTTTCTGAAGTATATTCAAATTTTAATCAGTGTCATCCTTTCTTGTCCACATGTTTGATTTTATTGACATATTAAAAAGTTTAAATTTATCTTCCCAACTCACAGGCAACTTAGGCCCAACACACTGACTATGAATTGGACAGATATTGCAGAGATGTGCGTCGCCTTACTGCGGCCGTGCAACTGCAAAGTAAAAAAATATTTTGCCGTAAATAATATCATGCAGAAACTGACGAGCTATCTGGTACCACGATTACTGGGAAAGTTGCACATTTGTTGTTTACTTTGAAACTTTCCTTTCGCTCATCAACCGAATGTTTTTGAAATGACCGCAAAAAATAAGTCAACTGGGTCATAATACCTTTCACAGATCATGAAAAATATCCGAAAACGAAAAAACAAGTTTTTAAGCTATTTCGAACAAATGACCGAAATGTCTCAGCCAAAAGAAAAACCCAGCTTTGAAACGGTAATTGCATTATCACCGCTGGGTTTTCAATATTATAGATCACTATACAGCACAAGTGTTTCCGTTGTAGTAAACCTTAACGTTTTTATGTAATGTTGGCCTAAGATAACAATTTAGCAAACTGCTACAGATAAACAAGAAATTTATAAAATGTCAACTTTTTGGTGGTAAATTTTGTGATGACGTTGGCTGAAAAAGTGAGAAGTATGTTTATAAACAGACTCGTCACAAGCAACAAGGATTATGTATAAAATGAAAGTTATTAGACAGTGGGCTGTTCGTGTCTTGCTTCTGTTGAACAGGGTCTAAACCAGTGGTTCTCAAAGTGGGCGGAATCGCCCCCTTGGGGACGATTTTGAGGGATAAGGGGGCGAAAACGCTCAACCACTACCACTACGCGATCATTGAGTTAACTTCGGCTGTGACCTTAACGCTCTCAAAGCTAAGAAACCGCATGTTAATTCATAAGCGAGGTGATCTACGACTGTACCTCACTAAAATGTCTCCCAATATTTTGAAGTTTTGGGGAAGTCGCCAAGCACATCCATCACACGGAACTGGGAACTATGGTATATACCGATTTCTTTAAATAAAATTATTTAAAAATACTAACTTGTGTTTGATTTTTCGGGCTTGGGGGGTGACAACGATGTGTCAAGCATGAAAAGAGGGCGATGGGACAAAAAACTTCCAGAAACGCTGGTGTTAACTCGTTATTGGTTCTAGTGGGCTTTATAGTATTTTCTTCACATTATCAGTCTAAGCCTTTGAAACATTATCACATACTTGCTTGGAGGTATATTTTAGTAGCGGTTTTAAATATATTGCCGCAATATGTTTTCAGGCCATACGTGAATCTATCATCCCATTTTGAGATTGTTTTTCATGGCACAGATAGCCAGCAGAACTGCCTGAAATAAGAGTAATGTCAAAGCAAATGCTTTTCATTAATTTTTTGTTTCTGAATTGTCTGTTCAGCTATAAATGTACTTGGCACGTACATCTAACTCCACAAACAGCGCCTGGTAATGTTAATATCATTGGCTCCTGCCTTGAGACTTGAGTTGTCACTTATTAGTGTAAGAAGAACGTTCTGCTTCTAACCAGGTCGGGAATACGCTTCAGACATTGTTTTTACTCATCTTACTAGGCATTATAAAAAAAAGTGTCAAGCGCGAGGGGGCAGCCTGTTTTAAGGTGTGCCTTTCAATCACACACTTTTTGTAGATACAAGATATTGTTGGGGACAACAACATTCTTAGTGACGGTGCAGCGTGTGAAAAATGCCCGTCTGTTTGGACCCACTTCACAAGTGTTGTGAATTTGTGTTGTGAGGCGCTTTTGAACTGTGGTTATGCCCTAAAAAATCACATTTGACGAACAAAAACGCCCTTTTCTTGGTCCAAAAATGCAAGACACTTGTGTGATATCAACGATTGTCGCCACCAGAGATTCTACGCTATTTTAAAGAAGTGCAGACTTGTTTGACGCCCCTCTGTTTGACTGCCCTTCCCAAATGCCTAGCCGGTTTCCGTCGCTGGTGCAGAAGGGTGATGGTTCTGATATTAAACAAAAAAACAACTTGGAATATTGAGTGTTGTTTTATACCTATTTTTTTTATTTCTTTTTACTTTTTGGTCTAGTTGAGCGCGTACATACACGCACTTGGTTCACTGCATTTATATGCATTCGTACTGCTGGTATTATTAGTGTTATTGTTTCCTCGACTCATACTATTTCTGTTCTTTAGATGCACTGGGCAATTGCAATCTTGTAATTCAAGAAATACACTTAGACAACGGCACTACAGCATATTTATGTCAACCAAAGAGCAGCACCGTCACTGTAAGTTGGTCTTATTGTTGATGCACCTGCAAAATTTACTCCTCGCACACCGATTCTGTTTGTAGTTATTTCAATTAGATTTTATTTGTGTTAAGAGCTTGCTTGATTCTGCATCGACTGACAGTGACACCATCTTGCAGTTGCAAGTTCCAGAGATTCCATCAGGTGATGAGCGTCATTGCACTAAGGTGAGCTGTCAATTCACTTTGCGACGGCATGTTGATTGTATTTAAGCTATCAAGCAGCTAGGAAATTTTAAAAAAAATTGTTATTTTTGGATTTATCAATGCTGCAGTTATGGTTGTTCCGTGGCTAATACAGAAAGAACTTGCATTGGTTTAAGTCAGAAAGACAATACAGTGTTCTTTCAATGGAATTAAATCTCGTGATCTAGACACGCATTTAGCACCGTTGTTATTTGTTGCTTTGTGCGTAGAAANCCTTCAGTTTTGCTTCTGAAGAGTGATATGTTGCTTTGTAGTTGTGCTANTGCAGTTTGGAAAAGCTATGCAAATCATGATGCAACAGCAAAAGATCCTTCTCTTGGTTCGCAAGTATGTGACGACGTGCGCTTGCTCTACGCTTGCTTTTTGCATTGGGTTTTATCAAACAAATGTGTAAAACACTCCCGGTCATTTGCTTCACTGTCCTCGTTGTTTCTTACCTCTTAAATGCAGAACGAAATTTTTGTAGAGCCACCGTCCATACATTGCGCTGATATCGATCAATCTTGCTAGATTAAATGGGGCACCAAATCGTTAAGCTACTCATGTCGTTTATCGACCAGGGCATCGTGGGTGGCAAACGTAGGTTAATACGGAAGAAAGAGGATCATAACTCCTAAGATTTGAATGCATGATTCACTGATGCAAGCTTTTCGCATGTCTATTGTAGATGTACATGTGCGATCATGTGGGCTGCAACAAAGTTTACACCACTGCACACCATCTGAAGGTAACTTTTGAAACGTTTTTACTTTTAACATCGATTTGTACGGTTTTGTACTCTACTGTTATTTTGTAACAGGTGCACAAGCGTACACACACAGGAGAAAAACCTTACGTTTGTGAATGGGCGAATTGCAATAAGGTTTTCACCACAAGTTATTCTTTGAAGTCTCACTACCGCGTACACACAGGTGAAGTCTTTTCCTAATACGTTTGAAGGATGGTTTGTCTTTGGCTGATCTATTGAGAAAGGCTTTTGCCGCACAAGGTGTTCTAACCACTGGAAACAAGTCTGCAGTGACGCCCAAACGTGTGAACGTATGATAAAGATTTTGATGTGACCTAATGAAGGCTTTATGAAACTTATTCGTCGAGTCCGCAGAGAACGATCAAGCGACATAGAGTGAAATGAAACAACATGAGCGATGTCAACCGAACAGCGACTTCAGAACAAAGCTGGAGGCGCAAAGAACCAACGCTACGTCGCTAACAATCAACGCAAGCCAAATAATTAACGGCGCGCAACAAAAATGCACTCGTGCGCGTGATAATACAAGATAACAAAATAATGCCAAATAGGACAGATTTCTTCGAAGTAATATTGCAGTGGTCCTTGAACATTGCAGTGAACATTAAACCTCCATTGTCCTTGAACATTAAACCTCCATACCCTTAATCAGGTCGAACAAAAACTTTTAAAAACACAAGAAACAGTTGAAAAATGTTGGACCTAATTTTGGCATGTTTATCTCATTTATGTTTTCACCACCGAAGGAAATTGTTTCGCGATGGCGTTTCTTTGACCCTGACAAGCGCGTTATAATCAGGTTTCACTGTGCAATACATCTCTTATCCTGAAGTTAAATAATACCCCTTGGAGGTATTGANTAGTATTTTCGTTCGTGCTGACTCCCAACCTGAAATATTGTTACATAGTATTAGTAGGTGCATGTTTTGCTATAAGACGCAAACAGTGACGAGAGAACTTCACTGGAAAGTAGTCCGTCAAAAAAACCTTCAGAATGTTCATAGTTGAGATCGCAATATACACTTGTATTACCAAGGCCGTAAAATTGAACCACCTCTGGCACTAATTACTACGTTTTATTATGATCATTGCTACCCGGGTATTTTCGTTGATGTACACAGTAGTGCAATCATCACAAAACTGGTTAATCGACGAAGAACTACCAAGTTGCAAACATGTTTACCATGTAGACATGTTGCACTTTGATACTTACGACGCCGACAGAAGGTTAAAAACTGCGAAAAGGTGACGGCTGAAACAGTTTTATGGTCTGCCAAATAAATGCCGATGTGTTCTTGAGCGACGTTGAGGAATTGGATATTTTTTAGGATGCTGGTCGGACACACCGGCCTAATAAGAAGTGTCTTGTTACATCAAAGGACTGCGTAAGATCTTCACCCGAAATGTTTTTTCGTTTGGTTAGTTACCCTTTGGTTTTATTAAGGTAGTATGATCGACGATCGAGTTCATTTTCGCTTCTTCACACTCGTAAAAAGCATCTTTTACGGCTGCAATAATCTTCATTGTGGCCACTAAATTGTACCTCGCGTTAAATTTTATATGTACATTTCAGGCTTTGCCACTTCAGATTGGTACCTGTGATCATCTTTGCGTTGCAGGCGAAAAGCCATACTCTTGTCCTGATGCATCATGCACGAAAGCGTTTAAAACTGCTGGCGACTTGCAAAAACATATTCGAACACACACAGGAGAAAGACCCTTCAAATGCCCGTTTGAGGGATGCGGGAAGGTGAAAAAAAGGGCAATACAATTGTCACTTAGCAATATTTTCGTTGCCTCATAGGAGGTAATTACAGTGTGGGAAAATCGTTGTGTTTCAGACGTCAAGCTGTTCTACAGACGTTTTTGCTCATTGTTTTGGGTGCGAAGTCAAAGATTGTTACGAAAAGTATTAAGTCGAGTCGCTGCCTTTTGATTTTAAATTATATCTCCCTGTGGCTCTACTTCCATCGACACAAAAAATTACCTGGTTCAGGTGCCACCGACTGGTTCAGACTGGGCTCACGCTTGCTTATTCATCTTGTCTGTGCTTTTTGTCAAAAATGTCACGAAGGCTCCATGGTTAGTGCAGCAATATGTGACTTTCGTGATTTTTTTGATGGGAGTGACTTACTGTTCTTGTTTTGCGTGTTTCAATCATTGCGATAACTGCCTTAACAGTTGGTTTTTGTGCATTCCAGGCTTTTACCACGTCAAACATTTGCAAAGTTCACATTCGCACTCATACTGGGGAACGACCCCATAAGTGCCCATATTCTGAATGCGCCAAGTCGTTTACGAACATCACCAACTACAGAAACCATTTGCGAATTCACACTGGTAAGATCCTTGCCACGTCTCCGACGAACTTTACCTGATAAAGGAAAGGAATGTTACTCTTCCTTCTGCCCATCTAATTGTTTTTTCATTTGTCTTTCTGAATTTCAGCAAAGGCAAGCGTTTATTCAAACCTGTTCACCGCCCCAATAGAAGATATGCCTTTTCTCTTACGAAGATACGTGAAGCTGTTAAATAAGCTTGTTTTATCAAGTTAATACGTTTTAACACTATTATTTTTTAACTATATGTTTTCATCACAAGCGGAGCATATAGAAAAGTACTAATGCTTTATTTGGTGTCTTCGAAACAGCAAAATGTTTGCAAAATAAATGTTTAAATGTTTCCACATTTTTCCCTGGAAGAGTTTCAATCCGTCATCCATTTGTGATGTTAGTGTATTTAAAACTTTACATTACTGCCTTTTTACCCTTTCGTCGTGTCGTGTACTGAAGGTTTAGATAAAATCAAGGCGTGTAGCTATCATTTAGATCAGCGTGGTCCAACTAGATTTAACCTGCGGGTCATGCTACAAAAACCTGAAAACGTGTGGGCCACTTTTAACAAAATGATGTGCAAAAAACAGGTTCACAAGATTTAAAAGGGAAGATAAGTGATTACGTCATTGAAATTTTGCCGTAGCAGTTCATGACAAATCTCTATCAGTGGGATGCCTGTGGTCGAGGCTTCTCTGACACTATCGTTCCTATATCAAACCCAGTAAGTTAGTTGTAGTAAGTCTTAGACTATTGCCCAGTGTTTCGTGTGCAATTCGGTTACTGTTTTTAGATTTGACTTGCTTCCAGACAAGGGGTAATCGTCAATCGTAATCGATTACAGTTTTTTGAGTAATCGTAATCGATTGAACGGACTAAAAATGAAATGTAATCGTAATCGTAATCGATTACATTGGCAATTTAATCGTAATCGACGATTACTTTCACGATTAAACTTGGAAATTTTCACCATACATCACTGTGCGATGAACCGCGATTGTGGTGGCTGGTTTTCCTCCTCTATCGTCATTTGTTATGGTTATGTTTCAGGGGAGGCCATTTCCCCGTCTCTGGTTCAAATCCAGACAGTTTTGGGGCAAGCAGAGCGTTTGTAGCGAATTCTCGCTTTGTTCCAGCTAGCCTTCCTGTTGACCGCCAGAAGTAACGTAGTGAGTCTAGTCTAGTGAGACGTAGCAACAAAAATAGGAGCTCTTCTTAAAAACGGGTTCACACTTCGGCAACAAAATAGCGGGACATTACGAGGAGAGGTGTTCGTTTCATTTATATATATTTAGAGTGGACTCATTAATGTAAGTGCTAGAGTAGGCTATGTACATAATTAGTACAGTAATTTATATACATTAACTTTCTTTCAGAAGAATAAGGTACTTTAATCCAAGTTGACAGTACCTTTCCACCACACTGATAACTAGCATGTCAACCGTGATCCACCAGATAGGCTACTGGTAAAAAAAAACTCAACGAAACCTGTGTGGTTTTGATAACGATTGACTATTGGTCCAATAGACAGATGGCAGCTATATTAGCATCACTGTTCATTTCAAATTAAAAGCTGCACACTGCTATGTTGGCTTGCAGACGATGGTAACCCGCAGTTAAAAGAAATAGTCAGCAATTTTGAAATTACGAACAAACGAATTTTCAGCGTTGCTGGACGAATGCTCAAGCCCGATAGCTGTCGTTTGCCTGATAAAATATTTGAAGCGTTGATGTTTATCAACTGTAACAAAGATTTTAAACATTTATCATTTTTGTATCATCAATATTTTTAAGTGTTTGTTGCAGTGGAGTAATTGATGGGAGTGAAGAGGGGCGATTTGATTCCCCGGGCCAGCTAAATGTAAAAACCACTTCCCCACTTAGTTTATATTTCGGTTTTAGTATCCTTTTAATAGTTTTTTTTAGTACGGTGTCGTCTTTTTGCGTTTTTCGGACTATTTTCCGTTGATTTGGGGTTTTAGTACTGTATAGCCATCCACACCCGGATTCACCATCCTTAAGTTTTTTTTCTGAGTGTTGACTAATGGGTCCATTACAGAGGCCAGTGGGCCTCTTTCAGCTAAGTTTCTCCTCTAGTTGCGCCATATGGTTTGTTGACTGCATGAAGATCTCAGTAAACAATCAATGTTTTTTTCTTTATTCTGGTGCTTAATCCTTGCAGATTAGTAATTTCGTTTATTGCAATGATTCACATCATATGTTGTCTGAAAATATAACCTACTTACATAAAACTATGTAAATGGATTTGTTTTCTTTCTGAAGATGTTTCAAGACAAATGTAATCGCGATTACTTACAATTTAATCGTAATCGTAACATTGTGATTTTGTGTAATCGTAATCGAGAATGTGGCAAGTAATCGTGATCAATTACATTTGTGTTGCAATCGCCCCATGTTTGCTTGCTGCATGGCAAAAACTGCTCCAAACATCAAGTGCATTTTTACTGCTAAATATTTCAGTTTGGGAAGCCTATCTTTGCTGACAAATTTCCAGAATGTCTCTACACGTAGTTGATATTACCACGCGTTTTCCAGACAAACAAGGCAGTTTGTAGTTGAGCATCACACTTTATGGGCTCGCCTCGTCAGAAGTGTTTTTTTCCTATAACGTCTTTCTAAGAACCTCTTGGGCAATATGCAATGAATTCTCCGTTTCCGAAAACATTAAAACTGTACCACCCAAACGAAGCAAGTAAGCAGACAACCGTTACTTTTGGCTATGGCATCAACGTTACGCAACACAGATATTTGTTGCTAAAGGTCATTGCGACTGTCATTTTTCATATTAGGAGTTTTTAACAAAATTGTTATTCGAGATTATCGCTAATGGATGGAGACAGTTGTTGCACAAGCTTATGAATGTATCGGCATGGTTTTGCCGACGCCAATACTAATACTCAGGAATAACCACACGGAGTTGACCTGTGTCGGTGCATCAACTCATCTTATGACCTACTTTATTATCCAATAGATGTGAAACCAGTGAGAGTGCTTACTTGGCTCGAGTTGAAGCCATATCAAATGTGAAATTTCGAAAACAGGTGCCGCGTTAATTCGTTTCACAGTTTGTTTGTAATGGATTGCGCTTGTGACCATGTTTTTGAATTAACCACATTGGCTCTCACACTTAATCGTCGAAATATGTGTGCTTATGGTTATGGGACCTGATTCTTGTTCCAGGTGAGAAACCTTACGTATGTTCAGTGAAGAATTGTGGAAAGCAGTTTACTGAATACTCGTCGTTGTACAAACACCAGGTGCGCTTTTTGACAAAGATTCGTGCTTTATTACAATCGTGCCATGTATCGACCGTATCATGTGGTTATTGGCTCCGTCTTCTTTGCGCTTGCACCAAGCAATGTATCTTAAAAGATTTTGCGGAGCCAAAACCAGGGTATAGTGCGTTTTTCTTCATTGATCTCTCGAATTCCGTGCCAGACTGGAGTGGCGAGGATTACGAGTTTTCCACACAATTGCAGGTTGTTCACTGCATACGAAAACCGCACATGTGTCGATACTGTGGTAAATTATATCGGCAATCCAACGCATTATCTCTGCATCTTCAAAAGATACATCCCAACTGTACTGATCGACCTGAAGCTAACCCAACGAAGAAACAGAAGCCCGTGCCGTGCGGTAAGAGCGCTTGGTGAATTTTTTCAAATTATGTAATAGCACTGCGCACGCTCGCCACAATCACCTGAAACAGGCATTGTGCTGCGTTCAAGCCCGTAATTGGCTATTGCACTGCATTGCCTGTGTCTATTGTCACGTGACATTCGACTCGTGTTAAATCGCTCAGTGACAGATGATATCTTTCTCCGATCTGACTACCCACTAAAACCTCTGAAAGTTTCCAGTACATTTTTCGGTCTAGCTACAGCTAGAAAATTTAAAGTACAAGTGATGTTTTCTTGGACTGTTTTCTCATGCTTTAGTTAGAAGTATTGCTTTTTAGTACTTGGTTAAAAAAACAAAGCAGCCGCCATGCTGGTTCGTCACGAGCAGTAGGTATCACACAATTATCTCTGGAGAACAAGTCAAGTTTTTTGCGCAAATGCTCGCACGGACAGTTTTATCATGAAAAGTAGCTTTAGTTTCACCGTTTTTTATTTTTTCTTGTTCAGAAGTATCGCTGCTGGTGCATCGATCAGATCATGTGTTGCGTTTGGTTTATATTACGGGCAGTGTTTTCGGTTCTACTCTTTCTCCGAAACAATTACATAAAACTTCATGTCAACATTGATTTAAAAATGGTAGCTTGCAAATTTTGTTGAAAAAACACCGTTTTTTACACAGATACAGTGGAAAAGGAGGTTTTGGTCGAGAATTCTCCAGCACCGCCTCAACCAGTATCATTATCTGTCGTTGTTGAGCCACTTGAGGGCTTGCCAGCATCCTCTCATACGTCTGTATCTAAAATGCGTGTACGTGTTTGTTGATGTTGCACGCAGGAAGTTCTGTGTCCGGGACTTGCTTCACCTTTTTCTTTTTTAATCACAGTTGTCTCTCACTCCATCCCACCGTTCCCAACCTACGTCATTGAACCTGGATAGGTCTCCCTTGCGGTCAGCAGCAGTCTCAGGTTAGCGTATGCTTCAACTGCCTTGTTTTTTTCATTTAAACAAACGTGGAAAAGCAGAAAGCAAACCACGTTGTAAATAATTATCACTGCAGATGACGAGCACACGCGTGAAGTTGCGACAAGTTCCTCAGGTGTGCTGGACTTTAGCACTAATTCTTCATCGAAGCAGATTGAGGCAAGTTTCGTGAAACTGTGTATGGCGCAATAAGCTATGAAAGTCGTTTATAGTTTTCCGGTTGTCAGCTTTGAGACTTACCAAATTTATGTATTTGAATTTATTTTTTGAGCGCGTTTTCAGCGATCGATTATTGCGTTTTTCTGCTTTTAGGTGATCAGTTCTGAGAAACATCTGCTAATTGCGCGGAGATTTGAACAACTATTGCAAGTGGAGTTGCAATAAGATAGTTACATTGTACACGAATGTAGCAAGCGCTACAAGATGTTGTGGTGTTAAAAAGTAAATAACGCCTGGTCGTTAATAACCTTGATTGTGTTTTTGACAGGGTTCCCACGCGGTATTGAAAAAGTATTGAATTTCAAAATTGGTTTTCAAGACCCCGAAAAAGTATTGAATTTGGCCAAAATGTACATTAAGTATTGAAAATGTATTGCAATTCTAAATGGAAAATAAATCTGAAGTATCTGAGCAGAATTTTGCGAAAGGCAAAGCAGTTCATTATTTATGAAAATTGAGTTTCATGATTAAGAATTCCAAAATGTGAAGAGAAGTAACGGTATTGAACTTTTTTTTAATTTAGTATGGAAAAGGTACTGAAAATGATTTTAAAAAATGTGGGGAACCCTGTTTTGATTTTCAATGGCACCGTTGTATGCATGCTGTCGTACACTTGACTAAATGTTTCCTACGCTGACTGCACCAAGAGCTAGACCCTGATTGGTTTAATTCAGCATTTTTATGCGAATTACTTTGTGCTGGCATTCCAAACGTCATGAAATTGCACAAAACCACCATCATCCATATGTGTGAGTTAAGTAAGAAATGCTAGACGGTTTCTGTCTCGAGTGGTCNATTTCTTCGAAGATAAGTCGTGTTTCAAAATAGCGCTTACTGCATCTTNGCGCAGCTGTTTGTCTTCTCATGTCGGTCCATAGTCTCATGANAAACGCACTGTTTATTCCAGCAAATGACTTTAATGCGAAGAAACACAAAACATTCGNGGTTTTATTGCGAGAAGTTTGAATGATTGATGCCCGAGTTTTACCTATAACTTCTTAGCCAAAAAGTTGAAGTGTGTGATCCGCTTTGCCTTTCACTTAAATATGCGATCAATCGGTAAAAGGGCTTATGATCTCTCATCATTTTGATTGTCCACTAAGGTTATAACTTTTTTACAACCTCTATAACCTGTATCATATTTTGATGAACTTTTGGTAGTAATGAAAGGAATGGACCTTCGTTTGGTCATATTTTTGAAAAAAGTCCCCCGGACTCAATGAAATTTTCATAAAGCCTACCAACAACCAGAATAATACCGTTGTAAGGTTAATATCTGTTCAATCATAACATAACCGAAGGCAATTTTCTCTTTAATAACACAATAACACAGATAATATAAAATAGGCCACTACAAGTCAAAAAATGATGATTTTCAGTGTTGGTTAGCAACGATGAATCGAAGTGGAACGTTGCTCTTCTCCTTACATGCAGCATAATCTTCCTGCATCACTTTGATTGCTCGTTCACAGCATTGATTACTACGTGGGATATCAATTCTTGATGGCTCGTGCTTCCAATGTTTTCTGAGACACACCAGTGCTGATTGGTAGGGCGCTAAAGCCTCCGCTAACTCAGCAAAGTCGGCGACACGGAACTTCTGGTCTGAGAACCATCGGTCAGCCCATGCAGTGCAAATGAAGGGACAAACTCGCTTCAGCCTACGCCTTGCATTTGGCATGACTATGAAGGCAAGAATTGCAACTATGGCTCTTGAATCCCAGCGAGCATTGCCGATGTTGTGAAGTTTTTTAAATTCCACCAGTGGGAATCGGCCATGTTCATCATAGAAGTGCATAACTCTTGTCAGGTGGTAGAGAAACCGCATGTCATCTCTCCACCCTGACCGATCAGTAATCTCATCAGTTCCATTTACAAATTTGGATTTCAATGTTTCGTAGTTGTTAATCAGATTGCGTA
>JGI24022J15233_10001541_pt1 | contig 19567 bp, 12 predicted proteins | sample Ectturendosymbi2_FD_15233 | JGI IMG/M metagenome (IMG submission 15233) | reverse complement strand
TTTTGTAAAATATCAAGCTCAAGGGGGGGTTTTAACCCCAACCCCCCCCTGCGTACGCCTTTGGTGCTCGTGCAGATTTATCAGACGTTGCTGCCCACCATCAGAACCAATCTTTTATAACTAAGAAGACAGTGCAGCTGGCATGTTTCGGCTAAGACGAAATAAATTGCATGAAGACATTATTACATCACAAAGTTTCTTTCTAATCAAATCCGCTGGCAAAGCTTTCAGATTTAGGCCTCTTGTTTCGTTTATGATGCTCCACTCATTCAAAAACCTAGTTATAACTCGCACGTGGACCTCATCCCAGTTGTGGTTTGAGTGTAAAGTTTCAATTAGTACAGATGTTCAAGCACCTGCTTATGTTTTCGGCAACAGGTTTATTCAATATGACATCTACAAAGTTTGTTTTTTGAGGTTTCGTATGCTTGCAGATGTAAGGCTGATGATACGTAGTGTTACTTGAAATCGATTTCCTATGAAAACTTTGCGATTGATTCCTTGCTTGTTTCATCTGTGGAGTGAAGTTGCTTGAATATTTCTTCCTTGTTAACACAACCTTTCGAAGCGAATGACATTTGACAGTGACATCCATATGCGTTGGCCTTAATGGTCAAGTTACGTCAGGGGAATTTGATCACAGCGACATTATCGCAGTGTTTGAATGACTTTGCCGGGATAACATCCCACAACATCTTAGAACGTTTTTCATGTTGTTCGCAGATATTTGGACCAAGCCCATGGACTTAATTAGCGAAATATCGAAGTAAGTTCGAGTCCTTTGAACTAGACGTAGATTCACATTTTTAGTTCAAAGAAAAATTGTCATTGAGAGAAGTTCTTTGTGCTGGGTACCACAAACAGAAGAATCTCGTCAAATATATTTAATTACCACTGACAACTCGCAGTTTTTGCTTGAATTGTATAAAATTGTTTATATCCTTTTGATATCTTTTGCAATTTAGAGCTGTAGCGGCCATTAACATTTTGTACATGTTCTCACGTTGTAGAATGTAGACAGCCGTTAGCAAACTCGCCACAGCTTGCCCACTTCCCTACAGGTCCAAGAGCAAATAAAAATTAATAAAAGTAGCTTATTAGGTATTCTAATATAACAACACGCCTCACCGAACCCTACATATATGCGTACTAACTCTTCCATGAGTTAGTTTGACAGCACTTAACATCCAAATCAATCTGAAAAGCTACAAATACTTTAATTTAAACCTACCTCTGGCTTGAAAGTCAAATCAACCTGCATTGGGTGTTCTGTCAGTTTATAATTTATTGAACGAAAAAAAGCGAACAAAAAGAAAAAAAGTCAATTAACATTCTTCCTGCGCCCACTCGTCTTCCTGTCTCTCGCGCTTTTCCGCTCTCGCCTTTTCCTTTCCGATTTGTGTTTCCTCCGTCTCCGCGATTTCCGGTTAGTTGCCTTTCTGTTTTTCGCACTCAAGTCACCTGCAGCAAGGCTTTGTTCTGCAACATTAAGTTCAGTGATGAAGCAGTAAGATCAGTCAAGATTCGCAAGTAAGGACTATTGATTGTTTTAATAATATATCACATTAATCACACACAATCAGGCGGCAGCCTTTTCCCAGGACTTTGGGCATTTCTCTGTAGGTGAACATCGATTTCTCCATGTCGACTTTTCTAAAATTGTAAATTTTCCACCTTTGGCGTTTTACCAAAACGATTGTTGACAGGGTTTTCTTAAATGGCGAAAATCATATATTTTTTCTCCACTTTGATTACCGGTATGTTGAAACTTGTAGGTTGGGGCGGCGTTGAATGCGCAGTTCACCACGAAGGGGATGTGTGCTAAGAATAGCACCTATATGTAGGTGGCACGAAAAAGTTTACCAGATCGCAGTATTGCCCTGTCAAAAATCTACTACAGTATAGTTTGCAATTTTTATCGCGTCCAATTTTATACAAACTTTCATCGCGTTTATTTAAGCTTTAAATCTGCATTTGCCCAGCATTATCGAAATACCATTGGCTTTCTTGCGCAATCTTCTTCGCAGTCGTCTGGAACGGCGATGAGATTCTCTAGCTAGCGCCCTAGCTGAGACAGTAGCGAAATTTTGTGTTCGACGCCTGGTGGCGCTCAAGCGTTGACGAAACTCTAAACTTCTGGGATCTTTGCATTCACACCGGACAGTGCATGTTGATGGAAATGGTTCAACCTGTGTGTAAGAGAAAAATCAAATCGGAAAGCAAAGCTCATAAGCAAAATGCACCCAACAATAATATTTTTTTTACTGATATCAGGTAGTGTACTTTGCTGGACATGTAACCGCTAGGGTTCCTGGTATTTGATGAGCACGAGCCAGTGCAATGTCCCTAGTTTCATTCACTGCTGAGAGAAGAGGATGTTGTTTAAGATGTTGNTGATGCGCAAACCACTGATTGGATGATTTTTTAGTTAAGCGGGCTTTTGCCGTTTTTGTTACTTTTCTTTTGCGAAATAAACAGTGATCATTGGAGGTAAATCCGCTTTTAATCACGACCTTTTAGTTAGCTTAGAATTAGCTTGAACAAAGACGTTTTATTCTGTTGTCACTATGAGCAGTTCAATGCAAAAAATGTTTTACAATAATGAGAAGAAAATCATTTCAAATGGGTGAAGTTCCACCAAAGAAAGGTAAAAGACTTCAAGATTTTGGATCCTTTTGATTGAGAAAACTCAAAACGTTATAATCGCTGTGCTGCAAACATCTAAAATGTCTGAATTCAAACTTTAATTCTAAATAAACTGACAAGTAAATTTGCTTTCGTGAGCAAAATTCTGATCAAAAGTTGGCAATCAGGCCTTCAATGCCGTTGGATCAAATACGATGTTGCAGCAGCAATGATGATGTTGCAGCAGCAATGATGAATGTTGAAAATACATCAATACAGACTTTCAAATTATTAATTTAACTAATTTATCTTTTGAAACTGCAAATATTTGAACAATTAATTTAGATTAAGTTGGTCAAACGTTTTGAGTGAATGGCCACATAGCTTTTCTGGTAGTATAATCACGAATTACATCTTAGTATTAATTTTCCTGTGGTATTCGATAAAGATTAAAAATTTCGTTACTTGAAATACCTCAAATTTTTAAACAAAGATTTTTGGGTGAGGTCATGTGCTTCAAATTTTTTAGTGTGGACGGTTACGGTTAAGAATTATATTCTACAGAGCCGATGAGTGTTGTTTCCTTGAGAGTTAGTGTGGGCAAAAATGCAACCTCACAGAACATTGGTATCGGACCATGTCAGAAAGTTGAGGATCTGACCATGCTTCGCATTATAGAGAAAACAGAGGCATATCATAAGCGCGTGAGAAAAGTGCTTGTTCTTTTTCCTTCAACATCTGCTCAAGAAAAACAAATCAGGCATCGAAACCATCTCCAATACGTACTTTGCCACTCGTGGTGTTGCTAGCGCAACAGTCGCCCCCGTCCCAGTTGCAATGGGCCCGGTTATTGTCGGGATCGCACCATCCATCTGCAATCTCATCCACGCTGCACTCGTCCACACAAAACAAATCCGAAGGGTCGGGGAACCACCTGAATCAAAACACGCCATTTGCAGGTTGCGTGGAAGGTTTTAGACGTCAGCACGCAAATGGATTGTGATCATGAAGAAATGATAAAACTTTTAAAATCGTTAGTTGTAAACTAATGCAACGTTTGCAACAAACGTATCCAACCCGTAAAATGTGAACTTCCTAATATTTTGCTCACCTTCCACCTCCAGAACAGACGACGGTTCTCTGTTTTGCCTCAGGATCGATCCTACCACGTGCTGTGCTGCCGACCCTTGAAAGGAGCTCTCCATTCACAGCAATGTCGTGGCGCGACGAGCCACAAGTGGCGACGCAGGTTTTACCTTCAGCCAAACCATATCTTTGATTCTTCAAGCGAAAGGACTATTTTCATACAAGTAATGCGAACCTTTTTCCATAAAACAGGTTCAAATCACTTTAGTGTTTACTGCTAAAGAGTCAGACCATGGTAACATCACTGCACACGATGCTGTTCCAAATTACTACAAGAACACTGCAAAAATTTAGCTCAAAAATGAGTGATACCTGTACCAGGTTTTTTTTTAAGGAAAATGTTAGGTACCCGTTATGGATCTGTAGGGACCCGATTTCTCTGATTCTAGGGACCCAATTTTCTCTGATTTTAGGGACCCGATGATAATTTTCTCTGATTCTAGGGACCCGATTTGAAATTCTAGGGACCCGAATCGGGTCCGGAATACGCCTTAAAAAAACCTGCCTGTACTATTGTATTTTTTGTTTTCATCCAATAGAATTTTAGATATTTGTGCCAAGACTTTCGTTTTGACAGGATTGATATAAAAATTCCCTATCAGCTAATCTGAAGGAAAAGGTGTATAACCTAAATTTCTTTCATTTCAAGTTGTTTCTATATTTCATCTAATATTGTATGAATTACATGAGCGTTGTTGTCGTTGTTGTTTGGTTAAGGTTTAAGGACTTCTCCAAAAACTTTCCCAAACAACTGAACTAACTCTCTGAGACAGAATGGGTGAATTTCACATAAACTAATACATTCCTTCAGTTTCTCATCCCATTATTCTCTTATACAATCGCGCTAAACATTGCATAAGATTATTTTTTTAAATGAGATCAAAACAAAAGTATCTTTTAAGTTTTGTACCTATTTTGAAGCCATCGCATCGAAACCTGACGTCAGACGGTGACTGCGGATGGCTGCACACGTTATGCATGGATGGACACACTGGAAGTCCGCCAGTCCACTTTCCATTAGCTCCACATGTCACCTGGTTTTGAGGTTGAGCAATTAATTATCTGCGGTTGCGATAACACAATAAAAGGACAGCGTCAGTGGTGGAAAGTTCTTAACTGGCCTCCAGCATTTCCGCATAACTGCTATCAAGTAAAAGAATAGTCCGAAAATTATTTGAGCACAAAAGAAAAGTAAAGGTTTCGCTGACTCGCAAACGATTTCATGATTCGATTATTTGTCTTTTGCATCTTAACTTCCTTGCTATCTACGTTCTGTTAATTCTACTTTACTAAATGGAATCATGCGTTTAAAAAGCGCTGTAAGAAGCTAACGTTGCTGGCATGCTGTTGCGCATTTTAGAAGCTGTTACAAACTGCCCGAGCATGTCTACTTTTGACACAGGAAGATTTGCTTTCACACCTTCAAAATGCTCGTCTGGTTTCGCAACATTGGTGAACAGAAAAATAATTTTCGGTGATTGGTCTGTCCAGGAAATTCGATTTTCTACTGTAATATTCGCAAAGCAGAAATTAAGAATTAAAGACCCGAAGTTTTTTTCAAAATATTCGTAATTGATCGTGTCAGATGAACAAATAGCTTTACCTGCACCACACCTTGAGTGTCGCAATTCAAATCGCACACACTCCCAGCAAAGAATAACTTCGTGCAGTTGTAACGTCCATCATAAACTTTTTCTATGCTCTTGCACATCACTGGCTGACATCCGGGACCCTGCCACTGACCCATGCTGTCACAGGTCATGCGAAACGATCTACGTGACGGAGAAGTGCGTTGTGCCACAGAGTATCCTGTTCTGCAACGATATCTGCAAGAGAACCCGCTTCTGAATGTTTTTCTTGATGATGCCAGGCATCCGGACGACATCAACGAGGCGTTGGCCATTGTCGGGGGGCGTGGGCAAGGTGCTTGGCACGTGAGGTTTGCTGCTGGGGCCCAAACACCCAAAACGGTGCAGGTAATCTGAAAATGCATAATTTCAACCAATTAAACCTGAGTTGAGGTGGTATTTTTATTGCGATGCTTTACATCAGGGATGGGAAACCTATTTACTATCTCGGGCCGCATAAAATGTGGGAAATCGCTACCGGGCCGCAAATTTTAATTAATTTTCCATCAAAATCTACCTTCAACTTCCCAAAGAAAATGGAGAGAGAAAACTATGTCAAGGAGCGAGAGAGACATCTTAAACTGACTGTCTACCAGAGGTGGCCACGGATCCTTAGTGCCGGAATTGACTCCGGCAAGATTCTGTGTTTTTCATACGGACCCGTATCCGGACCAGGAGTCAAAAATGTTTGAAAAATCGGACCCGGAACCGGAGTCACTTTTCAATTTCGGCAGCAACAGAAGTCTGTGTGGTCATTTCTCAGAAGTCTGTGTGGTCATTTCTGAAGTAAAACCATTGGCAATTTTCGGTTGCATCGATTGTAGCCGGAGTCTGAACAGGAGTCCGATTATCAAATTTGAAAAATTTCTGGATCCGGATTCAAGCATTTTGGAACAGGAGCGGAGTCGGAGTCTGAAAATGTGACTCCGGCGACCTCTGCTGTCTATGTGTCTGCTTGTCTGGAGCTGCCAATAGGCGAGCGAGCTCCAAGAGAACAAACTACCAATAAAACGTTATGAACATCAACTTTTGCGGAAAAAGAACTGAACAAATTACGTAAAAGCAGCATTGTTCCACATTTTTTACGAAATTAGGTAAAATCTGGTTTTGGTTTACGGGATCTACTCTGGTCAAGTTAGCCACTGTCCTAAAGCATGAAATATCCTTTGCAACGTCATAATGCCAATCCAGTCATCTTAGACATCATCGACAGTACAGTTGCATTCTTGACAAATTAATTCTTTTCTTAAAGCATTTCTGAATAAAAATCAGACTCTGGCAAATTCTATATTTCCGCTGACAATTTTAACATCCACCACTATTCATCTATACTGCTTACTGCCTAAGGGTTGGTCGAAGTGTTGCGTGTTTTCATTCCTTATTTTTCTTGGTCCGTCCTTGTGCCTTCTCTAGATTAGCAGTTTTTTATGCAAGCAATTCAAATCTGTTTTGTAGAAGTTCTATAAGTCTGATAAATACTGCGATACCTGACTCTGATCTCCGGTCAAGCAAGATACATTGCATGTTGCTCCTAGAGAATGTCCGTTGGGGCACGTGATTTCAACAGCCAATGGAGCGTCGGGGCGTGATGGCGGAGGGCAAGATATTGGCATGCACGGTTGCATTGTACTCATCATTCCAGGAGAACAATGAACCTAAAAAAGCAAAGCAATTAGATGTTGTTCAATCGTATATAGCAGTGTTTCACCCGATCTTGCAGCTGCTTCACACATTACAGTGAAGTGTGAGGCACACAAGTTGCAATAAAAGTTAACTCTAACTGATTTTAATTGAAAAAGGAGTTAAAGTTGAAGATGGAAATGTCCATCGTTGTGCATCTGTGCAGGGTTTTAAAAAATTCGAATATACACGTGAAATGGGAATTCATACGGGACGGGAGGTAAAAGTGGTGGAAACCGAGCAATGAAACAAAAACTGGATTTTTTTTATTTATCAACCCAGCAAGTTTTTACGTTACGTGATAGCATTCCCACGTAAACAGATCCGTCTCGTTGTGGCAATATTGCTAAATCCATTTAATTTTTGTCTCAGCTAGGATTTGTGGGGTTTGTGAGACGGAACTCAGTCAATCTTCCGCTGTTTGTGTTTATGTATTTGTGGCAATGTTGTTCTAAGCGTTAAACTACTTTTCCCAGGGTCCCCTCAACTTCTTTTAACCTCTCTTCAACACTTAGCAAAAGCCAAAGTGGAAGGAGAACCAAAGCTAAACCCAGAAACAAATTTTAATTGCGTCAGGAGCCACCTCCGCTTTCCTCAACGCGAAAACTTTAAAGAAAAGATGTTTTCAAAATAAACAGACTCAAAACATTAAAGAAGAAGGGACTGTGGTTGCGAATTTCCACAATTAGCTTGTTCATTTACTCTGTGTTTTGTCTTTTGAAAACCTCTCCCGAGCAAGCAAATGTTTCAGCAACAATTATCTGCAAAAAGTATTTGCGAATTGATCAGTTGGATCCATTAAGATGTTTTTGTGGATTTTTTTCATTGGCAATTAATGTTTCACGTAGTTGTAAATATTTTAAAAAATAATAATGATTTGATGAGTTTACATTAAAATTAAAAGAGGCTTAAAGAAATAGACTTAATATTACGATGTGAAGTTCGTTTCACATTTAACTGTAAACATTGCAAATTAACATTCTTTGCTTACTTTTTGCGTTCCGGTTGGCTGGTATCCTTGCAAGCACGTGACGTTGCATACAACGCCGTTGCCATGGAGAGCACGGGTCTCTTCGCAGTTTACGTCAGCAATTGACCTGTTGATATGCGGGCAGCCAGTGGCTGGCCGGAGATCAGCCGTTACGNCAACTCGACAATCGCCTCCAGCGCAAAGTGGGGTCAAGTGGTTGCTTGAATATAGCTTGGAAATTTCAATACTTTTTGTGATCATGATCTGTTCCAGTAAACCGAGTCTGATACTTGATCTATTGATATGTGTCTCTCCAGACACATGCAGTGAAGCATTAGCTGCAAGGTCAAAAGCTGTTTCATCACCGTTGATACTTCCTGAGAATGCGTTGGCTGAAATAAAATGATACAGGAATAGTTTTCTAGTCATAATTGACCACAGATGGTTTGACATTCCGGCTGACTTGCACGGCTGGTTGAACAAGTGGCGCCAAAGCTGGTAGGCAACGTTCGATTCCCGGTTGAGTCATATTGAAAACGTGTAAAACGGTACTTCAGGCCTGTCCAGCCTCGTGCTGGGCGTTAATGGCTGGGTACTCTTCACCCATTGACTCGCCACCAGTGCAGCATTCACTGCGAAATTAGCCGCGTGGTCCGCGATGCAAGCAGTAGGAGACGGGCGCCACATACCACAGATGAAATTCCGGCAGATAGCATGTTTTTAAAAACAATCACTTGCGACACACTACATTTGTTGTGCGATGAGCAACTGAAGAAAATCAAATAAAACTCACCTTTTTGCTTCAAGATCTTAAAGGCTCTGTTTGTTGCGTCAAATGATCTGAGAGAAACTGCGTCAACTGCAACTCTGTCCGACCTAAAAATTTCAGTTCGTTTTGTCAAAAAACAGACTATTTATGCTGAAGCATCCACAGGTGAAATTTCATTTATGATCTTTAAAACAAAGTTTGACAATCGGTGTGCATCAAAAAAACGGTTTCAACTGTAAGTTAAGTACTTCATGAAGTGCCCACAGAGCACCACCTTTCAAAAACAAAAACATGAGGCCAAAGAGTTCTACAGTAATTGCTGATGAACTGCCGTAAACACCCTATTCTCCTTAGTGGTCCTTTGAAGCATTATTGCCCGAATATGATATATGAGGCTTGGTAACTCCAGGCCGTTGAAACCGTGCATGTTTAAAATTTACGTTCAACAGAGCGAGCGGAGTTTCGATTCGGGGACTTATTCTCCCCATGTATCAGCACACATAGACAGGAAATGCAAGCAAATTGGTTTCATGTGCTCTCGACAAAGGAATTTATGTGTTTTATGGAATGGATTGTAACTAGTGTAGTCACTGTGATTCATCAGAAACTACTTTACAAGTTCGTCAAGCAATTGCAACGCAACAATCTACGTAATACCATGATATTGGCAAATCGAGAAAATAAAGAAACGTGCCTCGAGCATATGCGTTTTCAACTAAATTACTTGATTTATGTGTTTAGAAGTAGGAAAGAGCGCAAAGTTTGCAGCCAGTGACAACAAAAGCAAACTAAATTTTCCGTGATTATGGAGCAAATGCGAATGAAGTGTTTTGATATAATTTTCAGTGTGCAGAGAAGAACCCTCGTTAAATGAATATCACACACTTCGACAAAAGAATCCGGTTGCCTGTGGGAAGGTATTGTACAAATGCACGAGCAGACAAATCGAGGCAGCAAGAGGAAATTAGACCCGCTTGTACATAACATGGTACAGCGAAGACGTCTTCATTCTCAGCTTGAGGTTACTCCTCAACAACACCTCATCTTTCAACTAATATTGAAGAGGGCTTAAAAGCGCATTCAGAGAAGTCTGTCTATAAAAGTATTTCTTCCCTCACCCAAAAACCTTTCAGTTCTTGAGATGTGAGCTGTTTACCAAACGCACAAAAAGAATATATCAGAGAACACAATTCTACAAACAAGTAGTGGACTTACTGTATGGAAAGCGCGATGCGGTTTGTCAAACCAGCAGCCCTTGATAGCGCGTCATCTATCATAAATTTAACGACAGTGCCAGCGCACCACGGTGACTTTCGTGGCACTGACTGGACAAGGTGCAAACGACCTACGGAATCGATCAACGTCACTTGGATATCTGCAGTGAAATAAGTCGCTCATTGTGAAAAGTGAAAAGGACAAAGAAAAAAGTGGTTTTGCTTGTATAAGTTAAACACCAAAGGCAAGGTCAAAGTGGGTTTTTCAGACTCATTTACGAGTTCAAAGGTTTGCTAACCTTTCCATTTCCAATTGCAGTTAGTTCAATCAACTTTTGTGAAAACGTTGCCCAATTTCAAAATATTTTGCCCTGAAGTCTTTTTAATGTCAGTGTCGTTAAGTTTAACTGCAGAAAATATATCCAACCGCAGTCGGATGCTCTTCACCCATTGACCGGTTTGTTTGGTCAAAACTCAATGCCGCCTTCCACAGGAAAAATTAAGCTCAAAAGCTTCTAAGGCAAAAGTACTTGATAATTTGTTATATCACAATCGCTTTTTTTATCCAGCAAAACAAGCAGTAACTGATACAACAGAAAAGTCGCAACACACAACAAAGGTTTTCAACACTTGCCTTCAACAGCAATGGTTTTGGCGGCAACGAAAAGTGAAACGCTTGATGGGAGGACGGAGGATGCATACGTCATCTGCAACAAATACAGCATTAAGATTAAATTATTGCCTGGCCTGGTCAAAGCTGTAAGTTACTTCGTGTGTACTTAACCAAAAAATGATGGAATCTTAGAGTAAAAGTAGCCAAGCAGTTTACATTAGAAATTAGTTGTACGCCGAACGTAGTTTGTTCGTTGGCGTGATTGCATTTAGAAGCGCGAAAACTGTTTCTTTGTTCGAACGGAAAAGTGGAACTTGCACAAATGATATTAGGTTTGCTTTGACGTGCCAGGAAAGTGAACGCACAGAGAGTAAATGAATTCCACAGTTGGCGACATTTGCACTTTTACGTGTTAACTGGTGTTGTGAGTCACGATTGTCGACCCAGTTCAGCTTCGGGAAACGCGTTGGAATCGAGTGTCTTTCTTTGAACCAGTGGCTTAGCAAGCCCAATATTTTAAGAGGGGCAAAAAAAGGTTTGGGTTGCCAAACGTTTGATTTTAGGCGAGTAACAATATTTTGTCTGGGATATCGCCTCTCAAAGCACAAAATGACTAGATATGCTAAAAATTTGGGGGTCATGGTTCCCTAGACCCTGCCGCCCCCCTGGCTAAGACTATGCTTTGAACAACAGTTTGGTTCTCAAATACAGCTCACGCGTGTTTTTAGTTCAACTTTAAACGTACCGAAAGGTTGGTCACAGCGTCAGCGGACCTGCGATAAACTTTACGTTGATCGATTATGGCGTCACAAAATTTCCCACTGATTGACGTCATTGAATCTGGAGCTCCTGCTATTGTTGCGTTCAGCTGCGAACAGAGCTGTTCCAGTGACATCGCAGAGTCGACGCCATCAAATCTCTCGGCCTCAGTGTGCGGCCGAACATCAACAGCCCATTGGTCAGTGTATCCGGCCAATGGTGACGATCCGCAAAGGACGTCAGAATTGGGCTCACTGACCCGAGTAAATCCATTAGTCACATGGCATTCACTTGGTTGACCTACAGCAATGACGTAATTATTTAGCCAGTTTGTTGTACTTGGGCACTTTACTGTAAAATAAAACCATGAGCTGTTTCTCTGAGAACTTGATTACACCCGGAACGATGAAAGTGTTTTTCAACAACCACCACTACCAGCGTTGAAAAGAAATTGATTTACACTAAAGTTCATCTTGCTACAAAACATTTCAAAAATGTTTGGCAAGCTAACACCGTGGATGCACCGAATATAAATAAAGTAAAAGACATTCTTTCACGTTTCAACCAACAGTTGTCCATGTTAATGAAACTAAACCAGCAAAATTTCGAAGATTTTCTCTACTTGTCAGTTGCGAAGTAGTTTGGAATTCAGTGTGAAAGACAGCAATCATCATAGATGCATATCGTGCAGCAAAGTGTCGATTAAACTTCTGGTGTCTCAGCCGTTATTTATCGCAAAAAAATTAGCGCACTTTTCTCAAGAGGATTGTACAATATTATCAGCATTTATTTTCTCTGAAAAAAAATTATTTTTAATTTCCGATCTGGAATAGCATTTTCTTGCCCACATTCCTGAATTTTGTCATATATTACAAGTTACGTAGTTTTGATTATTAAACGTTTTTGGTGGCTGTACAGCAGATCATTTCCACAGCTTCACGTTTAAGTAAAGAGCAACAAAGCGGAATTAGAAATAGTATTGAAATATTGCATACGTAACAACCATTCCCTGCCATCCAGCTTTCTTTGATTTCGCAACAAACATGAAACATATTTTGATGTCCAGGCAGCGGATTGTAGGACGAAAGTAACGTTGTTTAAGGTTAAGCCAGAAATCTGGAACTGCTTTGAAAATCAATGGCAAGTGACTAACACTCGATATAATAAACATAAAAGCTTTCGCGTTTTACCAAAAACAAACATACGCCGCTTATTTCATCCTCCACATGAGTGGACATGTGACCACACCTGAAAAGTGGCAAACTTTTTCAAAAGCATCCTTGAATGGCTCCGAATGCAATTTGAACAATACGAATAGCAGAAATGCCAGCATCACCGGTAGTATTACGTATATTGTTGCGATCGGAAAGCCCGAGTGGCAAGTACGCGAAGCTTCACACTGTGGCAGCAAGCAACAACAGATATCACATGCCATGATCACTCTATTATTGCTTATTCGTGCCACATACATATGGGTGTTATTCTTCGCGGACATCCCGTTCGTGGTGATTCGCACATTCAACGCAACGCCAACAGAGAGGTTGCAACAATAGAAATAATTAGTTCATACGCCGCAAAATATTTTTGACTGTTGCAAAGTATTGACACTAAAGATTGTCAGCTTTCCCAGTATTGGCCTCCAAATACACGCTACAAAGTTGTAAACCTACCAGAGCACAAGTAGTCATGCTCGAGTTTGCAAGAGGAGCTGCATCCGTCATTCTCTTCCTGGTTGCCGTCATCACATTCCTCATCAGAGCACTAAAATATCAACAAGTAAAGGACGGGTCGCCCAACACTTTGTGTCATTGTAAACTGCTGGTTTTCGGTCTTTTTGGGAGTTTTCTAAACTTCGCGGAACAACACAGGTGTGTTCGAGGAAGGCACGCCAGCGGTCTTTTCGCGCAAATAAATGTCTGAAAAGCATCAGATACTCTGCACTTAAATATATATTTCGCGATCGTGAGAAATGTAAAAATGGAAAAACTAGTCCCATAAGGCAAACATTGGGAAAGCAAAATCTTATTTCTTCATACTCCTTCCAGCAATATGATAGAGGACCTCGGTAAATTCAGTGTCATAACGCTTGTACGCGCTGACAGACATGAAGCTTAGAACTTGTAGCGGCTGTGTTTGCAGAAAATGCCGTTTTCGTTTCCAGCAAAGAAGTCTATTCAATATGGTTGCAATGTTTACGTACCTGAACTATTCCATCTCCGCATATTGTTTTGCCCAAGTAGTACGTATCCGAGGACGTAGGTTGTCCAATAATGCCTTCATCCACCGGCGTCACGGAGTAAGAATATTCAACACCATCCAGCAAGTCCCTGTAAGAGCAAAAGAACATCAGCGGAAAGTACTTTGTGGGAGTACTTATTTAGTGCAAAATGCTTTTTTTGCGATTTTACCCCATATTTGGCACATTCTGTGGGAATCAGCGCACTCTTTATCAGGGTTGCGGAGTCGGAGGTAAAATGTCCGGCTCCGATTCCCGACTCCGACTCCTTAACATAAAGTGAATAAAGTTTGGCTGCCAAGAATTTTGTAGCAACTAGCAATCAATGGAAATCGTGGTATACAGCAATAATTATCTGTTTCAACAAAAGTTTAATAAGAAATTGTTCCATTTCAACAGCAATTCCCAACTTAGGAGTGTGATGTAAAACATGATCCAATTGGTCTTTCGGAGTCGGACAAAAAAATCTGACTCCAACGCCTAGTGGTGTTAGGAATCCGACTCCACCCAAAAACCTCCGACTCCTTACGACTCAGACTCCGCAACCCTGCTCTTTATTACCCAATTTCAGATATAATCAGCGTAGCATTGCATGCAGTTTTTTGCTGTTAGAAGCAGTTGTGTTGTCATTCAGAACTCCCTGTTAACGAGAATATGTTTCGAAATTTACCAGGGTTGGTCTTGCTTGAGGTTTCGCAAGACCATAATCTGGTGATGAAAAGTAAGGAACAAACAGATAAACGAATGAATAAACAATTGAACAGAGTATTGTCTCAGAGCAAGTCCTATTAATCAATGTCAACCAATTGCTTTGGTTGCACTTTCGTTTCCCATTTATTAACATTACATTTTGTTCAGAAATATTTGAAAAAAATATGACGAAATCTCCTCCTTGCCGCATTTAATGAACCAACTTGTCCAAAAATGTACTAAGTTACAATTAGAGTGGCAGCAAAATCCACATATTGAAAAAAACGCTTACATATCGGTAAAATGTAAGTCTTCTGTTGATACAGATGCTCCTTTCAGCTGAAAAGCAGGTTCACGAACAACCTCGTATCGAACTTTTCTGCAACAAATAAAAATCCAAATGTTGGCAACATCTTTGAATGAACGTTGAGGATCACCTGAAAGTTAGGAGGTCTTTTACCTGCAACGACTACAAATCTCATTCTGTTTCGTTGACACCATTTCGATGGCGTCGATAGCAGTATAGGTGTGTTGCACATACACCTTCACTCCAGCCACCTGCAAATATGAGTGAATGTGTTTACGATACCTCTGGAAATCGTTTTTGAAACAAACTATGATCGAAAACTCGATTCAGATTAAGATTTTGCATAACCTTTTTTGCAAAAACTATTGCCTAGAAGCAAGTAAAATATATTGTTTTCTCTAATTTTTCTACAGTCTGAAAGGTTTGTACTTCTCTTTTTGTCCACCACGTAAGCTGAGTGAATGGGAATCGTTCGCTAACCCGTTACATTAAAACCAAAATTGTCATTTCCTGATCAGCAACTATCATATCTTTGAAGGAAATCACCTGGAAAATTCAAATCAGAGTGAATTTTCGCAAGAGATCCATCTGTTCACAAATACATTGAAGCTCTTAACAAATCGTGTATAAAATCGTTTTTTTCTTTTATGATGTTGGAGACCAAATCTGTCTCTGCTAACCCGATCAGGATAATCTGGTTTAGATTTCAAGGAGCGTTGTCACTACCAAGCCTTATCAAAATTATCAAAATCTTTGCCCCCTTGAGGTTCTCCGCAATTACTTGCAGGTCCATTTGTTGCTTCGTACTCTCCAGAAATTCAAAATTCTTGTCTCACAGTTCTTGGTTAGCGTTTAAATATTAATTCTCAATAATTACCTTAAGAAAAACAAAAAGTCGCTCTGCTGATTTTGACGGAACTTTCTGCACCTAATCTGAACACCTTCAAACAGCGAACGTTCCTCCTGGTGTCTGCAAATCCCATGACCAGGGCTTTTTTAAGGTGTTTTAGGGACCCGATTCGGGTCCCTAGAATTGAAAATCGGGTCCCTAGATTCAGAGAAAATTATCATCGGGCCCCTAGAATGAGAGAAATCGGATCCCTACAAGTCCATACCGAATACCTAACATTTTCCTTAAAAAACTCTGCCCATGACCTTGAAAGACTTCATTCTTTCTTCAACAAACATTCACCTTCTTTTCGGTGTTAACTCGCAGAGTCAAAGGTACGTCACACTGCGCAGCGTGTGCTCCAAGTGACGTATGCGTGTCGTCATCATGACGTAATTCAATGTTGCGCACGTCCACAGTGTGTTCTGTTCCGTAGGTGATCCACAAGCGCAGAAGTGCTGGTACAACTGCTGTTTCGAAGGTGAATTCAATGAAGCATCTGCAAAGACGCACTGGGAAATGCAACGTATTCGACAACGGTGAAATTATTATATTGCTATAGGTTGATCTTCAAAAATATTTATTTACTAACAAAAGCGTAAATATTTTACAATAATTTGCGTCTACTTTTTTCAACGTAAAACATGCAAAGTTGTCTAAGTTCCCCGACAGCAATTCTACGTTTATAGCACGTTTATCGAAAGCACTTCAAACATTCGCGACCCTTCACCTCCCCTCGCAACCACGCATCGATCCCGAGCTCGACAGCGCCATCCAGAAGTTCATGCCTCGCATTGTGCAACCTTCCTGGTCAGGTGGACCAGTCGCTTGCTCGGCTGAAGAATGACTGTCAGCACCTCCGTCTGTCACGAAAAACAATGTACTTATTCAATAACATTGTGTAAAACTAAAAACGCAAATATGTTAGTAAAGTGGTAGTTTTCAATCACTGCATTATGTGCCTACCAAGTGAGTACATCGAGCTTTCAATGGTGAAGATCAGGCAGAATGTATTGCCACGAATCAATGAATTTATTTAATTTGCTTGGAAGAATCTTTGACGGTAGAGAATTTATAACCTGACATTAGTTGTTTCTACAAAAAAACAGTAATACAGCATATATATGGCTCTGAATAGGAATTTGCATCCATAAGGGTGATACCGCATACACTTTCGATATTTTATCTTGTTTTAAGTAAAGTGTCCAATCCATGACGCAATTCTCCAAACCAATGACAAGCAGCATGATCATTTTGTGTCACAAGAAATCGAAACATCAAAGCTTACGCTCCACATTGGTACAAATTTTAAAGTCTTGCAAAATCGAATCGGAACATCAGCGCAAAACTCAATGGTTTTAACTAAACCTAAAGAAACTATGGTTTTTACATTGATGATTTTATTATGCTTTACCTCTTAAAAATTTTATTTCTGAAAATCAAGTAAATGGCTCAGTTACCACCAGGAAACAATAATCCTAAAATACTTTTGCATTCGTTCGTGACTGAAAAAAGCGCAAACATTTTGAAAGCAACAACATTTTCCAATTGCGAATATTAAAATCAAATAAGTACCATCGTTTATGACAAACGCATATTTGACAAAAACTTTCCACAATCACTAAAAGTATTAATTTCTATTAATCCAAAATTGTTAGAAGAGGCATGATTTGAACTAAGAGCAGAGCCAAGGTATATCGCTTGTACACCAACTCACTAGGCCAGTGTCTCCCAACCTTGTTAGGCTTTTGCGGCATACTACAGCAGAGAAATATAATTTGCTGTACCCAGTGGAGTCCCCATAGAAATTTTCTTTAAGGTTTGATGACAATTTGAATATAAAATTTTTAATGATGTGTTGCAAAACGCATCAGCTCGCGGCACCCCTGAATATCGTAAATGGCACCCCAGTGTTCCGCGGCAACCCGGTTGGGAACCACTGCACTAGGCACTAAGGTCTAAATCAAACAAACTAAATTCTAGGTTTAGATAAGATATGTATGTTGAAGTTCAGCAGCTGTTCTAAGAGGAATTATCCCACAAACAAGTCTGAGAAATCTTCAGCCGTCCCAAACATCTGTCCACAAACTCTCCTACCGCAGAAAATGGCCGTTTGCTGCGTGAAAGGTATACCTGGTGACGTCGCTTTAGACGCGAATTGACGCAACGAACCGTCACTTCCGCATCGTGCGTCACAAAGAGGTCCTCCTCGATTTTCAAATCCCAGCGGTGGAATCCATGAAATGGTGACACTCCTTCGCACGGAAGAAAAACATCACGAACATTTTCTCACAGAATTACCAAACTTCTAAACGGGAAATAGCGTTGACAGTGGAAAAACAATGAAATATACGCCATTAGCAAAGAAATCAGCAAAACTGATTTTTGTGAAAGGCCCATGCTATGAAATAAAATCGTGATTCGACCTTTCGTAGACGGAAGCAGCGACAACCTTCGGCGGAAGGGGAATCACNGGGGTTTTTTCGTCTTCCCTCCAGTTGAGGTACACGAGGTCGAGATAGCAGTGCATTCTGCCAATTTGCTGTGAAGTGAATTGATCCTGACATGAACCGTCTGCAGCAAAATTACAAAACATCAAAGTTTTCTCAACCTATATCAGGTCTAATATTTATCAAGCTAGCGTGAAACTGTGCAGTTAACAGCAAGTTGGTTGATGCAGAAGACCAAATATGTTGTCAAATTTGGGAAGTTTTAGAAATTAACCGCCTTTATTTAACATTTGCTCGAAACAGAAAAATAAACCCGCGACCAGCAATCGGTTTGATTTATACTGAATTCAATTCATGACTTTACTAGGTTTGGTAAATATCTAAAACGGCATTTTATTTTTAAAATACTCAAGTGCTTATTAGCCACCACATATGTGGACGCGAATTCGAATTGGAAAATGAGGCAGCCATGTAGTTGCAACGTTTACTGCGGAAAACCGTGAAATATCTTTCAAGGTGAATTTCACGAAGCAATCAAGTCTACAACGATTCAATTTTAGTCCTGACGCTTTTAAAAATTTTAAGTAATGATTCTACTTTAAATGATTTTTATCTTTAAGACTATTAGTTTAACGTAAAATTTTCCTATACTTAAGAATGTGTCATTACAGCTGTAAAATACATTAATATTTTTGATTTCACCCATAGAACCAATTCAATTCGCTAAAACTATAAAGCGCACGATGCTTGGTATAAATAATCACATTCTTTCGGACACAGATCAGTGTTCATATTTCTCATCCTATACCTGCATAGCTCATGAAGTTTGAGTACGGTGTATGATTGAACTGATGAAAGCCGCAATGGTTCTGCCCAACATCCGGGTCACTACACTTTGTGTTCATCGGGGTTGGATTAGTGTCTTGGCACAAATCTCCTGTAATACAAAGCAGCCATTCACGTTTAAGAGCTGTTCTAAACGTTAATGTAGAAAAGATGATGGTATTAGATACAAAAAAGACAAAAGACAAAATCAAGAAGGAAAACACCTTTCAAGTTCAGGCTCTATTTCATTCTCTTAAACCAGTAAATTTAGATAGAAGCCCAATATTTCTCATGGATTAACTGATGAGCACGAGTCGTAACTTCCACAGTCGAGGATTTCGAGTTACGCAATCGCCAAACCCGATTCAAATCTAACATTTTTTCAAAAAAATTTCTTTTGTCAAATGGAGTCAAATGTTCAGACATTTGGTAAAAGAGTTCAAGGATTTTTCTTCTCAGTAAATAATAAAAGAATATTTAATGATTTCAGGGTTGAACCTTCAATGATTAAGCAACGCAATATAAAATGTTATCGTTCACACAAATCTCCCTTTGCAAATACATCCCTTCAACCGTTCACCCCACAAAAAGATTTATTTTTAAACAGCAGACTAAAACCACATCTTCAAAATGCACTAAATAAGACAAGCAAAAGGATGGTTGCCACCAGCAATGCTTGCTTTTATAAGTGTGTAGCGGTATTGAAAAGTAGTTGAAGTGTCCACCGCATTTACTCGATTGTAAGCTGCCCTTGAATGTAAGCCGC
>JGI24022J15233_10001540_pt1 | contig 19569 bp, 9 predicted proteins | sample Ectturendosymbi2_FD_15233 | JGI IMG/M metagenome (IMG submission 15233) | reverse complement strand
CGAAGCCTAAAATGTACTTTTTGCCGGGGCGGTTCCGTTGAAAGCCATAAGGAGCGCTATGGCACATTTAATTTGGAGCGGTAAATCAAGCGGCCAACCTTTCAAATGCGAGGTGGACACTCTACCACTGAGCTATGACCCCCGTACATTTAAACGTCTATGCACTTGATCTCAATCTCAAACATTTGCTGTAACTTTTACCAGTTTATACAATTGTGTTTACGGAGCAAGCGCCTACCTTTTTTTCGTCGATTGTTACCCGTGACGTATAGATACGGGAACCTTCGATTTGCCAGACAACAGAGTCACCGCTTTTAAAATAACCAAGGAAACACAAAACACTGCACTTGCAAGCGCTGAAAACACGCTCTCGTGTGTGGCAACACAAGGAAACATTAGGAATCTTCCCTTTCAGGTATTCAAACCATAAGAGTTACTGTGTCCTGCTTGGGGATAACAAAAGACGAGCGTATACCCAACGGTGTGCCCCATTAAAAAATGCCAGAAACACTTCCATAAATTTTTTGCAACCTTTCACAGAGACTTACGACAACGCCGTCCCTCGAAAGTCACGGTGAACATTTATTTAAACATTACACTTGCTTACTTGATATTCCTGATTGGAATTGACAAAAGAAATGAAACTGGGGCTTGTGTTGCGTCTGCGACTCTGCTGCACTACTTCCTTCTCAGCAGCTGGTGTTGGATGGCAGCGTATGCTCATCTCCTGCTCAAGTCGATTGTTGTGGTGAGATGCTCTTATTTCTTGTAATAGTTTGCATCGTTGTGATAGTCTTTTTCAGTAGCTGCCTTGAGCAGGAACGCTCGATCTGTCGACGAGGAAATGGGTTTGTGCCAATAAAGGAGTCTGCAATGGGTGGACGTTGTTCGTCTTGTATTCAAATGACCGCACTTAGGTATTTATTAAATATTGTTCACAGCAGAAGGGTGCAGTCGAGGATTAAAGTACTTCAAAACCTCTCCTTCTATGGGGGATGATGGAAGTGGAAAATTTTTGCAGTAGTCTGTGTCACATAATTTTCTTCTAGATATATTCTTCTTATAATTACAACTTCAAGTAGTTGGATTTTTACACGGCATAGTTTCTACTAAAAGTGGATTATATTTGGAACGACATTAGTGCCTGATGAACAAGAAAACGCGTTCACACCCTACATTAAAACCTGGGTGTACCAAATATGTGTTCGTACTCCGATTTGCAACCAACTGCAAAATCAAAAAGATTTTTTTTACCCCCATACGTACAAAATTTGTTGCCCCACATACAGGAAAAAATGTCGGATGAAGCAAGGACAAGTTAAACTGGCTTTAAATAACGATATTGTGTTCTAAGTAAATTGAACCTGTGCAGTTGGTTTGATCCAGCTACTACAAGCGTATACATCAAAGATAATGTAAAACAAACGTGTTAATTCTCTGGTTTTCCTTGTTCACTGAATGTGACTATCTATGCTTGGTCGAGGCACTGCAGAAGATTGGGGAAAACGTTCTCAAATACTTTCTTAAATTTTGCAAACACGATGTTTGAAAATTTTGGTAAACTTTGAGTGCTAACTCTAAACATTAGCTTCTTTGAAATTAAGGCTGGCTGCAGTTTACTAATTTAAAAATCAAACACAACAATCTTACTTCATTGCAGATTTAAGACAGACAATTACTGATCCTGTTGCTTTTGATGGGTCGCAGCTGTTGTTTGCTATAAGTCAAAGCATCTTGTTCATCAGCGCATTAGATTGCAGAATGTTGAAGTGTTCAGTTGTGCAATGGTGACATATCCTGACGGTTTGAACTGGGTATCAGTGCTTTATAAAAAAAAAGCAAAGCATGTACAAAAAAGTGAAAGTTTGCTTTCTAATGTAGTAGAGTTACTACAGACTAAAGCCTGTTGTTTGGTTTGTTTTCCCGCGATCTTCCATTTCGCCTCTGCCATGCATCACAGTGTACGTTAGTGTGCATTGCCACGGTGTTTTGCACATTTGACTAAGACTTTCCTGTACCTGCGGCTTCTACGGAGCGAGCAAAATTGTACTGTAAGTGAAATTACAGTAGTTGTTATAAATAGATTTTGCATTATTCCTATGCGATTTTCTGCAGGTTATGAACCTGTCGTGGAAAAGATACATGGTAAAGGCAGCATGTTTCTCTTATGGAATCCCCTGTCTGATTGTGAGCACCAACTTGGTTTTCGTCAAGATATTTGCACAGCCATCCAATCGGCCAGGTGGTAATGGCCATGGTGAGTTTTTAGGCAGTTACGAAATTTCAAATGCTTAAAGTATCGAAATGGCCTGAAATATATTTTAGTTGCAATTAACAGGATTGATCATTTTAAGAGAAACGTAACTGGCGAGAATCTCGTTGCATAATACCAGTATCATTTTCAAACCTTTTTTTCTAAGATTTGCTCTTGCAATTTCATATGAAAAGCGAACGAAATCATGAACGAATACTAGTTTCATGCGACTTCACTGAGTTTCCTGCGTCTATGCACTAATACTTCAAGAAAAACTGCATGATACACAGCACAAAACAGCAATCAGTGTAATGTGTAATGCGATAAATATGCTCAGGTCGAACAAAGAGGACAATAACTGCTGATTTTTTGTGCTAAAAATCCATGCTGTTGCAGTTGGAATTATTCTTAACAACTGCATATCGACTAATACGCTCCTTAAATCTCCAAGCATTTCTTTGGTCTGGAATTGTCTATTAGAAATATCCAAGACTAGAATTGTTCAATCGAATATCAGGTAAATTTAGGGCATCGGACGTTATTTTCAAGTTAGTAAAGCGGTCTCCGAAGTCCGGTCAGCGGGCCAGATCCGTCCCGCGAAAGATTCCACTCCGGCCGGGAAGCTTTCTTGCAAGTGTTTAGTATTTTAACAGTTTCGTGTAAACCAACTGATGTAAAGTGTAATTACACAAAATGCCAAAGCATTTTCTACAATTGGGAATTTCATACCGGAAGGCTTCCGAACCCAAAACAAATTAAGTTTTTCGCTTTGGCAAAGAGCTCAACTAAACAAATTGTGAAGTGTGTGAAATAAAAGTGATTTAATTAGGATCTAGGACATTCGTTTGTGAGGCTGTACTTTGCGAACAACACAGACAAGTAAATGTAAGCACAGACAATTACTACGTCATAGCTGCTTTTTCCATAGGAAGTTACTGCGGTCGCATGCGCGGACCGTGCCAGCCGTGTCAGTGAATAAGTTGCAGAGTTCATAGTTTATGTTCGAATAACCTCTCATTTTCAGCACAGCTAGGTTTACTGTAAAGTTGCTGCAACTTCCGTATGAATTTTCGTTGGAAAAAAGCGTCACGAAAAATGTTGCGTTGTTGTTGTGCAAACAAACACTGTTTGCAGGTGACGTTTTTGATATAAATTTTCGTTGCAGAAAAACAAGTGCAGAAGAAGTCAATGTATTGTTATGCAAAAAACTGCTTGCATTTGACGTTTTTGAAAATGGGTTTTCTGAAAAAAAGTAGTTAGATGTGCATAGGTCAGCGGTTCCCAAACCGGACGCCGCGGCGCACTGGTGCGCCGCGAGACATTGCCAGGGGCGCCGCGAAAGCATGTTAAAGTTGTTAAATTTGTCGCGGGTCTCCACGCACTAGGTGTTTGGTGTCGAGTCCGCTCTGTGCCTCGAAATTTAATATTGGAAAAATAATGTTTTGAAGAGTTGCTCGCAAACAGAATACGTAGTCACGCGTCACAATAAGGTTAATTCACCCGTGTGTGGTATATTGTGTAACAATTGCCCATTCAATTTCATTAACCTGTGTGAAGTAAAATTCGGTGGAAATTTTTGTCCACGTTTGAGGAGATAATGAAAAAACATAACACTTCCCTGCGTATTTTCCTTGATTATGGTGAAATTGTAATTATATTCTATTCTCTATTCTCGCCCGGGTGTTGGTGTAAATTTTGAGAGATCCCTCATTGGCTGTTTACAATTGTATGAGCTTTGGCATGAGTTTTCTTTTCCACCAAGGGCGTGTCAAATTAGATCTCATGCTGCTAAGATTCCGAAAATAAAGAAGGTTGGTTGAATTCTCTTTNTAATGTTTGTGGGTTTCTAAATTAACATTGGAACTACCTGGAAGAAGGTTGGGAAGAGAACTGCCTGGCTCCAGCTACGTAGAATTATCATATTCATCTCTTTGCTTTCTCTGTCCGCGTCGCCTGCCCAGACATAGCTATTTCCTAGGTCGAAAGGAAAGAGTGGGTACCAGCAGTCTAACTGCTGGTTGGTGACCTCAGCTGTAATCTACTGTCAGTGGGTTATATACCGCGTTACACGAGAAGGTGATACATTTACTGCTTTCCTCACAAAAAAAATTACAGTGCGTAGTTAGCAGCATAGGCGTAGCCAGAAGAGGGCCAAAAAAAACATAGCGATTTTGTGCTTTGAGAGGCGTTTTTCTAAACAAAATAGTGTTATTCGCCTAAAATCAAATATTTTGGTCCCCCCAATTTGTTTGGCCCCCGCAAATTTTTGGGATGGCTACGCCACTGGTTAGCAGCAGCTTGTTAGCGGCTTAATAATTACAGTGCGAAAGTTGTTAGCAGCTTGTTACAATTTTACAGCTTGTTAATAATTTTACATTATTGTACGAATGCCTGAGATGGTTCGTGCCTCAAACGTATATTTTTAGATATTGCACGCTTACCTTGCCTGCCGTTTTAAAAAATACCTTTTTGTAGCAACCACGCAATTGTAGAACATAACAAATTCCTTAGTGTCAAACAATATCTGCAGTAAAGTACTGACAATTTATTGGCTGCGTAGTGGACGCATTTGTTACCGGTACTTTACCTCAGAAGAGACGGGCAGGAGTNGATGTAAAAAAAAGAGAAAAGTGGAAGAAAGAAGACTAGAAAATACGACAGTAGTTATCTCAATTTTGGCTTTACAGTCGCAGAAAGGGGAAGACAAACTATGATAAAAACTCCCTGCTTTCAACCGCGGTCTGCGAAAATTGTTTGACTAGCCTACACGTATAACTTTTCACAACCTCGGAACCACAAGTTTCATATTTTTTTTGCAAACTTAATTCGCGAATTCAACCTTGAAACGCTAAGTGAAATCTTGCATCTTGCCAAACGGTAATCAAGACTTTCTGCTTTCAAACAGGGTTTGTAAAATTGTTTACTAGCCTGCTAGTCTGCACGTAAACTTTTTCGATATATCCACATAATGATATATAGCGCAGTGAAACATAAAGTCACCATGTTATACCCAGGAAAATTGCAACACCATCAAATGCAAGGCTATTGGCAAGCCTGTATACCATCGCGAACATACTGTGGCAACACCTCTTGTCAGTGGCAGCAACTCACCAAAGACGGGGCGGCAACAGCCAGTGGTTAAGTGTTCGCCTCCCAATTGGAANGTTGGGTATTCGATCCACAGCCACTGAGTGAATTGTCGTAGCGCTCCTTGGAAAAGAGCTTTCACCACAACCGCCCCAGCAAGAAGCACAATTGAGGCTATGACCTGCATGCCGCCAATTGCCGTCACCAAAATTCACCAAATACGTCCACTCCACTGGTTTATCAGCAGGCACAAAGATTTAATGTTTGTTAATATATAAGTGGAGTTATGTTTAGAAAAACCTTTTTAGCTTCAGAAATACATGTACATACATATCCGCGCCATCAAAAGGAAACGTTTTAAACAGGAACCCAACCGTTGGCGTTTGAATTCAGACACAGAACGTTACATATGAAACCGCACAATCGATGCCGTAGGTACGTAACGTTACGTACACAGGCTTCGAAGGTGACACGAGCGGCACAGTCATTATTGTTTTCTATCTCATGCTTCACTTACAAAGTTTAGGGGATTTTGATAAATGCATAATCCCAAACTTTTTCGTTTTTTTTAGGCTCAGAATCAAATTTTGCTGATACTTTACTTGCTGACAACTTTTGCTGGATCAAGAATTATTCTCTGTACTTCTCGTTTCTACTACCTGTTGGACTTCTGCTGTTGTTTAATATATTTATGTTTGGTCGTGTGATCACAACATTGACCTGCAAAAGACAACAGGTATTTCCAAAACATTTTTCGAAATTCTGTTTTCAATTTTAAATTGAAACAATTTCAGCTGAAGCACTGCATGTTCTTGTATGTTACTTGAATGTTACAAGATTACAGCATATTTTATTGATAGAAGCATTAATATCACAAAATTGCGTAAATTTCATAAGACTTTCATGTTCCTGTACATCCATAATTTGAATTATTTCATCTAACTCTTTTATCTGTAAATTTTGAGACCATGCACAAATAGTCGTTTTTCCAGGAAGAAGCTGTTCCTGACTGCATTTTTGTACTTTTTATACTGTTCAGCATTTTTTCATTGAGTAATGGTAAGTCCGGGCATTCTGTTTACAACGCAACGTTATAACAGTCGAATTAAGAGTAATTATTCCCGTAGGCGTAAATTCCCAAAGTGTATACTTGCATTGTAGTTATCATTGAAGGATGTTTCGAAGCTAAAGGCCACAAATTTTGTTTTTCCTGTGCTTCCACTGTGTTTCTTGTTTAGTTATTTTCATAAGTAATAGACAGCTCTTGTTGCACACACACGGATAGCTTATACATTCGGGGTAAATATACAGAAAAACAGAATCGTTTCATCGTTGCTGGTTTGAACGGTTGAATAAGAAACTATTTATTACATTTCATATATATTTTATACGTTCACCGGTGATTTGTGTTGAATGCCAAATAGATTAATGGCATAGGACACAATAAATACGAAATCGTTTACTTACAGCACAGGCCAGAGAAGGCGCTAGTCTATACATACAAATCATATTGCCAAACACAGTAAGTTTTTGGTAATGGAATTCTAAATCGATAATCGTTTTTGTAGGTTCTATGCGGTTGTTCATTATAATATCATGTGCACCTGTGTGTCATTTCCACCTCTGCACGAGGCATGAAGAATTACTTTGTTATTTCAATAATAAAATATCACTTCGACCAACCCGTTTCTTCTACCACTTCCCTTGCGTGCCTTAATCCTATCAGCAAATCTGATGTTAAAAACCAGATGCCGTTCCGATGAAAACCACAGACGTGGAAGGTGGAACTACTGCATGTCTTTATAGTGAATCCTATTTGTCGCTGGCTTGCGGGTAGTACTTCGTATTCGCGCCCAACCACTTTGTCGGCACTTTAAGCTTTTGTAAAATTGCGAATGTGCCTTTTTCCTAGTGAGAAAGAAGAACCATTAACTTTACAAACGTCACTGGAAAAGGTTTGGTAAAAAGACACTTCCATCGCCAGTATCTGTTGACGTTTTTCTTTTTTTTTTTGAAATCTTACCACAGCAACTTGCATTCTTTCTTAAATTTTCAGATTTCATCCTCCTCGCAAAATCAAACTGTTCTTCAACAACTGTCAACCGCCGTCACTTTAGCTGTGACCTTAGGCTTGGTTTGGATCTTTGGTTATTTCATGATGTTGTCCTCCAATCCCAAATTTCTACTTATCGTGAGCTGGATCTTTACTATAGCATCAAGCCTTCAGGTGCGTTCCTGTGCTAATCTAATCAAGTTGTTATTGAGGTTATTTTTCATTTTTAACTCTTCTGTAAATATAACTTATGTAGACAAAATTGATATATTGCATTTGCGAAAGTGCAAACTTGTCACTTCAATCATGTTATAAAGCTATTTGTAGTAACAACAGATTACAAGGAGTCCAGAGAGCGAAAGCATTTACATTATTTTTCAGGGAATCTGCATTTTTATTCTGGTTTGCTTTCGTCAAAGTGATGTCAAGCGTATTTGGTGGGCACGCATGCAGCATTTTTCAAGTCGCTTCACATCAGCTTCATCGGATTCTCCAACACGCTCTACATCCAGCTCTAATTCGGGCAAAATTTGACAGCACAGCAGTATTTGTGGTCGATCAGCTCAGAGAGACTCAAAGCATGAAGCACTTTGCTGACGTCTAAAAATATTCAAACAGAAAAACTAAATGCAGTGTAATATACTCATAACATTTGATTGACTCACCTTCACCTGAAAGTATCGTTACTTCTGTAAAGACCTTTGCGTCCATTTTTTCGTTTCGACCGAAGTTTTGGTTGTGATGTTTGGTATGAACAGAATTCAGACCATGCTGACAGTTTTTCGTGCATCCATTTTCAGAAAAGTGTTTCTTGCTGATGATACCCATTAAAAATGATCTCATGTCAAAGCCCAATGGTTTAGATCTGGACATTTATTATCTTATAACTGAACCGAAATGAGACGATTTAGTTGCTTGAAATTTTAGCGATAAAGCAAGATTATAAAGCCACAAAACTTGAATGGTGATTGTTTAAAACTCTATCGTTCATGAAAGCTTTGTGTTAAAACCGTTCTTCAACCAGATTACCCGTATCATCATTTTGCAAAACTTCCAGTGATGGTCGTATGCAACCGCGATATGTTATACTTTTTTCATCAAGTGGTCAATTTTTCTATGGAATTCTGAACTACTTNTCAGTAGAAAATAAGTANAGTAGCTTACCATATCATGTGACACTTATGCTTTTTGCTCATAAATTCGCAAATATGCATGGACCAATTCCTTGCACTACAGCTTTTGCAGGNCTTTAAAGCGCTGTACATTATGCCAAGTCATCTTTTGTACAAACCTTGCTTTTCAATGAACATATTTGCTTTGATTCATTTATTGGAACAAAAATGCAATGATGTGGTCGATTCATGAAGTAGAATTGTGCCCCACGTCCTTGACGGTTTATTCTAACATATTTACATATTTTTGAGTGCTTAACTTGGTGAAGAAATTACAGTCGCAAAAGTTTTGAAATAAGTAGGTTGTCAATATAAGTCCTTGTCGCGTTAAACCTATTGTGTATCTTTTTCACTAAATACTAACACCGCATGTCATAATGACTGAAAACGTTTTTCTCAGAACAAAGACGAGGTTCATTTCCAGCACCAATTTACATTTTTCAAGCTGCTGCACGTTGGGCACTGTTGTAATTCTTCAACTATGTTCGGTGTTATTTTGTAGCTCTAAGGCCAGTTTCGATGTTAATTTGCAGTCACAATATTTCTGCTGGGCGTTATTTATAGTTACAAGTTGAGGAAAAAATTTCTTGGAAACACAAAAAAGAAAAGAGGAACTGCAAAACGTTTAGTAAATATTCCTTACTCTCCTTAATATGCTGTATAAGCGCCTACATTTTGTAGAACAAAATGAGACTTTGTGTTTGAATTACATGTTTGCACAGTTGGAATATCAAGAGCTTTGTTGCATAACCAGTGCAACATAATTTCACAGTGTAAAGTAAACCATTTCGCAGCAAAAGAAAAATAGGCAAAACAGCTCACAGTAAAGTAAGAATTGGAGTGTTTGTCAAAGAAAAGTATATCAAAAATCTGCAGCACCATCACATTCAAGCAAGAGTTTTCAAAACCTCAAACAAGGATTGACTTTTATAAACAGCATCACTTTGACCTGATGACTTTGAATGAAAGCAGTGAACCAATTGATATTTCGTGGGCTTATTTTCAAAACACAATGCTCAGTGAGAACGAAGAAAAACTGCATATCATTAGTCCCGCTACTTAAAAGCTGTGCTGGAATGAAGTACTACAGCGACAGCGAATACATGATTTCGTAAATAATATCTGTTCTATTATTGTAAACTAAAAAATTTCAAAATGAAACTTCTCTATCAGAACTGCTAGTGCGCTTGGCTATAAAGCGTATTGAAATTGTACAGTAAATTCGTAATATGAGAGCAGCACATTGAACACAGGACAAAACAAATGCCAGTAAATACAGACTGGGCAGCTAAAAACATTTTCGATACCGGAGGCTTTCCCGGCAAAAATGAGATGGATACTGGGCGGCATTGAGAGTTTACCATATTTGTGCCAGTTTCATAAAACCCCACGCAAATGAATCCCGGACAACTGTTTGCTCCAAATGTTTATCCGTTGTTTTCCTACTTCTCGTACGTTAATAGACGAACTTTCAAGAGAAAAAGATTACAATCCTTATCGAATAGAATCTATAGATCCGTATTTGTACGTAATCCCGTCTCTGTTCATTAAAAACCAATTTCACAAGAGTATGCATATTGGGATCGAAACTGAGTGACCATTCTAAAAAGAGTTTCCGATGATCCTAAGAATAAAACTGCGTTCAGATCATAAAATAAAAACATTTGCAATGAAGTCTTGCCTTAGCGAAAAATGTCAAACATCAAAGAAAAACTCTCACTAAATAATGATGACACACGCAGATGATCAGTTAGGAACGTAATCTACAACATCACAAATAAATGCCAAGAACTGAAAATCTAGAAACGAATATTTACTTACGTGTTGGTTTCAGACTCCGGTGCATATCACAAGACTTAAAAATGAAAACAAAACTGCTTTAATTGTAGCATATCGTTGAATTTTTGTTGATTAGTTTGCAACAATAAACCAAAAATTATTTCCTTTCCTCATCAGCATACTGAAGCTTGCATAATGGGAGTAACACGAAGATACTTTAAAAACAAGTATTTCAAGTATGCGGACAAAACGTTTACATGAAAGTGCACACCGCTGTGCAAATGCACAGAGATTCCTTTAATATATCACTAGAAGTTTGCTAGTCAGCTTGCATCCTCTCTGCGCAACACGCACTGGTCAAAGCATTTCGGACCGTAGAGCGCCTCATTCAAGACACTTAATGAGCTCAGTGGTAGAGTTTCCGCCTCTCAACGGGAAAGTTGGGTTTCGGATCCACGACCACTGTGGCTCGCCTTAGCGCACTTGGGGCAGGAGTGTTCACTTCAACCGCCCCGACGAAAAGCATTTAATCATGTCTTCGCACTGCATACGATCATAACAAAACATCGAATAGAATAGAAATAGAGCACAGCTTAAAGCACAGCGAAAGCCACTGCAGTGCCTTTCGAGCTGAATGTCGGCCATGGTTCGTCGAGCGGTCGCGCTAGAGAGTCAATCAGACCCTTATAAGGTGCGGATTTTCGTGTATTTTTTGGAAAAAAACACGAAAACTGGCGATTGGGTTTTCTTCACATGACCAAAAATCACTGTGACCACCTTTTGACGTCAAAAAACTCCAAAAAATTTCGAATCCAAAAGAAACCAATTTTTTAATAAGGAAGTACTTAAATTCGCATCTTATGATGTCTTCCTGACCCCCAAACGCAATTAATCGGCGAATTTCGAACGAAATTGCCTGAAAGCCGCAACAGGGCCTTTCAGAGTCCTTAGAGAGATCTGCAGCTGAATGAATCCTTTAGAAGGGTAGGTGATATCTCACGTAAACAAGAGTTAATACAAAATGTCTTCCTGTTTCCTTTGCGATGATAATACTTGCACCTTGTGCTTGATTGTTTATTGGAATTTGATTGACAATTAAGAATTACCGGACATCCGTTGTTAGTTCACAAAAATGCAACTTCAACTATGCAAGTGCTTTCGTAGTTTCTTGCACAAAAATAAATTACCTCATCAGGAAAGGCAAATCTTATCTGAATCGCTTTTGCGACCGAAAATGCATTCCTTGCACTGAAAATAAGAACAGAGGTTTCCTTTACAGTTGTTGCCTTCAATTTTCAGCAGGATATACGTTATGAGCAGCGCTCGTGAAAGCCGCTAAGTCTTGTTGAAAAAGATACCTAATCCATTCTCGCAAAGTTTTTCAACTTCGTTAAAACACAACAGTTGCAATGCGGACTTAATTGTGTATCTAGTTAATAAATTCGGAAATTCTATTCATGACCATATACAGATGTGTGATGAATATTGAATTGTAACCAACGGACAATGGTGCACAGAAACTCAAATGCAAAATTGTGCAATTTTTAAAATCGAAACTACAAGACTTTTCGCATCTTTAAACGTTTTGATCAGCTCTCTTGTTCAATCGCCTGGCAAGTTATGGCCGAACTTGGCACTAGTTGGTGCATGAAAGTGGCGCACGTGGGACTTGAAAGGTTTAACGAAGGCGGATCGTGCGTTAGAACATGAGACGCTACATGCGTCTTATCCCGTGTGAAGTGCTAGAAAAAGACGTGTGGGAACACAGCGAAAAAGCTAGCCAGGAAATACTAACGGCAAGCTAGCCACTAGTTATCTGTCGACAGTTTAACCCCGACTTTAGCCTAATTCTATTCCCAAAACAGTACAAAAATCAGAAAGTGCCGCCTACCGAAATAACAGCTAGCTTGGTTTTGGTCCAAGAAACCTACTACAACCTGAAACCTGATTTAAGTGTTACGATGGAGAATATATTGAGGACATGTGGAAGCAATCACACAAAATGCCAAATATGTGCGTGCAGTTCATATTACAGCAAACAGTAATTATACTATCTGGCTGGGGTGCTACGCAAGAGATAGCTTGTCAAATCTCATATTCTCATGTATGAGACATCTGGAGCCGCACACAGAAAAATTGAGTAAAACTACACATCTTCAAGTAAGGTTACCATGAAAAAGTGTGGGAATGCGTTGCCACATCCAAAAAAAGTACGGGCAAAGTATTCCCACGGGTTCCCGCCCCAACACACTCCTGCGTATTAGGAAGAACGGATTCATCCATACCATCTTGCGTTTCGTAGGTTATCGGTGCAAAATCGTTGTCAAGCTCAAAACCACGACGAACTACTTAGATTACACGAGCGGCTAAATCTGGTTTGTTCAACAACGCAACTAAACCTATTCAAAGCTACTGTATATATTTATTCTTTATTCATAAAATGTTTTGGTTAATGAATTTGTGCAAATCATACAGTGCCTTCGGTATCTGTATTTTGAAGAACTACAAAACATAGTTAAGCAGAAGACCAAGCTGCACACACGCTAACGGCAGGATCATAATCAAATTGCGCTGTTTCCCGAAGTGGGGTAACAGTCCTTGCGGCTCAGCCGTTAAAGGGAATTTTGCGCGGTGGGACAAGACAAGGCCTTTTGATTATCATCAACAATGCAGTTCATGACTAGCGGGATGCGCACAGAATTCACATTGTCACTTGTGGACCAAGCTGTGGTGTGCGAATTGCAGTGGAAGCGTAATTTGGTCAATGATATCACCAATGGGCGGCGTTATTTCATTTATTCCTCTGGAGTAGGACAAAAAGTGCTTTTTCTAAGGAGCTTGGAGGTATTTACAAAGCTTAATGGGTTGCCTAATTCCCCGGATCTCTCGAAACTACGGGCCTGAGCAAGAACATTAACCCCAACCGCCCTGGCAAGAACAAAATTTCAGAACTCGAAACAAATAAATCTATAATTTTTTACCGTATGCTCGAGAATTAAAGAAGCCGAAAAAAGCTTAATCGCCAGGTAAACATTTTCTGCTTGTTGTACAACCACAGTTTTGTGTAGCAAGAAAAAAGAACAAAGATCAACTTTTGGATTTTGGTTGTAAACTGCAGTGTAGAAAAACCATGCCGTTTGATAAAATTGCTCCTGCTTTGTAGTTCCTTCAATGTTTCTCTTCAGTTAACACCTCACCATAATTAAAGTTTCTCAGGCCAGGTTGTAATAAAATTCTCGGCTAAAGTTTGCTTCACAGGCAAATTTGCTATTAGCCAAAGAGTAAGGCTGGACTTAAACGCGTGTGTAAATTTAGGCGTTTAAAGTAAACCCATTTCGTAAAGCAGGCATAAGCTTTCGAGTAGAAGAAACAAAAATGTTTCCGATTGTGTTCGATGGTTTGCTCTTGATTCGCTGTGAGTCTGTATTCAAAGAGGGGCTAAAACAGACGCATGTACACGCAGTGCGCAAAAGCAAACGCGTCCAAGCAAGACATTCTTTTGTTCAATATGAGGCTTTCGTGAGTTTGCTACGCTTAGCGACCACAGGCATTTCTCAGTGAAGCTTCGCTGACGTCTGAGATCCTGATTGCAGTGCATAGACTACAGCGTTGACGAGCACCTACTACAGAACATGAAGATAACTAGCATCTGTATTAACTGGTGGTGGTTCCAGAGGGGTACCTTAAGCCAAATGATCCCTTTTGCCCCAGCGATCCTGCAGCGGCGCCCCTTTCAAGCCGGCGTTTATCAGGGTCAATTTCGGAAACTAATCCCAACGAACTGTTTTAGGATGAAATTTAAGTTTTATTAGATGCCTCGGCTATTTGCATGTGCGATTGTGCGGTCGCAAGTCTTTCCCTTAGACTACTTTTCCTGGGAAGGCTTCCACAAATATTTATGGTTCATTATTTCCGCACTGATTTGCTTCTGAATCACTTTTTAGTTTTATTTCTGTATTCAAACGTTTCTGACGTCACCATCTTCCTGCATGGCGAATTTGTATTTAGCCTCATAATATACATGAGCAAATCAACCACAAGAGCTTACGCTCATGTCGTAAAGCATTGCACCAATGAATGCTTTACGATATGAGCGTAGACTCTTTGAGGTTTACGTTTTCCCAAGTAAACGTCAGAGGCAGATTGGCGTTCAAACTTTTGTGTTAATTTCAGACTCCAACGGACAAAGATTCGCGTTTTTGTTATTTGCATTTTCGTGACTCTCCGTGCTGTAAACACTGCTCAGTTCATATAAAAAATGTGTTGCGTAAGTGCGTGACGACAAACTGGTGTTGGACCTTTTTATTGTCAAACATCAACATTTTGAAGTTAAAAAAACAGACAGAAATGATGTAGAAGGATAAGACAGAAAAGACCTAAAAGCGTTTCAGAAGCAACACTGAAAGTAATGAAAAATTTAATGTGTTGAAATTGTGGACAACGCTATTGAAACGAAATCAACATCAGAATGGATCCTTGACGTCAACTCTTTGCACTTTTTAACAAGAAATAAAGAAAGTATTTTACAAACACTGAAGAAAGCTAATCAACATTTGGCAAACGTGCCACTTGAACCTATGAACCCAGCTAGACCATCTCTGCCAAGTGAAGCATTGTCTTGGCAGCATGAAACTCGAACAGTTGGGTGCGATGGCAAACTATTGTTGTATCACTGTTACCTGATACTGCGTCCAAAGACGCCGCAGGAATGCACTATAGACTTGAACGCTTTGCTACGTTACGTTTAATTAGAACTGTATGTACTACTGTGCCGATATAGCAACTGTATGCAGCCGTTGTATGACTGGGAGAAACAAACGCATGACGTCACACATAAAGTGATAGCCGGCAGATGCACCTTTGACCTGTGTCTTCAATCTCTCTTTGTAATTAAAAACCCCCGACGAATGCACCTGGAGACGGTGACACATCGTATGCAGATACTCGTTAAAAGAACTAAATAATACGAAAGCATGATAGTCGCGTGGTGCACATGCCTTTCCTCGCTGTGCTTATATAAAACAATTGTGACGAATATGCTTACTGTCCAGTGTTATAATAACCAATCACTTTTCGACAGGCGGTGATCGAACGGTATAATACCAGTGCATTTTAGCACTTCACCAATTGTTGCGGCGTTCCTGCCTAACTTAGATTTTGAAAAGATGGTTGCGGTGTTCCTGCTCGATCAAACCTTTATCTAGAAAGAGTTAGAAATGAACGTGTTATGAAATTATGGGCGTCCCCAGATGGAGCAAAACCCACTTTCTACCCTGGAAATTGGGACTAAGAACGAAACATTAAAAAAAACTGAAGTAAGCAGGTTAATTCCAATTAGTTGATTTAATTCTTGCATTTACAGTTTGTTTAGCGGTATGACCCTCGCACTGCACAACTACCGGGTTCACTGTTCTGGTGTCATGCAGGAATGAGCTTGCATTTCACTCAGGTCCGCGCTATGGCTTGCAGAGGCACGTTGCGAAGTGGATTGTTCTACTGTTGGCCTTTATTGCGTAACAATTACATCGCAACAAATCTTCAAGGTTCACTTCAAGTTACAGTAGTAGGCTCTTTGGCACATGTGAGATGTGACTGCTAAAAGTACACATCTTGGTAGGTAATTCAGCGAGGCCGTGACTGCCGATAGCGGCAAGACACGCAGTTTTATTCTGCGTGAAAAGTAGCATGAGTCAATTTGCAGCAATTCCTCCACAAATTTGTAAAATGCACTGTTAGTATGAAACTGAACGCTTGTCTGGTTTGTGTATGATGAACGTTCACCATGAAAAAATCAGCAGACAAGCAAGGTTTTCTTGAATGGGTGATTGATCGCTTTGGACCAGATCCCAGACGTTCGCAGCCCTTGTTTCTGAGTGCCCCTGAGCGCTGAAAAGTCTAAACAAAATAAAGTCATAATTTGGGCTTTCGTTAAAACGCCACTGCCAAGATTGTGATCAATTATATGCAGAGCTCACATGAAGGAACATACAATGTCTATCATCGCATAATAGCCGCAACAAGGAAAAAAAAACATGTGGTGCAACATGTGACACAAACATCGGTTGATCTACACTGACTGCTTTATTCTTTATCCGCTAGTTGACTTCGTCTTGGCAAGGATCTGCAATGGTTTTGCTGCATTGTCGGAGTCAACAGAAGTCTTGTTGTCATAGGTTGAATGTCTCACTTCTGTCGGCTTTGCATTTCGATGTTCAAGATAGACTGTGAGGTGCATTGTTGAGATCGGTTTCCACTTTCCTTCAGTGACGTCTTCTGACGTTACACTTTCCTTGTTTGCTGCCGATGTTTCTTCCTTGTTGGGTTCAGCGGTGTTCAAAAGGCTTTTCGCAAGCCCGTTGTTTACAACGATGAAACTGGTTTCGGCTGCTTCTTTCTGGTCTTAATTCATGTTGGAGTTAGTTTCAGCCAACAAGGTTTCTACAACAGTGCAGTTGCCGGTGATAATGCCGTTTACCACATGTCCTGCTTGATTTGCCATGCGATGTACCTGTATGCGCTATGCTTGATTTGTAAATGCCGTGCTTGAGTGGATTGCCATTTTATTTGCAAATGCTGCGAACGAAATGTCGCGCAAGTAGCGAAAAGTGTCACGTAAGTCGGATAATTGTCGACGTGCTGATATTGCGCAATTTGAAATTTTCAGACTCACAATTTTACTGTTGTTGGACATCTCTAAACTTTCTGAGATATTTACAATGTCAGTGGCGACTTCGCCACTGGGGCTCCTCAGGCATAGCCCGAGCCTTCAATTACGATTTGCATTGTTGAACTCGAGCTTGCTTGCTTTGTAGATTTGTACTACCACCTGTTTCACTCGTTAAGGTTGTCAACTGGGGTTCTTTCAATTGGGTGTTGTCGCTGATCATTTACTTTCGTTCCATGTCTGGCCTTTCGCGCTCATGTTGCAAGTGGCCTGAAGAAAAAATACCGTTCGCAGTAGGCGTTCTCTACCGTTCGTAGTAGTTTTGCTAAAAATTTAATAGGAAAATGTCAAATTTCAAACTCCAGCGGGCCAAAACCCCTCTGCTACCCATTCTGACGCCCATAGCAGAGGACTAACTGGCCTCATCATTGCTCTGTGATGTGGGTTACGCACCGACGGACGAGTTCTCACGAGACTTTCTCATTCACTGTTAACTGAACAAAGCAATGATAGTGCCAGCCAGAATGGAAGAAAATGGAAATTTCCGTGACGCAAGCCTCGAGCTGTTGCATGCAGGCAATATAATAGCGACTTGCAGATCAGATTGCTTTACAAAGACTTGTTATCGCTGTTTTTACCCTTAAATCACAAATGGAGGAAGGCATGGTGCTAGGTACAAAGAATAAGTCGTTTGGGACTAGAAGTACTGCGGAAAATCGAGAAATTGTTCAAGGAGGCAGGCCGAACCCTGCATTAAAAATTAAAGATGGCATGGACTGGATGCGAAATACAGTACACTATGTGATGAGCCCAACTGACGCTGTTGACCTGGAGTCGACCCTGAATGCACTGTGGGCAAACTCCACGTTTGTTTGCAGTGGAACGATCAATTTTTGAACTGAGCCACTGGACGATCAGCTTTAAGCAAAGTGAACTGTGTTTCAACTTTAAAAAAATTACAGAAAATTAAACTAGCGAACTGTTCAACACTTTTTCGCATGCAGAAACAGTGTAGTATGGCAAAGGAAAATGTTGACACCCTTGCAAGCATAGTTTCTGGTGAGAAAGTCAGTGTAACTACATTTTCCCTGTTTTTTGGAGTGGGTAAATTTTTCTATTTGCGGAAGCTTCGGTAGCGAAGTGCGCAAAAGTGCCGTTAGTGACAACGGGTTCAGGAAACAGGAGAATCAGGTTCTTTGTCGGTGTTCTGCCGAGATTATTACATACTAAAGTTGCCTGGAAACTGAAAAATAAGTGTTGTGCAGTGATGCATATCACGCTCTTTAAATAAATCCAAAGTTTGCAAAGATAGAACTCTGGGTAGAAACGTAGAGAAACAATGTGGTTTCCTGCCCCTCCGTGACAAAGATAGATGATCGAGTACAGAAAATGGATGGATACTTAAACATAAACGACCTTTTAGAGAACCAATCAAACCAGCTCAGATCAGCTACAGCGGTTAGCACAAGAAGTTTACGGATCATCAAACTAACTTCTTGTTACTTGTATGAAAAGTAGACAACCATGCTGTGAAAAGATCTGCAAGCCTATTCGGTTAAGTAGAAATAATAAACATGAAGAAACGAATATCAGAATGTTTTCAGACAGGTTTGTACCGCCAGAAAAAAACAAAGGTTGCTGCCATGGCTTCGTACAAAGTTTTACCAAGACTCGAGCACTCAGAGATGTAAAACCGCCAAGCATTGTGTTGGAGGTTTTATTTTGCAAAGAAAATGGAAAAAGCTTGCTTGGACAATGGTTAAAATGCTTGTTGGTCTATCACCATAAGAGCACGCAAAGCATTTTCAGGTTAATTAAAGTTACCGCGGTTTTGAAGTTGCCGCAATTAAAAATTCAAAAAGTTTATAGAATCACTGCATGGAATGAAATCATAATCAAGTAAAGCAATTTTCAACCAGCTGGCCAATCGAAGGTTTTGTGCGGCCCAGTAAAGCTTTTCATTATTGTGTATGTACAATACAATGATAGCCTGCGTTTGTTTGATTATATCAAGTTCGACTTTTTCGATACGATGGATTTTAGTGCCTATTTATCATGTGCTACACCAGCTATGTCCAACCCACGGGCCTCATATGGCCCAGTCGAAGGTTTTGTGCGGCCCAGTTTAGGTTTTTGCTGTAGTTAAAGNATCCTATGCACTGACAACCTGTCCTTATTTTGACAATCTTGAGTTTGACATTTTTGATGCAANTGGTCTTCNGTGNCACTTTNTNACGTCTGTTACCATTGCAGTTTGGATACAAACGCTTTCAGTACATTAGCTTAAGCTAAATTTGGTTTGCTATGATCAAAGTAAGCCTTTCAGTGTGCAGCCCTTATTAATATGCCATTCAATGTGCGGCCCTGGTTAAGATAGTAACATAATTGTTGGCTCAGTAAGCCATTTGGGTTGAACATAGCTGTGCTACACACTGGTACATTTCACGTGTCCTATGACACCTCAGTACAAAACGGATTTCTAGTTTTCTGATTTCTACTCATGGGTTCCTCTACACCAGTGGTTCTCAAACTTTTCTGCACANTGACCCCTATGAAAGTA
>JGI24022J15233_10001531_pt1 | contig 19593 bp, 6 predicted proteins | sample Ectturendosymbi2_FD_15233 | JGI IMG/M metagenome (IMG submission 15233) | reverse complement strand
AAAGTTTTGACAAATTCTTCACATGTGTGGTTAATGTCTTCATTGTCAGAAGGTAGTTTAGTTATGTTTTCCTCTAGATCAAGTAGAAGCTGTTCAGGATTAAAATTTTTTTGGGTCTATTATTTTTACATGCAGTGGATGTAAAGGAGAAGTTTATAAAAACAGGCAAATGATCAGATATGTCAAAAAGAGCGATGCCAACAGCATTGATTTTGTGTTCATCAATGATATTTGTGTAAATGTGGTCTAAGCAAAGAAGGTACACAGTTAGTTGAGAATCTGGTAGGTTTATTGATCAAAGAAACATAACCACAACTGAGCAGACAATTAATGTAGTCAGTTATGGCATTACTTGAATTATATTTAATTAAGTCCAAGTTCAAATCACCTCCAATTACATAATCATAATTTCTTTTTGTAATTTAATGAGAAGATTTAATAATTAAGTTTGAAAATTTTGTATCTTTTTACTTGGGTGTCTGTAGATGACACTAACAAAGCAGGGTTTCTTTAACTGGGGCTTTACTTCAATAAATAGGCTTTCACAACCTTCTACTTTGAGTTCAAGGTCATTTCTATGTCAAAAAACAATGTTGGATTAGATGTAGAGACCTACACCACCAGCATTAGTTGAAGGGTTATGAATGAAAGTGTAGCCAAGGCTTTCAATGTTGCAGAATGATGCTGCTTTTAACTTAGTTTCTGATATAGCAATGAAACTTGGAGTTTTAGCCATCAGAAAAAAATCGTCTAATTTATGTTTATTTTTCTGCAAGCTTCTCACATTGAAATGAAAATAGGTAAGACTTTTTGATTTGTTGTTGCATTGAATGTGACCAAATGTGTTTAGGAGATAAGTATCTTGTTTGATATTTTGCTTTTGGTACAGAGAAGAGATCTAATTTATTAATGTTACCAATGATATTATATTCTAGAGAGTAAAAAAGTTCGTAAAATTCTGAGTCATTAAAGTTGCTAAAAGGTAAACTACAGCAAGTACAAGTTACACATGCACAACTGTTAAACACTGCAAATGATTGAGCATTGGGATCAGTTTATATAGATATACAACATGTCTTTTTAGCTGTCATTGTAGTGCATTATAAATATTAGTTTCTCAAGTTTAAGATTTAGTTCTTTAAACCACTCACCACACCATGCTGTAAGGAAACAATTCAGATTCAGTTCTTCATTTAATTTTTTGAATATCACATTCATTTTTTATTTGAATGGAAGAGCTGTTGTCACTTTTTCTAGCAAAAATTCTTCCATTTGAAGTCCATAAATATTTCCATTGATTATCCTTCCTTTTCTTGTTGGCTTGAAAAAGCAATTGTCTGTTTGTTGGAGTGAGGTTTTCATTAAGAAAAACTCCCTTAGAGCTGAGAAAGTCAAATTTCGCATCTTTGAAATTTTTTCTTGCCTTAAATAGAGCATTTCTTTTCTTTCTGGAGATGAATCTCACAATAATAGGAGGCATATCTTGTTTTTGAGTCTTTTTGTTTTTTCTGGGTCTTAGTCAATGCATGACATCAATATCATCTTTATCAATACTTTTATCCATATGCTGCAATACAGATAGAACTTTCAGTTCCAGTTCTTGTCGTGTTTCTTGATCATCATTTATGGCAACACCTTGAATTTCCAAATTTTGCCTACGGCCATATTGTCCGAAGTCATTTTATTAGATTTTCTAAATTGAGTACTTGGTTTTCAAGGTGAACATTTTGTTGTTGTTTGAGTTTTTTATTTTCAGTTTCAAGGTTGTGCATTGCAAGTTTTATTCCTTGCATCTCTTCAGTCATACATGCAAGTTGTTTTTGCATGTTAATAAGTTGATGTGGTAAGTGTTTGAGATTCTCCATGTTAGTAATCAGGACATCCATGTTCCCAGACATTTCCTTGCAACAATTGCATGTAGCTCCATGACCTTTGTTTCTTGCGTGCTTGTTTTGATGTGCCACTTCTTGGCTGTTGTATTCAGTCCACTCCTTTGTTCTAGCAGCAACAGCAAGAAATCAGAAATCAGTGACAGCACCTTGATACAGTCTCTAAGGATACCATGACTATGACCTAATGTAACCTTAATTCTAACCTCATGTAACCCTAGTTCTAACCTAACACTAAGCTAACCTATCCCTAGCCTAACGCTGTAAGCTAACCTAACACTAAGCTAACGCTCACCCTAACCTAACAACATTAACCCTACGCATAGCTTGGAAAAAGGCAAAGAAAAATACAAAATGAAAGTCGGCAAGGTGAAAGTCGAACCACCAGCCATTGGCATAGCAGCCGAAATACCTAACCATTACACTATGAGCAGAACGGCGTGTTCCTGACAAAGTGACCTTTTTCTTAGTATTGCATCATGGCACGAGACCGAATGTTCGACTGGCGGCATAGCTCTAGCCAATCTGTTGCCGCCAGCATCTTGGTGGTAAAATAGACACTACCTAAAAAATTGTTTGACCTGCCTTATCATTTCTAACCACATGGTATGTTAACTGTTTTAATATCAGGAAGATTAATTGAAATCTTGTGTGGGAAGCATTTTTCGTTACAGCTTCTCCCTGACCTTCAGATTTTTACAAAGCTTTCCGATTAGTTATTGTTATGGCTAACATTGTGTAGAAACAAAACATGCTTGAATAAACTTCTTGAATTATGCTTGCAAAATTATTTCTGTGCAAAAAGTGCGATGAAGCTTATCGTTAAAATTTATGTTGTTTTTCAGATTTGTTATATAGCTGCTATAATTTGGAGTGGCAAAAAATGATAAAAATTATTGGTGTTATTGCATGTGTTTTGGTGACACTGACATCGGCCACTAATTCATCTGAATATGGAGATCTGCCTCAGGTATGGATTCCATGTATTATTTCATACATTGAGTAGGCTAGGTCTCAGTATGTGACCATATAGTTTTTGTTCTACAACTGATCTAATTAATTAATGATTTGTTGTATTTAGGCTATAGCTTTTGAACCAGAAGCTTTAAAGCTAATGAAGGCCTCTAAAGCAGGGGTTTTCAATGTTTCAAGCATGTGGCCCATTTAATAAACAAACGGAAGGTGCGTGCCCCCCGACTATGCAATTTCTCCAATGCGACAACTGCTACATGCATAAAGAAAAACAATATTTAATAACACAACGTGCACTACAATCAATCGAAGTCTGAGGCTGTTGTTAGAAGACAAAGATATTTGAGGCTTTACATGATAGTGCAGTCATCTTCCACATTAAGCCTGCTTCTAGATTTTGTTTCCATGGCAACGAAAGCTGCTGTTATTGAGATTCATCTTGCACGATGTACTCAACTGCAATAATACAAAGTCATGGCCCGTCAATATCTTCTGTGGCCCACAGGTTAAGAAATCCTGCTCTAAAAGACTCGTATTAAAATCTAGTTTTTGCTAAAAACTTGTGTGAAAAAATTGGCTCTTGATGTTTGTGCTCAGGGTCTGCTTGGCAAAAAAGCCTAAATCTACCCCACTTATGACATTACCCACAAAAAAATTAAAACTTTCCCATTTAAAAAAATCCAAACTAGAACACTTGCCACATCTTTTGAAGGTTTAAACAACTTTCTTGCTCAATCGCCTAGTGAGTTGAGAAGTTGCAAAATGGCGCAAAAATGGTGGCTCAAACTGCAATCAGTTGTTGCATGAACTTTTTGCGTTTGTTTTTTGCAACAAAAATTTACATGAATGTTCTCATACCCACAGGCATTAGCTCTGAAAATTTAAGGTCAATTGAGCAACATGTATTCGAGTTATGTAGTTTTTGCATCAAACAACTTTATCACACATAGGCTATAATACTTTATCCGTGTAGGGTGAAATAAATTGTGTAAAACACGGTAAGTTTTTCACGCTAGATTTCTAGCAACAAATATTTACCACCTGTATATTTTGCTTATTTACATGCATCATTACTAAAAATATGAGGTCGACTGAACTGGAAATCTCCGAGTTAATTGTTTTGAATCAAGTGACTGAAAGCACATTGTGAACATGTGACAATCACAAATAGGTGCCAAATGTTGGGTAACCCACTATGTGTCCCTGTGAAAAAAGTACTAAATACTGTATTTATCCGAGTATATGCCGCATGTGTGTGTAAGTCGCAACTCCATATTTGACCTAGGATCAAATTGTACAAAAATTTTTAAACAACATTTATTAATGAAAATCACGCAACAAAAACTTAAAAGCCATCAAAGTCATTCTATTCACCATCCTCAAAACTAAATAGTTTATGCCAGTTATGCCAGTCTGTGCATGCATGCACACACACAAAGGTGCAAAGTGCTGTCTAAGTAACACGTGCAGAGTAGCAGCGTACATGTGCATGTCGCACCTGACTTAAGTGAATTTTTAGTACAAAAAATGCGACTTATACTTGGAAAAATACATTAGTTTTTAGAGTGAAAATGACTTATCAGCATTCCACCAATGAAGCATGATCGTGATAACCTGGTAATACATCGGCTAAGATCAAGAAAGGAAAACTACTGGTCCACCAACAATATTGAGTTGCTCTGAATTTTGACAAGAAATGTGCCAAAAATGTATATCATCCCAGCTACCAGTTAATATGACAGTGACTTTGGCAGATGTTATGCTGATTCTGAAAGTGTAGATGCTTTAAACTTGCATGGTTTTAGTCCATATCCTCTCATTCAACATATTTGCCTTTATGCTTAAATTTTCTTCATGCTTTACAGCATGTGCTATGATTAGGCATACCATATTTTCGTGACTGAAAACCAGGACGCTTCAGAACAACGAGCCTTATCAGACAAATGTGGTTAATATCTTGAAGTATGTAGCTATTTTTGCTAAGTATTGCAACAGTTTCACCTGAAGCAATTTAAATTCTAAAAGCTTCACTTTCAAACAAGGGGGCTTTGGTGACTTAGCCCCCATAAACAAAGCTCCAATCCCCCCAAATTGAAATATAAAACACTATGAATCAGTGGAATTTTTGTCAAAGTTGAATGTTAAGCCCCCCCTGCACAAACGTAAAACCCCCTTGTTGATGACTTTCTGGCGATGGTTCTGCTTTCACACTAACATCAGGTGCAAAGTTTTTGTTCAGCAATATTGTTGACCTCAAAATTCGTAACAGAAATTATAGAAAACCATTCTGAAGTATCTGGGTGTGCAAAAAGCTGCAAGAAATGTGTTTCAAGTCGATCTTGATAAACCATGAAATTACCTATATATGATACTTTTGTAAAAAGACACCTCCGCCCCCGTTGCCCTTCTTGCAAAAGGTCAGGAGAGCAATGTCTCCGCTTTCCAGCATCCCTGCTCTTTACTGTTCAGACCATCAATGGTAATGGAAAGAAAATTCGCTTTATCTAATTCTTGGAGTAGTTCAGCAGCAATAATCGGGCAATGCATTTAACAATTACTGATTCACATTTTGTTATTACAATGGCAAATTTAGGTTCAAAATTTTTTGAAACTAGTTTAGAGGTTGCAATCAGAACTTTTAAAAGACGTTCCGTAAATAGCAGCATCATATGCAAAAGTAGCTTCTTTCGCTGCTAAGAGTGGAGACTCATCAGAATAAGCAGTTTTGAAGAAGTGTTTCACATGAGATGATGACACTGCTGCCTCAACACAAGAGTTGTGTTTTATGGTTTCCAAGTGGTTGTCAATATCAGAGCATCCAACATAGCTAATTCAAAAAACAGATAATTCTAATTCAACACAGCAATTTTTAGACAAGATCCAAATCAAAGCCTAAATAAAAAACTGTTAAACAAAAAATATTACATAAGCCTACCAGTATTTTTAGAGTGATTTAATAACATGATAAATGTTTTTTGCATAGGGTTTTTGCATAAGGAAATGAGTTATAGGCAAATCATTTCCAGCTCTTTTTATGTTCCTTCGGAACTTGTTCACTCACTAGCTGAGAACTTTTAAACACAGGTGAATAAACTAAATAACATAAATGTTAATTATTTGCAAATTTCCAAAGAGCATTGTGGGCCGTGTTTGAGACCCCTGATCCAACACAAGGAAACAAGACAAAACAAAATCACACATCACTCTTCAGCAAGTTGGTTAAACTGACTGAACACAGCCTGCTAATATTCGTGAAGGGCTATGCTGGCTGACTGAATACAAAACCAGGACGTTTTAGATGATTGACCGGACCCCGGAACAAGGTTTTTAAACCGGGACTGTCCCAGGTAAAACGGGACGTATGGTATGTCTAGCTATGATAAGTTTATCATTTTTATCTTATATGTATTTTTTCCTGTTTTTGCATTTTTAGCAATAAAGCTTGTATTTTTTTGGCTGATTATTATTTGAGTTGAGTGCATTTGGCGAAAATTAAGAATTTTAAAGATGAGAAAGAAACCATAGCAATTGCAAAAACACAGGGCACTGAAAAAACCTGAGGGTTATCGAGTTGTTGCCCCTTGACCAGGGACGGATTTACGCATAGACCATGGCCTAGGGCCCCACGCTTTTGGGGACCCCGCACAACGATCTTTTCTATGACGATTTCATGTTAACTAAAAATTTGCAAAACTGCGCAGAAACTCAACATCAGAATTTACCTTGAAACGGGCGGAAATGTCTAGTCTACTGTAGGCACTTATAAGTACAGTAACAGCATGACAATATTGTGCATCTGAGCGTGAGAGAGATTCAGGCCATCTGTATGAAAGGGGAAAAAAGAATGAAAAAGAAAAAAACAGGACGTGATGTTCAATTTCCATTGACAAAAAAGCTTGCAAGACCGCCAAATACTGCAAAACTCCAATGAAAAGCAAGATTGTTAGTTTTGGATCCTACGTTTGGTTGTTTTTACCAGATTTCCTGCAAACAGAGATTGCTTGTTGAAACTTTATGTTAGTTAAATCAGCTAGAACAGTTTCACACAAACTTCAATGGGGGAAAACGTGCCTACATTGGGCTTACTTTGTAGTTAACTGAGGGTGTTGTGACAATACTTTGCTTCTGTGCAAAACTTGTCTTCATGCTGTTTATCATCGGCCTATCATAGGCGTACGGGAAGGCATTTCACTGAGGGGGGAAGAAAAATTGCCCTGAAAATAACAATTTGCTCTAAAAACAAACAATTTGCCCTGATGCTCTTAAACTTTTTTTGGTACAACTCAAATGGGGGCTGAAACCTCTAATAAATCTGTTATGTACAGTTGAATTCGTTTATAAAGGAATGTCAATTCACCTATAAGTTTGGAGCCATTTCTTATACAATATAGCTGAATCAATACCAAAGTGCAATTTGTGCTCCGTTATACCAAAAGAGGTGGTTCAAGCAAATCAACTATTTGAAATCAAAGCATAGAATCCATGTAATCCATGAGAGTGAAAACCACAAAACTATTCCAGCGGAGGAAGAGATCCTAATACAAATTCTGAAAAAGGAAATGAGTCTTTTGAGGCCACAAAGGAGAGGACAAATAACCTTGAAAAACTGTTTCATGCTTTACCTATACTATATAGACATATTTGTACAACCCACCTTTTACTGCACTTTCTTATGTTAACCCATTGTACCTACATTTGTTCCTCACACTAAACTAAGTAAGTTGCTACCCACAATGCTTTATTGCCATACTACCAACCTTTAAAGACATGTGGTTGTTGGTGAGTTGGCGGTGTATGCCAGAGGCCTCTTGTTAAAAGGGATACACCTTTCAGCAATTACGGGAATAATTCTTTTAATTAATACTTTAGAAAAGTTAATGCCATTTTGTTCATGTTTGATTTCATTGTGTATCTTTCTGTTTAGAGTTAGCTGACATGCTTGTTTATTTTAGAACTGCATGGTCCAACTACTTTTAACCTGTGTGTATGCAGCTGGATGTCCTCATCTAGTTTTGGGACCACACTAGCAGTATTTCAGATTGTGTCATGATATGGTTATACAGTATGCTGGTTCATATTTTTTGTTTGACAAGAAGTGCTAGCATTTAATGTTTTCAGGGTGTCTACCAAGAAGTCACAGTTGATGTCAGTGTTTTCTCTCTTAAATACTTGTATCTTATGACAACGAGATTTGTGGATATTGTATTTCAACCATTTTCTACGATAGAAGGTTAGTATACTGATTGCAATGAGTGAATATGACTCAAATCAGTTTACAGTTTTTTTGCGTATATTTAAGGACAGTTGGCTCATTCAAAGTGTTATTGAATACAATCATGTGAGTAGCATGTTAGGCTGACTTTTGATTTGTCACAGAAAAGATGCTTATATTTCTTGTTTAAATTTTCATTCCTGTAACAATTTAACTCTTTGGCATCCGCTAGGTTTCGGGGATTTTTAGAAAAACAAAACACCTAAATGCATGTGGCTTTGCACGGGAATTTCTCCTGTCTGGTATGCTCTACAGACCCGATAAAAGTCTCAAAAGACGTGGCAAGTCTTCTAGTCTGCACTCAAAAAAATTTTTGCTAGGGGGTGCAGTTTTTTTGTGGAGGACTTTTAGGCAACCTTGGCCCACTTTGCCTGGCCCTGGGTGCCAACCGCTAGATGGTAGTATTTCGCAGAAGTTTTTTCTGGAAACTAGGCTACAATCCGAGTCTTTTGATACTTTGGATGACCTACTAGGGTTTCAGGTTCAATAGTTACGATGTATGTAAGTTAGTAAAAATATTTAAAAAATAAACAGTATTGAACAGCCTAATAATTTACATTATACCTAAAGCAAATGTAGTCAAAGACATCCTAGACATTTTAGTAACCATATCATCAGTACAAGCAATTTTGAAGTGTAATGAGCTTGCTGCGAACTTTTATAGCCAGTAGTGAAAACTTTTTATCACTGAGACATTTCAGTCATTTGTCCCATAGCCATACCATGTAACGATTTTCACTAGTCTATATATTTAGTCCTTACAACAATATTGACTTAATTTTATTTGATCATTTGAAAAAAATCAGTCTGTGACCTAAAAATAACCAAAAAAATGAGTGGATATAGTGCAGTAATAAAAATGAGAAACTAAAAGCAATTTCTTAGTGGCGCAAACTAGGGCCGGCCCTTAGCCGATTGGATTAATTGCTTCCAATCGGGCCCCATGCCCAAGGGAGTCCTACGCTATGCCTGCATACACAAACTTAAACTTTTAATTGAAGCTGCATATGTAGTGACAGCGCAGCCTGCATGCAGTATTTTTTAAACGTGAGATGTTGCCAGCAAAAACCAGAGTGAATTGTGTGATTTTAGCACTCTTTTTCATCAGAATATGTTCAGTTGAATCGTAACAGTGTTCATTGTGTTTCAATAATGTGTGGTCTAGTTTTTCATTAGTACCTAGTTAAAGCAGAGAAAGCTTGAGTTTTGAAGCTGTTTCTGTTTAAGTTGTAAGCGTTTCGTATAGAGCTTGACTGATGTATTGGCACACCGATATATATTGCCCGATATGACAATGTTGCCGATGTTGGGTATCGGCAAAATTCGACCGATATATATCGGCAATATTTGCTCATAAAAGTGTTACGCTATTGCTCTGCATGGAGCATTCAGAAAGCCAAGTTACCACTTTGTTTCTGACCCTGATTGATTAACACAAATGCTCTGTCCTGTTCCTAGTGCACAGAGCCTTCATGCATATAGACCGTAGTGTAAAAGTTCTGACAAAATGCTCTATGACATAACATTCGCGCATAGGTTTTGGCACTGTTGCAATCAGAAATCCCGAGCGGCATGTGCGCAAAGCTTTGCACCGTGGCAGCAAGCAACAATAGAGATTGTGCTCATAATCTCTCTTACTATTGCTTGCTTGCACTACATATATAATGGTGTTATTCTTCACGCACATCCTGTTCGTGGTGAATCACACAATCAATGCAACATCACTGAAGAGGTTGCAATAGCACGGTAAACACATGTTTGTCTGCGAACAAACTAGGTCATGTGCTGTTGTGTTGGTTGTGTATTTTAACAAAGTCTTTCTTGGCTAGACAGACTTGCGCTCAGCGTGCATCAAAAAAGTGCCTACGTCACAGTGAGCAGAACCCAGGTTTGCGCAGAATTCGATGTTTTACGGTTCTTCATCGCAGTGAAGTGATGGTTTTATAGCGACATGTATTTTTTTACTTATGACATCTAAGCATAGGCACAGATGTCTACACAAGGAGTAAACCTACTTAGACGCAACATATGTTTGCTGTTTGTGCATTTTTTAATTTAGAGTTAGACTACTGTGAGCCTTAGAAATTGCTATGGACTGCAGTAGGCACAACAGATTAAACCATCCTTCACGTGACAAGTATAATGCTTAGATAAACAAGGGTTTAGGTTTAGCCTATAGTTCACACAATGCAAGAAAGAAGCTGCTAACAGCTTGCCAGCACTGAAAGCATAACATTACTTGTCTATCAGACTGACCCATTTACAGATGTCACACTCATCATAATTTTGCGTGAAATCGATTTCCTATTAAAAATTTGCTGATTGATTCCTTGCTTACACCCATCATGGAAAGTACATACTTCAACTAAGGCAGTCACACTGTCCAAACTTGTCATGTGACCAGTTCAGCCAATCATGTTCGGCTGGTGGCAAAATAGCTTCAGGAGTTTATATTTTGCCTCACAAGGCATAACAGGAGTGTATATCTTGCCTCGTAAAATAATTTTAACTTGTGAAATTATTTTCTTTGTTTATGTGGCCTGAAGAATGAATGCACTGTAATGTCTTTCAGCTGTAGTTTGAAAATGTTTGGTTGAAAACAAAATAGCTCCAAGAGTGGTTATTTTGCTTCATGAGGCAAAATAGATACTGCTTGAGTAATACAAAAATATCGACATCGGATATCGGCAATGAAAATTGAAAAACATCGGTGTCAGTATCGGCCAAAAAAAAACTTGTTGGTCGAGCTCTAGTTTCGTACTTGGCAGGTCAAGTTTTAAATAGTTGCTACAACTTATGGTTCGATAGCAAAGGCATATCCAGCCAAAAATTTTGGGGGGCCAAAATGTTTGACTTAGGCTAGCAACAGTATTGTTGTTTGAGATGCCATTTCTCAAAGCGCAAAATGACTAGATATGTAGAGATCTGATAAAGCAGCTTCTTTCCCTAATTTGTTTATTGCCTTGGGATTTGCTTGACCATTCCTCTTACCGTGACATCTGGAAAAAGGAGTTTTTCTAGCCTAAAAGTAATTAAAACCTATTTGAGTCGAAAAACACTCGAAAAAAAATTTTTGCTTCGGGGATGCAGGTTTTTTGTGAATGACGCCATAATTGGAGGACTTTTTGGCCAACTTCACCTGGCCCTTGGTGCCAACCGTTACATGGTAGTATTTCGCTGAAGTTTTTACTGGAAACTAGGCTACAATCCGAGTCTTTTGATACTTTCGATGACCTGCTAACGTTTCGGGTTCAAAAGTTAGGATATAAGTTAATAAAGTCTTTTGACTAATTAGTTAATTAGATAATCAATTAATTTGTTTATTTTAGATCATAACTTTTGAACCAGAAATGCTAGAAAGTTGATCAAAGGCTCAAAAGACTTGGACTCAATCCTAATTTGCAATGAAAACTTCAGCAAAATACTTTGGCCTAGTAGTTGGGCCCTATGCCAGGCAACACGAGCCAAAATGGCCCAAAAACTACTTCACTTATGATGTCACTCACACAAAATCTGCAACCCCCAACCAAAAAATTTTTTTTCGAATGCAGACTAGAAGACTGTCCGATTCATTTAAGCCCTTGAACAGCTCTCTAGCGCAATCGGCGGAGGAGCTAGGGTGTTGGTAAGGCAACTGACAACTGCTGGTACAGATAATCGTATCCCGACTCTCAAAGTGTTAATATTTAGATTATGTTATTTCCACTAAAAAATACAAAATAATTAGCAAACAGTGATGGCATGTATCTATTTATTTTCAAGGTTGTGAATTGGCCATGTTTTGCTCAGACCTCCATGTTTTGCATAGAAAAATATAATGCTTTATTTTATATTTTTGCTCAGAGTTTATTTATGACATCATCCTGAATCTTGGGTCTGGTGATTTTGTGAATGCTCTTTTAAAACAATGGCAAGTGGTGAGTTAATTTGTTTGGTAATTTGCTGGTGATACATTGCTTCACATAAAATCCTCAGTGGGTCGCTAGCTAGAGTTGTTTTTTACTGTTGCCGTTGCTAATAACTCTTGTTTATTTCTGGATCAAGGTTTCTCAGCCACCACACTGTGACCCCTATGGTGCAATCAAGAAACCTTTGCACATTTTTCTCTGCACATACTAACAACGTATTTGTATTAAAACATGTATTTTTGGTGAAACAGGGGAACATGGGTGTTGAGTGCCTCTGAAAGGGTACAAACCATGAAAAGTTAAAAAAACTTGATCTAGAGCAGCTATGTCCAACCCGCGAGCCACATGTCGAGGGTTTTATGCGGCCCAGTTGGTTTTCACTGCAGTAAAAATATTCTATATGCTGACCACCTGTCCTTATGTTGATAATCTTTCATTTTACTTTTTTGATGCAGGTGGTACTCCGTGCCACTGTATCACGTCTGTTCCCATTGCAATTCAAATTCGAACACTTTCAGTATATTAGTTTAAGGTAAATTTAGTTTGCTAAGATCAAAGTAAGCCATTCAATGTGTGGCCCTGATCAAAATATTGACATACTTTTTGGGTTGGACATAGCTGATCTAGAGCAACAGTGCACAACCTACGGCCGCATGCGGCCTTCGATAATGAAATTTGCAGCCGTCGGCATATTGTAATTAAAATATAAGATTTGGCAGCCGTGCTGGTGTATATTGAAGCAAAACAATTGCAAGGCAAGAAAATCAGTTGACACAATGTGTGATTTCGTTAAAAAATTGTTAAAATATTTGACAGTTTATTATACTTTTAGGCACAAGTAAATGACATATACCAGATAAAACCTATAAATGTATCTCATAAATAAAACCCGAACTCATTGGCGGCCGTACTTCATATAAATAATAGTAATGCGGCCGACAATAGCAAACAGTTGTACACCCCTAATCTAGACTGTTCTGGAAAAAGAAATGGTAAGCAATCAGCTAAATGTGAATTTGCATTTGATGCAATGCAGATGAATCCAGTTAATCGCGTAGGTGATTTGCTCAGCATTTATGCTTTTAACTGAAATTATGTATGTGATTATCTGTGTCAGTCAAGTATCTGCATGTTTACTACCTAGCACTACTTCTTTCACATGTTTGCTACCTGACACCTCTTATATTTGGTAGCTTGATGGCAAACATGGAGATATCTAGAACTGCAAGATATATAACATATATAGGTGTTTCTAGAAATTCTAAATTTCCCTTGGTATTGACATTTTAAATTCTGAAATCTTGCAGTGAGTGGGGAACCAACTGTCATCAAATGAAACGAAATTAAAAGTTGCTGCAGCAGTGTGCATTGTGTGCTATCTTTATTGTGCATACTGCTTAAGTGTGATACAATAATCATCTGTAATAGTCATGGAAGGTTTTCTGTTTCTATAGCTTGCTTCAGACTGTGTAATGCAGTTGTGAATATGCTTATGTCTGAAAGCTACCCTGGATTTTTCTTTTACACGTTGGAAGCCAGTGTACGGTATACTTGTACTTAGAAATTCCACATGAGCCGCATTTCTTTGCACCACCATAACTTGCTAGACCATTGAGCTAGAAAGTCGTTCAAACCCTCAAAAAATATGGCAAGTCTTCTAGTTTGGATTTTTAAAAAATTGAAAGTTTTGGATTTTAGATTTTTTGTGGGTAACATAAGTGGGGTAGATTTAGGCATTTTTCCCTGAGGTCATCGGGCCCTGGGCCTATCCACAAGAACAAATTTTTGACTCAGGTTTTTATTGGAATCTTGGGCTTTGATTGGCCAAACACAAAATTTGGGTAGAAAAACAAGTTTGGGTAAGAGATATTTTACCCATCTTTTTTTGGCTATAACTTTTGAACCAGAAAAGCTAGAACAAGCCAATGAAGGGCTCAGAAGACTTCGATTTTAGCCTAGTTTTCAATACAAATTTGAACAAAATGTTTCCTTTTTGCCGTTGGGACCCAGTGCCTGGGGACCTTGGCCAAAAAGGCGTAAACGTATATCACTTATGACGTCACCCACAAAAAGTCCAAAACCTAAACTATTTTCGTTGCAAGCTAGAAGATTTCTTGCATTTTTAGAGGGTTTGTACTGCTCTCTTGCACAATTTAATTTAATTTATTTGTTTGTGAGCAGACACGAAGTGAGCAGACACAAATTGACTGGCGAGCAGACACAAATTGACTGGCAACTTATGGAGTTACAAAGTGTCATGAAAATAGTGGCTCAATGTGTGATTTCAAATTATGATGTTCTCGTACATCGGCTCTGATGTTGTTAAAACAGAGTTCTTGTCTAATCGTTGAATCTGGAAATTCACTGCTAGAGTTTTGAACCTGTTGATTTTAGCATTTCTGCCAAAGACAAAGTGGTTTTCTGGCCATCCTTAGGGACAGTTGCGTAATGGAGTTAATGGCACAAAAGCTTCCATCTGTGCATTGCACTTCACCCTTCTTTGAAGTAATATATGTGATCAGGTGATACAAATCCACAAGTGAAAACAAATTTTCTATGCGACTATCTGGTTTATGCGATTAAATGTTATCCAATTAACTGGACTATTTTGTTCAGATATGAATGGTTTTTATTTGGGATTCCAGAACCCTATTGATAAAGCAGTTTAAAAATGTGTTTAACCAATATGCAATTAACTGTAGTTGTCTGCTGTTTAATTTTCACTGAAACATTTGGGTCATTTTTGCTTAGACATTTGATCACTGAAACATTTTGGTCAAGTCTCACATTTGTATTAAAACTTGCCGTAACTGTGTTTTTAGCTTATATTTTCAAACATTCTGACTGAAACAACTTTGAAAAAAACGTTTGGTTCTATGACTGAAAAAAAACAGCTTGTCTTTGGTAGTTCTGCAATATTCTGTCTTGAAACAATTATATTTTTTACCAGTTCCTGCCTAGACACTTGTATTTTGGATATGAGGTGCAGTATTGGCTTGATGTATGTTGTCAATTTGTAAATAAGCGTAGTTTGTGATTCATGTTGTTTTGCTCTTGACATGTCCATTTCCATCATGTTTGTCATGTTTTGCAACCATCTAGTAGTTACAAAAAGTGAACTAGTGTTCACTTGTACAGTAGACACATTTGCGTTTGGTAATGTGGTTTTCAATGTTTAACAAATTTAAGGGGAAACAGTTGAAATAAAAACAGGGTGCCCAAACCGTATTTAAAAATATTGAATTATGAAGTCCATTTTCAAGACCTTAAAAAGTATTTAATATTGCCAAAATGTACATATTACATAAGCTATTTGAAAAATTATGGAAATTCCAAATGTAGTGATTTAGTCATTGAAATTTTGTACTTCATATACTGCTCATGACAGTTTAACCCTTTCAGTCCCACGTGCGCCACTTTTTTTGCAGAGCATTGCAATCCTATAACTCGCCAGGTGATTTGAGCTAGAGAGCTGTTCAAACCCTCTACGGATTCAGCAAGTCTTGTAGTCAAAATCGAAAAAAATTTTTTTGTTTTGGGTTTGAGCTTTTCTGGGGGGAACGTCACAAGTAGGGCACTTTTTGCATTATTTTGGCCATCTTTGTCTGGCCCTGAGCGCTGTCCCAATGGACCATTTTTTGGACTCAAAGTTTAGTTGAAAACTAGGTCAAAATCCACGTCTACAGAGCCTTTGACTTTCAAGCATATCGGGAGCGAAAATTATGGCTCATAACTAAAAATTGACCAAAATTTTGCTCTCTCAAAAGTCACTCTTAGGGGCATTTCACCGCAGGGAATAACTCGCCGTCAGATTGAGCTAGAGAGCTGTTCAAACCCTCTAAAGACTCGGGAAGGTATGTAGTTTGCAATAAAAAACGTTTCAGTTTAGGATGTCTGTTTTTTTTAAATGCTTATATAATGATAGGATGTTTATGTTATTTTTTGGTGACGTCAGCATTTTTGCCCGACCTCCCTTTAAGGCCCGCAGGTGCCATTTAAATGACATACAACTTTTTTGAGTTTAGCTGTTTTTTGGTTACTATTCAGGACTTTGAAAGGTCCGAATAGGTTTTAGCATTCCCAGTTCCAAGATTAGGGCCAAAAAAACTTAAAATTAATTTGGGAAATCCCCCAAAAGTATTGAGAAAAGCCCCGTACCAATTCGCTGTTTTTTGGCCTAACTTTTGAACCAGAAACGCTAGAAACTCAATCAAGGGCTCTAAAAACGTGTATCCTACACTAGAATCCAAAATTACTGCAAGCCAAAATATTGGTGCGTGAGATCGGATGATGACGTCATATAATTAACCAAAAAACATGACCCTGTCATGATCCCATTGGCCCAAAACCCCCCAACCGAATTTTAAAAAAATTTTTATTCTAAACTACAAAACGCCACTAGTCATTACGGGGTTTGAACAGCTGTCTAGCTCAATCTGCTGCTGAGTTATGGCTGGCCAAAGTTTGCCCTGAAAAGGCAAATTATGCCTTTTCTGAAAAGTTTTGAATTAGGCCAAAAACTAGGTTTTTGACCCACAATTTTGGCTACAGATATGCTAGCAAGTCAATCTAAGGCTCTATAGACGTGGAATTTGATCTAGTTTTCAACAAAACTTTGAGCCACAAGAGTGGGTCAATGGGTTGAGGCCCAGGGCCGGCCATAGGTGGCTAAAATTTTCAAAACATGCCTTCTCTGTGACGTCACCTCCAGAAATCCCCCCACCGAAAACAAAAAACTTTTTTGACTCCAAGACTTGCTGAATTCGCAGATGGTTTGGATAGCTCTCTAACTCAATCACCTGGCGAGTTATAGGATCGCAAAGCTCTGCAAGATTTAGGGCTTTCGCGGGACTGAAGGGGTTAACAGATGGTTTTTGCATTGTGTTTCATGAATGAATTTTTAGAGAAATGAACATCAGTTATGGTATTAAAATATTTCCATTTGGTATTGAAAATGTTTTTTTAACACCTTCGCGTCCAGTGTAAATCAAACAGTTTGTGCTAAAACAGCCGGATTGCACATGACTTTGCACGGGAATATCTCTGGTGTGAAAAGTGCCAGAGAGCTGTTTAAACACTCAAAGGACTTGGCAATGTAGTTTGCAATGAAAAAAAGTTTTTTGTTGGCGTCTGCGGATTTTTTGTTAGTTATGTCGTAGGTGGAAGACTTTTAGTCCACCTTGACGTACTTCACCTAGCCCTAGGCTCAAACTGCTGGATTGTATATAGTATTTCCCTGAAGTTTTTATTGGAAACTAGGCTACAATCTGAATCTTTTAGTACTTTGGATGACCTGCTGGGGTTTCGGGTTGAAAAGTTATGATCTGAAGTAAATGAAATATTTGATTAACCCCTTGATTAGATAATTAATTATTTTTTTTATTTTATATCATAAGTTTTGAATCAGAAACGCTAAAACGTTGATCAAAGGCTCAAAAGACTTGGACTCTACCCTAGTTTCCAATGAAAACTTTAGCAAAATACTTTGGCCTAGCGGTTGGGCTCTAGGCCAGGTAACACGAGCCAAAATAGCCCTGAAACTACTTTATTATGATGTCACTCAATAAAAATCCGCAACCCCCAACCAAAAAATTGTTTTTCGAGTACAAACTAGAAGACTTGCCCAATCTTTTCAGGGTTAGAGCAGCTTTCTGGTGCAATTGGCGGAGGAGCTATGGCCTTGGCAAGACACTGAAAACTCTTTTTTTCAGGCGAAATCCAGGTACAATATATTCGTAGCTCGAGTGTCAAGATGTTAATCAGGAAATAATAAATTTGTTCTTTTTAGGCCATAACTTTTGAACCAGAAATGTGAGAAAGCTAAGCCAAAGCTCAAAAGACTTGGATTTCAGCCTAATTTTCATTAAAAATTGATTGAAAAAATTCACTATGGTGGTTGGCATGCAGGGCCAAGTAAATGGAAAAAATGGCCTGAACTGACCTCACTTATGACGTCACCCACAAAAAAGCAAGATTCATAACTTTCCAATAAAAAAAAAAAGATATCTAGAAGACTTGTCACATCTTCTGAGGGTTTGAACAGCTCTCCAACTCAATCGCCTTGCAAGTTATGGAGTTGCAAAGTGAATTGAAAATAGTGGTCAATGTGAGATTTCAAAGTGTGAATATATCATACATTGGCAGCGAGGGTGTTGATTATAAATTAACTTTGGTTTTGTGGCTTTGTAAATGATCTTGGCAAGTATGTATAACAGCTTAATTTTTTTGCATAATTTTCTTTTACAGTTGGCAAAGTTTGAAGTTGGATATATTACCTGCCTTGTGGCAGGTTTTCTGTTCATTATATTCGTTCCTTTGGTTGGAATGATAATGTGCTGCTGCAGAACATGTGAAAATTGTGGAGGTGATATGTACCAGTCCAAACTCAGGGTGCAAAGCAAATGGAGACATTGCCTGTGTGGTTCCTTGTTGATTATCACGATCTTTCTTTTGTAAGTTTTGGTTCATGTCCAGCAGTGCACATGTTGCAAATGAATAAGAAAAACAACATTTCATCAGAAAAAGCTTACCCTCATATACTAAACTTTGTTGGCCATTAATTGATTTTTTGAAATGACAAATAAATTTAAGTGAATTCAGTCAAATTGTTCAATAATGAAAAATGACAGAACGTTTTTAGCTATTTCTGACAAATTTCTGAAATGTCCCAGTGAAAAAAACCCTAGCTCTTATACACAGTAGAATTTCCATATACCTGCACCCATTACCGAATATAAGAAATGCTGATATACCTGAACTGCCACAGTGCCATATAATTGAATAGAGACATCAATGATTGAAATCTACATGCTTGTTCACTGTTGAGGTAGAAAATTTGATCGATTTTACCACCAAATCAACAAAAATACAAATTAAAAGTTCAGTGGTCTTTTGGTTTGCTGAGGTTCACTATATAACATGTTTCAAAGTTGAGATTCTTACATCAAAGTAATTTTGGAAGTGTGTCTGCTTTTTGTATCTCCAAGTGCTGTTATATACAAACAAGAGAGTTTGTTGGGATAAAAGTGTTGCTGATATTGCCTATATATACAGGCTTAGTTGATAGCCAAATGGGTCATTCTATGTCAAATGAACTAAAACAATTGGAAAAGTCAACCCACCATCTCAGATTTTCACACTTTGAGAACCGGCATACGATATATTCGTACTTCGATTTCCGCCTAAAAAACAGCAGTTTTCAATTGCCTTTCCAACACCCTAGCTCCTCCGCCGATTGTTCTAGAGAGCTGTTCAAGGGCTTAAACGGATCGGCCAGTCTAGTAGATTGGACTCGCAAAAAAATTTTTTGGTTGGGGGTTGCAGATTTTTTGTGAGTGACGTCATAAGTGAAGTAGTTTTGGGGCCATTTTGGCTGATGTTGCCTGGCCTAGAGCCCAACCGCTAGGCCAAAGTGTTTCACTGAAGTTTTCATTGGAAACTAGGCTCGAGTCCGAGTCTTTTGAGCCTTTGATCGACTTTCTAGCATTTCTGGTTCAAAAGTTATGATCTAAAATAAACAAATTAATTAATTATCTAATTAGTCAAATATTTT
>JGI24022J15233_10001528_pt1 | contig 19603 bp, 14 predicted proteins | sample Ectturendosymbi2_FD_15233 | JGI IMG/M metagenome (IMG submission 15233) | reverse complement strand
ACCGGAAGGTTATCGAGTCGATGCCCCTCAGCAGTTAAATTAGCTTTGTTACTGTCCAGTTTCAACTCGTGGTGGTGCATATATGTGGGAAGGAGCTGCTACATGATCAACATGAGTAATGATTTGCAGTGATGTTTCCCTCGCCCTATGAGTTTATGCGATCCTGATTTGAAAACAAAGAAAATACTTTATAATGAGACTTAAATTGCGTCGGGCTACACGCTTTGCTCAGCACTTTGTCGAATTCATTGCAAAAAATGAAACACAGAACTTGATCCCAGTACATTCAGGGAAAACATCACCGATTTTTTTCAAATTCAAAGATTGTCACACGAAGAGCCCACAACTGACCATCAGCAAAATTAAAGGTAATCGAGAGCCGCCGATAAAGGAAGACACTCTGCGACTACGTTCTCCATCGCTGATGATGTAAGTATGTGCAATATTTATGAGCCAGCTGAAGGGCCAGTCACGAACGTGCGTTAGGGAAAAATCAATACAACCTTCCCTCTACTGTTTGGTAGCTAACAGTTTGTTCTTCAGAGCCAGGTTGATGTAGTGAAATCAACTGGTATAAAAAGGCAAAGCTATGTACTGAGTAAAAATTTTTATGCGCAATAATTTTCAGCCCGCCACACAAGTTACAAGTTTTCATCAAACCCAGTAAAACATATACAATTGCAGCATAGGCAGACTGTGCGTGTGCCCCCTGGAAAATCAGGTGTTGCTTATGTAGATATTCCAAATGGACCATAAACTTCTTATTAAGAGTTCGTATATGTTTACTTCAGCTCACACAGCACATTGAAAGTAGGCCGACAGGTGTGACAGAATCTAACCACTGTAACGACAAGTTAGTGCCAATTTTCAATTTAGCTTAGCTTGGATCGAATTGAGTTTAGTGTCCACTACTGAAAAACAGGCTTCTAAGGCGTCTGTGTATAAAAGGGCTTTAAAAGCTGCTTTCCATTCGGGCTGAAGTAAATGTTACAGAAAACTATAAGGCCTACACAGTATAACTCAGGAGATTTCGTGTGTAAAGCAGCAACTGTTAACAGAGTGGCAGAGTTCATCCACAAAGGATGTTCCTTGAACTAGTGTCGATTAACTACACAGTTTTATTTTATACATGTCGGCTGCATCAGAGACGTAGAAAACAAACAGATTAGTTTGCGAGGTAAGGAGGTTGCAGTGAATATTGTAAAAACAATACTTTGCCCATTTTCAGGAGAGATTAAAAGTTGAGGTTCTCAGTCCTAAGTGCTGTGAATATATAGCTACTGAATTATGGGGTCGAATTTTTGTATGAACGCTTCCATGTAAGCAAAAATCAACATGCTGGAACAGAGGAAACTCATAGGATGATTTGATAAGGGGCATCTACATAAAAAATTTGTTTTGTGAAGGCTAAGCAATTTGTTCGGAAATTAATTTTTACCAACAACACATGTATTCTTTCGAGGACAAAGATTTTTACGAAGGAGTAACTGAAAATGACTCTGATGGATGGATTCAATTTTTAAATACGATCAAAGCCGAGGCTCTCTTGCACGGGTGAGTAACGCCCTACCACACAATTGGTTTTGTGATATCAAAGATCGCTAGTTTATTTGTTAGAGGAAGTTAGAGGGCTTAGTCATTAACAAAACAAGCAATTGAGATATGCGGAGTGATGACTCTAGGATTTTATCTCCTAACTTAGGTTTTTGGAAGAACATTATGCTAGGAGCCCATCGAGATAGCTGTAATAAGAGTGAAACTGAAGCACCCTCCAAAAATATCATTAATAAAGAAGATTGAAAAAATACCTTTAATACATATTTTATTGTACGTTATTTGATGGCTTTAGAAACAGGTTTATTTTTCTGGATATATTAGCCAAATATTCTTTAAACCGTACAGTGACGTTAAGATTGCTACATTTGGTTTCAAGTTTTAAAAAATAACTTCTTCTAAAGGGAACAAACTCAGAAAAACATTAACCAGTTTTAAGCTGTCCAAGATACATGTTTCCCACGACAGATGGTGCGGTGCTTAGTCCATGCAAAGTAGCTTGTAAATTGTATCCGTTTGGTTTCGGTTATAGGATCGTACCCTCATTTTTCGTCGTTATTTTTGTCTCAGGATCTCTGCCGGAGCCAAACTTTGTAACACAAGAGATATGAAAAACCTAATACACCATTGCCCACCAGATATCTTTCATCATCTAAGATATCTAAGCACATGATGCTTTAGTAAGAACGTGCGCTTACGTCAGCGCACGTTGTTGAAGCTTTGTAAAAATATAAGTTGACCAAACTTCGTTTGTATTGCTGAGACATAAAGCTGGACACTTACTTATGCAAGCGTAGACTTTTAGTAGATGCTGGTTTAAAACTCAATTAAGATCCTTTAGAAGTTGATTTCCAATTTTTACGTGAATGGCATATTATAATGAATGCCATTCGTACAAGCAAGAAACCGTCGTGAATAATCGGTTTGGTAAAATCAAAACCAGGTTGTCCATGTGCCGCAAAAATCCTCTGGTCAGTGTTCAGGCTGTGGCGAATTGAGGTTTAATTCATAACACAACGATGAGTTCAGGGTCTGACAACCGAAGTCAGGAGACGTGGAGCTTCAAACACTACTATCTGGGTTCAACAATGCACTATCTGCAGAGCAAATTGAAAACATTGTCCGCCGCGGATAACTTGGTAGTGTCGTCTTGATGTGCGTATACGGCACATTTAATCTCGAAGGGGAAAAACGTCTTCATCAAAAATCTATCGGTATAGCTAGGGGCGTCATTGCTAGCAAAATGTTCGTGAGAAGTATTTTTTTCGAAGTGAAAAGGAATTTTTTTTTTAAAAGACGGCCTGCTTCAGCCCCCTAAAATTAGGGGTATCGTCCGAAAGCGTGAAACACACGATAAATTTCAAAGCTTAAAAATTAGGCATCCCAGCGCCTCCAGAGTCGGTAGACTCGCCGCAAGTGAGCCCGGCTATAAGGATTCACTTACTGTACATGCTGCTGTTTGCCATGACCTAAGAATTTCATTAGAGTAGGGAAGCATGTCTCAATATTTGTGGCCATAGGCAAGAGAAGAGTGTTTGCATTCACAAAAGAGTTCGTTTAATGAAAATGTGTGTGTGTTCTTACGCGTCTGACGGCAACAACGATGGTGCACTGATGGGCATCTCACACAAAGGGTTCTTATGTTTTCTCTGCCTTGCTTATGGCGTCCTGTCAAATGGGATACTCACTTTCGCGGATCATTGGAACATATTTCAGTCAGGCTGAACTTCGCGGCTTGTGGACGCATCTGCGACACGAAGAACCAGAACTTCTGGATACATTTGAATATTTCGTCGACAATGCAGTTCGTGAAATCGACAAGATACAGTCTGATCGAAATTTCGCTCTCAAAAGGTGATTATGGTGTTTTTATATTTTTATTCACACGCAGCATTCGCAATCACCTAGAAATGGAACTGGAGGCAATATTTGCAGGTAAAATGAAACATATTCCAGAAGAGTAGTTTTTAAGCTTCACAAACCCGCCGAACCCCTACGTTATTGTCCAAGCTTGTTTCGAAACCCAATTTTTTGTATAGTGATAACAGGAAACACAAATAGCAACAAAAAATAAAAATTAGGTTACTGAAACAAAATCAGCCAACAGTTGCCATTCCATTTGGTGGCACCAAAACGAATGTCGATTTGTTGTGCTGAAGGTATGCTTTTGAATCTCGCTTTCCTGAAGCTCACTCATGTCATCTACGCATCGAAGGTTTCTATCTGCAGTTGTAGTGTCAAAAACAAATGGCTGCCTTATCCATGCTGGATACTGCCGTCGGTCAGTGAAATAGTATGCAAAATATCTTTCTAATTCCAGCAAAAGTTTTCAGGTGATTAAGGGCGCCAAAGATGTTGGCCAAATATGCCAAAGCAAGAAGAAAACTTGACCCCTCGAATCCTGGAAGTGTATCAAACCCGTGGTTGCGATATTGCTCAAACTTGGATAGATCTGCACACAACGAAAAACACGACCTATCACCTTTCTCGAAATAGCCAACAAACGTCAGAAAGTATAGGACTTAGAATTGTAAGTCAATTTCTTTATACAGCTGCACAAAAATGCGATGATTAAGAGCGCGATGCTTAAAATAACCGCTTAACGCTGAATCTCCTTTGTAGCTGACTTTTTCCAAGTGCTCTGTCGAGCAGTCCTCTCATAATCTACATAAGCTTTGTATATATCACGTAAGGGGGGTAATAGTCCAGTGTGGGCAAAGTAGACCTGACATTTTCCAGCAAGACGTTGTGCAAAAAACCAATTATTCCAGCTCGGGAAAAGCAGGTTTGCCATGTTACTGAGGTACCATGCATGTTAGTTTCGGTACATGAAAGAAATCGGGTTGTGAGCTGAAGCACATTCGACCTGTGTGACTCATCTCTGTAAGTGGTTCATTCGACCTGAGTTTTCGCAGGAAATCTTGTTATGTTCCATTACACAAGAAATGTTTTAAGTTGTTTTCATGTAACGGCTGCAAATTTTGAAAAAGTCAGACCAGTGCATTTTCGCTGCAGGTGATCACAGTGCTGCACAAACCGCAAAATTCTTTGAAACAGCGGTTGTTTCAGAAGAAATTGGCATTGAATTTCATCAATCCTTTGGCTATAAGACGTTTTTCCGATACCATCTTGCCTCCTGCTGTACGGTCCGCGATCCACCATGGCCGTGGAACCGGAAATCAAATTTCAGGCGCCTGCTCTGGCTCCAGCTCGAGTCATCTAACGTTTTTGGCTCCAGCTCCGGCTCTATCATCTGAAAGGTTTTTGTTCTGGCTCCAAAGTCATTTGGCGCATTGAAAACTTAAAATCAATATATTATTTGCACAACTGGCTTGCCCCACAAACTAGGGCTGTAGAAGCAGGACCCAAATTTCAGAACAATGTTGCAGCCGCTGCGTGTTTTAAATTACATTGTTTCATCTTTTTTGTGATTGATACTGATGCCGCACATTCCCAGGTATTGGTTTATCAGAAAATACCCATTTTGGGTAAATAGACGTTATGTGCAACTCAAAAAATGTTGTCAATACAAACCCTTTTGCGACCTAGAAACACGTGCGTTAACTCCGAACAGGCGTTGGGGCAGCTATGTGTGTGACATAACATTGTTTTAACTTTTTTGTGATCTATACTGTGCTCCAGATTCTCAGGTATTGTCGCAATAGAATGATCCATTTTGGGTGAAAAGGCTTTATGTGCAAAACCTCACAAAAATTTCTTAAAAATAACACATTTTCGTGTCTCAACCTAATTTACTTTTTTTGCATGTACTTCCACCAGCTTCGAATATATCACGTTATGCAACTTGTATACAGACCGTCAATAAGGGCTACTGGCGTAATTTCCAAATTTTGCATGTATTTTTCGCTTCTTTTTGATTCGTAAAACCCGCATTTCTTGGGAGGTATGGGTGTTTGGTATTGAAATAATAAAATGTTTTCGTCATGCATCAAGATACTATTTTATGGTCAGGTGATCTTCGCAATAATTGCTGAGGAGCTGATAGACGCACCTGTCCTTCTAAGACGTTTGAGTAAGCCTCGGTTATGATGGGAACAATATTTGTCAGGGCAATGCTACAAACGGTGTACTGTACATTTTCATTTAGACCTGAGCTGGTTTTTAAGCTCAGGCGAGAGCTATACCTTGACAGGTGAAGTAGGGTATTATTCGATGAATCATCCTGCCACGCTGTGCCTTCATAACTCTCCAAGGATTCCGACTGCATTAAATCAATATGCACGTTTCGTAGTAGCACAGGTGTGAAACGAAACTATGCCGTGGTAACAGCAAAAAAGAGTAGAAATTATTGCACATTATTACGTACTTTCGATTTATTAAAAGTGGCTTGACATGTCCGATGACGTCCTCGTTATACACGCACAATATCTAGACTTCGATTTTCTGTTCGCTTGCTCCAAGCTGATGAGGGAAATACCTCTCTCTGTGCAGTGCATCACGTGGATTGAAGAACGCTTTAAACAAGATTACGATGGTATTGCTGTATCACAGAATGAAGTGTGTCGTGATTAGCTTGCTGTGATCGTAAAATCGCTTCCAAGTGTGCTTTAGCCAAAATCTCCTATGCGGTACCTTTACAAGGGCAGTCTTGTTACGCTAACTTAATCCATGAAACTGAAGACTGTTCTAGTTTGATAAATAACTATCAATAAATAACCAGAAATGTTTGCTGAACTTTTTTCAATTCAGAGAACCTCTACCGAATCGCTGAAAAGGCTCTGGCGAACCCAAAACCACTGGTCTGAAATAAGCAATCAGTTTTAACGCAATGCATATAAATTTTGGGAAGCCGAGATTTTTATTCCAAAAATCCGAGATTTCGTCCCAAATATGAAGCAAAGTTTGTCCCAAAAACAGTAGAAAAACATTTGCGTTTTCAAGGCCATATTAGGTAAACCTATATGAACTGTTAACAAGTTGTTTTCTCAAAAAATCAATGCACTTCCTCCGTTGCATTTTTAATTTATTTACATTTGCTTAAAGAGAATTGGCTGTAAGCCTAACCTTGCAGTATGCCTCGTGTGTAGGAGTCTACTTCTCTATTTTACTGCGATTGCTACTGCTGCAATTTTTCAGTGGTCTTGGATTGATTTCCCCAGTTCGTGGTCCCACAGCTAACTTGAAAAACCTGACCATGTGGGTAACTCTAGCCAAAATGACCACTGAAGTTTTAGGATCACAGGCGAAATTTTCAACAACTTAGCAATTATTCTCAAGCTCTTCTGACCCGACAAAAACAGACTTGTTGTATTTTTAAATATTTTTTTACGAAAAAATACACATTTCCCTATCGCAAATTTGGAAGGTAACTGCAGCGAAAATGGCAAAATTCCATTTGCAAGCGCAACTGAGGTGAACTGCGAGCCACACTCGTGGACTCAGTGTGACTTATCAGCGAATTCCCACATGGGAGGCAGTCACCAAGCTTGGTCGTCCATCAAAATGCCAGACTTGTTGATGCAAAAATGGCATTGGAGCCAGCACGCACAGCTGTTGTTGTTATCACGATTTCTTTCATGAATACGTGCCATCTATCGAACTTCTTTTAGTGCGAAGAGAAGCATCGCCACGAGTTTCGGCGGCAAACTGAGTTGAAACAGCAAGAGCTTGACGACATCTTGAAGAAAAAACGCTGCTTGGAGTGCCACCTGGTGGTTATGACACATGTTAGGAATAAACTGCCATCTTAGCAGTAGTCCTCAAAAAATACAAATCCTGCACATATTTCAATAGAACTGCTCGACGGACGTTTCGAAAATATCAGCTACTGAGGGAATCAGGTTAATAAATGTGTTTTAAATCTTTTAAAAATTTAGTTGAAAACTGAATAACGCAACAATGTCCAGTCTCCTGAGCAGGGTTTAAAAAGCAACCGAACTTGTGAACTACAGCAACTCGGCTTTTACGCGCCCGCGCCCCCAGGCGTATGACAACTTGCCAGATAGCTCTTTTCCGCAATAGCAACATGCGCTGAAACCATCTCACCATCAGAAATAGTTGAGAAACTTTTCACTCTGCTTAAAAACCAGATGCGAGCTCCTGGAGGCAGAAACATTCAACGTGAAATCAAATCATTTTAATTATGCACTTTTTCAAGTTATTGCCCAGAACGTTTTCTTCCAAGGCATCTAAACTAACAACTGTTTCAAACTTACGTTTCACTAAAGCATTTCGCGGCTTTTAACAGAAACTGACGTTTTGTTCTGAGGAAAACTTTATTTACAGAGAAGTTTCATATCCCACAACAAAATTTGGATCGTCTTGTTCACGGTAGCACAATCTGTAAGTAGTAACGGATTTCTCCGTCATTTAATATCAACCGTATGTTTTAGCAAAGAGCACAGTGATCGTGAAGTTCAACAAATATTCGTTGATGTCGAAAAGATACTTGAAGAGGAAAGAATACGAATTAGACAAGAGGTGAGTAAACGCTCGCGGTCGCCACTTTCGACGAACGATTTCTTTCATGAATATGTGCCATCTATCGAACTTCTTTTAGTGCGAAGAGAAGTATCGCCACGAGCTTCGGCGGCAAACTGAGTTGAAACAGCAAGAGCTTGACGACATCTTGGAAAGAAAACGCTGTTTGGAGCGCCAGCTGGCGGATATGACTAAGAGCGAGAAACGTCGCAGCGTGAGCATCAGAAATCTGAGCAAGATGGTCGAAGACCTTAGCGCACGAGAAGCTGAATTGAAAGCAGAAAACGGGGATTTACAACAGGTACGAATATTTCTAATAAATTTTTTATGAATTGCAATGCTAAGCAGTTAGATGATTGAAAAGATGATAACTACTTTCTTATTTTGGCGACTCGTTGGATTCCACCCGGTTTTATTTATCCATCGTTTTTGAAAATGACAAACGTTTGCGAAACTCGTATTTTAGCAATACATTTATTCAAATTGAAACTCCTGTAGGGTAAAAACAAACATACATCATTCGGAACATAAAAGCACCGCTGCAACATTATGTCTGATACTTGATATTGTTTATACGAAAGCATTTCATTTGAAGGGCACTGTTCAAAAAACAGAAGAAGTCAACCAAATCTTTACTAATTCTTTTTTCGGAAATATTTACATGATTACAAGTGAATTTTCAGGACACGTATTCTGCGAAACAGGTTCGATATTAATTTCGGCATATCGTAATAAAATCTTTATAATTAATAATGGTTGATAGATTTATATGCTAGTTTTGGTAGTGCAAAACTTGAAACTCCACTTTGACGTGAGGTGACATACGGTAAATTGGACCAGAAGTGCAGTTTAAGATACAACCTAAGCCATTTAAATGCATGCACAAACGACGGGCTTTTTTATACAATTTGACAGACTTAGTTGCCTGCGCTGAGAATGAATTATACACGTGATTTTGCGACAGATAGTCTTGCACCAAAAACAGCTGTAGCCTAATAGACACATCCACAAAAACAATCGCTCAAGACTTTATGGCACATCTTCAAACAACGCTCTGTCAGTGATGTCTAGAACTTGTGCACGAGTTTTCACTATGGCTCGTTTATGCCCTCAGTTTTGTGCACAGGAAAACCAGCGATTGCATCTGCAGCTTTCAACTTCTATTGACAGTCTTCACAAATCGCAAGAATTATGCGTAAAGCTGCATGAGCGCGCCGACAGCGAGAGAAGAGAGATGGTTAAAGATTTCAAAGACGCACTGGCTTTAAACAAAGTAAAAACAAGAGAAACTGCTCTGCTGGAATTAGAACTGGAAGGCCTAAAGTAAGCTGCCATGCGCAACACATCATCAAGTTTATAATGACATTTTCAATATCATTTTTAATGAGCAACCTCCGGTGAATTCAACACCGCAACAGAGCCTTCGCTTCAAAGCCCCTCCATTAGTCTCTATAACCTATAAGGAAAATAAGTGTAGCACATCCCTGTTTAAGCGATTGACACTGAGATTTCGTTATTGAAAAGATAAATCAACAAATAATCTTATCCGATAGCACAATAGATGCTTATAAAAGTTAGTTTTGACATAGCAGTAAAGATACTCCAACCCTTCACATACGCACGTAAGTTCATTGATTCATTCCACCCACTTGCGCTGGTAAACCACAGCCATGGTTTCTATCACTGGTGTGCTTGGATCTGCAAGAACTTGGGCGTAGCAGAGGAAAGAATAAAACCTTCCAAATTGAAATTTCAGTCGGGTGGCCACATCACGTGTTGTTTGAGGGGAATACCTTACTGTGTTTAAAACAATATTTTTTTATATCCTTGCTATCATGCCACCACTGCTGGAAATACAGTATCCCTTTTTGCGCGATAGACGCCTGTCGTCGTGAAAACAAAACGCTCGAAAATTGATATCCGCATTTATAAAAGAAAACCATGACAATTGAACTTCCCAGCAAAGACTTCTACCTCTAATCCACAGATGGAAAACCTGTATGCATATCTCGGGCTGTATTAATTGTGGAATATCACAGGCAGCCGCGAAAACTCCTATATTCATCATATGATGAAAATTACAGCCAAGCACACATGTTTGGTTTACTTTCATACACAGATCCAAGAACATTTGGGTAAAGAAAATTCTGACGTAGCCTTCGGGCCGCTGACTCCCACATTTGTTTCAAACCATTAAACCTGAACCAAACCGAATCCTGAGCAGCAAGTTGCTTTTATTCAACAGTTGTTGTAAGTAGTAACTGGATTGCGCAAATTGAACTTTTCCAATATTTTCGAAATTTTGCCTGAGCCGAGAAAATGCAGAAATCGTTTAAAAATGTTAAGCTACACGATTGATCGTGAAACGATGTATTTCTTCGGAAAAAGTTTTCTCGGACTTCTGCAGGACTTTAGCAACTAAATGTTGGGCCTACTTGCAATGGTAAGCAAGTTTTTGCGGGGTGTTGAGTTTAACGCACGGTTGCGGAGTCGAAGATAAAATATCCGACTCTGACTCCCGACTCCTAGTTTACAAAATTTCCGACTCCGATCTTTTTAAAATTTCCAACTCCGACTCCTTCACATAAAGGGAATGAAATTTGGGTGTTAAAATCAATGGAAATCGTGGTACACAGCAAGAAATCTCTAATTCAACAAATGTTTCAAAAGAAATTGTACCATTTCAACAGGAATTCCCAATTTAAGAGTGTGATGTAAAATATGATCCAATTGGGCATCCAGAGTTGGAGTCGGACAAAAAAATTCGACTCCGACTCCCAGTGTTGTTAGGAGTCCGACTCCCACTCCACCCAAAAGCCTCCGACTCCTCACGACTCCGACTCCACAACCATGGCTTAACAACCAAACAGTTTAATTACATAAATGACGATAACTAACATCTACTGTAGCTTTTGTCTTATCTTTTTGACTAACTGTCAGCTTATCTGAAACTGATTTGTTTTCAGAAAAAAGTTAATCGAAGAGGAAGTACAAAGTTCACAGCCATATTTGGTACGTAGCTATGTGTTTCTTTAGACCGCATTACGGGGAATGAATGCAACTTTTGCATCCACAAAAACGTTAACGTGTGTTTTCCCGAAACTGCTACAACACAAATTGATGACCGCGATGTAAGTCAAAAAGGGAATGGCTATAACTGCCTGGTATCAGCAATGAAAAAATAATATCTTTGGCTATGAGAAAGAAGTCATAAAGCTACCTCCTTAATATATTGTAAGCGAATAACTCTTTCTCGTTTTCTCATTCATTGTGATTTTAAAAGTTGTTTTTATAGTATTGTATGTATTTTAATTCCTTCACACAACGAAGAAGTTGCTGACGTCGCGATTGCATCTCTTCAGAATACTTTATCGGCAATCAGTTCGGAATATGAATGCGACCAAGCAAATTACGAAGTCCCTTCTGCAAGAACGCCGGATCGCGTTTTCAAAATTATAATACTTGGCGACTCAAACGTTGGCAAGACCAGTCTGATCCATAGGTTTTGCAAGAATGAATTCAGTCCTATGAGGCGATCAACATTAGGTAAGTTATTTGGCAATGTTGTAATCGGTGTGAACGCGGAGGAATTCCGTTCCGCCTTTTTGAAAGGGTAGTCAGCTTCCCACACTTCTTCATGTGGCAAGTGGCAGCTAAAAATTGTAATTATGGTCTTATGTTTCAACTGTCTTGACTGCAACAAGGAAACTCTACGTGTTGGTGGAGCTTTCCACCAATTATTTTACGGCATTCCACCACTGGTTATTCGGCCCACTGAAATTCGTTTACACGGCAGTACACCCACACTAACGTGATGTAAAGTTTTCCTCCATCTAAAGTGTTGTTCTGAACCCGCGTTGCTATATTAGATATATCAATGTAGTGTAGGCCAGGGCTTCTCAAACTTTTTTGTTCTGCGATCCCACTTCAAAAATGAAGTTTCTATGCGGCGCCATTTGAGTTTCTATGCGGCCCCATTGATTCATAGCACAGTGACAAGATGTTAATGATTCATGTAAACGCCCCATTTCAAATCTCAAGTGGCATTTTTGTCTATGGCGAAATAATAAAAACGCACACAGTCCACGAAAGAAAATATAAAGCAATAAAAGAACTCGTAATGGGAACAGTAAAGCTAATAAAAAATTAACAAACAACAATTTAGTTTATAGAAGTTATCAAGCACAACTAGCGAAATGGATGCAGTTCATGATTTTTTCACAGATCATCCATTCATAGAAAACGCAGGACGAAGAACATTTTCAACACTTTTCAAAAAAGCTCGTTTTTTGAACTTGATGATTGTCGATTTTGAAAATGCTGCTTCACATAAATGTGTTGTAGAAAAGGGCAAGGATTTATTGAGGTCATTTCAAAAATCACTTTGTATTCATTTCTTGTTTTAATTCAAAATTCACATAAACTCTGTTTTGAAAATTCCAGTTGCCCTTACGTCGGGGTCGACATTGGTCAGTACGTTACAACAATGATGACGTAACAACGCATAACGTGTTATACTTAGTTGATTATTATCATTCGATAGCTCAGGCTGACATCCTAGTAATCAGCTGAAAGGTTGGAACACGGTGTTGCCCCTAAATATGCATTAGAAATAAACCAATAATTTCACTGCAAGTATACTTTCAATTTTTTATGAAGTCCAGCAAAACGTTTTTTCTGATTTGTCATATCAGTTTGTTTCGCGACCCCACATGTACATTTCGCGACCCCAAATGGGGTTGCGATCCACAGTTTGAGAAGCCCTGGTGTAGGCAACAAACTGTGTAATTTTTACCAACAGATATTACCTACCAAATAAAATCAATTACCACCGCCCAAGGAGTGACGTCCTTGCAGATATGGGACACAGCTGGCCAGGAAAGATTCCGAAGCATTCCGAAAGCTTATTTTCGCAAGGCGGATGGCATAATGCTTTTGTACGACGTAAGCAACGAGAAAAGCATGAAAAATGTCCGACATTGGATAAGCAGCATCGAGGTAGTGACAATGAACACCAAGCCAACATGTTTAACAAATGCAAACGTGCCTGTATATGTTTGGTGGCAAGAAGCAGTTAAGCTCTTTAGACCGCCCTCTGTCGATTAAATTTCTACAAAAAAAACATTTGCCATTAAAGACCTTGGGGAAAATTGCATAATTTGAAGTGACATTTCTAAAATGGAGGTGCTCACTTCATTTGGATGACAAGCAGAGGTGCGAAATTCGTCGATGACATTGAATTAACCCATTAACACATGTTTCAAATCAAGCTGCTTATTCCTTGTACTAAAAAAAACTCGGAGTCGATGGGATTTCCAAAGACTAGATAGCCATCATTTTTTGGGGAAAATATACGGCGTTTAGAAATAACGATGACCTCATTTGTCCTTGAAAAAATATTCTTAATGTCATCCATTGGTACACAACAAACGTTCTGGATGATAGTTTCGTTTTTGCCAGTTTCGCATCTTGACCCAACCTTCATCAGCGACAACTAATACGAAAAACTTTTGATTGGCTTTGACAAGCTTGTGAAAATTAAAGTTCTACTGTATAATGCAGACAGGTTACTCAAAGATTTTGGAAACATAAAATTTCTTTCACAAGTTTGGTGTTTTTGCAGATTTTTTATCTGCTGGTTCTGATGTGTTCAGACAATGTCAGAAGTAGATACAAAATGTTTCTAGATATACAAACGGTTTATGAGATAATTTAGCTATTTTGAGTAAAAGTAGAATATTAACTGTGTGCAAAGCAGCTGCAATTGCAGCTGATACCTAAAAAAATATTTTGCACTTTTTTAAAGCAAATTACTCACCATAGTGGGCACAGGCTTTTACGGGAAAGCGTTTTTGTGAGGGTGGGATATGTTCGCACTGAAAAACTTGCCCTTGCGTAGATTTCTGAAGAAGGATGGTAATTGTGGCTTAGGTATCGTCAGAAAATTGACGGAACGTCCTTACGGTTTCCCAAAACCTAGCGTGAAGTGCAAAAATCAACAGGTTATTTTCCGAGGATCACCAGAAAACGTAAGCAACCTGTTGTTTCCAGGTATTTTCTCCAATACATTCCAATTTTGTCATTCACTGCCACACTCGTTCTCACCTGACTGCCCTCATTTTTTTCTTATTTATTGCAAAACACATTTTTGGGCACGAAAATTTGCAAAGAATGCCTTTATTCACCCTGTTTTGATAAATATTGCAGTGTCTGTGGTCGTGGGACTCAATGCAGGTTTTCTTATGTTGTTGGCAATGATTTGCCAAAGTTTTTTCTTGGATGAATAATCTGCGTAAAAACGAACGGAAATATAAATTGTCTATTCGAACATAGCTGAAATCTACAAGTACTGTTTTGAACAAGATAACTTACAGTACCGTAAACTTGTTGCAAAATTTCGTAAACACTTTGCTCGCTTCTGTAGACTATATGCCCTGTGGTCTTGAGGTGCAGTGTAACGGTTAGACAGTAATGCTCCAACGAAGCATTCTGACTTGTTCATTAAATATTTCTATTTATTAAATACTTCATTAAAATACATCACTAGTGGTTAATTGCATAAAATATTTTACAGCAATCGTCTGAAACCGGTGCAGCTATCATGCTTGTGGGCAACAAGATTGACCTGAAAACAAAACTGAACGAAAAGAACGGTCGAAAGATGGCGCAAGAGTGCAATGCATGGTTTGCGTTGGTCAGTGCTAAAACTGGTGAAAACGTGCCACAAGCCTTCGAAGCCATGAACAGGTTTGTCGATGTCAAGACAAGATTTCAAACCCCGTAATAAGTGTACTTATCTTCCGAAACACGAAAATATTACACACAAGCATTGGTTTGGGGCAGGGCCGCAACCAACTGGTATTTTCGGAGGGGGCAAAATGATGCAACTTGTTGCTGTACCTAACACATACATACGTTTGTGAAAATTTCGGAGGGGAGCAATCGCTCGATTCCCCCCCCTCTGGTTGCAGGCCTGGTTTGGGGCATTTCAAGTAGGCTATGAATTAGAAGCACACAAACTGTTAAATTCAAGATTAGCATGGATGATTGAAACCTAGGATCTCCACTGCCAAAAGTAACAAATAACTTTACTGTTTTAACACAAAGCTTTTGAACTTCAGGTAAAACGTGTGCTTATTATCGGTAGAATCACAGTAATCTCAAAATAGGGCCTAAATTTGGTTAAGTTTTTAAACAACAATGACGAAATTGTGAGTGCGTCTTACTTTAGGAAAAACTGCAACTCTACTAATTTCTATCAATAGCGTCGCTAAGGATAAAGTAAAAAGTATAAAAAAGATTGTTTTCATCTGAAACATTAGCCTTTTCGCAACCCTTGCTCTTACCTGTTGCCTGCAGTCATTCTATTTTTTCAGCAATCAATCAGCAAACCAGCACACCGCACACAAACTAACACGTATGGTCACCCAAATATCATCACTAAGATGGCAGGATAATGAGATCAAAATACACCAAGGAAACGACGTTTTGCGAATCTGCGCTAAGCCTAAGCACATTGTTTCTGTCCGGTCAAATATATTTTTGTCACTATTACCTTACCTGCGAAATAGTTTTGGGGCTATCTACAACAGTATCGCAGTTATTTCTCATAACATTCACTGTTTCATAAATCCTGGAGGTAGTGGCGTTTAAATATGAAAAAATACACGTTTTGGTGTTAACCCGTGTGCATGGAGTAAAACCACATCAAAACAAGATTATGATCTCGCCTCAGCAGGCACATAGTAAGTCAAGCCAAAATATTTCAATGGATGATAATTTTTCGCAACAGTGGCTTGGCTTCAATTAGTTACTACATACAGCTAATTTCATCTTCGATAATATTATGAACATACAATAAGGCAAAAGCAGTCGTTTTGGAACTGTGCTTTCCATTACCAAAACATCAGAGTTCGTTCAGTTCTGCCTCCAATTACACCTCCTTATCAGCACTGTAAAGAATTGCTCTGTGTCAAATCCCGAAAATGTACGCATTTGATGAAAAAAGGCCGAAGCAGGAAATACCGCACAACATTTAAATGATTTTGATATCACTTTCTTTTGCTACATTTGATAAGACTGGTTGTTGCTAATCAGACTCAAATCCTAAAAAACGTCTATTTCAAGCATATGTAGTGGCTGTACGCAATTTCAATTGAAAATCCGGCGCTTATTTGCCACAGTCAAAACCGTCGCGCATGCGCAGTCTGGTCGCTCATCAGTGTACATCGAATATTCTCTTGGTTTCGACTGGCAGGTTGCTGCGTGAGCGGGAAGACGGCATGATGCACAAACCGCCGGAAATGGGAGAGACGATAGATTTGGATCAAGAACAACGCAAAAGCTCCTGTTGCGGTTAAATCAGCTATTTGCACAACTTCATTCGCAGCATGGAGGCAAAGAGGAGCTGATGGCAACAAACCCGGGTGAAAATGTCTTGAGGAGCTTTGACTGCATTGGAAGCTTTAAACGGCAACAAACAGCAACAGTCTTGTGCAGTGCTTTCGACTTGGGTAAAGCATCAACGGAGTACACCCAATACCACTGCCGAAACTCCGCTTGTATTTTCTATCCAAACGTCTATGAATTGTTAAACGCTTTGCGAAGGGATTTTCGCCTGGTTTGCCTCAAATACATTATATCCCTCAAAGACACGATCGGCTTTCAAACGCTGTTGATCAGGTGATGTTTCATCCTTAGACTATGCATGCAGTCGCAACGCTAAACGTCGAACTAAAATGCTCATATGAATGGCATCGCAGACACTCCTGGTAGCAGGAGACGCTTTGTATCATAGAAAACGATTCACCTGCCATTGCTGCTAAGCAGGGTTTCGTTGAATAATCTGCTTTTTGGACACTTGGTCTCGGAATTCTAAAGCGATAGGGCAAACATCACTTCCCATTTTGATGCATAGACATTTCAACAACTGAGATAGGTTACGATTTCTGTTACGTAGGCCTCCGTGGCCCCTTGCGTTGCTATGAAAAGCATCAAGCAGAAAAAGCCTCCTCCAAAGAGGGACGAAGTGTGCACAGCAACTCGTGCAATCCGTCAACCTATAAGCAAACTCCATAACACCAAATGACCAACTGAATTGCACCCACTGCAAGTATTCCCGACCACAGAGCTGATGTGCCGGTGTATATTTCCCCTGCCGAAATATTCTCAGCAAATCCTATCGGGGTTGGCAACTTAAAATGTATAATTTCCGAAAATAGCGTCTCGCATTGCTCTCCCAGCTAGACACGTCGATAATAAGTATCTTCCAATATCAAACGGAGCTCTATTTGTTACTGAAAACACACGCAAACAATCCAAACGATACGTTTTGAACAATATGCACACATCAAACAAACTCAAGTATTAGCAGCAATAATAACGCCAATAGCAACAACTGTAGTTTATACCACACCAAGCATCACGGACACACAGCTCATGACAAAACAATGAACAATACGTTTGCCGGTGTCAATGAAATTTCTGACTTCACGCCATGTGCAGCCGTATGCACAGTGTAATATTCTCCTTGTCAAATACGCTTGGAAAACTGATGATTGGGGCTTAGGGTTTAGTGTTTAGGTAAGCATGTCGGGTTAGGGTTTGGGTTGGAAAAAGACAAATAATCGAGGTCTAAGACTAAGTCCAATATTTTTCAGTGGATATAGCCATTTCTGTACGATAGCTTGTTGTTGGTATCGGACATCTAACCAAAAAGTTTTAATTTACACAACACACATCAAAAAAGTAATGGGTAAAGTTGTTCCTTTGCTCTGAGAAGAAAAATTACTGGCAAACAATAATAGGTCAGAAACATCGCAGAGGTCAGAAATTTCGCTTGACACCGGTAATCGGCTAAAGCAGTCAATCTTCAAATCTAGTTTCCATTCAGAAACGCTGTCTAGTGAACAAAACCCCAAACAACAAGATATTCTCAGGGCATCCGACAACAAACACCAAGCATACGACTAAGAAGCTGTCGCCATTTCGAGTACAAGATTATTTGCACACTCAGCGGTCAGTTTGCTTGGACAATGCAACGAAGCACCACACATTGTTCGCCCGTCATTCAGTTAACTATTTGTTGACAGAACAGCAAAACGCTATACGTAAAAGCATTAGACCAATGGTTCTTAGATTGGGCTCGATCGAACATCTAGGGTTCGATTACACAGGTGGCGGAACCTTTTTCAAAGTGGGGGGGGTGCAAGTGCACGTAAAAACTATAGAAAAGTTTTGTGGTTTCAATTGGCAACTGTGACGTCACATGTATTGAAACAAGACGTCATTATCTATGCACCATATGTAGGTCTAAAGTACACTATTTTAGACAAAATTAAACCACTGTGAAAACGTATCAGTGAACCACCTGAAATTCAAATAGGCTGTTACCAGGGCGACCCAGGTCAATAGCGTCACTCGGGCTCATAATACGTTTAATCAACCTTCATTCTACTGTAACTAAATAAAAACGTTCGACGCTTGTGTCACTGATATTTCCATTTGCTTTCATTCTGGCTGCCATTATTGTTGCTCTGAGACGTTAGTTACATAATGATAAATGAGAAGACCTCATGATAACTTCTTGAGTAACGTACATCACAGGGCAATGATAACGCCGGTCCATTCATATTAGCGCGAGTTGTTGGACAATTTATCGTTCGTTTGAAATTCATCTCGAAAATGAGAACTGTTTCTTGGATTGGACTTCAAATCCAATGGTCTATATAAATCCATTTCTTTAAAAAACACTCACTCGGAAATGAATTATGTTTTAAAAAATACTTTATTGCATAGGTCAGCTCGGACTCTGATGGATGAGCCCGAGTAAAGGACGAGCGAACGAAGTCGAGAGAACGCCTACTACGAACGATATTGTTTTATTCAGGTCACCTGCAACATGAAAGCGAAAGGCCAGACGTGGAACGAAAATATATGAACAGTGACAACTGACAAGGTCCAAAGAAAACAGGCCGAGTTGACAAGTTAGTGAAGTGGGACCCTGAGTGGAGGCATAAATATACAAAGCAAGCTCGCGTTATCTGATATAAATTGTAATCGAAGACTCGGGGTAAGCCCGAGGAGCATGTGTGCCGGAGTCGCCACTGAGCTATTAAATCCAAATTCCTGCCACTGTTGCTAGCCTAAGCCCATGTGGCGACGTGATTACGCCACATATAACGTACAATTCATAGCAACAATAGAAGAGCGAACCTGGCCAAATATCTAATCTCAATTGCTATTATGCTGAGGATTGTCGTTTCTACTCTTTCTTTGGTTGGCTCAGGTGGACTCAGCATTGTGCCTGCACCAAATTGCTCCCAACGTGTCGGTGGATGCAATTCAGTGTTAAGCTGCAGCCAACAGTAATCTGCAGTCCCAAAACTGAACCGAAAGCTACAGCAATCTGCAGTCCCAAAACTGAACCAAAAGTTGCAAAGAAGTTCAAAAGAAAACAATTATTTTGGAGCATGAAATTGGGATAGACTTAACAGTTTCATCAACACTAAGAATGCCTTCAAAAAACTATACATTTTTATTTTGAGACGTTTCGGATTAGTCTTAATCCATCTTCAGTCAAAAAATAAAGCAACACTTGGCAATGCTA
>JGI24022J15233_10001527_pt1 | contig 19604 bp, 18 predicted proteins | sample Ectturendosymbi2_FD_15233 | JGI IMG/M metagenome (IMG submission 15233) | reverse complement strand
AGAGACTACAGCCCTGTGGTGCACGGAGTTCGTAAGGGTCAGGTTTAGGCGGAAGTTCGTCAGGCGCGCGTTTCTCTAATTTTCTGCGGACTAGCTCCTCCCCGGCTCGCATCCAAGGCTAGCTGCCGCAACAGTGATTGTTGTAAAAAATGTAGGCTACTACATTTTTTACAACAGTTAGGTAGTCTTCTCTTATTTTGTACTGCATAGAAGCCAAGATGCCTTTGGTGCTTACGATCAAAGTTACACATTTGCGCAGCCTGCTGTTCAGACAGCCAGATGGAGTTAATTGTGTAGTTGGAAGAGTCTATTTTGGGGTTGTCCCAAAACAGAGTAGTGCAGTTAGTGGATTATGGATGTTAATTGTTAACCGTTGCGTCTACGTAGGCCTTAGTCTGCATTTGTTAACAATTATGAGAGATTTGAGATACAAAATTTTATTAATCTAAACCTGCCATGCACCAGGAGATTAACAGTCCAGATATCGGCAACATTTATGTATACGTATTTCGGCCAGTAAAAAGCCCAATGCGCACGCTTTATAAGCATATTTCACTTAGGCCTAAGCTCATGGTATAGTTTATCAATTTGCGATAATGAAAGAAAACGTTCATCGCGGCGCACATACTTTACGACATCTCTAAATGATCGCCGTCAGACAAATGACAATGATTTACGACCCAATTCGTTTTGTTAAGCTCGTTCAAAAAATTTTAGTTGGAAACTACGAGCCTATTGGGTATTTTGCGGGAAAATATTTATAATGTAATTTGCACAATCTCCAAATGCTGTTGTTGTGAATTAAAAATGAATTTTCGGAATGTCTAGGCCCCCGCACAAACATGAAGGCCCCCGATGGAAGACTATCTGTCGACGGCTCTGGCCAGGTCCACAGACACGGTGAGGCATTCGGGAGCAGTTACCTTCAAATCTTTTTTGTGTCCCCCAAATTTTGTTGTGCTCAGAAAAATTTTTTTCAACATCCCCCCAAACTTTAAAACCTGGCTACGGGCCTGGTTCTGCCAAAATTTGTCTGCAATAAGGATATTTTGTTTTGAAAGCCATTCGGCCTCGAGATGTAGCATAACGTCGAAAACGTTTTTTTATAAATCACCATTCGGGGGGCCCCTGTAAGCATTTTGAGGGGGGGCAGATTTGGGCTGATACGGCACTGCTCATGACCATTGTAGTTCTGTTAAATAACAATGGTTTTCAAACAAAACTTTAGATACGATACGAGTTCTTAAACCATCGTATGAGCTCCCAGCAGAGATGTGCAGTTGATGCTTTAACGAATATGCGTCACATGCTGTGAAGCAGCTATTTACAATATGAATTTTGTTCGACTGAGCAGTGCCAACGATTATGCGAATGCATGTTTGGTGAAGGACTCGTGGTTATTCGGCCAAAAATACGGAAAATGTTCTAAATAATTTGAGTTATAGTCAATTTACTGTTCAACAAATGTTCTCCACACGCGAATATAAAAAAGCCATTAAGTCACGAATCACGAGTAAAATCTTCATTTTAAGGGTAACCGTAGGCATGTCTGGTACGAGTATTGTTAAAAGGACTCAGGTACGCACAATTAAATTGTGAATTTTTTTAAATCACACCATCTATAATTTACTGAAAAATCATGTGAAAAAATCGTTACGGCTGTGCAGAAGCCCTGAGTGATGAGTGCTGTTTTTAATGAACAAATCTGAGGTGATGCTGCTTGTCTTTTCAGCATGACATGTGCAATATGTTAGCTTTACTGGAAGTTGTACAGCGATTAATCACGTTCCTAGGAGGCCATTTCATGCCATCTGATCTTGACCTCTCTTGCCCTTCCGCAACAGCAGTATGCAAGAAAATTTCGCTAATCATAAAATCAATTCGCGGCAGAAGCCAAACACATGTACCTTATGTGTAGTTCTTTCGCCAGCGGGCTGTGAACGATGTATGCTTCGAGAACGTAATTGTACAGCTCGGTGTTAACTTCCAAGCTCTTTTGAATGCTCTCAGCATAATCAAGGACAGCATCAAGGTCATTCGTGTCTTCCTCGATACGTTCTAGCTCGTTTATGAAACGGTAAGCTTTGTGCTTGTGCTCATCATCGAAGTTGTTGAAAGGCCTGAAAAATATAAATGTTCAATCCTAATTAATCCAACGACAATCCTGGTCTGGTTGCAACAATATTACTACTTTTACAAAATAAACCAGCCCTTGCTATTGTCACGTTTTGTCAGCAAACATTTAAAAAGCAACAAATTATTCTAATGAGACTTTTTGCAATTGACTCAGCCACCTCATGAAGATGTTAATAGTAACATGTTACACATTTGGACCTGTTAAAGCGGTAAATCATCTGATGCTACAAAAGTAGAAGTACAAGCCAATTCGCCTAGTGTTTTGATCAATCACCAACACAATCGGAAACACAAGTTTTCAAATGTCTATTTTAAGTTGTAAGGTTCGGGTACAAAATATTGAATACTTTCAAGGAAGGCTAAAAAAAAAAAGAATAGAAACGTTATATTTGCAACTTATTTGTTATGACTGGGAAGTTGGTCCATTTGTTCTGCCTGTTCTTACTGGTGTTTCTTCGATTTTTGTATGTTTTGTGACAGAAATTTAAAACAACCACCGCCCTGTGTTCGTCCGATTCACCATGTTCAGGTCATTAACAACTGTACTCACATGCCCAATCCAAGACCTGACGCGTCTTCTTCACCTTCTATCTTTTCAGCTGGAGACCAGTTGAACATTGATTCAAAACGTTCTTGAAGTCTTTTTTGGGGGGTGGACTCCTTGTGTTTGTCTGCGAATCAAATGCAGTGTTTTCCATGTTTAAAATATTATAATCTCTGAAAGAAAAATATCGGATGCAAAGATGTTTGTTTTCGACCTTAATTATTTGCTAGCATCACTTCCCAAAAACTATATTTGCAAAAGCGAATAAAAAACACGCATGCAGTTGCCAGTTGAGGATAAGCTGCGACAGTGACTTTCTTATAAAGTGAACATTTAGTTTCGAGTAACTTCAAACTGACCCTATCAATTTATTGCTGCGAGGGTCACACGCTTTGACAAGTCTGAACATGTGGACTAACTTGAGAGGGTAACTGATTTTCTCAGGATATACACTACAGGAGGCCTTAACATTGCAGCAATAAAAACTTTACAAATTGCAAACTCCAGATTGTAGAAGATACGCAATGCAATTTTTAGCAACAACAATCCAATCACTCAGAAGACAATATTTTCACAAATCTCGGAAGGAAACTTTTAAGACCAGTATTATTGCGCAAAAGTCAGAAATCAAGAAATTGATACTGGCAATGGTCCACGATGTTCCAGATATATGCAGCAAGTAATGTTAAGAGCATCAAATGCAAAAGCATTCTGGGTTGGAGTTATGAAAAGAAAGTCCGAAACATTCAATCTTCAGTCGGAACTTTTACAGTTGAAATGCAATCGAATGAAAAAAGGAGAGTAACCAACAAAATCAGTCATCCCATCATCCCATATGAATGTCATCCCATGACTGAACGGTCAGTCATCCCATGACTGAACGGTAAATAAAAAGTAATTTTGAAGCTTACCTTTTGCAAGCAGATGCATCCATTCAGCGTTCACTCGTTTAATGAGGTCATTGTCAGCGTTGTCACGGACCAAACCCGCCAGCAGCTGAGAATATTCTGGGTGTGCTTTGCTAGCAAGACCCTCTTTTGCAAAGATCAGTCCTCGCACGCGCACCAGTTCGGCGTAATGCATTAGATCGATGTTAGTTAATCCGTACTGCGCGAAACAAATCAAACACAGTGTGTTAGATGCATATATCTGTGAAAAAACGCACCTATATTTATTTTGCGAGAAGATTTTCCATTGAAAGGTTATTGACGTTTTAAGTAGATCTTCATTAGTGAGGATTGTAGCACTTCTCTTTAATCTTGTACACAACTTTCGGAGGACGTTCGCAATACAGAAAAATTAAACAAGTTCGTGTGAAAGCAAAAAACACTTTTTTCAATTATGAAATCTTTCAAAATTTTAACTATGCGTATAGTTTAAATGTTTTTCAGGGGGAAACGACGGTATTGAATTTGAAAAAAAACGACATGGAATACATTCGGGCATTTTAAAAATAATTCGCTATAATTTCCTAAATGTTGATATTTAAATCCAAAGAAGTCATCACTGCTTACAGTAGAAACGTAGAAATCCATCAAATCTTGCGTGTCGGCAATCAGTTCCTTTCCGCTTATTGCTCCTTTCACCCTTTCCAACCTTTTGCCGTACTTTCCTGACCTTGTAACGGCAGATACCTTGGTCACTTGCACCGCGTCCTTGGAAAAAGCTTCTGCAAGCATGACGAAGGTCTGCGCGCGTTTCCGCTTCTCGGCCACAGATTTTTTGATAAGTTTCGACCAGTATTCCACAAGTTTTTGACTTCTCGGTGAAGCACTCATGCCAATGGTGGCAGCTGTTGATACCTGCGTGGATTACTTCGCGTTCACAACCGTAAACAGCTAAACAATGGGAGGAATAGAAATAGCGAAGTCATATGAATTATGAATTTCCATTGATGTATCCACGAACCTTTGGTCTGGGCTTTGTGTGAACGGAACCACACGCAACTGAGGGCTTTTTGAATACGCTGACTTGTTTTCAATATGTTGCAGGTATTACCCCAGCTTACACCCACGCATCTTGTAGCAGTTTGTCAAACGTAAATACTGCAGTTACGGTTTTATTCCAACGCGTGTGAATCTTAATAGCATCATTGCTGCCAGCTAGGCGATAGCAACACAGCAAAAGAATGTGAACGAATTTGGTAAGGATATTTTAATGTCAGCAACAGACCCAAGTAGAAAATGTAGCAAAATATCTGCGTGCTTATCACTGATATCGCTAGTTTGAAAGAGCATGAAACTCACAAGTTTGCATATTGCGCAAGAATGACAGTTAAGTTTTTTTGGAAACAAAAGTTTTTTAGACAACACGCTAGATTTTTCTATTTTGCTGAAGCAAATTGATCTCGCAAAGCTGTCTTTGAAGATCTCGGCTGGTAATTTTTGTCATCTCCTACTTTGCATAATCTATTCAGAAACTTGCCTCACGCAGCACTGCTTCGTCTTCCTCATCCTCAGCTTCAACGGAAACATTTGCTGATCCTGCAAAATCGCAGAGAAAAACGCGATCGTTTCCTAAGTACTATTTGAAGCCAAACGGAGTCAAAGATTGTTTGAATAATTTGGTCTCTTTGCTGTATTTCCGAATTTTATATTATATTTTTCTGTCATGAGCAACTATCCAATCCACAATTAGGAAAACTAAATTTAAGGAGCCAGGATATAAACAAAAACAGATCTCGACGAGTTATAATCCTGTTTTTCACTTAATTAGGTTGACGGTCATAAAAATAAGATTTGTTTCAAACACGTAGATGGAACTTTCGCTAAACTTTGCTTCTTTCTTATTTTTTTGATTACCACAATATCACAGTCAACTGCCGGCATCATTATACCAAATACCAGTTTTTTTTAAGGAAAATGTTAGGAACCCGGTTTGGATGTGCAGGGACCCGATTTCTCTGATTTTGCGGACCCGATTTTTTCTGATTTTAGGGACCCGATGATAATTTTCTGATTCTAGGGACCTGATTTGAAATTCTAAGGACCCGAATCGGGTCCCTAAAACGCCTTGAAAAAAACCTTGCAAATACAAATGAAATATTTAAAAAAAAGTTTAAAGAAAGTTTGTAGCTATGCAACGAAAATTAAAAACAAACATTTTTTTGCAAACAAGACACGCACTTCAGAAATAACAGAAATATTTCCACAAGAAGCCTTACTATTTAAACAACATTACTGCTGCTTTGTGATTTTGAGCTTTCTCGGAGAAAGCAAACGAGCATGAAGAGAAAACGAAGTTGGTAAACAGATAGGAAACCTATCACAAATGAGAACTCTAACAAAACTCAACCAAGTTTAAAGGCTTTGAGTACCAGACGAGATTTGCAGTCCGGATCCTTTGTAAACAGCCTTGATGCGATAAACTCCAGGCTTGTTGAAAATGAATCCTTTGGAGGAGTAGAGTAACGGCACTACTTCCGAGTACTTTTCCGAATATTCTCGGCTTCCCGGTCGGCCCAATGTCAGATATCGACGGGTTGGGGCGTCAATACCGAGAACAACTGGCTTGGCGATCTGCGTAAAGGTAATGCATCTCCAAAATTTATTTTGCAGGAAATGAGAACACTTTTTGTTATAGAAGGGCGTATTTGAGCAAAAAAATATGTTATTGTCTATTTTACGGCTTTGTGGAACTGCTGAAAATACTTTTTAAGCTAGTTTAAACCTACTCGAAGTAGGAGAATAACATTATCGGAGAACAAGTTAGAGCCTAACATGTCAGAAACATAATAATCTTTCATTATTGTGCCTCTAAGAATCTGGCTTGCCCACATTTTGTATTGCTAACTTATGATTATGATAATGATCCTCAGAATCACTGGCTGCGTATAAACTCACTAGAAAAAAACTGCAACCACAGTGATATTTCAGAAGTCATTCTCTAACGGGACGAAGTGGTCAGAATCGAAACCGCCGTTGCTTACGTGAGAAACGTTCCACCTCGATTGCAGTGGCAACATTGGACCGCCAATTTACGTAAGAAATGAAAGTCGAAGAAAACAAGAAGTTGCGCATGGAACTTCAATCCCAACACCGCCTGTATCTTTTGTAATCGCTTGTTCAATTGTTTAGGCGTTTTTTTTCATCAGGTTCGCAACAGCAACCACTCCTGCACTCAATTTGGAGCTAAAACCTAGTCTGATGCCGCAATTGTGCTTATTTAACAGAGCAACATGCAAACATAGTTAAAAAATCTGCGTTGGGCGGTGATAAACGCAAACGCATGGCAGTAGCATCAAGGCCATAAATTAATTAATGTTGTATTTGATAAATTCTCAGAATAAGAAACCACAAATTTTCTCCCGCAAAAATAAATCAGTAACCCTTTTATTTTACATCTTACTTTAAGTGTCCCGTCAGGACTTCTCACGTATACAGTCAGCTTGCCGCCTCCTGGTTCAAACCCAGGTTCGATCTTGCTTGGGAGTCTTCCAACGTTTTTTAACGTTGCCTCCATCTCCACAATCTCACCCTGGTTGACAGAATCAAACAATTGAAGTAGAATTTATAAGACGTTTGCTTGAAAGTCGTTAGTGCACTAGGGGCGCACCAATGCGCTTGTTCGCAGAAGTCAGCTTTCTTTGAACTGCATTGTGCTTTTAGTAGCATTTGGCGCTAACCAGTCGTTCAGCGAAAAAACAAATGGCTTTTCTGTGTATGTGTGCGCAAACATGAATTCGTGTTTGAAAATGGTGGACAAAAATGCAAGGAAAAAATGACAGCAATCATGGATTTAGACAGAATGTCAAAATCAGGCTTTTTCGAAGCTATAACAACATGAAGCAAGTTTTCAACTTAAAGAAAAACAGCCGCGCTCACAGTCTTGAACGGGTCTTGTCTGACTTTTATATCGAAGCGAACATCTCTCGCAGAGGAGCCGTAATCAAGTTTGCGCCGCTTGGGCATCTCTTCCTCTTCGTTTTCAGTGTAATCTGGGGGTTCCGATTTTGGCACCGAAGTGAATTCGAATCGAGCGCCCATACTGTCCACGAGGAAGGCGTCCTTGAAAAGCTGCAACCACAACTGTTCATTAAAACACGCGTACTCAGTTTTTTCTGTACGTCAAAACACCAGCGATAGTTTTCGTTGCAATTCACTGCTAACTTCAATGTAGCCACTATTTGTCAATCACACAAGTATTTTTAAGGCTGAAAAACAAGCCAGGAGTTGTTTTCTTCCAAAAAATAAATTAAACATACCTCGTTTCTCATTTTGTCGTCATTTAATTTGCAATCTTTGAAGTTGTTTTTGAAGTTATTTTATAAAGTTAAAAAAATACTTTTCCATCTTCGTAAATATTCTTTATATTATTTCACATTTTATTTTGAAAAATGCCTTCATAAACAACAACACCTTTTCAATCTTTTTCAATTTGATAGCTGTTGACCACTACATACATCTGCTAATTCAAACAACAAAACAAAAGTAACCACTGAAAACTTAATTTCCTTGTGGCTGTGGTGCACTAGCATCATTTGTCCAGATGCCAGTTTAAATTCACTGGCATTTACTGTCTGCAGCAGTAGCAGGGCAGATCGCTCTTCAGGATGAGAAAACCTGAGTTTGACATTATTTGTCATCAAGCCATCAAAAAAGCAACTTGGGAGATTCATGTTCGCATGGCCAAGTGACCCCGATTGTTGTGACCTGGTCCAAACTCTCACAGTGGCAAAAAATAACAAGCAAATAATCTCTAAATACATGCACGTCTAATAGATATTGCGATCATTGCGAAATGGTGCAACAGCCTTAGGCCTCACTCTATCAGGCTGGTGTCGGAGAATGACGAGTTCTTCGTCGCTGAACGAGTAGCGGAATCGATCGTAAAACGTTCCTGGTCGATTAAGCGAGTCGTACTTCCATGCGTAGTTCATCCAGGAGAGACTCTCCGGATTACCTGCGGTATGACGGTCAGTTCATATTTTAAAACTTTAACACTTTCCATAGAACTGAACATAGAAAAAATGTTGCTCAAGCTCATTGTTGGTAGTTCTTTGAAATGCTACGAAACATTAACATTTAGCGGCAGATTAAAGCTAAACGTTCGTGTAGATTATTCACTTGCAACTCAAAAGGCCAATTAATTTTTTACAAAACCTTAAGTCCTATAATTTTCTGACAGAAAACTTTCTGACAACCGGAATATTAAAAGCTTATACCTAAGAACTGTGCAATTGCCGAAAACACTTCCATAAAACGAGACCCTCTAGCTGAAAACCTGAATTTTGTATGAATGGAATTACAGATTATATTTGTTTTCAGTTGGCTCTATCTATTAAATACACGTCTCTGTCTCTACAGAAACCCAGAGATCTTTCCTAGTTACTTAACAATAGTAGCATCTCATAACTTTAGCAACATCTAAGCTACCTTTGTCTCTTGAAACGAAAACACAATTACCATTTTCGAATGGATGCTTCAAACCAAGATTGTGACCACATTCATGAGCAAAGTAGTGCAGGTAACGTCTCAGGGCGTTCGCTTTCACTTTGTCATTCGCACTTTCCATTCCATCAAAAGAAGTGTGCCTGGGATCAGAAATGTTTTTGTCATTGCAATTGTGTGACAATCACATTTAACAGGAAAAAATTTTGAAAACATCTTCCAGTACTTTAGTCAGGTCCAATTCAAATTCAACCAAATTAATGTGCTGATTTTTCGATAAATATTTTTTTACCATGGATAAATCTTGCACTAAATGGCTTCTCACTACACGAAGGTATTATTTTTTTGAAGGAAATGCATACGTTTTACCATGATAAGAACACGTAATTTTCATTAAAACACCCTGTAAACGTTCCAATCGGCTATCAGAAGCTACCAGCGGAAAATTAACAAGAATGACAACCCTGGAATCACAGTCACAAAATCTACTTATGGCGCAAACTCCATTTTTGTTAATCATTGTGATAGACATTCCATAAACAAGATGTTGTCACTACAGAATCTCTTCTGCATCAGGGACTAGAGAGTGATTAGCCACTTTAGCACCAGTTGATGTCATTCGTTGGTGACAAATTTAACCCATTAACAAAAACGTGATTCGTATGCAAAATAGAAATCACCACAAGCAACTGAAAAAAGATCGGCATACGCAATTGAATAAAAAGAAAGGATACTTGTCCCCGGAATACTCGAACGTACCGATACTTTTATTTTTCCCAAAATAAGATCCCATCCAAACTCAAGAATGAGTTTTGCAATACTAGAGCATTTTTAGAAGACTTCATAATTTACTGGGTGGAACACTGTCAGCCTACAACTTTTACAAATCTTTTCCTGAACTAGGCCATATACGTACATCTTACAGTAATGCCATAAACATGCCATAATAAACATGAGTTGTTTGCCCACCCAGAGAAAAGTCCGAATCCTCGTTTCCCGTTGTTGTCAAAGGAAAAGCCCATATATCTGCTGTCCGGTGGTTTGTTCGCCATCAAACACCAAATGTTTTGGTCACTGGCATCGTGTTCGTCAAAGTGGTCGTTCATCACTGCAAACATGTCCGCTTTTGTCCAGCTAGTGTCGGGAGTTGGGTCTTGCACCTAACAATCAAAAAATTACCTCAGATGCAAACGTAAAGGTAAGTGAACCAACTTGAAAAATCTATTCTTCTTTGTAGCGCATTAGGAGCCGGTAGTGAATGTGTTTTCCAAACTTCGTTTTCACGTTCTTCGTGCAGAAGTGGTACAAAAGCCAAGACGACCAGATGTGACAAGTACCGGTTTTTCACACATGAAAATTAAGATACTTCATGTTTGCAAAATGTGGGCGAGTTTCAAAAGCCGAGGGAGACATAGAAAGAAGCACGCTTTTGAGAAGTGGAGCAGGGAAGGATGAACGAATAATGCAGATGAACATCATAAAACTCGCCTCAAAACTACATTCGCAATTGCCGGCGCCCCCAAGTAGCGAGTATGAACGCAATTGCAAATGCGGTGCTTAAAACCACGATTGAATAAAATTACCTTTTGAGAATTTTCTTCGTTGTAGTGAAGCTTCAAACCAGCGTCTTCGAATACAGAAAACAAATCGAGTTTCCTGTTTAGCATAGTCTTCGGTGTCCCTCGGTAGTTCTGCAGTTCTATCACTGGCCATATCACTTTATCCACGAAGTCGATGTCGAGTTTGATGTCACGGAAATGCTGCCAGCGCAAGCGTAGAACTTGCTTTAGTTTTCGTTCTTATGTAAATTAAAGCTAAGCCTCTGCATCTCGCTCACGAGTAGCCAATCACCAAATGCAATTATTTTGCTAACATGAGGAGAATTTTTAATTTTTCCTGTTTGTACGTTTGCTTAGCCTTACGTAAATAAAGTGCGACGAATCCTAAAACAATTCCGGAAACTTATAACACAACTATTTACACACCAACATAATAACAAAAAAGTAAGGTTGGAGCCATCATTTAAAGTATGTTTACCAAATAAGCTAAGTAGTTATCCTTCTTTGTAAATTATTCAATACCACTATTTTACTGCAACATATCACTTTTACTCAAAAATTTTGCCACAAATTCCAACAATTTCCTTTTGCCTCTAGCGTAAATCGTGTGTTTAAAGAAAAAATTATTTTTGCCAAACACATCTAAAATCTCTTCCAAATTTTTCGCAAATAGCACCTTCATCGCTAACATGCTTGTCGCTGACATGAAGCACAAAACTGCTTTTTTTATGATTCCAACGTCATTTCCTGCAACAAAATTCTGGAAAACGTATAATCACAATATCATGCCGCATCCTGATGAAACTAATTTTAACGGCCAACCTAACATTTTTTAATTCACCGGGCTTTTTTTCGCGGTGCCTTAACCAATCAAGGAACAAATATATGTCTGGACTTTCGGCCAGTTAGGATACTCAAATCAATTGCGAAACGCTTGACACTAGACATTTTGCTGGAATATGTGCATTCTTACAGCATCGCTAGCAACAGACTTGTTAATTTAACTACCTGCAAGACAGAACCGTCTGATACAACATTTTAGTTGGGAATGCACGCCTCATCTATACGAGTACAGAGTATATTTCATAATCGTAGGGAGCCATTATTTCCAAACGTGTAGCCAAGTTACCAAAACAAGACGAGGCAACACATAGGTGTACCGTGCTTGCTCTTTCCACATGTTTGAACTCAAAATTGGCTGAGTCGATTTTGATCGAAACGTTCCACTGCAAACGGGCGCCAGAGAGCTGAGAAGCGCTGAACGAGCCTTGTCTTTTGCTGCCGTCGCTCATGACCACAAAGAGCTGACAACTCACAGTTTTAGAGCCATTTCCTGACTCAATTTTCACACCACCTTTGTAAGAGCGAAAAAATGCTGCCAACGCATTGCCACTCCTGCAAACATGCAAGTATAAGCACATTTAGCTCAAAAAACAAGCAATTACACGGTTTTTCAACTTACCATGCAATTAAAAAAACAAACAATAAGTATTTTACTTTGTTGCAAAACTTGTAGGCTAACTTTTTAAAATTATTGCTGGGAAATGATCTTAAAACCTTGAGACAACTATTTCTGCTAGTGACCGACATCGTAAAGTAGGCTATCATGTAACATCTTGGTCTGCACGCATGCTAAAAGGATAACTACAACCACCTGCCACATACTCAAATGTTAGTAACTCGAAATGTATTACACCTCACAACCGATTTTTTAAAATGCCGTCACGAAATTGTGTACTGAAGTAATACATGTAATAGCTTTGTTATAACACATAACTCTTGAAACCACAGGTTAGCGAAAGCCCGTGATTAAACGTTCGCCAAAATATCCATTACATAAATTCTAAGAAGAATGTTACATTTAAGCATATATAAATATTAAACAGAAATTGATGGCAAATACGCAATAACATCGTGTAATTCTGTTTACTTGTTATGGAAAAATCTAATTTGGAAGTACACGAAAGATGCAACACTGTAGCACATTTTGAGATTTGAATCGAACGCCCACATGGTGGCAATTAAACAAGGCTTTGCTGAGCCGCCAGGAAGATTTTGAACTCCCTTGACGACCGACTTTGCCTTTAGGGGAGAGCTACTGATGTTGGAAGGCGGTGAGAGTTCCGAAGAAACACAGTTGCTGTGAAAATAACTTTGTTCTCATACATGTTTAATGACAGGCTTTTTTCATACTGCCGAAATTCCTGTCAGATTTTGACCATTAAGATTTTCAAACTGTCAGTGCCTTTTCACCCCAGTAAAGCATTTAATCTGCGTAGTTTGCAACATAGCAGAAATTAGACAATATGACCAACAATTAGCGGAACACCGCGATATTGTTGAATCACATTTTACTTACGTTAGATATTTTACGCATTTCCCTTTTAGAGCTGTTAAAAGCGATACAACGTATTGTATTACTGTTTACAAGTACTTATCTCCTTGGGGATTTGCATCTGCAATTAGCATTTTCAAGCAATCATCAATTACGCCTTACTCAATGTGAAAAGCCTTACTCCATGTGAAAAGATGTTTACATGGAATGAAAATGCAAAGGGTTTAGATTAGGCTACAACAAAAAAACACATGGTTTGAAGACATATAGGCATACCACAGTTTGTCTACTGATGTATTGATGGTACCGCTAACATAATTCAGTGCTTTTCGATACGGCCCAGTTTTGTCGATGTCGATTTTTAGCTCGAGAATAGTTTTCCCAGAACCGCTTTCAACGGCACATTCGTACATTCCGCTGACCGATTTCGAAAAATCAACTAAAAATAAAAATTGGATAATTTTAAACCAGAGTCATCACAGTCTTGAACATCTTCACCACTTGCTGCAAATGTTCAACATAATCTAGCACAGATTTTGTTTGAGGATTTCCTGGACTAAAGTCGCTCATTGAAAACATAAATTGCCACGTTTCGAAACGTTGGGTATTTCTGTGCACAAAATAACACCCAGCAGACCGGGTGACGCTCGGTTAAAAGAACAATGCGTTGCCCCCCAAAGCATGCGATGCGCTTAGGGGAAGTCAAGCAATCAAAAATGCTGACACTTTGAACATTTGTTCAGACTTCGGTCGGAGTATAAAAGGCCTTGATGGTCATGGATCATTATCATAGCAATGAACGGGTCGGACTTTTCATGCACGAAAATTGTATACTCTCTATAGTTCGTTCACGGTTATGAACGTAGACGCCTGAACGTAGTTTCTAATTCAGGTGCACCCCTATTTTGTTTCTGTGATCTTGTGAATGCATCATCAGTACTGAAATGTAAGCAGCGTCTCTTCCAATTCACGGAATCGCTAAGGTTTTCCGTAAGACCTGGAGGTGCAGCACCTTTCATAAACCATGAGTTTCGGACTTCAAAAATTACTTGAATTGAAGGTAAAGGTTTATGTGATAAAAAACAAGGCTATTTTGATAAATAGAAACACATTTGTTTCAACAAAAGAGGGTGCAAGAGGCACTGTCGCTTACCTCGGTCATTTGGATAAGCCACTCGCGTTCCAGGGTACAGTTGAGACATTCTGATTCTGTTAAACAGTTGCCTACCAACACACCTGAAAAACAACATTTTCGATCTTTTGAAAACCTTGCGTCAATTTTGAAGTGGAGCCTTTGAAATGGTGTCTCAGACAGTATTTTCCAAATTAAACCTGGTTTCTCGTCAAACCTTTCGCAGGGAGCTGACAAAACAAAGTCGCCGCATACAGCAATGCAATGCTATGTTGCTGAATATCCAACGTCACAGCTGCCAGTGGCACGAAACAATGGAATAGGGCGTTTGCGCATCAACCTGTGACCAACTACCGTATGCTGGAAAACGAAATTCGTGAAAGATTGTTTGCTTTCACGTCGTTGCAACAGTATCCTTCTACCAATAAAACTTGTTCAGACGCGTTTTATAAGCTTGATATTGCTGTCATATAAAAGAGCCACATCTGGCTCGCGAGCCATAGGTTCCCGACCCCTGGTATAGGACAAAGCTTGACGAAAAAGCAAAAAAAAACGTGTTGCGTCATTGGTAGAACAACTCTTGGTCAGTTGCATCGTCACGCATCGCCCCAAAATAACTATGCACTGATCGCATCCAATGAAATAATTAAGACTGTTCGCAGCAGAAAACCGCATTAAATCATCACATTCAATTACACTCTGGAGATACCTACATTCACTGCCCTGCCATCAGGTACCATATCAGTGCTCCTTTTGTTTACTGGGCTATATATCTGCGATATGTTGCAACAAGGTTGTCGGTGAGTTGAAGTTATTGGCTAAAAGCGAGAACCCGGAAATCCGATTTTTGTGTACTTAACTATAGGTAAGTGCAGGCCCGCAAGCAGGATGAGCAACCGGGCAACTGCCCCCCTCTCGAAATTTTCAAAAACATGTTTAGTTGTTAGGTACAACAACAAGTTGCAATCATTTCCGACTCCCCGATAATATCAGGTGGTTGCATCCTTGGATCAGTGTTTCTAAACGTTGGGCGCCCGGTATTTGTTGTGACATTTAATGCGTCATGTAAAATGTTTGAGGGCTCGCCCAATCATTTTTGACATGTAGAAAACTGTTTAACGAAACGTGGGTCAAAAAACGTTGAAAACACAGACAGAAATTTCTGAGGTTTACAAGGTTGTTGAAAAAATCGTCAAAAGGGCAGTAATCGTCAAAGGTGCTGGCTTGTGAAGTAAAGACGTCCATGGCTAAATTCACGTAACGTCATGGCTGACTTACATAGAGAGAGCTCGTTTTGATTCGGCTGCTGCGCCAGAACAATAAACATCACCGGCGCTAAAGCACACCTTTCCTTCGCTGTAATTTTCCTTTTCAAATAGTGTTTGAAACGAACCTTCTAAGTTCTTTTCGCAGGGAATTTTCACGCGATGTCATCTGCCACCACCATATTTCAGTCTTACAAACAAAGCTTTTTTTCACGAAGACCAATATCTTCACACACTTTGAAACACATGAAATGTATAGCTGTGAAATTCGCTTTTTTTCAGTTTGCGTTTTCTTTTGCAGATAACCTGTGAAACGCCAGTGTTTGCAAAAAAACTAGATTAATAAATCAAATTGAAAAAGTTCTTAGTGATTTTCCTTCGTTCGTGCAAAACAGAAACCGTTTGAACAGCACTGCGTAGAGCCGTGGGCGTTGCTTCTATGTCCAGGCCAGCATAAGTTGCGAACATCATCACTAAATAAGCATACAGATTCAGAACAGTTAAAAATGCACATAATCATACACAAAAGTAGTAAACTATAAATATTGTGTTGGTTTGATGTCGGCTGGTGTAAAATAGGCACAATGGCAGTTTACTTCACAATGCCTTTGGTGTCAATGGCGGTTGCAGAAACAGCAAAGTATGCCCGCGATTCGAAGCATCTTCACTTTATGAAAGCAACAAACTGAAACCTTGAGTTGGTTGACGGTTCAAATGAGGTCGGGTTTATGGAATACTTTGATAAATGTAATTTATCAGGACGCGTCATGCTAAACACTGCCGAGATACTACTAACGTTTTGAAAATGTTTGAAACGAGAACTTACCAAAACGGTAGGAGGCGACTTCGTTTAGCGTTGCAAACGTAGTTAATATATGCATTGCAGTATTTGACAAAAAGAGCGAAATCTTATACGTAACTTTTGATTTATTCAAGTTGTTAATGACCAGTTGCCACCCATTATAAAATACGGGAAAATAGAAATAGCGGTTTTGCGGTTGTCAACAGCAACTACCACACGTAACCCGCGGAGATATGCATGGAAGATAAAACTTTCAAATTCTTGACATAAAAAACATGCTGTTACAGAAATGAGTCGTTATGCAATGCACATACATCGTTGATAAACTTACATTGAAGGAATATTATAAAAATGTACTTCAAGAAAGCTTGTGCAACTGAGAACGGTTTATGTTTGAGTGAAGAAGCGGCTTGACTGCGCACCTACGCACTAGGCTAAAGCAAGCTCCCTGTAGCTTTCGTGCTACTACGGATGTTATGCTTAGCGCGTCGCATGTAGCAGCCGCCGCGCTGCTACATGAGGAACAGCATTAACAGCTTAAAAAATGGAGTGTTGGGTACTCTTTTCTTATTTGGTTTCTCACGTAACGTTGATGCACTGCGTGCAGTTCATAAGCGATAAACAATATCAGTAACCACACTGCACGGTCCCCAATGACTGCAACTAATCTGGTGCATTCGCAACCGGCTTTTCGCGGCTTCAACCGGTGACGCCGAAAACGTGGTGACGTAGATGCTGATTGTTCATACACGTGATTCACAACAACATTGAAAGAACGCGTTTTTGTGGAATTATGTGCTTTAAGGAAAAGCACGTAGGAAGGTGACCAAAGATTTTGCAAACCACTCGCATAAGGTACATTGGCTAAGTGGCAAAGTCAGTTTGACTCTCTTTCCATGCACACTCTTCCCAAGTTGGACACTGGACAGACCACTTGGAAAAACGGAAATTTTTACGTTTACTGAAACGTGTTCAGCGTTAATGAATGAGCGCAAGGTAAAGATTCACAAATGGAGTTCGTAACATTGGCTAGCCACCGTCGCAGCATCGCTACAAAAGCAGTCGTGCGGCGCAGTGTGAACTAACACAGGCGACCGCAAACCACTGGTGACAATTCCAAGGGGCAATAAAGCAAATAAAATTTAAATTGTTTTTTTTGCACAAGATATGAAACATTCCATTCAGGGCCGGATTTAACTAATGCGAGGCCCTAGGCTAATACACTTGTGAGGCCCCATCTCCCACTGTTGCGAGGGAAAAACGGCAAGCGTTAATCAATTTGAGAAAATTCGAAAATGACGCTGTGAAAGTACGGTCAGTAAAAACATCAAAATCATTACCGGAGAGCCCCACGATCACTGCGTTTGTTGCTGCCTTCGACGTAAAAGCGTTCAGTTGCACGGTACTGTTGAAATCCTACTTGGCTGGCGGGAACAGGATTATTAATTGCCACAGGCAACCAACCGAAATCGCCACAATTGAAATATTTGACAAAACATATGGCCTACGGTTTTTATAAGAATTACATCTGTATTTTCTTATCCGTGTTCAAAAAAAAACAAACACACTGCACCTATATAGCATGTGTGGCGGCATAAAGACTTTAAAGCACAACGTGAGGTCCACGTTGCAACTCGCTTACCACGGCTGTAAAAATCTCACATACACGAGCAAAACACGTCACGTAAAACGCACCCAAATGGTTGTAATTGCTAAGTTCATGATCCGCGTGTTACTTACTTTTCAGATTGGTAAGAATCGAACGCAACTAAACTGTCGCGTGAAAAGATGTGAGGTTTAAAATCCAGAACCGTCGCCAGAAAGTCTTGAATAGGGGATTTAAATTTGCGCAAGGGGTTTGATACTGAAAATTTGATAAAATCTTTACTGATTTATAGTGTTTCATATATACATTTGGAAGGGCTGAGCTCACCAATGCCCACCGTGGCAACTGGACAGGTTTAAATTTCGCTTATGCTGTCATTATTGAAATACGTATAAAGGAATAAAAAGCTACAATAATCGAATCAAGTGAGGCTGAACATAACACAGTAAACAGTTAAAAAGACTGTCTTGTCTTGTTCATAACAAAATCATATAAGAATTCATTACAATTTGTTTGCCTAAGTTTGTCACTCTTAATGCACCGAATGCTTAGTGTGGACAACCTCTCCTGGAAGATAACCACCCTTTACGTCTTTTTTGGTAATTTTGAATCTTGAAAAGGACCTTTCCCCTGAGCAGTAAGTGACCATCAAGCTAAGAAATAAGGCTTCGCGTGGTTGCATAAACTCAGAACAACTCAACTAAGGCATCAGACCCAAACGTGCTTTTGTCATCAACTAAGGCATCAGACCCTAACGTGCTTTTGTCATTTTCTCGGTGTTACAATTTTCTTTGTCTCCTTGGGGTAAGAGTTCTGTGTTCGCCAGTTGGCAAAGTGGCTCCTGTTTGCTATTCAAGCTCATCAAGATCTTCTGATTTGCCTAGCATGGGAGCAGTACAAACTTGCGCAAGTACACAATAGCAATCTGATTTCTGAATGACTTTACTGAAGAAAATTCAAGTGGAAAAAATCACATCTTGAAAATACCAAACGAGCTTTACGCGATAAAAACGCTAGCAAAACTATTGTATTGCTTAGTCACCTAAGTAACAACTATGCTTTCACTGCAGGGTACTGCTGCTAGCCCTACACATAGCTCTTATCTACAGTACAACCTTGCTTTAAATCAAGTGCAGTGACGCAATTAGAGGTTTGAGCCAGGGGGAAACTCAGCTGAAGAGAGCCCACTGGCTAACACTAAGAAAATTGTTGAGAAAAAATCGTGTTACGATCGGAAAAACCCGTGCGGCATATGCGCAAAGCTTCGCCCTCTGGCAGCAAGCAACAATAGATTTCACGCGCCGCGATCACTCTTATTGCTGGTTCGCGCCATGTATATATATTGTTGTTCTTCGCGCACATCCCGTTCGTAGTGAACCACACATTCAACGCAACGCCACCGGAGAGGTTGCAATAATAGCATATCCGGTATTGAATGCCTATGCAATAAAATGAAATCACCGGAAAACACTCCGAAAAATGCAAAAAAAACAACAATCTACTGAAACCAAAAGAATAGTAAATACCAAAATACAAGCTGGTTAGGGGCCGGGGCCCGGAATTTACATTTAGCTTGGCAGGGGGGAGATTCGAACACTTGCCACCCGTCAGTTATGCCACTGATCGGGTGCATTTCAAACATGAACAGCCACAAGTTCTGATAGAGTCAAACGTAACAATCGGTACGATTGAGCCAACGCAGGACGCAGCCAGCGTGCTTTGAGTATATCTACGCAATCGTTTGCATGCGGCTTGACCAACCGTCGTATTGAGATTCATGGAAACTCGTTGGAAGACTGGCGTTATCACCACGAAAGTTGAATAAAACTAAATTTC
>JGI24022J15233_10001526_pt1 | contig 19606 bp, 15 predicted proteins | sample Ectturendosymbi2_FD_15233 | JGI IMG/M metagenome (IMG submission 15233) | reverse complement strand
CCACTGCCCCCCCAAAATTTTGCCTGGCCCCCCAAAAATTTTCCGCGTGACGTCATGTCACTGCATTGAAGTCCTACACAAACCATTGACAGCTCCCCTTGTTGCAAAACTGGCCCTTCCAGTGGCCCCCCAAATGAAAATGTCTGGCTCCGACCCTGACTGTGAACAACCACGTTTTGAAGCATAAAACAAATTTCTGGTAGTCCGTTGGAATTGTTAAAAGCCTAGCTTAAAACTGCTCTGTAGTTCATCGTAACGTAGTACCGTGGGTGCAGTGCTAAATGTGCCAATGACTTTTAAACCAATGTCTGCCAAAGATATTTTGGTCTTGGGGTCTATATCTTTTTCAAAAAGTTAGCTACCGCGTCGGTGGCCAATTCTGGCGTAGTTTTTATCAGAGGTAAGACCAAGACACTCACTATTTGCCTACATTTTATCTACCCTAAGTCAAAAAAACAAGCTTCCTTAGCACTTCCTCCGGGAAAGCAGACAAATCACCAGATATGAAAGGAATATTATTACAATTTGATTTTACTTTTATACTTAAATCCTACAGAAAAATTGTGTAACTAATACACACCGCAAGGACAAAATAGATCCTAAAGTTAAAAAAAAAACTAAACCACAGACTTCATTATCCATTGAGGTTAGAGGCTCATAACAAAACCCATGAAACACATATGTAGCACATCCAAAAGTTAAATCAAACGAAATAAGTTCTTATATACTAAACGCCTATAAGCAACTGATGCAGACCAGTATATTTTGCGAAAGGTTTACAGAACTGCGCAAAAATGCCGGTCTTAAACATAGTGCGCACGCAAGTCAAGGCATCTGCATGCTTGTTGCAAAGTTCGAGCAAAGGCGCAGTCACGCGTGACGGAGACAATGAGTTGGCCATCAATTTTATAGCAGCGGTGGCCGGAGTCACTTTTTCAGACTCCTACTCCGCTCCTGTTCCAAATTTTTGAATGCGGGTTCGGCTATTATTCAAATTTGAGAATCCGACTCCTGTTCAGACTCCGGCTACAATCATCGATCCAACCGTCATTCACCCATGTTTTTACTTAAGAAATGACCACGCAGACTCCTGCTACTACAGAAATGGAAAAGTGACTCCGGTCCGGGTTCGGTTTTTCTCAAATTTGACTCCGGATCTGGGTTCGAAAGAAAAACGTAGAATCCTGCCTGAGTCAACTCCGGATCCGGTACCACCACTGTTTATAGTAATCACGGGACAAAGCCCTCAAAACCGGGACTGTCCCGGATAAAACAGGACGGATGGTAAGCGCAACAAAAAGAACGTGCAATAGGTGTGGTTCACTGCAAAAATGAGGGGATGCTGTTGCAATCTCTCGGTTGGCGTTGCACTGAAAGTGGTTTTCGTATGACCAATACATGAAAATCACCAGAGATGAATGTACTTGCATTTAAATTTTGCGACATTTCAATATATTGATGGATTTGGATGTTATCACTTTTGCTGAAAAAGTTTGGAATGGAATTGATTATTTTCTTTTGAACTTCTTCGCAACTTTCGTTTCAGTTTTGGGACTGCACATTACTGTAACTTTCGGTTCAGTTTTGGGACTGCAGGTTAACACTGGATTGCAGCCACCAACACCTTGGGAGAGCCACCGACACCTTGGGGGAGTGCTGCGTCGCCCTGTGCCAACCAAAGCATGAGTCGAACCGACGATCCTCGGCATAATAGCAACTGAGATTACACATTTGATCAGGTTCACTCTTCTATTGCTGCTACGAATTCTACGTTAAATGTGGCGTAATCACGTCGCCACATGGGCTTAGGCTAATAACAGTGGCAGGAATTCGGGTTTAAACCAGATTCGGTTTTAGCGTTTGCATTATATTTTGCAATATAGTTTTTGGTTTATATTTGAATCTGAAAAACTTGAATCACTTTGCTGGTATCTGGAAAAGACTCAAGGTCACAGTATAAGGCCCACTGGCCTGATCACGATATGCAAATACTACGATCAAACCTCGATGAGGTGTTTGTCAATATGTTGTGTTCTGCAGACCTCTCACTGAAATCAGAGTCTCAGGTCTTCCTCCATGCAAGTTCGGGACACTTGATCCATAAAATACAGCATAGCTCGACTAGGCAGGAAAAACAGAAAATTTCCGCCAAACTTGATCATCACTGAAGCAAAAAATACTCATTCCTCTGTGTGCAAACGAACTAGGTTAGTCCATCAGCAACTCAAGGATATTGTAAAAATGACTCTGGCTCGAGTCATTGACTGTAACTCGAGTCGAGTCATTCTGTGTTGTAGTTTATTGGGCGCCATTCCATAGTGTGATGCCTCAGACAGTTAGTACACATTAACAAAGGCTTTATTTCTTTAACAACACTAGTAAAAATCTAAACAGAAAAAGTACGGTTAAGACACGAGACGCAAAACATGCAACATGGCGTACTACACTGAACGCAGCATCAAACATTGGTCAGTAAGATGTACAAATAACCGGTGCGCATCCAATCAAAGCACAGACCCTGAGGGCTCACGCAGCCAATCATCACACATAGCATTTTGGCGCCATTTCACAGCAAAACAAGACATGGGAAAATGTTGAATTTCATTTGATTCAACACTGACTCGTGCTTGCAAACCAATGACTCGAAGTAACTTGATAGTTCTTGTGACTCTGACTTGACTCGACCACGTCATGACTCGACCCTGACTCGAAAAAATTTTATACGACTCTGACTCGAAGGGCTTGTGACCCTGAATCGACAAAGATGACTCGGGCACATCACCGGCACATATCCACATTTTAGCAACAAGTTTCCACAAGGGCCACACAGTTCAATCTGTATCTCAAACTTGTGAAAAAAACAGTTGCAAAATTCAATCTCCAGCTTCTGAATAAAATTCTACATTCACTGATTTATGTTATCCAGGGATTGCTACTTCATAAAGTAAAAGATATCGTTTGCATGCGAAAAATTCGAAATTTTTGAGGTCTCATGATTTTGCACAGCACTGTAAATAAGGTTGCAGCGAGCAAACGGATGAAAGCCGACCTGGTGTACATGGAACAAAACTTTCAAACTTTTTCTTGAAAAAGTTTGGGAAGGTTTTGTTTTGCAAACTGGAAAATAAAACAATTGAAAAGTCACAACTGCTAAAGACATAAGTTGTTGCGGAACACTTCTACATCTTATTTTTTGTAAGTTATCCTCATCCACTCCCTTTCTTCTGAGTTTATTGGAATTTGAGATTTCCTTGTTCAAATTAAAATGACTCACCGGCGGTCATTCACTCCTGCAAGCGACAACGGATCTGTTCACCACTGATCATTGCCGGATTAACCATTAAGCAACTAAGGCCTTATGCCCAGGAAAATTTTCGCTCACAATTTTTTTTGATTTATTGTTTTTTTACAAGTAACTATCGAATTACCTCCTAAAATTTTTCAAATTTGACGAAATATCTGATCAGTCTTCAGCATACTGTACCCTTAATCCGGCCCTGCTACTGATATTTGATACTTGTGGAATTTGAAGCGAAAGAGTTAATACACGATCACGACAATCACGTCTGACGGTATTGGTTGATGTGGGAACTCACCACAACATCATTAATGTTTTATGCCCACTTTCTCGAAGACTCGATCTGAACACAAATGCAAACAGCTCCTGCAACGCGTCAGCTAAGTTTCCACGGAAACCGCTTCGCCGTCAATCAAGCAGTATTGCTTAATTCTACATTTTTTCATTATACTTTTTGTTTATTCACACTACACTATGTGCTTATCTTTCACTCAAAGTGCGTATCACAATGTTAATCTAGTACAAACCATTTACCTGGTGGTTTCTGTAGGAGTAGTCACTGTACAAATAAAGAAAGGCAATTGAAATTCTGACGCTGTGGTACTGGTTGCGCTTAGCCTTGCGGAGAAATTGCTCAATCATCATGCTACAGTAGTAGCTATTATCATGGCTAGCAGAAATATCGACCACTGCAGGACAACCAATGATTTTAGAAACGCAATACTGTAGGCTATTGACAGGGTTGCTAGGTTGGTCTGTTTGGGGCCAAATTTCAGAAATTTGGTCCTAAATATTAATAACACTTGCTGGCCCCAAAACTTTCGTTTGGCCCTTTGGTTCTTTTTTGGCCCTTTTCCAGAATAGACTGGCCCCTTGCAAGGATTAGACCTGAGCACCCTGGGTCCTGTCTGAGAAAGGGTATTTTTCACTTTTTGACTAGGCTAGCCTAATTGATTACAGATTTTCACAGAATTCCTATATTTTCAACGTTTTTGATTACAAAATTTTGTTAGGATCCTTAGAGTTTGTGAGTCAATGTGAGAGTAAGTTCATCAGAATACCTGTTACTTGCTGCAGTTGTAGAGGTAGCAGTGAGAACTGTTACATTACCTAATTTATTGTTATTTAGGTGGTGCTCATGTTTGTGGTTGATCGCTTTAGCATCGAGGATGGTAATTTATCTCAGTTTATGGCTACGCATGGATTGGAAATTAAGTTCTCTTACGATCTTTCATCATGTACTTGTTTTGTGATTGAGGAACAATGCCATTTAATGAATTGCTAAGCATGGGTTCATACGACTTCGTAACTGCTGATAAATTTGGAAAAATTATCTGGTCCCTTTTTGGCCCCTTGTCTTAGAATTTGGCACTTTTCTAGACTTGATTTGACCCTTTGGCTAAAAGGTAGATCTGGCAACCCTGGCTATTGATGAATGTTTAGTGCAGCGAACATTGCGACGATTGATTTAGGAAGGTTGGACAGACTTAGCTTTGATGCATACAGTAGTATTTAATTATACACGCGTAGCTTTTGGGCTCTGGCTAGGGCCTAGTAGTTTAGTGTGTACTTACTGTGTACAGTAGTAGGCCTAGACTAGACTACTAATGTCAGTGGTAATGTGGTGGTTTTCTTAACTTACTGTTGCCTGAGATTGCTAGATCATTTATTCCACAACTACAGTTAATTTCTCCATGTCTAGAAAATTCAGAGGAAAACATTAAGGGTGAAGGTTTTTTGTAGCGTTTCCAACCTGGGTTTCCCAAACCTGAAACCTGTTTTTTTGGCTATTTTTTACTACCCGAAACCTGTTTTTTTTTAACTGCCAAACCCGGGTATTTTAAAAAACCTGGAATTGCTGTTGCATTCAAATATTAGTAATTCTGATAACACTAAAGTTGCAGATTAGCGCGTGTAACGGCCAAATTAGCACGTTTGGACTTTCAACTATTATCATGAGGCACGAGGTGCACGTTTTGCTCGGTAACCATCATACGTTCGTGGTTGATCCGCTACTATTTTCGTTCAATTAACCTATTTAGATGAATCGTGAGGTGATTTGGCACATAGGCTACTAAGTGTCCACGCAAACTTTATTTTTTCACTAACCTAATTAAATAACTACCACGTGAGGTACTTCTTCAAAGTATGCCGTAGCTTCCTATTTACTAGTAAGTTCATTTATAAGCTGTTACATGTCAGTTCATAGACAAGCTGTGATTCTTTGCAAAATCGATTTAGTCCTTTTCAGTTTGCAATAATTTTCTACAAAATATTCGGCTTTCCTGTAGCAGTAACTTTAAGTAGATTTTTAATCATACGCATTCAGTTTAAAGACGTTAGTAATCAAAGAAAATCAGAAGCTTAGAGCCATTTCTTATAAAACAACGTTCAACCAACACCAAAGCGCAATTTGTGCTCTGTGAATCAAATGCAGGTGGTTTAAGCACTAAAAGTTTAATCAACCATTTGAAATCAAAGCACAGAATCCATGTAATCCTTGAGAGTGAAGACCACAAAACTATTCCCGAACTGGAAGAGATCCGATCACAAATTGTGAAAAAGGAAATGAGTCTTTTTGAGGCTCGAAAGAAGAGGTCAAAAAACATTAAAAAGCTGTTCCATGCCTTAATTACAATCAAACCCAAACCACTGGAACGAGAGAGGGATTTTTCACCCACAGGACAATTTGTCACAAAACTCAGAAACAGATTGAATGATGAATGTGTGCTTTGATTATCATGCGTCAGTATTACAAATAATCATTGAAAAACTGTGGCTAACTTAATTAATAATTCGCTAATAAATTGTGGAGGGACCAACAGTAGTAATTTCACAGTGATATTGAGTTTTGGCGTGAAGTAGGAGATTCATCCCAAAGCTTTTAGTCTGACACTCTTCAAAGGATATCGTCAGAATGAAGTGGAGATACTACCGAGCTGGTTTATATACAGAAAAGAAGAGATCTTATTGGTTAAAACAGTGGCCAATAAGAAAGGGTTTAGGAAATAAGAAAAAGCGAAGCTGTCATTGGTTAAAGATGTAATTTGGACCTCGTCGAAACGTTGGAACGGTCAACCAATGGAAAGTTCAAGAGTTTAGGAGATCTGTAAGGAGTAAACGAATTCTTTTTGTTTGCAGAGAAGAGGATTCAAAGATTTGATGAAAGTCGCTTCCAAGGCGGAGAGATGAAATGAAGTGCGAGCTCGAGCGAGGACGGAGAATTTGTCCTTGTAATGTAAGGCACATTGGGCGTTGTCCAATGAGATCTCTTCTTTTCTGTATATAAACCAGCTCGGTATTATCTCCACTTCATTCTGACGATATCCCGTGAAGAGTGTCAGAGGAAAAGCTTTGGGATGAATCTCCTACTTCACGCCATCTTCAAGTTCTGTACCACCAAACGTCTTTTCAAATATTGAGGTGTATCGCTCAAAATCACATTCATTTCAAAACCTGAAAAAACCTGGGTTTTCCCGGGTTTCTTTTCTCAGCTACCCGAAACCTGCGTTTTAAAATTTTGACCCGAATTGGAAACACTAGTTTTATGTACTGTAGGTTATATGACGAAATATACTTAGAGGCTCCTATGTTCAGCAAGGAAGGAACCTTTTTGAAATTGGGTGGGTACAAGTTGAATTCGAGTGCGAAACAAGCATATTCCGACTTTACATACACTGAACTACCATTTAATGATAACATTTACTACCATTGTAGTAAATGTTATCATTAAATGGTAGTTCCAAAGAGTGATTGACATAGAAAACTCTTCATTCAACCCCCTTGTCTTGACAACAATTGGAGGGATGGCACCAGAATGCAACAGAGTCAACAAAAGACTGGCAGAAAAAATAGTTGAAAAACGCAGCGAGCCATGTGCATCTGTCATAACCTACATAAGGACAAAGCTCAGATTTGCCCTTTTGAGGAGCACCCTTGCTGCAATACGAGGATTTCGAGGCAAACGAAGTGATGTCCACCTCCAAGACCTTACGGACATTGACTAGAGCCTAATTCCTAGGCCCACAGTCATACAAAGCTAAATGTTGGTGTCAATGACATGACACCATGTACATTTGTGAAATAAATGGATAGTTTACATAGTTATGACTTGTGAAACTATGTCTTAGAACTAAATAATTCTCTAACATACTAAACGTCTTTTGTTTTTCATGTACCTATCACTTATTGGAATAAATAGTGATTACTGCTAATAACACTGTAACCTGTTCACATCCTTTACTCTGCAACTTCATTCAGTGACACCGACAATGCATCTGGTTGGGAACAACTCATCCATGCAACCCACCCCACTATGGTCTGTGGGTAAACCCACATTTCTTCACGATTTGTATTTATAAACATTTTTTTCTGCCCATACTATTTGTTCTTGCTATGAAATGTTGTATTAAAATGCCCTGCTCTCTGCCTCATAACCATCACTGATGCTCGCTTCCTTCACCTGTATGCTTGCCTCACCTGCTCATCTGTACATGCCTCATCTCTTCTCCCATTGCTTGCCCACCATCATCTGTGTTATGTTGATGTTTATTGTGTTCTTTTTTATTTTTTCTATTTTTGCGATATGTTACATTTCGTTGTGTAAATATTTACTACCATTGTTACTTTGTACTTATTACTACTATTGAATACTACTAATCAAATGCTGTCAAAAGTGGGTGGACCAGGCTCACCAAATTTGAACAGTGTGTGAGCCATAGTCCACCCGGTCCACCCACTTTCTCCACACAAGTGTATGTTTGGCGAATGAACTTAAATAAACCTGTAGCACGTACATTGACAGTGCACTTGACAATCTTTTGATCGTAAAAATTACTGTGCAGTCTTTTTAGATCTCAAAAGAGCATTCGGCACTACTAAGCATGATATATTATTACAGAAACTCTACATTATATTGCATCAGAAGAAATGCATCTGATTTGATGAAAAGTTATCTTATAAATATGATCCAATAAACAGTTGTGGACAACGTATCTACCCACATAGAATTAAAACTAGGATGCCTCAAGGATCAGNGCTAGGTAGGCCTTCTCTTATAATAAAGCACTTAGTGTTGATATAGATTATAAATAGTTATTTATAGATTATATAAATGATTTTCTCAAANCATCCATGTTTATCACTTCACAAGGCTATTTACAGATAATACTAATTTGCTAAGGTTAATCCAAACCTAAAAACTTTTTTGCATAATGTAAATAGTCAACTCAGTGGAATTGTAACTGGTTGTCACGCTAAAAGCAAAAACATGATTTTTTAACCCAACAAGAAAAACAAAGGTTCCTCAGATCAAAATAAGCTTATCCTCAGTGCAAGACCTACAGCAGGTAGACTCATACAAATACTTTGGTGTTATGCTTGACAAGAAACCAACTGAGGTACCACATATTTATTGATTTTGCAAAAAGCTGGCGCAATCACTGGGAATCATTCGAACTATAAAAAAGCTTGCAACCCCAATAACCACCACTCTTTTGTATACTCACATCTAAATTATGGAACTATTATTTGGGGCAGTGCTGGGAACTGCCTTGAAAACCACTAAAACAAATGCATTAAAAGATAATAAAAATCATTGAATCTAGATCATTATCAAACTGCAACTTTAATCCACCTTCCAAAACTTTTCTATAAAAATATATATTAACTAGAAATTAGTAAATTTATGTTTATTGTTGCAGTATCATAAAGGAATACTACCAACCAATATTTCAAAGCAATTTTCTAAGATAGATGAAAGACACAACTATGAAACTAGATTAGACGATAAAAAACTGTTTCCTGCCATGATTTAATCTGAGGAAGACCCAGAAACAACTAAAATTCACTGACCCATAATCTTGACAAAACCACCTAAAATCTAGCTCATTTCAATCTTTCAAAAGTGGTTCATGTGAAATGTTACGTATATCAGCATTTTCTGAGGATGTTTAGGCCACTTTAATTACAAGTGTTAGTGCAAATGATATAAAATCTGCACTTCAACAGAAACAACTGTCTTGTATTATTAATCTGTTCTTATTGAAGCTAAATGTAAGAAACATGAAAAAATGCAAATTATACTATAGCAGTAGCCCTGGATTTAGGTGGAAATTATAAACTTTAAGTTCAGCTACTTTTTATTGTTTTTATATCTGTTGCAGTAAAGGAATAAGAGCACCTTCACGTTGTTCATCAATTAAGTAATCATGCTGATAGTAACATTATTTCCTGTATTTTTCTGTCTGTGTCTGTTTTTTGTTTGTCTGTCTTGTGTGTATGAATGTCTATCTGTATTGGTTTTTATATCTCTGTTGTGTAGTGATTTTTTTATCAAGTGTAATGTTAGTTTTTCTTTCCTGTGACAATGTTGGCAAGTTTAGCACATGGTAGAATAGCACAAACGGTGCAATTAGACTAGGTACTCACAAGATTTTTCACTGTGGCGTTTCTAAGCAAATGGTAATTTTTCAACTGTTATACATGTTTTGTATGTTTTTTGTTTGACCATGAAATCGTCATATAGTTACAAAACAAAACAATACAACAGTGTTCAATGCACATCATGCAGATACTGTTCCTGATGTAGCCTACTCCATAAAAACGTTTGTAGGGTGTTGTGAGTCATACTGTACACAATTTGATTCTTTGCAATTGTAGGCAAGTCTAAGTAGGAATATTTTAANGAAATTGATCATNTAGCATGGAAAATGCCATATAGTTGGCTTGTCTGTTGAGACATGTCACTTGATAATAACTCNGCAATGCTATATGACAAAGTTCAGACTACACCAGTGCATAAAATCATGTTGCCGTCTTATTCAGTGCTGATTTTGCCACATATGCTTTTTGTGTGAAATGGAAGAGTGCAATAGTTCAGTGCTTGTTTTTTCAAATATTGCATGTGCATGTAACCTAACATTTCTTCCATGCTGTGGATTGTTTAAGCGGCTTGTTTATATCTTTTGAACAATTGCTAGAATAGACCCTGTGATATGGTTCTTGAGTCTGAAACAAGCATGTAAAGCAAAAATTTGACCTTGCACTTGTTTATTTATCCAGAGTAGCCTTGGCATTGGTTTCATGGTCAGCATAGCCATAGACCAAGAAATTAACAGTTAGCTGTTCCATCATGGCATGAATGATCATGTACAATTCTAAACACATTCTGCTAGTTCTTTTCAGTTCATCAAAATACACTGTTTTTTCACGAACTAAGAGTATATGTTTTTACATTGGAAGGATTTGTGGTTGAGTGTTGTGCATTACAAACTTAGCTGTTGTGACTGATATACATATTTATTGTCTTTTTTGATAAAAAGAAAACTAGCATTTCAGCAAGCATTCAATAAGTATTTTGCTGTTTTTGGTGTGTTCAACCAATGCTGCATAAAAGATGAAGCCATGCCAAAGAACAAAACACAAACTTCTATGCTTGCACTAGTGAAAGAAGCCAAGGCCGCTTGTAGCAATGGAGATTTTGAGAAAGCACATACTCTTTATTCATCTGCTATAATGCTGAATGATTCCAATCCCGTTTTGTATGGCAACAGATCAGCTGTTAGAGCTACTTTTGGAAATGCAGCTGGCTCTATAGAGGATGCCAAAAAAGCTGTCCAGTTGGATCCAAGTTACGTTAAAGTAAGCTGTAGAATTGACACCTATTGCATTGAGTCCTTATTCAACACGTTATAATTATGAATAACTGTTACATCAAACTGTTTAATAAAGTGTTGAATAAAAACTTCATTACAAAAGGACTTTATAATTATGAATAANTGTTACATCAAAATGTCAAATGAAGTCCTATCTGANATTGCAACTTGCATGCTCAAGCTCCTTTGTGGTTTCTATGTCATTAGAGTTACATAGCTGTTTTTTGTACTCTGCTTGTATCTGTTCTTTTTATTTTGGAACAGGGCCTTGATTGAATACATCTTTCTTCAGATATACAGTATTACAATTCTTACCTACATAGTCACCCACTCTTACTACTGTCAAATGGGGTTATTTGGGTAATTTTAAAATTGTTTTTATTTCTTAATACCATAGATTATCTTGAAACTTTCTAATTATTGAAAGGACTGGTAAGTACATGCAGTTTCTAGAAATGCAGTTTTTTTCATATTTGAAGGTTAATAATCCCCTTAAAAAAACACGACTGTTTTGCGTGTTTTCTCCAAACATACACATTTTTGTGGCTACTTGGCATATAAACATTGTAGCATTTTGCATGATAAAATGTATGGCATTTATTCAGATGAAACCAATCTTAGGTCATCAGGNTAACTTGAGACACAAACAGGATTTTGATGTAAATAATTCATATTTACACTTTTTACTAAGCTCCAAAGTCCAAATCAAATAGTAAGTTATAGAAGAAAAATTAATCGTGTTTTTATGGGAAGAAAACCTGATACATCAAATCCTGTTTGTGCTCCAAGTTACCCTTATAACCTAACATTTTTATTGGGTCATTTTCCCAAAAGTTTTGAAGAGGATATTAGTCTTGTTTTCTAATGTGTGTCTAAAGTTTAAGAATTAAGGCATGCTGAAACTAAAACATAGCCAAATCAGCAAAGTCAATCATACTGTGCCGAATAGCTTTTTTCAGGTCATTGGACAATTGACTTATTACATTCTTTAGCTACATAGTTGTAATATGTTTTTTGATAATTTAAAGTTGTTTTACTTTGCTGTATATATATTATTATTTAGTCATATTCTATATCTACCAACCATAATATCAGTAGTCAGCAATGATTTTTGCTTATAAATATAACCAACGTAATTGAAACCTCTATTTTTCCGAAGTAACCGTGTTTGATGGAACTTTACCCTAATGTAATCAGAGCATTCCAAAAGTTGGTTGTCATTTAAATTCTGTGGCAGGTCATTTAAATTTGATGTTGCTCTGTAAAAACACTGTTACTATTTCACAATTTTGAGTTAAACTTGGTTGATTTTTAAAAAGGAAGAAAACTGCAAACTTTCTATTTATTAAAAATACAACTTTATTCCCTGCTTCAAACATGTTTTTTTCTGTTATTTATTCTCTGTTGTGATTGTCTAAAGGTGAAAGGAAGGATCAATGTGTATTGGATATCTATGTAAGCTGCGATGCTTGTGTAATTGGATAGTGGAGATCTTTAGAAATGTGACAAATAGTGTGAGATTGTCCTGTAGCCTATTGAGGCTGGAACAAGGAGGTCAGAGTCGTTAACCACAGAACACTATAATAATGATGACAATATAGGTAGAAAATACCAAGGACATAAATTCAAACAATAGTATCCTGTGAGATTTTGCTTTTAGCTTCTTTTCAAATGCCAGTGACATGAGCGGGTGATGCTTGAATCAAAAGTATTGTGTTCACTTTAGTTGCAAATGAAAAAGATTAGAGCATATTTTATGGTGTTGGCTCATGACCTGGGACTGAGTTTTGATAGAAAATTTTGGGGGACAAACTTTGTGTGATATGCATGTTATTGTGCAAATCACACAAACATAGTATTATTTTTTGTGCTTTGATGATGTCACCATGTTCACTCAAGCATAGTATGACCTCTTTGTAAAATTGGCAAAATGGGAGACAAATCATGGAAACAATATCTTTTGGGGACCATGGCCCAAGTGCCCCTCTGGCTACACCCATGGTGTCATGGCCTTTGCATAGTACTTGACAATGGTTATTAGGTATTTACTTCCTTACTAAGGACACAAAACTTTAGTGTTAGCACTTGAAGAGTTCTTTGTCAAAGTATCACACAAAATTTCGGAGAGAGAAAAGACATTGCGTCTCCGCTTGTCCAAAAGTTGGGGAACATGTACCTCTCAACCCCCTGAAACTCAGTCCCTGCTCGTGACATTCTGTTGTTTGTGATACTGATGCTATCATAAATCAGACAGTTTGCTTATAATGCATGAAGAAGATGCCAGTATACCCTTGGCTTAAAGCAACAAATGTCTGAATTAGGAATGGAAAAATGATGGGTCAGCTGTAATGTCTGCTTCTGTGCTAAAACATGTTACAAATTTTGGTAATTTTTTAAAGCTTGTTATGGGTACAGAAGGAAGATACACAAAAGCTTAGAACCAACTACACACTTTTTCAATGCATTCAATGAATATTTCTGTTTACTGATGTTCAATAAATATTCTGTTGAAAAAGCAAGTAGGTTACCAGCAGATGTTATACAATATTTCTGGCAAGTTTTATGTTGCTGTCAAGAAAGATGGAGAAGCACTGTTAAAGAATATTTATGTAGCTGAGGGTACAGAAAATCAATATGAATTTCATATGCAGGGTTACTATCGACTGGGCATGGCATTGGAGCAGTCTGGAGAGTACTTCGAATCACTTGTTGCTTTCTCAAGAGCAATGTCTCTAGATTCAAAGAATGCTGAATATCTAAAAGCTTTGACTGATACTTCGCTAAAGTCAAGTCTCAAAGGTAACAGAACAAAGCTGAGGTAAACTGTGATATTTTGTCGAAGTTCTATCTGTGGTTTGGCGTTTTTTGATTATGTCTGCATTGAGTTGTTGTCAGTATTTGCTACCAGAAATTGCATGATTTGTTACTCACTGAAATATGTTGAGATGTAAATTGTTTTTTTAATAGTGACTTTTCCATGCTGTTTACTTAGCTTATTTCGGTATTCATACATATTTTCATTTACCAGGTTTGCTTTGTGTAGCATGAAATGCATCAAGCTTTTTCCCTTGTTAATTGACTGGGGAATATGGATTTGACTGAGATCTGTAGTCTTTGTAGCTCTGTTAAATTTTGCTTTTGCAGATTCTTTGGAGCCTGTTATGAATCAACTTAAAGAAATGGGATTAAGTACGAACCCATTTGTCGTAACATCTGTTATTGGACAAGACTTGCTTGCTTGTGGTGCAATGAGTGAAGCTGCAGAGGTATAAAGCATTGAATCGTCTCTTTGAGTTTCTTATTTTTAACATACTTGCATTTTTGTTCTGAAGACAAGTTTATACAAACATGTGAAACAAAATCTTCAAAATGCTTAGCTTTTACACAACTTGATTAAGAGCTGAGGATGCCCACTCAGCAAGTGAAATATATACCCGCGAAAAATATCACAGTGATTGAATAATCGTTGCTGTCAAAGGATTTTTCTCAGTAGATACTGCTTACCTGTGATAGCGTTTAAATCAAAAACTCTGATAATTTTATTGCTGTAAAAATGGTTAATATACACTAGCTATGTTGTGCCATCAAGACTGTAATGCAGGCCAAGAAAACATTATTTGTTATTTTTTTGCTTCTATCTCCTTAATTTTATTTTGTGGCAAGTGTCAGATGATTCGTTATAGGGCTAAAGTTCGTGCTCGGTTGACTGTGAGAAGCCACTCCTCTCGTGGTCTTGGGCTGTTTTTTTAAGGCGTTTCAGTTTTTTTTTAAGGCGTTAAGGCGGTCTCTCAAATTTTTTCAACGCTCTCCCAAAATGCAGTAGAACCTCTCTGCACAATCACCGTTATGTACATCAAAACCTCGCTTTATGGCCATCTCGGTATTCAAATAACACCCTGGTCTTGGGTTTCATTTATATTGTTGCTCTTGTTGTTTAAGGTCTTAGAATGCGCAGTTACCATTGGAACTTGTAGCCTGAAGTTAAAAGGTTCTGTCTATTCAGCTCTCAGCAGCGCACTTTGGTCGCTGGATTGTCACGAAAGGTAATTATAAATTATGAATGAACGGGAAATCTTGGATGTTCGTGTAGTGTGCTAATCATTAGCAAGTCAAGGCCGTAACGCATTGCATTTTTTTCAAATATTTTAGAAGCCAAGTAAAGAATATTAGATATTTCCGTAAAATATTTTGTGCTGCGCTTGATTTCGTATGCAGTGCATCATTCTTAATTTTCATCATCTACTTCAGGGATCGGCAACCTTTTGCTAACTGTGCGCCGACTTAAAGGTTTCAAATCATTCTGAGTGCCAACAACATGTGTATATTTAGACAAGTCAAGGTCAATATACTTTCTGTGTGAATCATAACAAAATCGATATGTAAAACATATTGCTTCTGCGTGCCATTAGAAATTGCTTGGCGTGCCAAGTGTGGCACGCGTGCCGTATGTTGCCGAACCCTGATCTACGTTATCTGCTATTTGATTGGCAGATCCATTATATACATGAAAGAAGACCTAAAGATATCTCAAGCTCTTTCCGACATCTCTGGAGAGTGTAGAGCGTACGGAAACTTGGGAGCAGCGTACTTGCATCAGGGAAAATGGGATGATGCTGTGGAAGCATTCAAACAGCAATTGCTTATTGCTCAAAAGTTGAAGGTATTAGATTTATTAAAGCACACCAAAATTTGAGGAATGTACGATGATAGCAGTAAAAGTAGTTTCGTTTCGTTCAAATGTGTCTCATTAAATTGCACCTAAAACATTTTTTGTTAAACTCGAGTTTGGCCCAGTATGAAAGAGGTAAGAAAAAAAGTGTTTTCATCTGCAAGGATTTCGGGACATCGTGAACCAAGCCTTATCATCTTTCCTTGTGAATATTTTAGGCGAAATTTAAACGACTAATTGGTAATGAATGGAGTGAGAACAATGCGTCCGATCCACTGAAACTGATCTGAAAAGCGACGTGGGTTTGTAACACTTCAACAGCAGCGCGTAATTAATTTCACGTTATGCGTTGAGCTGAGTTCCGCCTTTCACGAGTTTCAACGGGCGAATAAGAATTAAAAGATATGTCCTGGTGATTGCACTTTATTTTGCATTCCCAGGCGTCTGATTGCGAAATGGCGTTGTAGCTTGGCTAGCAAAAATTTTCGCTCGAACCATATTTAATGCTCTTTTATACTGGGCCAAACCCGAAACTTTGCATGTTTTTTTACCCAGCACAAAAAACTCACGGCAGCTGCTTATAGCGGGCTGGGTATGGTGTGCAGTTCCGTCGGTAAGCACGATGAAGCGTTACGTCATCATCAGCTTGCATACGAGTTTCTAGCAAAAGGTCGCGACGTATTACTGAAGTGCAGAGAGCTCGGCAGAGTTGGTCAGTGCCGTCTAACACTGGGTGACTTGGACGGTGCTTTGGAATGCATGAAGGATAAACTCCAATTGGCCTCTACTCTCCAAGATGGCGAAAATGAGGAGTCTCAAGCGTACGTCGACCTGGCAGCAGCTTACAGAGCCATGGGGAGGTGTTACTTCTCTCTTTATTTTCATAGTTACTGCTATGCGAGCTTTTCACACTGTTTTGTAATGCTTTATTAATTTTCACAAATGGTGTACTCTGGCGTTACATATTCCGTCCTGTGTAATTATTTCAAAATTTAACACTGCGCTTTTTGCTGCAGACATTCGGATGAAGTTGCTTGTTTGAGGAATGCAGCAAACATTGGCAGAAAATCAAAGGACACTGTCACTGAAGCAAAAGCATTAGGATTGCTGGGTTTTGCGTTGAGACAAACAGGTACGAGTTGTCTTCAGTCCGTGACGTTTATTGTGTTCGCTTCCAACATCGAAACGTCACAGAGCAGTCTTCGCGTTCTCCCAGCTTTGTTTGGAGTCGAAAACGTCACTTACAATTGCGTGCCCGTGCTGTACACACTGAACGCGCTCGCAAATTTTCGTTGATTTGACGAACAATCGCCGTGATATTTTGCAGTGCAACAACAGTGGCTTTGCTTTTCAGGTGACCTCGCCTCAGCGAAAGCAGCGTATGAAAGAATGCTTGACATCGCACTCAAAACGAACGATAAGTCACTTGAGAGTCGGTCTTGTGCCAACCTGGGCATCGTTCACCATCAAGTACTGCTTTTTAAAAGGTTTGCTGGCAATCTCGCTGCTGCTGTTTGTTTTCCTCACGTATTTTACATTCTCAGACCTCCGATTACGAAATGGCGCTGAAGTTGCAAGCGCAGTGTCTTACACTTGCCAAAGAGACCGATGACCTTGCCGCTCAAGGGAGAGCGTATGGAAACATGGGAAATGCCTACAGCGCTCTTGGCTTGTATGAACAGGTAACTCGATTCTCTGCCTCGGAAATGCGTTGCTCTCGTGTGGAGTAAAATGCTCTCCGGTTTGTATATGCCGTCGTAGAACCGAACGCCGACGACAAAAGCTTTTCCTTTTCTTCTGCGGCGTCGTTCCGCGTCAGCTTCAGTGAACGTCGCGGTTCGGACCATTCCGTGACTAAAATGCCAACTGCAGCGAAAAGTCGCGTGTCGTCGACAACGTAAACTCTTTTGCTGAAAGGTTTTTGTTCGGGTCGATTTCGTGTACAGCAGTCCCTATGGGAAAGTAGAATGTTGAAATTGGTTTTGCAAAACCGCAAAGCTGGGTCAACGACCCGCTAAGGTGTAATTTAATCTCCTTTGTTGCGACGGAATGTTTACTGCTGATCGTTTTGGCCTTTTTCCGCTTTTTCATTTAATTATCTGCAGAGTGCGTTCTACCATGCAGCACATGAATTGCAGGCTGTTAATTACCATCTAAAAGAACTCGAAATGTCAGCATTGATCAAAGACAAAGAGTCCGAATGCAGCACGCACGGAAACTTAGCCGTTGCATATCAAGCTTTGCATGACGAAGATCGTGCTTTGCATCATTATCAGTAAGTGTAGATGATTTCAAACGTCCTTTTTATCGTCTTTCCTAAGCGATGGAGCAACGAACAGCACCGTTCTTCATTTTACTAGAACCGAACTTTTGTTTCAGGCGCCAACATGAGCTGGGGAAAGAAATAGACAGTTTTCCCAATCAGTCTCGAGCTTTGATGAACCTTGGCAATTTTCACAACACACTCGGCCAATATCGCAAAGCTATGGATTTCTACAACGAGTACCTTCGCTTGCTGGATGTGAACCCGGACAAATCTGGACAATGCAGAGCTCTTTACAATCTCGGATTCGCCTGTTTTTCTTTGAAAAACTACCAAGAAGCCATGACAAGCTACCAAAGAAGCGTCGAGATTGCCACAGAGTGCCAAGACAAAGTGGCCATGGCCAGAGCGTACTGCAATCTGGGCTTGGCCAGGAAAGAACTTGGTCAGTACGAAAAGGCGTTTGATTGCCAGAAGATGTTTTTGTCACTTTCCACCGAACTCAAAAGTGCCCGCGGCACTTTCAAAGCTTTGGGCAACATGGGCGACATCTTCGTTGCCGAAAACGAGTTCGATCAAGCGGTCGGGTTTTACCAGCAGCAAATGGCGGTCGCTGAACAGAATTCCGATCTAGCGTTAGTTGCGCCGGCGTGCGCTTCTCTTGGCGCCGCATTCCGAAAGTCCGGGCAAGTAGACCAAGCGATCGACATGCATTCCCGCGAAGTTGACATTTATCAAAATACTCTGAAAGACGCTGCCTTAGAATACAAGGCGCAGGGACGACTTGGCGCGGCGCTCACTGAACGAGAGCGTTTTCACGACGCGTCAGCGTGCTACGAACGTCAACTGGAGCTGGGGGTGGCCAGCGCCGATCCAGCGTTGGAAGCTCAAGCGTTGTGCAACCTCGCCATCACGTCCACCAACTTGCAGGACTTTGAAAAGGCGCAGAGTTACTTGAAGAAGCAAGTTGATGTTCTGCGTCAGCTCAAAACGAAGTCTGCGAAAACCGAAAGATGCAAAGCGTTGTGCAGCTTGGGCGAATGCTGCGAGGCTCTTGAGCAGTATCATGATGCTGTCCTTTTCCGGCAAATGGCTTTGACAATGGCGAGCGAAACGCGCAATTTGGCGCTGATGGACAGAGCCCTGAAAGGTTTGACGAGCGCGTACCGGCTTCTGCAAAACTTCAGCCGAGCCCTCTCGTTTTGTCAGCAACGGCTGATCGTTTGCGAACGTTTGAGAGATACCCGTCTGACGGCGGCGACCTTCGGCGATCTCGCCATTTTGCAATCGTCGATCGGCGAATACGAGGAGGCGCTGCAGTCGCTCAAACAGCAAATGAAGATTGGAGTAGACCTGGCGGATGAACTCATCACCGGCGACGCAGCATGTGGCCTGGGCAGCGTCCACTACTTGATCAAGGACTACGTCAATGCAGTAAAATTTCACTCCCTTGACCTCGAGATAGCGCAGCGAAACGACAATCGCCCGTGCTTGGGCCGCGCGCACGGCAACCTTGCTGCAGCTTACGAAAAGCTTGAGGATTTTTCGAGCGCTGTGAGCCACCAGGAGCAACATCTCTTTATTGCGGAGGAGCAGGGCGATGAAGTAGCGAAGCAAGCGGCTTTGTTTGGAATAGGCAGGTATGACGATGGGTCGCTGTGTTGTGAAATGATATGTTATTCCAAGTCAGCGATTAGTGACCTCTCAGAGCACTTTTATTG
>JGI24022J15233_10001525_pt1 | contig 19607 bp, 15 predicted proteins | sample Ectturendosymbi2_FD_15233 | JGI IMG/M metagenome (IMG submission 15233) | reverse complement strand
TGCAACAGAGGTTGCGGCGTAGTTCAGATAAAGAGTTTTACTGTTCATCACTTTCCGTGGCGCAAAATCGATTTGAACAGAGGTGTAGACGTATGCGTTTTTACAAAAGACGCACACGCATTATTGAAGTGAAACGTTTTCACGAATTTCGCACATGTTTGGTACTTTGTTGTCTTCATCGCGTACCCGCAAGCGACCAGCTCACCGTTCAGCCAAACCAAAATGGTAACCAGTCTTTTGCGAAGTTGTGGGATTTTATTTGTTGCAGAGGTTGCGAGAATTTATTTAACTGTTTTTTGCATAAACACGTATATATCTGCACGAAATTGCATTTATTTTTGGACTCAACGTCACCANCAAGAGGAANGAACGTAAATGAAACTGGTTACACAATCAAACTCNGACAANTCATTTCTACAGACAGAGCAAAAGTTACTTGTTCGTCAAAGGACTTGAAATCACACCTACAAGCGTGCTCTGTGTTTTCATGAAGAAATGTCTGGCTCTGCCTGAAAAAAATGATGACAGCACCTCAGTGTTCTTTTTATTTGAATTTAACACCCTGAAATAGAGTTTTGTCAAAATGTCTATGCGAGGCAGAACAGCTGCAAAATATATAATCGCACTGCATAGCTATCAATACACATATATGTAAACAAACCAAGCAGTAAAGCTTGGTAGTACAATTTGAACGTGGCGAGAGCCCCACAAAAAGTACATAACACCAAAGCAAATTATAGCTTCCACTTTCATTTTTAACATGCTACGTGCGATGAGCCAAGTTCAGGGCTGTAGACAACAGAAAGATTGTTATTCGGCAACATGCAGCAATGCATCTTTAACTGTTGTTCCAGTTTCAATAACTTGCCAAGTAGCTGGCCGCAATTGTAGGCCAAAAGGTCGCAAGCAGAATTTGTAGCTTATCATGGCCAAATTTCACCCTTCAGCACCACTTGTTTTACATCACGTTTTTTGAAGCGGTCGGACTGCAGAAAAGTAGGTGAAGAGTACAACATACAGTAAAGTTAGCGTGACCGTAATTTTTACTTTCCAAAATATATTCGAAACCTGTTTACTTAATAAAGCTTTGAAGTAATGGTGATGCCATTGATTTTGTCTTGCATCAGAACAACCGGTGTAATTTCGTCTTGAAGTTCTGTGGAAACCTTGCAAAAATAATGGTAAGAGCACAAAGGGAGAATCGTTGGCTGGTTTACGTTGTTACCTTTCGCCGCCCTCAACAAACGTGTACACGATCTTTACAATCGGGACTGTGCCTGAAACACTGAAACGTCCATAACTGAAGTCAGGGACGCCGGAACAGCGGTATAGGGCAGGGGTGGCAGTAAGGGTTGAGGACAATTTTAGCAATTATGCTTGCTTCTGCTCAGCAACGATGCTGACCTCAGAAATAATATCAGGAATTATAGAAAACCATTCTGAAGTTTCTGGGTGCGCGAATAGCTGCAAATAAATTTGTTTCAATTCGATCTTGATAAAACCATGAAATCACCCATGGTATTTTTATAAAAAGGCACCTCCGCCCCCGTTGCCCCTCTTATGACAGGGCAGGGGGACAATGCCCTAGTCATGCACCCGCTCTCCGGCGTCCGTGACTGAAGTTCAAGTGAAAGAAGGCACATGCTGATGAATTACAGGAAATCCAACACGTGAATAAAAAATTCTTCTGAGAAAGGTACAATATTTGAATAAGCAGGCATTCTACAACACGAGTAATCAATCCAGACTAATGCATTCAGGGTTTTCGGTATCAAATACGTAGTAGTCCAAATTATCGATAGTTTTTCTGAAGGTGAGAGGATTATAGGTTTCGCTTGCTTTCTGCAACTTGTCACTTAGGCGCATCCAGCCCGTGGTTGCGGGTGCCGCGCTTTGCACTTTCTCGCGCCATCGAAAAAACTTCGAGTACTCATCAAAATCCGCCTCCAACTTTTTGAGATATGCAACCAGGTCTGTTACAGTGTTGAATTGGTCGACGTGGATAAAAGAGCCTCGCGGTGCGATTCTGGCGACATCTTTTAAAGTTGGCCCGAACACAACAGGAACCAAACCGTTGAGAAGTGGGATCCAAAGTTGTCCACTCACGTAATCACGACAGTGATAGCCATCAGTAAACGCTAGGTAGAACCGGTACGGCTCCAGGTCCTGTAGTGGTTGGTTGCTTAAGAAGCAGTTGCCAAGGCTATCTATTTCCAAGCCCGCTTTAATCATGTCCACAGCGATCTTCATTCGCTTGTGGTTGCCTTTGGTTGGGAGGCAATCGTTCACATACCACACCTGCAAAACCGCAAATGTTAATCGGAAAGAAGCCGCGTGCCAGCGTATTTATATACTGTAGAAAGTACGATATCTTCCAACTGTATATGAATGTTGGAAATCTAAAAAAATCTGTTGAGTGTCAACCTAAATAGTTGACAAAAATGTTGATCGTTTTCCTTTCTTGCTTATAATTTGGGGCGGTAAAAACATAGCTGTGCTTATACTACTACTAGATCAACCGAGACGTTGACAACATTTCAAAATGACTTTAAAAAACGGGTAACGTGTTATGTGCATCAGGTCATTATAGCACGTGAACCAGTGCTTCACACAAGGGAAAACCTCCGAATATATCGAGGGAATACCCTTGAAAAATGCTGTGCAAAAATAACAGTGCGCAAATTGAAAATAAAGACTGCAATACGTAAGTACTCTTTTCCAACTTTAGAATGTTGGTATGCATTGCAAAAGCAGGTTATTTTTTAACAAAGTAGAAAGACAGGGACTGACAAACGTAATAGTCAGCAATAAATCAATTTCGTGACAACATCGTAACAGATGCGTCATGAGAAGGTAGAGATGGGGGCATTAGGGGGCACTAACCAGGTCGTGGTGTAAAATCAGTCCAATTAGTGGCCAAAATGTCGAAATAAGCAAGCGGTGTATTAACTGCAGGGCTTGGGACGGTCACATACAACAATATGGCAGAACCTATAAGACAGAATATGATCCATTTGAGAGGAAGGTGATAGACAAGCTTCAGGAAAATCGGGCGAAGGAGTGCATGCCAGACCAGGCGATTGTAAGCATATGCTTCCTGTTTTTCACTCGCGCGCGAGAGAACTTTAGTTGCCGTATTTATCTTTGCAATATCTCTGTAACGGAGGGGGCAGCCAATACTTTTGAGTACCTGAGGTTAATTCACCACAGAGAATGCTTTTCAGCAAACGAAACTCGGTTGGAAAGCAAATGTACCCGTTCACGGTGGTTTTTGAACGGAGCGTATCAGCGCGCGTGCATTACAATTGTCTATTTCGTGCTGATGATCAGAGAAAAAGCCTTACAAGCAACAAAGAAATGGTCCTTTAAGGCAGGGCTTCTCAAACTATGGGTCGCGACCCCAGTTGGGGTCGCGAAATGTAACTTTGGGGCGCGAAACAAATTGGCTTGACAAATCAGATATAAAAGGTTTTGCAAAATGGGCAAGATAATTAAAAAGAGGCCTGCAGTGAATCTATTACTACTGCATTTTCAGAGTCAACACCGTGTTTAATGGTGTCAGTTGTTTATTAGGATGTCTTCCAGGGTTTATGTAAAAGAACCAGACCCCAAAAACCCAACCCGGTTTTTTTTTAAAAAGCCCACTTAAAAAATTCAATTACACCTACTCTTTACTTTTCCTTGAAAAATATACTATGAAGTAAAAAGTAAAATAAGCAACACACTTGTACAGTTTACTGTAAATTTTTTTCAATCAAATAAAACGAACAACAACGAAATTTGAAGGACTTGAAAAAAAAGAGAAGAATAATTGGAACAGTCTGAGTAAATTCTAGTGGTTATCTCCTTCCGTTCTGTTAAGTCAGTATATTTTAACCAATTTTTCTGCCTTCTCTGTATCTAAACCTTTTCTGATGTTGGACCATACCGAATCATATGTTGAAAAAATACACTCTATAGATGCTTAACTAGCAGGGCATGCACATAAACATGACGTGAAACTGCAGAGATTGTGTTGGAGCGGTTTTTCTCTATATATTGTGTGCATCCTCACCAAGCCTGACCACTTAGGAGTGAACTGACCAATAACACTTTGCGAAAACAAAGATGGGGTAAATTTCTTTACCCTCAGTGTTGAATGCCATAATATGTATAACAAGCTTTTAATGTGTAATTCTGAAAATGATGATATTGCATGATGCAATAAAAACAATTCAAAATGGGGTTTTTCCGTTAATCTTAAAAAAAGAGCAAACACCAGTTTCTTAAATAAAAACAAAAAAATGTTTTTTTAACCCAAAAAGCAGGTGTTTTTTTTTTAAAAAAAACAGGTTTTTCTCAACCTTGATGTCTGCTTGAGCCCGGGACCTCAAACTCAAATTGCTCTGAGCGCCAAATGAGGACTTACAAAGTAACCGGATGGCCACATTATGACGCTGACGCAACAATGGCTGTATCTGAACGTTACGAGAAACAGCTTTTACATCTCATTTCCTGCGAAAGGCATCATGAGTTATAGGCAAATCATTTCTAGCGGTCTCTACGTTCGTTTGTTCCCTCGTTGGCCGAGCACTTTTAAACACCTGTGAATAAACTAAATAACATCAGTGTTGACTATTTCAAATTTCACTAAAAGCATTGCGGGCCCCACAAAAAAGCAAGTTTGGCGCCCCCATGTTCGATCCTGAGGTCTTTCGGAAGAAATGTGATGTATCGAAGAATGTACTAGTGACATTGTTGGGACCTTTTGGCGCCCTGGGAATTTTGCCCCCTTTGCCCCCCCCGTCGTTACACTCCTGCACCCAACATTATAAGCCCTGAATGGGTTTATGGAGTTTAAACGACAAAAGTTTGCAACTGGAATTATCAAAACAGAGCTTACGTCATTTTTGAAAAGGACAATAAATGAATGCTCAATCATTTCTGATCTAACCATTCATAAACTCTTAACCTTTGCATGACATATTTTTGTTAAGCGGCATTATCAAAATTGGCAATCATCAATCAAAAAAACGATCCTTTTTGAAAAATATTCAGAATGTTCTTCGCCTTCGCTGTTTTGTATCAATCTACGAATGGATGATCTGTGTAAAAATCAAGTGCATCCATCCCATTACTTGTGCTTATCAACTTCTATAAACTGAATGGTCTTTTTGGATTTTTTCACCTTATTGTTTCCAATATTTGGTAGTTTTGTTACTGTATAGTTATTTTCAAGGATTGTGTGCATTTTTATGATTTCATTATAGACAAAAATGCCGCTTGAGATTTGCAATGGGACGTTTACACGTATCATTAACATCTAGGGCTCTAGACTATTCATCAAGGGGTCACATAGAAAAAAAAATTGAAATGGGGGCGCAGAACAAAAAAGTTTGAGAAGCCTTGCTTTAAGGTATTTAAAGCTGNTAAAGGAAAGCAGCACGTCCTGCGAACAATAGTGCCCGTACCAAGATGTTCCGAGNTTGTTTGGCACATGGTTCAGTAATCTACTATCTGCGTGGGTGCGTAGGAAAACTCCAGTGATGTCCTATATTTGCTACTGTTATTGAATGCGTTGCGGAGAAAAGCTGAGAGATTCTAAACCAAGGGCGGATCTAGCAAGCAAGGTTAAAGGGGGGGTCGGGGTCGAATTCAGTAACATTTGGTAGTCAAGACTCATAATAAGAGAGATGAAGTATACTTCACAACACTGCTGTGACAGAACAATGGACGACAAAATTGCTTTATATCGCGAATGTTGTTTTCCTAATTATACAAAATTATGGTGAATAGTTACTCTCGTAAGTTTTAGGGGGGAAAATCACCCCCTGACAAGGCTGAATGTCTGAGGGAACAACCGATTTTTTTATATGCATGCATAGCCTTCTCTGTTGACCAAATCAATAAAGGCGACATGCCCAGGGCCTAGAGTTTATTTAGGAGGATTTTATGTGCCGCGGGGGGCATTGCTCATACGCGCGTTCAATCCCATCAAGCACAAAAAGATGTATCCACTTTTTAATGTTCGCATCGGAAATGGCAAATATTGCTCACGGAAAAGAGGTTTCCGCAAATAATGAACGTAATTTTGGTTTTTATTCCCATGAAAGCAAAATATCTCCCCTGGACCGGGAGACCTGCAACTGCTACAGCCGTTGCATAAGTTACGACAGTTTACAGAGACCTTAACCGCAGAAATGAAGCAGAATACTTGAGTTTGAGATAACGACTTTGAACTCCTTGTTCTTCAAAATTAAATCTACAAAAAAGCGTATTTTCTTATTCGTGAGTGAAGTGTGATAATGAAAGTTAAAGGGATGTTAGCCTGTTGACTTCACGAGCATTAATTATATTCAGGATAAACAACAACGCACGAACTGTAAGCAACGGTTCGCTTTAACCGTTTGGCCTTACAAACAAACAAGACCAGGCACGTAAGTTGGCAAAAGGTGCATACCGCTGACTTTGACTTTTTTTGCAGGATCTTGCCTAGATCTTTCATTGTGTCGCTTCCAAGATTTTTGTACAACATTTCAATCGTGAAAATTGGAAAAGTAACATCTGAATCTCGTCTGTACGTCATTGTCCAGTTGAAAAATCCAGCGAATTGTTTCAAGTCTTCGTTGAAATAATGCTTGATGGCCCATGGATTGATGTCAGACCACCAGACAAAAACCTGTTTCTCATTTCTGCGAAATAATGGTAGCCTTCAAGATTAGAAGTTTCAAAATCAACTTTTTACTTGCATCGGTTTTAGCGATACCAAATACCCTTTAACTATACCGTTGATATGCTCAGTTTAGCAAACACACAATTTTGATCAAAAATTAATTTCATGGCGATCTTTTTCAGCTTCTGTAACAAATATCTGCGGCATTGGTCTTTTTTGCACAAATCCCGTCGCTAGGATACGTTTTTCCGACATCCAACGATGGGAATATCGCAGTGCTCTTCAACCTTTTTGTCATCGAGGAACCCCTGATACACTTTCGCGTTTGTCACGGAACCCTCACAAACAAAAATTAAAAAAATACAAATTACTTGTGAGAAAATCAAATATCTCGTTATTAGGCACTTCAACAAATGAACACTTATTACAAAAGTTAAAAAGCAAAAAAATTAATCACTCGATTTTTTTTGCATTTCTGGAATGTAGCTGCTACATTCAGAATTTGGTCATCCGGCAAAAAGCACCCACATCTCAAACATGTGTTTTCCATTTTCTAATTTTGACAATTGAATTACATTTGGTCCGCTTCGAAGGGGGTGCCTCTTACCTTTGAACTAAATTGCGCATTATCCTCCACACCTTCGCTGTTGTTAGTATTTCGCTTCACATAAGAAAATATGCTATTTTGCTTCATCTGGCTTGACTAAATAGCAAAAAGTTGGGTTTCACACTGTTTTTACTTTATTCCCTGTGACTCAGTCTACTCTCTGCTAGATTCAGGCTGAGTCTACTNTTTTCTACTATCAGTCTACTCTCTGCTGTGAACTGTACAACGGCAACATCGTATAACTNTGATGCAACAATAACGTTCTTAATTGAACAACAAGTGACGCAACAACTATCAATATTTCTTTTTCCGCTGTCTGCAGTCAACCTCCTGAACAACTAATTAGCCTACTTGGAGACCGAATGCGGCACTGTGATCTAAAAAATTTCATAAGAACGTATCAACATACTGAAGCAAGCAATCATTCACCTAAAAACGAGGAATCCTCACGGAACCCTTAAAACTCCGGAACCCCATTACAGGTTTTGCGGAACTCTAGGGTTCCGCGTAACCCCTGTTGAAGAGCACTGGCATATCGCCAACATTGGATGTTATTATCCAGTTGAACTAAAAATTGTTTTCTTAGCGTCTTAGCGATTTCTAATCGCCTATTGCTAACATATATCCTATAGCCTTCACATAATCCTTTTTGGCGAAGAAATGTTTGTTATTTACAGTAAGTTAAGCGTCTTCATTTGTGAAAAATGCTTTTTTTCAATTGAAGCACGTGCAAATAATTTCTTTTTGTCTTGATGTTCAAAAACAGTCGGTCGGTATTGCAAACTTTATTCCTATAGTTTAAACGAATAAGATCAACTCTTGCACAAAAATATGAACATGTCTAAGTTGGAAAACTGTTGCTCATGGGAAAGTGTTTGCAGAACGGGTTCGACTTTGCAGATGCAGGTAGCACACACGATAATCTTTTCAGATTTTTCAGGTTCAGACCGGGTTTGACTTTCACAAGTAACGAATGAGACCGGACAGAAAATTTTACTCCGCTCCAAGATTGTTTACACAGCACGAAATAATTCGCTTGTGTCACCGACGGACAGCATAAGCGGTCAAGTCTGTTATGGATCATGTCTCTTCGAATAAAAATTGTTTTTTTTATCGAAGCAATAAATTTGTTCTCATCAAACAAGGAATTTCTCCGGAAAAAAATATTGGTNTTCAAGCTACCAGACAAGAAAATTAGTCAGCATCATTGTTTGTCAGCANCGAGATTGTTTTAGAAAGCTCACCTGCGCATTTTCCATGGCNACAAGCCTTCGGCATCGGATTGGTGAAAGACAACCGCTCTGGCTTTCTTCAAAGAATTGTGGAAGTAAGTTACGCTGCACGAGCCGTAAACTGACCCTTCACTGGGCCAGTCTTCTTGTAATTTGTTGGAATCAGTCAACCATATCAGTATTATGCATTGGTTGCCGTTTCCGAACGCATTGGGTGCTTCTTTCAAATTCGATTGTTCTGGGGGTTTGAAATCTATCAACGTAGGTAGTTTTGACTTGGACGAACGATCTTGCACCTGGTTCTTATGTTCCGCCAAATTGATTTGAGACAAGCTGACAACCAGCAGCAAGCAAAACAGAAAACAGACCACCAAGGCAAAAGGGATCGTGGTCAGGCGATTGAGCCTACGTGTCGAGCAGATAGAGGACAACAATGTCATGTACGTTTTGGCATGAATACTGGATGTAGTAACTTTTCTTCGACTATTTGCTGTTAATAAATCAACATAATTAAAAGCTTTCTTTCGTTTTCCTGACCCATGTGCTATTGTCAAGCTCGGCGAAAAAATACTGCGCATGTCTTAGCTTGGTTAATGATAACTGAAGTATTGCATGACCTTTCTGTGCAAGGTATTGATTACATTAGAAATACCATTGGTAGGCTCACATTCAAGCTCACTGCCTCCTAGGGCAGTTTGCACCAGTTAACCATTATAACATCAACACACTCTTTGGTAAATCTTTTGCATAAATTTTAAAATTAGCATCCTAGTGAAAAGTATAGAAAATGAACAAATTTGCTAGTGGCGAAAGGTGTTTCGGCTACTTTGTTTTCTTTCACAAAGTGAATTGTATACACTACAGCATTTGTTAGTACGTCGGTGGTGAGCTAGTCATCGTTTGTACCTATTCGACCGACCATACCTGGCTGTGTTCCCAGTTCTATGAAGCGTGACCAAAACCTTCATGAATAAGCCTTTCCTGGAACACGTCCGTCATACGGTAAAACAACACACATTTACATCCGGCAGTATTGTATAGGTGATTCAAAAGCACCATAATCTGGGGTACAAAACACCAAGAAATTAATTCGGCAAGGATTTTTAAAGGGATGCGTTGACCGGAACTTNCTGCGAATTGACCTGCAAGTAAGTTGCTAAGGACATTAAAAATATTTTGGTAAATCTAATTGGTTTTTGCTCGCGGTAACTTTTTTANNATTCTGTCGACAAGCACCTGCTGTAACTTTCCACTGTTAAACTGTTTCTAGATTAACTTTTAGTGGGAGTAACAGCAGCGTCGCTCCATGTTGAATCAATAATTGTCGTGGTGTTGATCGATTCGTGCACTGCCACTTTGTCGCAAAAACAAGGGATTCAATGTAAAGGCGTGGAGAAACAAGCATTGATTCACTGCTGGTTTGGGCCGTAAGAAATCATGTTGGTAGCTGAGCAGCCGCTGCTTTTTCAGAGAAATGATTAGGTCTGCTATATGTAAGAATTTTTAAAAATCTTATGAACGCTGAGTGAAAACCGCATAGTCGTGCTTGAAGCCTTCTGAGACAATGAGTTAGAAACGTTATCATAACATGTGCCTGAAATCTAGAGTTTTCAGGACAAACCTTCGCAACCCCTGTACAGCATTACCACCATGTTGCAATGCGCGTATGAATGGACTTACAGTTTCTCTGATGTTGCCATATTTTATTGGAATTTTGAAAAATTGGTAACCTTGGTCTTGAGCTTCATTTTTTTAAACTCCTTCTGCAAGCCTTAGAAGTACGTGCTAGCTGATTTTCTGGCAAAGAAGGAAAAATGTCTTACAAACATTAGCTATGAATACTTCGGACAAATTCGAAAAACATTTCTCTTCACACAGCCTGAAAGTTTCTTCAGCCGTCAACCTCGAAAACTGTAAAGCTTTGGGCACATCTTAGACGTTATGCACCGATTCCATTCAATTCTCATTTTAGACAATGGTTTAAAACTAGTTTTGTGAGTTTGCTAGTTTTCAAGCTTAAACCTGTCAGATACAGTTGAGATCACGTCTTTGTATGGGTCCTTAACAGTGAGGAAGTAAAATAATACTTTTACCAAGTAGTACTGATACAAGGGCTTTCCACACATCCAACTTTCACCGACTAAACGCCTTCACTAAAATGTAGACCAAGCTGCTGAAAGTTGCTGTGAACGTGGCATACGGTATTGTTACGCTTATAACTTCATAATAAAGGAAAGCTATACTTCTTCTGCACATGAAAGTCTGCAACTGTCAAAACTTGGCGAAATTTCAGATAGATTCACTTTGCGTGCAACTGAACCGATCTGCCTGGATACAAGCAGCGCTACGCCGAAATCTACCCGCGGGCTGTTATGATTTCCGTACCACACTTCCAGCTGCTCCTTCGCGCTAAAAGCATTCATGATTGCTTGCTTCACTGGTCCATTGCACTTGCCAAAGCACTTTTCGCAGCGGCGCAACATAGCGGCAACAGTCGCTGATGCTTCTTTCCGGCAGTTTGACATGGTTGAGAAGCAATGGGTTACTATGCCGCATTGACAGTCACTCTTTCAAAAATGAACCAGATTTAATTGCAATATTTGATCGTGTACTTTTTCACATTCTGAACTTTGCTCCATGCAGTTAACATTTGTGAAACATATGATGACGTTTCAGGCGTAACTTTGAGGTTTCCAGATGTGCCAATTGTGGCCTTGTACCACTGGTTGCCGCAGTCAATAAAATGGAAGCAACACTCCGTATGTGAAAAAACAAAGACATGGCAATAGTGGACAGATAAATAACTCCGCATTTTCGTGTAACGAATCCGTTGCATTTTTCCGCTTTGTATTTGCTCTGAATACGCATGCTGGTTTGTTTGTTTCAATTGAAGAAGCCTGGGCAATAGCGTGAGTTTTTTAATTGAGAAGTCTGTACAGAAATTTTTGACAGTGCACATCTGCTTGAAACTGCTAATTTATGAACATAACGCGGATTTTCAAAACAATGAATCCACTATTTCTTCCAGACAAAGAAAAACACGCTCAACTACGTGAGGTAATGCTAACAAACGTTATGTTGCGCCTTTTACACATGGTTAACCATGCGGTGATGTTTCTTATGCTCAACAAAGTTACCGTTCGCACTGGACGGCAGTGTGCAATGGTTGTTTTTCCCCAGATCTGGGGTTTCTTCTAAAGATTTGGGTTAGATTTAACAGCGTAGCGGTGATTTAATTAAAACATTTTTTCTAGCCCCGTCTTTCTCTGTCTTATTTTTATCTAAATGCCTTAGTCTTCAGCGTAACTGATGAATAAGCAAATGATACCATATAAGCTCTAAATCAGTGGTTCTTAATCTTTTCTTTATAACGCCTCCCTTAAAAAATGTTCCTTTGTTTCAAGCCCCCTAACTTCAAATCGGTTGTAAAAGCAAATGTATTTCTTCGTAACTTTATTGATCAAACTTTCCATGTTGTAGAGTGGGTAAAGACTCGCGCCCCTGAAAATTTATTAACTCCCCTCTGGGGAGACATGTCCTAGGTGCAATGAGTTCAAGTGACAAAGACACTGATGAAGCAAGCCCAAAGAGTAAAATGAAGTGGTACACACAGCAATTTAAAGTAGAGTTGATTGAAGGGTCCAGATCTCAAAGATTGGCTAGAGCAGGACAGTGGGGAGACATTGTTTATTGTATATGCTACCAGGTCGCCATTAGAGATGCAAGCAAGTCCGTGTTACTGAGACATAAAAATTCAGACAGTTACAAAAGTTCTCAACAATGTTATATTCATTAGCACGTTTTGTGATTTATTGATGCACAGATAGTAGAAAGATTCATCTAGTTTTGTGTATCTTCCTACATGGGGTTTTCTGTTCAAATCTGTTTTTATGAGTCTCTAAGGGTTTTTTTCAAAACATCTTATCTGCTGCCCTGATAGTTTTGTAACGAAAAAAAGATTAGCTGCAGACCATAATGAGACTGAAAACAGCCTGTTTTGATGGACACGTTTTTCAGTGAATGAAAAAATGTCAAAATTTGCAAGTCGGTCGAAGGAAAGCAACGTATGATAGATATCGCCAGCGCCATAAGTATAAATGTTTGTTCGGATCAGATGATCTCTCGTCATAGCTTTTATGTGTACAAATTATTATTCTATCTATACCCCGTTTACCAAAACCATGTTAGATGAACGTTTCTTGTAATCAATCCTGATTGTGCAAGACATTGAGAAGTATATCAACATCTGTCGACCCTGACATTCAAACATTGGTTCAGAAATTCTGGTAAAAATTCTCTGTTCAACTGTCGCCACGATTCTTCTTTCCACAAACAATTACTCATCATTTCTCACCAAATACAGTTTTTCGCAACACTCCCTTTTCAAGAATTTGTATTTTGCTTTCAAATTGGGCCTACACCAAAAATTCGATTTTCTTTAGACTTTTTACCGATTTTTTTTTGCATTCAGTAGTGTAACGTGGGGTTAAATGGAACGAGTTTAATTCATTTGCAAACGGGCATGCTGTGCTTTTACAGAGAGTCTTTCCTGTACAAACGGGTTTGTTGAAACTGCTGGTGGGGTTTGTTGAAACAACACTAAACTAAGCTTGATCAACGTTAAATGTATTTGTGAGTTCCTTATCATTGCGATGCATGCTCATACCTCGCGCGTTGCGTGTGGGAGTGAAAACGTTATACACAATTCACACTCGGGTTTGAAGAACAAAATACTACATCATTTGAAACAAACTTTTGTTGCGAGCATTTATGCTTACGTCATGTTGAACCAAGTTTCCCTAGTGTTACAAAAGTTATACCAGCGATACCAACGCATAGTGTAACTTCTAAGTTTTGCACAGAGAGAAACGTCTCAGCAGGAAATTTAAGGTTTGAAAAATTGAAATTACAGTACAGGTTCACATGCAAACAATCTTGAAGCGGGACCCTCACCGAATAAATAACAAAAGCTTTTATGAAAACGATTTTCTTGAACATCTGTATTAATATTTACCGATGTCTTTTTTAGCTGTTTTGCATTTAATGATAAATTTTGGATGCTAAATAATCTTAAATTCAATCACTTTTACCGTAACAAAAGTCCCTTTGGTTACTTTAAGCAAGGTATTGTAAAAAGTAGGGACTGTTATGGCGTAAGATGCTACATTTTTGAATCATTTTTTCTTAAGATCGACATCACCTCTTTAATGGCGATTTCATCATAGTTTTGTTTGAGTCAGTCGTATTAGCGTTCGATTTCATTGATTAGCGTTCGATTTCACACCGTGTTTTTTCGGCGCNAGACTTTGTCTTAAATATAAATACACNTGGCAGCACTCATTCTTGGTTGTGAGATATTGACTCATTTCTGTAGAGTACATCTCTNTAGGCTGTGTGACATCAAACAAAGAAGCACGAAGCTTAGAGTTACTTAATAAAAATATTTTTTTGACAACGCAGCAAAAATAACTTTAACTCATACAGTTGATGAAAGCGACGCAGTCAGAATTCTACTGTCAAAAGATGTCACAAGATACGTAGAAGAGCTACTACATTTTGTGTTTGGTTTTGTTGAAGGAAACCATTCACCACATCCTCACTTTTATTCACCATGGTTCTGCTGTTAAAACACTGTAAACTTACAAGGCATAGACTTATCCAGGGGACTTTCGCTATTAAAAAATAATGTGATAAACTTCGATAGGATTAGCAGATTTTCCGTAACCGCCGACGTATTTAGGTGAAATTTTGTATTAAAAAACAGTGAATGACCTTTCTTGCTCTTCATATTTTTCAAGAAAATATTGCGAAATGTTTAAATTTTTGCCGTTGGTGAAGTACCGCTTCTCCCCAAATTGTGCCACCTCCGCATCAAACATAATGGTTGCGGCGCTGCAACAGGAACAGCAGCAAAGCAGTTTTAATCTTCAGCAATTATTAGACAATATTTTTGTGGAAGTCAACGTTCACGAAATGTAGTCAGAACTCGAATTCAAGCTCGGCCTGTATGGTAGTCACGGTATAGCTGCCTGTTAATAACGCTGTTTACACTTTGCACTTTGTTACGTCCGCGTACGTGGTAAAGTTCAGTTAACAGAACTACTGTCGCATCGACATTCTACATAAGGTTGAAAGTTCTTATCCGACTTTTATATCCTCATCTGGAGAGCCACCATCGAATGTGGAAAGTTAACATATTACAGGAATTACGTACACAGTACACACATAAATCAAACGTCGCAAAATTTCAAACGAAATTCCTAAACGTATAGTTTGTGTTGCATGTGATTGCGCTAAAGGTCTTTATTTCAGTACAATCACAATTGCGCACCTGCTTTTGCTAGGATTTGTTTGACATTTCATTCACTGTTATCATCTTTACTGGTTGTGAGTAATGCGTTGTAGTTGACAATTCCACAGGTATCCTTACTCCCTACTACCGTAGGTCACTCCCACCATAGGTCAACCTATGGTTGTTGCACGGGCACGGGTCAGTCTCCAAACTAAGCAACCTGACATCTTGAGATTGCCAAGTCAAAGCAAGGGGAAATAAAAGCTCTCACCACTTTGTCCGTCAATAACTCTCCAGTAGCACTCTAAGCTTGATTGCCTCCTTTGATTATATTCAGATATACAACAAACTCCTCACTACACTTGAATGTTAAGTCCGAACAACGTAACGTTAAAACGGCTCGTCATAGAATAATGGTGAACAATAGCGCAAACGTTTGGTAGAGCAACCGGAAACCGCGACCAATTGCTCCGATCTGTGTTAACAGGTTATCATGTCAACTGTTAAAATGTTCGCAAACAAGTATTGTGTTGAATCATAAACAGAATATTGCTTGAAAAAACTTTGCGTTGAATCACACACGGAATTATCCCTGAAACCACGCAGTATACACTGCCTGAAATCACGCAGTAAGAGTGCACAAAACATTCAAGCATAAATGTTCTACTATATAAGAATGCCGCCCATCGAGAAAGAGAGCTGACACGCAAAGCATAAATCGACTGATGTAGGTTGTGTCTTATTGTTTGTGGAGACGGTATGTTTTGATGAACTTTTGACGGAGCACATATAGTAACACACACGAAATATCTGAGTTCGCCAGGCAGCCGCGAATAAGGTCTAATGTTCTGCGGCAGCAAAAAACTCTGCATTGTGACAGAAAATAACAAGAAAAAACAACGAGGTTGGTCTCTCAACTAGAAGGGATTGCAACACGTTCCTCACAACCTGCAATGACCTTACAATGGTTCCCAGACTATTTCTTTGGTTTCTGGTATAAGTTTCAAGCAGGCTCTCCAGTTTTTCAGTGTGCCTTATTGCAAACGTGCGCGGATTACTTCGCAAATCTGTTCTACGTGTCTGCGGGACATTAGCATTGTTTCAAAAGTAAAGCTTTAAGGGATTAATTCTTGCTTCCGTCCTTGAACGTCCCTGATGTTTTTTTTCTACGTTCCATATATAGATTCCTTTGCGGGCATACGGCTCTGATTGCAGTTCCCTTACATGAGCACCATGTCACGACTCGTAGCTAAAGCTACTTTTAAGAAACGGGTTGGTAAGACCGAGTTAGACCCATCACAGCGCACTACAGGTTGCTCATACGCTCGGGTAAACCTTAAAGCTCCCCTGTTAGTTTTGCTTCGACTCCATCTAACCCTTTATTCACTACTTCATCCTGTTGTTTTACTCCATCCATCATGTCTGCTAACTGCAGTATCCACTATATTGTTAACCCCGATTTTATTCCGAAAATGGTTTGTATGAACGTCAAACATGACTTGAATTGGCCGAGATTCCAAAACTTTCGCAATTTTTTTAATCTGTCAAATGGGTCTTGGCCTTTGGAATCAATCAAGACTGATTGCGGTATTTTCTCGAACATCATCGCATTTCTTTAATATGTTTAACAGCTTTTCTTTTTCAGACCAAAAAAAGATTGTTGAAGAGTTTTAATGTATTTACTATGCAGGGAGCTGACCGTTCGGTTGTTTAACTTTCAACAAAAGATTTAACTAAATATATAATTTTGTAGCATGCATTACTTATGTTCTTCTCTGTCTGCCAGTTTGCACCTGGCTAAACACTGATGCTACAGCGGCTCACCTGAAATTCAGCTCTGTTCACTTCACCCCTTTGGCTGCTATTGAACCCCGTGTTCAGTCATGCGATCCACGATTTGAAAGCTTGAACAGAGACAAGCACGCATGGATCGACCTCATAAAATCGAACCTTTTAACTAAACGTACTGTGTGCTGAGTGAAGGCCAGCTTTTTGGCTTTGTTGGGAACAAGATAAAATGAATAGGCTCGAGTTCACTGGAACAAAGAGCGACTTCGCGTCTGCCTTCTCTTTTGTTGAACGTAACAGGGAAACGACGTTACCGTTACTTGCCTTGCAGTTTGAAATGCGCGTGGATCAATCCTTTGAAACAGAAGAATATCTCAAACGTTTTTCAAATAATCTTGTTGTACACTATAGTGTTTTAAATAATCTTGTACTCTAAACAACTGTACTATATTCTAAGCACATACTGTCATTTACCAATTTCATGTACTCTTTTCATAATGGTGAATTAGCTATAATCACTTTGACAACTACTTTTCTGAGATTGCATCAGTCCACAAATATCAAACAAGGCTTACTTCTTTGCAAAAATATCATCTACCCAGAATGAAAACGTCTCTGGGTCAGCTTTCTGTAAAGTATGTTGGTTCCAAATTTTGGTCTGATATTCCTGAAAATATGAAATCTCTCTGGCCTTATTCAATGGGAAAACAATATAAAAACGTCCTGATATCTTGCCAAAATTTCTGTTGATTTTCGTTTCATATGCTTGTCACTTTCCTGTAATATTGTTTTAATGACCTTCTTTTCTCTTATATCTTTTACCTCTACAGTTGCTCACCCCACCCTGTATATAGGCATGCTTTACTCCCATTGTTTTTTTGTTGTTGTTTAGTTTACTTATCTTTTCTTACGTTGATTCAATGCATTTTGTTACTTTTCTTTCACTTCTTGTGAAGCGTCTTCAATTAAAAATTGATTTGTTCTTGCAACAAGGCTGCCTGAGAACTTGACCCAGATGGTCTTTCGCCAACCGTTTGTGATTCAAGAACATCATCATTAATTTGCGAAACCTGACGTTTGTGATGTTTTTATATTCTCACCAACATGAAATTAATTTCTGATCTTTGATGTTGTTTTTCCTCTTGCTGCATTCTTGATGTGTTACTTCGTGATTTGGGTTACAAAAATGCATGAATAAACCATTACCATCTCCATGGGTGTCCGCAGAAATTTTTCCAGGGGAGCAACGTCAACATTTTGCTGATCTTTGTAAGGTTGCTGACGATGCAATGCAAATGTATGTTCACGAATCGCTTCACCGTTTGCTAAACGTGCTAAACAGTCATTATTTTATTGAGGGCCCGTCCGCAAAATAATGCCAAGTAGAAACTGATCCACAGTACAAAGAAATTTGCCGACTTTTGGTACAACTAACGCGGGCCGAGAGGCAAATCGCCCCCCTTGGCAAGCTAAATGCAAAGACTGGGGCCCCACTTACCTTATATTCGGTTTTGGTATTCTTTTGGTTTTCTGAAGATTATTGTTTTTTGAGTATTTTCCGGTGTTGTAGGGTTAGTATTGTATAGCCATCTACATCCGGATTCACCATCATTTCTCAAGCTTTTTCTGAGTGTTGGCTAGTGGGTTACCTCAGGGGCGAATTTTCATTTTCAGAGCCCTAGGCTATTTTAAATTGGGATCCCTCTTGAAGGTTTGCGACGACTGATGTCATACAAATCAGCACTACAAGTGCTCGCTACATTCACTGAACAAGTTGTTCCAATTCGTAAACACATTACTTTATTCTGAGTTCCCTCGATATCAGGAACCAGGGCCGTGTCAGCTTCCATCCATGCCCCCAATTGGGGCCCACGCTGTCACAAGGGACCCAAAATTCAGAGCTTACCCCCAAACAAAATTTCAACCCACTAAATTTAAATATGCAACACTAGAAATCTGTTCTGTCCTGCAATTTATAGACCAGGGGTTCCCATACTTACTCTGGCCATCTACCCTTTCAGCATTTCGATAGATGAGCATGTAGGCTACCCCTAAAATTTCTTATGACAAGAAAGCTGAGGAAAATAACAAAAACATATGNACCAACAAGGATANAATTATATTTCAACAATAATATTCACTATTCACCGTGGGCGTCCACANNGGGGCAAAACGTGCATTTGCCCCCTTGGAAATTCGGACTAAGNATCAAAAGTTTCTAGAAAATATGAAGTCAGCATCTTAATTCCGATGAATTGATGTAATTCTTGATTGACAGTTTTTTTTGTCGGTATGACACTCGCACTGCACAAGAGCCAGAGGCAGGTTGCGAAACTTGCGANGGATTGTTCTATCGTTGGTCTCTATTGTGTAACAATAACATGGCAATAAATCTTCAAAGATTCAGTTTAAGTAACTGCAGGTGTTTAGCCCGCATGTCACAGTTGAATGCAGACATCTGTGGCAGGTGATGCAGCGAGACAGTGACCGCTGATAGCCGAAAGCACGTAGTTACACTGTGTGAAAAAAAGGTGAATCTGTAGCAATGCTTCCACAAGGAGACTTTGAGTGTGAACCTGGGTTTATTTTTTAAGTCATAGACCAAATTTGTTTTAAATAATTAAAAAATCGTGTCCATTCGGTTATAAAGCCTGAACAGAAAGGCCAGTGAACACTGTTGCGGAGAGTTTTAATACGATGGAATAAATAACCGAAATGTCTCAGCGAAAAAATTGCAGGTGCGGACAACTTTCCTTGAGTGAATAGCTTACTCAAACCCTGCTTATGCAGGCTTCTTTTCACACAGTATGAAACTGCGTGACTTGTTAGAATACGTCTATGCAGTTTTGTGGGAATACATCTTAATCGTTAAGGTTTATTTCTGACTTCTGACTGAGTATTGAGTGCAAAGATACATTTGCTTGTGGCGACTCTTCATTATTCATCTGCTAAATTTATTTAAGCCTGCATGATATTCTAACTTCAGTGACTTGTCCGATAGTCGTGTCAACATACCGGTCTACTTTACTGGTTTAT
>JGI24022J15233_10001524_pt1 | contig 19608 bp, 15 predicted proteins | sample Ectturendosymbi2_FD_15233 | JGI IMG/M metagenome (IMG submission 15233) | reverse complement strand
GAAATCCCGAGCGGCATGTGCGCAAAGCTTCGCACCGTGGCAGCAAGCAACAATAGAGATCATGCTCGCAATCTCTCTTACTATTGCTTGCTCGCGCTGCACATATGATGGTGTTATTCTTCCCGCACATCCTTTTCGTGGTGAATCACACAATCAACGCAACACCACCGGAGAGGTTGCAACAGTATCATGATCTCAAAGTTTCCACACAGTTTGTAGGCCCTACAGACTATGTGGAACACATGCTTTATCTTCATCCCTAAGCTTGATTTTAAAATAAGCAAAATAGGTTCTTTACATAAAGTCCGTTGATAGACTGTCTTTGTGCTGTTGATGTAAAACTTCCACAAATGTAGCAAAATACATCAGGATTGCTGGAGTATTTTCTTTTTATTGAAGACATTTTTAACCTAAGTGATGAAACAGGCTATGTCAGTGTTAATTAGGAATAACTAGTTAGCACTCAACGCCGCAGTGTCTGGCGCGTCGAGTCACGTTGATTGCCACGATTGTGTGCAGCGCACGTCCGCCCTGTGCAGTTAGACATTCTGGAACATGACTTGGCGATCAGCGCAAAGAAGTGCGCGACGTTCTGGAACGTGGTGTAGCGATCTGCGTAAAAACTGCACGTTCAGGAATGTGGCATGGCGTTTAAAGTGTTAAAATTATTTTCATTGCAGTGACAATCATTTAGGGGGCAACTATAGGGTTCGGATAGCATTTTTGCCATATTTTAAACAAAAATTGTGATATTGCAAAAAAATCTTGACGTGATAGAAAGAAACTGAGTTCATTTTTGAATTCGGAAGCCTCGAAACATTCAAAATCAATTCACAGATCTGAAACAACTCATACAATGTTTTTTGTTTGTATACCGGTGTAATCATCAAGTCCAAAACCCGATCGTTTTCGAAAAATATTGAGAATCACCTACGTCCTGCGTTGTCTTCTATCAGTCTACGAATGGATGATCTGTGTAAAAATCATTAAGTGCTTCCATCCCTTTAGTTGCGTTTGATAACTTCTATAAACTGAATTGTATTTTGTTAATTTTGTTCACCTTACTATTTCCATTACGGGGTAGTTTTATTGCCGTGTAGTTACTTTCGCGGATTGTGCGCAATTGTATGATTTCGCCACAGAAAAAAATGCCTCTTGAGCTATGTAATGGGGCATTTATAAGAATCATTAACAACTAGGCTATCCATCAAGGGGGTTGCATAAAAAAAATTTTTTTTAAATGGGTCGCAGAATGAAAAAGTTTGACAAGCCATGAATTAGACTACTAACGACAATAATGCTGGCGTTTCAGCAGCGTTTCCTGGTCTGACTACACTTGATGACTGAAACATGATTTAGTGAAGGCTTCGACATAAACCTACTCGGGTAAAAGTGGCGCAGCCAAGAAATAAACAAGAATCAAGAAATGTAAAAAACAGAGGTGGTACCCTTAATATTTTGCAGTGATCTTGATAAAGTAAGGTCATGCTTTGCTGGTTCTGACAAGAGACCATTGACAGACTTGTGAGCACCCTGGGCAAGATCCTTTCCAGCGCCCACTCCTCCTATGCAAATCCTTATTCTACTCATCACATACATTACGGAAATACAAAGGACGTTTTGTACATCAGAAAAGTTTATTACGTGAATAAAATTTATACCAAATTGCGACATAGTTTGCCTGGTATATGTAAAATTGAAATTTAGAAAAATATTAACCCTTCTGCAGCAAACCTGAAATAGTGTAGTACCTTTATCTTCTCATAAACTGCATGATCTTGTGTTGCATTAACTTTCATCATGTTCACTCCCTTTTGTTTAGTGTACGTTCGTCGCTTTCTGAACCACACAATTGTATTTTTTGGCGTCCCCTTTGACCCAGCGCCCGTAGGCAGCCGCCTAGTTCGCCTAATGGTAGCGCTGGCACTGATTGAAACGATAATTATCGAATACTGATTTAACTATAGTTCCTTTTCCAAATTTTCTTCTGCAACGTAAACACCAAATTTTCTTCTGCAGGGCAAACACTTTTGCGTGATATTTCGTTGAAAACATTTTTTCTAAACGGTGTAAGTTTTGATCTGCGAGAGAGTGTAGACATATCTTTCCTTAGTACATATTTGAATGGACGATTTGTGAAGATGGTCAGAGAGTCCATGACAAAAAAGATATTTGCATAGTGTCACGGTAGCAAAACGATCGTTTTTTGTGATACAACTTTCTCTTTGAACCAATTAACCACATACGAACCGCCGTACATGCTCACCCCCAATTGTCTCTGAAGTGTAGGCTGCCAAATCGTATCAGTTTTTACGTTCTTGACCAGTGCTTCTGCAAAGTTGAAACGAGGGCATGTGAAACACCACGCAATTGCGCTAAGCGCGTTTAGGGGCCTCGCGGTCACGACTTTGCCCGGGGGCCTCTCGTTCATTTAATCCGACCCTGACCTTACCACAACTTAATATTATTATGTGATTCTGTTAAGACCGAACATCGTGTATATTTTGAATAGTGCCCTTCAACTTGCACTTCACATCGGCTTCTAATTTTTTCATGGATAAAACAAAGTACTGGAGATGAAGGCGTCTTCTCCTGTTAAATGTTCAATTTCACAAGGTTCCAATATTTAAACCAACATTTTACTATTCAGGCGGTATCCAGATTTACCCAGAGACACCTCTGTTGCTTTCTCGTCCTGAAGAAAAAGTGAAATAATGTGACAACCACTAGGGCTTTTGGCAGATGCTTGCAAAATATATTTGGCAGCAAGCTTTGTTAATTTACAGTTGAAATGGTAGCATAAGCACGAAATGGATCGTAAAAAAAGCTGAAAATGTAAAGAAATCGTAAAACGTTTCAGTTAGACGATTTGGCAGCGTAAAGCTTCTCATAGTTAAAACAAGCAGAACGAATTGAGTTTTTCTCTTGAATTTTTGCAGCTGACTAATGAAAACGAAGGTACATCGTTAGAGCCGGTTTGCACACTGCAATCGTCAAAAGATCATCAGCAGGAAATGAACGCAAAACGTTTTGCAAAAAGCAGCTCCCTACTTAAAAATAAAACTACTCCATTCAAAAAAAATCAGGAAAATTTTGACTTGGCGCTGAGAATTCATAGCAGTGAGTGTAAATTGAGAAACGATTTATAACATTGATTGCATTTAGTGATTATTACTAGCATTTTATTTCAAACAATCGCCTAACCAAATTGTTTGAGTTTCTATCAAATGTAAATCAAGTTTTTTACTGTTTCCGATGAAATCAGGTAGACGTTGTTCATAAATTGAGATAAAGAGATATCTAGAGGTATTTTTCGTTTTTAATTTTGTAGCTATTTTATTTCTTTGCAGTTACTTGCCTTCATCGCATTATGTGGTGCTGAGCTGTGAACGTTTTCACTGAAAATTGCCTACCCTAAAACCAATCCACAACCACATTTTAAAACCCTTGCGAAAAACGTTTTATATCTTCTCTGATAAGGTCAGAACCGGCTGTTGCCTTGCTATATACAACAGATCCTACACTCACCTATTTTTGATCGCAACCACGAGCAACTTCGAAAGTACGAAATTCGTTCACCGACATATCTAAATAATGACGTTCCCTACACATTATAAAAATGATAGCAAGTTAAGCGAAAACAGTTGCAAGCACGGCGGCCTGTGTTTTGCGAAGAAGTGACAGTGGAGCGTTTCAAAGTTCAAGGAGGAAATGAATCCTGAATTTCCGCTACTACAACGCTGTTCACAGTTGCACTTCTTCTTGTCGAACGATGTGATTGGTTGGGACGATGCTGTGTTTCGTCACGTTCGAGTGACTGTTCATGTCGTCATTCGACTTGTTGTGACCAGTCATTGACACGGCAGATGACTTTCGACTGCAAGCGGAATAGAAATACTTTGCTGATTATCTAAATATTGAAACATTTTAAAATTGAAACAGAAGAGATCTTAGCTTTGAATTCGGAAAAACAAAGTTTGGATTGCTATGCCCTGATGATGATAACAGGAGTTATCGAAACGTTTGCAATATGTCATTTGTCACGTTTGCTTTGGCCGTGATATTCATTATAAGGCTATTTAGCACTTCCGCTTTTCGTGTACCAAAGTTTGGAGGTTTGGGGAAAAACAAAACTTTGAATAGTTGATAAACTAAATCATACTCTTCTTCAAATTGTGTCAACAGTGTGTGTCCGGAACTTGCAGCAAACAGTAAGCAATCTGCGCGATGACGCTTTGTCACGCTATATGACGCAAGATCCTGTCGCGCGTAAACTGTGAGTTGTGCAATGTAGCTGCTCTGGACAAACGTTGACATCATGAAAGAAGATTTGCAAGAGAATGCGCCTGACGGTTGTTTTTAAATACAAAAATTCGGATACACGTGATAAATGATTTGCATCAAAATCCATTTTCCGGGGATTGGCAAAAATTGTGAAGTTGTGATTTTATTTAACAAAGCTTAGTTTTTGTATTTTTCGTATATTCTGCACGAAATTTCAAAATTTGGCGAATCCGTCAGCACATCACTAACTTCTGGACAAATCGTCGTAGTTTTCAAAGGGTCTTATAACATGGTTACAATCAAAAGCTTACTGCACTTATATCATAAAGACGAAGCAAAGTACAGGTGTGTAATTTGTTAAATGTCGTGCTAAACCAACATTGACATGAACCACACAAGCACAAGATATAGTGCAAGTGCATTGCACAAAATACACAAAACGGAAATAAATATTGAAACATGACGCATCGTCGTCCTCATGAAGAAGACGTCGTCTATCCACAGATTAACATTTGATAGAGCATGCGGTGTTAGTAGAAACGGTTGCGGATATCCAGAAAATAAGTAAGAAAGCGAAACACGCAGCTTGGAAAAGAAAATTTATCTTTCCTGACTAAAACGCATTATTACTGATGTATTCCTCCTCCCATAATGGAATGCCTTTCTTAAACCATCGTGCACTAAACATCCAGAGCAGCGCGCCGTAGTAAGCATGCCACACCATAACACCACACACTACCAAACTCACCTGTTCCTCAAAATGTGAACGCTGTGCTTTTTGGCTAATTGCGCGAAAGTATCTTAGTGAGATATCATATAGACCAGTGGTTCTAAACGTGGGGCTTGGCAAAATTTTGGTGGGACGTAGAGATTGAAGACATCATAAACCAATTTTGGTGGAAATACAAATTAAAACGCACTTGTTCACAATCAAACTAATTGGTAGATATAAAACTGGTTCACATGTTTACTCCTATAGGACGACAATCCAAGCATGTTAGCTGTGCATTGTGTTATCCACAGGGAAAATTTTGTTGCAAAAAATGAAACTTGTTGTTCCTAAACTGCACGAAATATTATATTCTGTGATCAAATGTATCAATTCCATCAAAACAAATGCCAAAATATAACGTTTCTTCCAGACGTTATGTGAGACTAATCATGTAGATCATAAGCAGTGGCGTAACTGGAGGTTTGAGCCAGGGGAGAAATCTCAGCTGAAGGGGACCACCAGCCAACACTCAAAAAAATTGAGAAATGTTAGTGAATTCGGACGTGGAGGATCTCTATACTAATACTCAAAGTCAGCGGAAAACACTCCGAAAAACTTACAAAATACGAAAAAAACAATAATCTACCGAAAACCAAAAGAACACTAAATACCGAAATAAAAGCTGAGTAGATTTATCTTGCCGGGGGGGACGGCTCGCACCCTGCCTCGCGTCAGTCACGCCACTAATCATAAGAGATTGTTGGTCCACACCGAAGTAAGGGTGGCTATCACAGCGAAACTGCCCATAAAGATTTATGGAACTATTTGAACCACTCAGTGAGTTCTTGAAGGATTAATCTGAAATGATTCTCCTGATAAACATAGATGACAAAGCTCATATGAGCTTATTGGTGGATATTTTTGAGAAACTTTGTTCTTTAAACGAGCAGCTCCAAGGAGCCAATGCAACACTTTGCGATGCAAAAGCGAAGAAATCTGGATCTGTGACATTTCTCAGCTTGTGCAGAAGCAATATTTTGCCAAAAAGCTATAATGTCCAATTTCCTAAGTTAAAAGACTGTGATGTCACTAAATAGGCATATACAGTTATTGCCGCACAAGTGGAAATGCTGATTAATGACTTCAATGAATGATTTCATAACTTGAAAGCAATGGAGTTCCCTTGTTGGTTGACTCATCCACTTTTAGTAAATTTATCCGCAGTATCAGAGCAATGCCAACAGGAATTATGTGAGTTACAGCAAGATCGTAAATCCGTGAAAACACTTGTAGATCAAAGGAACCATGATGTGGCTTTCCAAGGAATGCGAAAAGAAATACCCTCGCTCGAGTACTTGGGCAAGACAAAAATTGGTAAGTTTTCCGTCATCGTGTTTGGTCGAACGTGGGTTTAGAGTTGTTGCGGCTTTGCTGCGTGCTGAGAGGAATCAACTAGTAATCATCAAACGTGGTGATCTGATACTGAAACTGACTAAACTGGAACCTCGAATCAAATAGATATGTAACCAGCATCAAGCGCAGAGCTCCCATTAACAATGAGTATCGCAATAAATTTGAGTGAACTTTGTGCATTCATAAAACATATCACGTAATAAGCAGTGTGGTAACGGAGCAAAAACGAATACTTTTGACATGTAGTAGTTCTGGTGGAGCCTGAGATTTTTTGAAGACAAAGTGAGGCCTGGTTCAAAAAGTTGAGAACCACTGAGTTAGACAAACAAACACTTAACGAAAGATACGAAACGTATTGTTCTTCGCAAAGAACCTGCTGATGTTTTTGTTATTTGAGATATCAAACTCTAATCAGACTTGATGTATCAACTGACATTCTACACGCCTTTTTCTGAGACTGAAACGTGCTGAAGCCCCGTCCAAGTAAAGATATATTCACAGCAGTATCTCCTCCCGATAAATACCTATTCTCATGCATATTGCGCTTTTCGTTTGCGCTATTAATACAATTACAACCAATCCCGGCACGCCTCACATATTTTACCACAAAACCTTGTTTGGAACTGCAACCTGTCCCACTCAAACGCACTCACAGAGCACATGTCTGGTGCAAGCAACTATAAACAACACAACCCCGCCAAAAATCTCAGGGTCTTTGAGTGGAGTCAAGAAATTCCATGTGATCACTGAATACCTGAAATAATAACCTAGGAAGTACTACAATTTAGCCTACGTTGCAGGCTTTTAAGATCATTCGATTGCTTGACTGGATCCTCAAGCACTTAGCTAAGATACTTACCGGCTTTTACGACCAGGCGCGTAGTCATGGAAACCACTTTTGCTTCCAAAACTTGGCCTGAAAGATCTAGTCCTTCCAACAGCCGTTGTTAGCCTCTTTCGAAAATTTGTACCAAGAAATGTGTAGAGGAAAGGATTGAGGGTGCTGAGAAAAACATCAAATTGCTTGAGCACAGCGAAGACGCAAAATCATGATGCCTGTTTCCATCGTTTCAGTAACGAACAAAAATTCATGACCAACGTGTATATAGAACCCATGAAGCAAAAAAAGCAAAAACAGCATGTGATTTATCACAAATACTAATAGGTTTGCTGACAAAGCTCTTGAAGAAGAACACTTAAGCCCAGTGATGTCGCTTTCAAGAAATGAAACTGACCGAATATCTTCTGACTGTTACTTTTCTTTTTATTCATTTGTTAGTACGTACACAACAAATTAATTTTTTAACGTCTATGGCATTCAAATACTTGACATCATCGATTCAATGGAAAAAAATCACAAACACATAAACTGATTAAACGCATGCAATATGAGCTTTAACTCCCTTGAAGTAATATTTAAAATAAACAAGCACTTTAGTTGAGAGTAAAAAGCTATATATTTCCTCCTCATCCTTTGCTTAAGTAAATTCTTTGTAAGCATGGCGGAATTTTAAGTGCAAAAAATCGCTCTGATCGTTTGTATCACTTGTGCAAATAATTAAATCATTGGTTATTTCATCCTTTAGGAAAATTTACGAACCTGCTAAGATAAGCAAATGTTAGTGTGAAATGGTCGACAATGTCACAACTGTTGATTGTCAAAGGACTGCCATTGATTCGGGAAAGATGAAAAGCGTGATATGGAAGCCAGCAGACGATGAAGACCGTCACCAAAGCGGTCACCATCCGGGTAACTCTTTTCCTCGTTTGGTTGGACTTTTGAGACTTTACACCTGCAGGCGGAATTTGTTTCTGTTACTGTATACTTTGCAAGAAATCAATGAAACTGGTCAACATCATGAAGTCCGTGCGGAGCAACATGCTTTTATAATTTGCAAGGTTTTGAAAATTAAAGAAAAAAATGCAAAAATAATTATTTAAAGATCATGCCGTACGATTCGAAAACAATTTTGTCATTTTCAGCAAGGTGTAAACACAGAATAAAAAGTAGAGGCTATCAGATTTGGGTGAGGTGAATATCCTATATTTATTTTGATCAATCAATTACACGGGATCAGATTCTCCTTTATTTTGGGCCTGTAGTCCAATGCTCCATTTGGAATTTGTATCTCTTGGTGAAAATTAGTGATGAGCCCGTTTTTAGTTTGTCCCCCGTTTTTGTTGACCCATCAACCAAAAGCAGGTGACAAATCGTCGACATCATCAACAAAAATATTTTGTGAATGATTTCGGCAGAAGCTGCGACTGCAACACACTGCTTAGAATTTTCTTACTTAGTGTTTTCATTGTTTGTTTCTCAAGGGCCGGTGGGTCACTATAAACAATAAAGCGAGGCCAACGAAACAAATGATATTTCCAACTTCTACGTATTGCAAGAGCTCACGTAACCAGCATCAATGGCATAGGAACGGAAAAAGTTTTAATGACATTCTACAGTACACTTTGTTTTCCTTTTGTACAAAAAACAAATTTATTGTAATGATAAATAAGTACGTTTTTGTAAAAGTTAGTCAAAAATCGAGATTTTTCTAAGCAGCTATCCAACATAAAATCGAAACTTTAAGTGAAATTAAAAAACGCCCCTGATATTTTGCAATTTGGTTGCTAAAGAAAACAGTAGCTTTCATACCTACGGTCATTGGCTCATATATCTTCTTGATGATTTGAAAGTAACATGCGGATATGACCATAAGAGGCAGAACAAAAGCAAGAACGAAGTTGCAGATGACCCATCGATTGATCTCTGTGTGCTTCGCCCGGCTACATCCTCCTGGAACGTTCCTCAGTATTTCTTGGCTGAACGTAAGATAAATCTCAAGATCAGTCAAAACAACAGGTTAACTATTTTCACAGAATTGTGTGTTGTGTATTAGCTACGAACCAGCCTTTTATGCACGGTATCGTATAACCCTGCGTTGGTTCTATACTAAATACAGTGATCAAGATGACGAAGATCTCAATACAAACAGAAGTCGAAAACATGTTTGTGAATACGCAAAGTAAAAGCTTTTGTAGAAAGATTTACGCTGCAAAGCGCTAAAGTAAACGCCTCAAGCTACTGCCTGCAACTCGATGTTTCAACAAAAATGTCTAAACGTTGTCAAAAACAACACCTCGCTGTTTGCAAAGATTGACTGCAGTTTTTATTTTCACATGTGTCATGCTTTGACTTGACATGCCTTGACTGCGGCATTACTTATTGTGCTGCCACAAGAAAACTTTGTCACTACTCACATCATTTAAGGCGGTGATTTACTTCCCTTACCTCTTCAAGTAAAGCACCCACACATCCGCATTTTGCATCATTTTTTGAATTTTTCAAATGAAAAATTCTTGCTACGTTGATTGTAACTAGTCATATCGTAGTTTTGTCAAAGTTTCCTCTGATTCCATTTTTAACGTTTCACCACGGGGCATTGCCTTCAATTTTTGGGAAGTAAAATAGCATTTCTAAAATCTCCTCCAACATAAGCAATTGTTTTTGCTTATTCAACCACTGCAACTCTAGGGGCCACAAGAGCTTGGGTTGTAAATTTTCTGCTTCTGATAACATGCATGATGGTCTGCAGAAGTGATCTGTAAAAGTGGTTAGTGTGTTTTCAGCTGACTAGTTCATCAACTGATACAACCTTTCCTTAGAAAAACACTCATCACGTGTGAAAGCATCACTGGCCTGTTGTTTTGCCGCACTGTACCAAGGGAAAATTATAAGTGAAGCATGAGTACTCTTCAAACCAACTTCAACCAAACCATAACTTTTAACACTACCTTGTATTGCAAACATTTCTAAAGAAAGGTTTTATCAGTTGATAAACTAGTCAGCTGAAAACACTCTAACCACTTCTACAGATCTGTCAAAAGTAACGGAACTCACAGTGTCATGTCATAAGAGTAAGAAGCCATTGCCGGTGCGTCCATCATCCCAGAACTTCCGTAATCGCTGAAAAGAAAATTGCAATCACTTCCAAAACAAACGTTCTACAGGTAAGTAGGCGCAACTTGAAACAATCATAATTAGGCAGCGACATCACCATGAATGCCATCAGTATGTGGTTGCTGTTCTATCGACAATTTATTTTGTTTGTTTTTAATATTTTTTGGCTTAACATTACGCTATCGGTTGCCTCTCAGTTCCGTTGCCACGGGGTGACTTTGGTGGGCTTAGCCTCCCCAAACAAAGCTCCAAGACCACCCCTGCACAAACGTAAAGCCCCCCTATTGACGACTTTCTGGCGACGGTTCTGTTGCCTCTAAACTGTGCATGATCTTTTGGATGTTAATACATTTGAAAAATTTATCAGTTGATAATTTTGTCCTACATCAGTTGATAATNTTGTCCTACAGCAAATTGGCAAAAAATGATGAAGGCTTCTGAAAATTTTGGATAATCGTAAAGAACAACCATTCTCCGCTTCTTTACAGGATGGTTTCGTCGAATAACGCACGAACTTTCATTAAGACTGCGCTACAGTTGTGGATCACGTGAAAAAAATTGGCTGCAATGTGCAATTTTGTTTTGGTGAAATTTGCTGGCACTGCAGTGTCATGTTTGCATCAAGTATTAGCATGTTTGTTTATTTTTGCATCAGACACAATTTTTATCTGTAATTGTTTCATAAAACCGAATAACTCTCAGTTGTCTGAAGTGAGCGCAGCAGTAGCGGCAGCAGCAGCAACATATATACCTGATTTTAGTGTAAACCTGATACCAAATTAATGCCTTTGGAACAACTGCTCTGACATATGTCTCGACCTCAGTTTCTTGTTGCCATGCTGCAATTCACCACAAGATTACACTGCAGTAATCTCCCATTCAAGTTCGCACCCATTTCAGTTCGCATCCCAGTTAAGTTCGCACAAAATTATGAAAAAATATGGATTCAGCTTTTTCAGCAATTTAGTGGTTTCTACAGTAAATCAAACGTGACAACTTGTCATAAAAAATGTTAAACACGAAACATTATGTTGCTAAAGTTCACGATTTAATATAATCGTTCAACAATTTCGTTTGTTTTCAAAATGGTGAGTGAAGGTGGAAAGGATAGTTGCTCGATGCATATTATCAATCCAAAGAAATACCTTACCATCCAGATCTGTAAATCTGCGGACAGACGCTCTAGCTTTTTTTGTGAGTGTCTTCAGACAGCAGAATGTCTACGCATAACTGCCTGCTTCACACAGACTTTTCTCACAGCAGCCTCACTCCGTACTGTTGTGCGATGTTTCGTTAACTTGGATGAGTTAGATTATTTGGCTGTCTCAACTTAGAGTCTAATTGCAATCTCTGTGACTCAATTAAGCACTTGGCTTTGCCTAACATTATTTGTGAAGTGTACGTCAGTGGTTCTCAAACTTTTTTCGTTGCGACGCCTTCGGAAACGTTTGCTGAACTTGCGACGCGCCAGCAACAAGATGTTAATAAAGACACACATTATTAAAGTTTTATATCTATATAATTGATGAAAGCACGATAAAAACGACCCTGGTGTTTTGTTCGATTTGTCCTTTTGTTCAAATAAAAGTAAAGCACTGAGAACTTCCAGATATGTTTGTTATGTCTTCCTTCCACAACGATAGCTTTTCAAAGAACGCCGCAATGTTATCTGATACGTCATAGCATATTTTTATCCAGCCCTTGCATAGAAATATTGTGTTTATTCAATTTAGCAAAGATATAGCACAACTAAGCCAATTTAAATAAAATTCGTTCTAAGCCAAGCAATCAGCAAGTTGATTATTTTTTTATAACTGACTACTGTTGTATAGCATTTATTTCTCTGACGCAGAGTAAACTAAGCTTGTGCAATGCGTTTATTAGGAAACATTTTTTACTAAACAATAACTGCAGTTACGTAGTCATGAGATAGTACACAGGCTATCTACTGTTAGCATGATCGCACATGAGCATTGTTCTTTGGTAAAGGTATAAAACTGCACTGAATTTTACTGTTATTAGCTCATTGAATAAAACCGCACTGAATTTTACTTTTGTTTACGCCTTTGGAAAATCAAAACGACGCACCAGGGCGCCGCGACCCACAGTTTGAGAACCATGGATGTAAGTGGGTACTATATGCCTTGCTAAAAAAAATAGTTAACTTCAGTCAAAGCATCAATCAGTCTCAAAACATTAGCCCTAATGATCAGCATCTGTTTGCTAATACAGTTAAAAGCACAACTGCTAAGTTCGCACATACCACATAAGTTCGCACAAACAACTCAGATTCCAGTTGCGAACTTAGCCGGGAGATTACTGTACACCACAGCATTAGATAAAATCGATGGACTAGTGGCGTGCAGAGGTCTAGTGATGCCCGGGGCGACTGCTTGATTGTATGCCCCCTACCAAATTCTACTATTGAGCAGGGGTGTATGGTGGTCATTGTTTCTGAATATAGGCTGTTTGCGATGTCACAATATGACGTCATATTTACGTTTGCAAACCAATGTTGTGGCCACGTTTGTTGACATAACATGCATATTATTCTGCACGCACTGTCCTTATATGTTGTTGTACAATGTGTAACTGTAATGAACGTAAATTATCAGCGCTTCAAGTTAGGAGATTGGAGTAAAACACAGCACTCAAAGCTAAGACAGAGAAGTTAATAACTGCAAAAATATCAGGTAACGCGTTAAAACAGGGACGTAGAACATAATCAGTGATACGTCAATGCAGTTCACAACTGCAAAAATATAAGGCTGTGGAAATGTCTCGTCAAATGGGCGTCGAGCAGAGAAGGTATGCAGCTGGGATGGCGGACACCCAGGATTTACTGCAGGCGTCTCAAACTCAAATTGCTCCAAGGGTCAAATGAGGACTTATGAAGTAACCCGATGGCAGCATTATGACGCTGGCGCAACAATGGCAGTGCCTGCACCCTACCAGAAACAGCTTTTAACATCTTATTTCCTGCGAAATATAAAGTGGGTTATAGGCAAATAATTTCTAGCCACCTGTACGTTCTTTTAAAAGGAACTTGTTCACTCGCTGGCCGAGCACTTTCAAACATCGGTGAATAAACTAAGTAACGTAAATGTTAGTTAATTGAAACTTCCCAAAAAAACATCGCGAGTTGCACAAAATGTCCTCGCGGGCCGCATATTTGAGACACTGGTTTATAGTTTGAAACTTGCTAAACTACACAAGAACTGAAAATGCACATAAAATGCGCCAGACAACAGTCGTTTCTTTATTCTGGGTGCACAGAACAGGTACGGGCTTTTGTGAACTGTTATAATCAATCTGCCTGAACTTCCAATTAATGCAAAGCTCGAAATGATGCACATATTGCAAGCACAGATGTGCAGCTGTATTAGCGTACATCCAGAGATGCTACATCAAAAAACTACGGGAACTAGTGATGCATCAAAAAGTCAGCTAAACCAAGCAAGTTGAAAAAGGACAGTTTTGAAAGTTGTCTCAGAAAATCAATTAAATGTCCATAATTAACTTTCAATCCTTTTTTTGTGATTTTCTTTTGATCGCACTATCTGGAAAAATGCACGTCACTACCAATTTAACTGGGTGTGCGCCGCACACCTGGAGTAAAAGTCCCTGGTATTGAAGAATGTGAGAATCACTGGCATATAAGAATACGTGTAAACAAGTGTTGGCAAAAAAAACAGGTTTTGAAAAATTAAATCCATGCAGTATGTGTAATGAGCCATACAATAGGAAAAATCATCTAGTTACAGGATTTATATTTTTATAATTTCCCTCTTTGGATGCCCCCTTGCCTTTGATGCCCGGGGCCGTTGCCCCGTTCGCCCCGCCCCACTTTTTGCACGCCACTGCTATGGACTCATCGCAAATTTCCTCAAATCGAATTGGCTGGGCCATCAAATAAATCGCTGAAAACTGTCTGCCTGCATATGAACGTTTGCAAGGACCTTGTCACAGATTGAACTTGAAACGTATTAACTAGTAAAGATAAAACTTTCGGTCCTTTCAAAGTGACTAAAAAGCGACAATTCGGAAACCATGCTTTCAAGCGTCGTTTACTGCATTGAAAACAGATAAAAGCAAATAAAGGTGTTGCTTACTGCGAATAGTTTCCGTAATCACCGCTTCCTGTGGTCGGATTGTAAGCAGAATAGTCTTCAGAGATGTCCACTGAACGTAAACGAAAACAAAAAGGATTGTTATACGATTCAAAGGGTAAAGACGTTTAGGATCTATTGATTTACACAAGTGTCTTTCAACCTGGGTTGCGACCACCACAGGTCGCAGAGAGTATTTCTGAAGGTCGCAACGATTTTGCATACAGGCAACATATAATAATCTTGAATATGGCCCCTGTCTGTTCCAAAATCTCACAAATTATGTTTGCTGTTATAAATCTCTTCACACAACTTTGTAAACACAGGCAGATGCGTGTTATTTCCTTTTGTATATTGATATGGCGTGTGATCCCAATTAAATTGTTTATTTTGTCTTTCATCACCATGGAGCCGAGCTGCCTCTACCACGACCCACGAGACAAGCGTTCTACCTTCATTAAAACGTCACAGTTCATACATTTCATTGTCATCAACAATGCAAAGCCTGCAGGGTAGTGGCGTCAGACTGCGAGTGCGAGGCGTGCAGTTGTAAGTAGTGGGCTTAGTCAAGTATACACCAGGACCAGGTGCAGTGCTTTGTTTAACTTTTGCCATGGAGAATCAGTGAAAATATTATGACGAATGTCAGTAACGGCAGTGAGAACCCTCAGAGTGTTTTGTGAAACGTTCTCGACATTGCTGAATCAATGAAACCACCAACATTGAAACGCCAGTTGTCGACCGCAGACATTCCTAACACGTGAGAAGGGATTTACAATTTTTCAGACATCGTGGGGTCTGACTGAAACCTCAGAGACGTGGTTTGAAAAACGTCTGTACGAAGAGAACGCAGCCCTAAAGCAATCCATGGACGTCGCACAGGAAACTGTGAAAAAAAAGCCTCGTACCATTGGAGAAACCCTCGTGAAACCTTTATGTTAAAAACTGTAAAATTACTTTTGGAGGAAGCTTGTAAGGCGAAAACGGGACAAAAATCCCTTTCCAACACCACTATTCAGAGACGCAGTTTAGAAATGTCCTGAAATGTGAAGGAGCAAGAGATATTCATTCAGATGATATCATGGAAGAGATCCTGTTTTGTAGCGAGCTGGACACTACAACCACAAGTGTAGATGTGGCAAAGAAGATAAACACTTCCTTTGAGTCAGCAAGGCTACAACAGTCAAATGCTTGTGACGTTTGTATTGACAGAGCTCGTGTTATCGTGGGGTAACATTTGGACTTTAAATAAATAAAGTACTTGTTCCTGAAGCAACAGCTACACATTATTTTATAACTTTACCTGCCCCATTACAAAACGCACTGGATTCTGCATTTGTAAAAACCATCAATTACATTAAATTTGTAAGTCTTGACACACGAAAGTCAAAACACGACGCTTTACTATTTCTCACTGCTATTGTGATTTCGATCAACAGGAAACGCAATAAACAGGAAATGTTCTGAGCCGGGTTACTGAGATGAAAGATGAATCTATTCTGTAAAATTAAAATAAATAATTTTTGGTCTTGATGAATTGTGGTTAAAATGCCGCGCTTACTCAAACTGACATTTTTGAAAAAGTAAATAACTTAAATGCAAAGCTGCAAGGAAAGGCCGCAATCATTAACCAAATCTATGAAAATCCAAGGACAATTGTCTCGAATTAGCAAAACCGACATCGAAAAGTGCTCCAAGGACCCAGTGTTGTTGACAAAACTGAAGGAAGTGACGCGAATTTGAAGATTTCTGTTGTGGAGCACCTTCGACCTTCAACCTTCGACCTTCAACCTTCGACCTTCAACCTTCAACCTTCGACCTTCAACCTTCGACCTTCAACCTCTTAAGACAGAGTTTCAACGATGTGTTCAAAGGAAAACAAGCGGTTGTTGGAAGAAACCCATATTCCCCTTATGTGGGTGCAGCTGATGTTCCCAATGAAATGCAAGATCACTTTTCCTGATCTTCGGAATGATTCATCCACATGTGACCCTCCTCAGGAATCCTGGATGGTTTACTACTCAGGGGTGTGTTTTTGTGTTGATTTCATATACTTAAAAAAATGTTAGAAACTTGTGTTTCCGTGACTTTTCCTGATTTTCAGAGACAAATGGAACGGTGGCAGAGATATTTTACAAAAACGTCCCTGAAAGCCAAAATGTCCCTATAAATACAAAAATGCCCCTATAAATAGAAAAATGGGGTACTCTGCTACCCAGGGTTGCCTGATGTGTAGCAGATTTTGTGCACCCTGCTACCTTAACATTTCAATGTGATTTTAAGTGCAAAACGTTTCTGATAAAACATGACATCGGAAACCTTATATGTGAAGAGTAACCATGGCTTGATATGAAGAAAAACGGATCTAAAACGACTTGATATGAAGAAAAACGGATCTAAAACGCGCATTACGTTTTCTACGCACAAACAAAAATTCCTCTCTACGAAATCCCTTTTTGGGGGCACAGTGTATAAAATGTGTATGCTATGTATGTTTCGCTGCGCAGATACGATTTTCTTGCGAAAGTGATTAAAAATGGATGTCGGGAAGTCAAAAATAGTTTGGTCCGGAAATAAGGGATGTCACATACTATCCGACCAAGCTTTTCGAATTTTCCTGCCGCAACATACTCTGCAAATGTGGCTTTTTGTTCTTCTCCACATCAATGACAAGGCACACAGAATGAAAGTCAGTGATGATATAAGAGTAGTTTTGTGAGACATTCAACCACGAATTACAAAGTTGGCCATTGGCTTGCAAGGTCAACGGTCGCATTATACAAACAGTTGGTTGGAAGTACATTATACAAAATGGGATGTCAAAATGGCTTGTTATTTATCTTCACCCTGTAGACTGCGCATTCAGAAAAAGGCAGGGAAGGGGGTGCATGTTGTATGAAATAATTATCAAAGCGGGTCACGAATCAATCAAGTAGGGTAACCACTGATTTATACGAAGCAAGAAAAAAAACCTGTTTTACCATTACGTATCACAAATGGACTCGTTGACCAAATAAAAAATGACACAAATTGATTGAAAGTTCAAAAGTCAGCAAGGACGGAAAAGAAGTAAATGTGAGTTCTCTCGCTTGGCGTTGTTGCAACCTTTCAGTTGGCTTTCCGCTGCGTGAAGAATAACACCTATATATATACAGTATGTGGCACGAACAATCAATAATAGAGCGATCGTGGCGTGTAATCTCTGCTGATACTGACATGTGAACGATTGGACGTAACAACTGGCGTATGCGAAGAGTGATCGCGATGCGCGCTCTCTGTTGTTGCTTGCTTTCACAGAGTGAAGCTTTGCACGCTTGCCGCTCAGGCTTTCCGATCGCAATACTGACTTGGTCTTCAACAAAATACAACAATATTTTCATTTTCAACTCTTCCTTTTAAGAAAACATATTTATTTCATGAACATTATAACCTGTCCTAAAACATCAACCGCATCTTATCCATTTAAGAACCTTGAATTACGAAGTTTGATCCCTGTCAAAAAAACACAGGTTTAGCACTTTCTATAATACACTAGTGGCTGGGTCTTACCACGTCCGAAGATCAACTTGCATTTGCATCCTTCGACTTGTGCATGAATCATCACGAACACCACACAAAGTAACCCCATCGTCCACACTGCCATACTGATCATATAGACCGCTTTTCTTAAGCGGAACTTGCTAAGTCTCGCGTTCATGGCGTGGTTGATTGCCAGATAACGATCAATTGACATCACCATAAGAAAGAGAATCGAGGCGTAGTAGTTGAGCATTCTGAAAAACGCAGCAAGTAGAATGAATGGAAAACTATGTTTCAATGGGTGTGTGTTTGAGTAAAAGAAGCTTGTAGGTCCAACAGTGATCACTAGCATGGGCGTCCGCAGGGGAGGCAAAGGGGCAAAACGGGTATTTCCGCCCCTGGAAATTGGACTAATAACCAAAATGTTTAGAAAACCGGAAGTCAACAGCTTAATTCCCATTAATTGATTTAATTCTTGCAATGACCGTTTATTTACCGGTATGATGCTCACACTGCACACGAGCCAGGTTCACTGTTCTGGTGTAATGCAGAGATGAGAGCTTGCGCCGAACCCTTACCGGCAAAAACAGGTTGCACAGCTTTCGTGCGGGTTGTTCTACTGTTAGTCTTTATTGCGTAACAATGACATGGCGACAAATCTTCAAAAGTTTACTTCAAGTTACGGCAGTAGGCGTTTTGCCGCATGTCACTGTTGAACGCAAAGATCTTGACAGGTAATGCAACGACAACGAGACAGTGATTGCTGATAACGAAAAGGCACGTAGTTTTGTACTGCGTAAAAATCAGCAAACCCATAGCAAAGGTTTCACAAGCTTCAAAAGTCCATTGTTAGCGCGAGACTGAGTATGACCAATGTGCCTGAGTGAACAGCTTCAATCAAACAACGCTTATGCAGTTTTTTTTGCACGCAGTACATAAAAGTACGTGGCTTGTTACAATACAACCAGGCAGGCTTGTGGGAATACGTATTAATCGTTTAGTACTTTGCAAAGAGTGAAAGCGTGGCTTCAATCGACCATGTCAGATTAACGCTTGCCCGGTTTTAGCATGACGAACATTCACCGTGAAAAAATCAGCAAAGACAAGCAAGGTTTTATTGAAAGGGTGCCTGATTGCTTAGGACGAGATATCAGACGTTTGCAGCTCTTGTTTTGAAAATTTAAAGTGAGGCTGACAAGTTTTGCTAGGTAAAATAAAGTCATGATATGTGGTTTCGTTAATGACCATGGCAATGCTTCATTGAAAAGAAGTAGGCTACCCTGCTTGGAAAATCTGCAGATGGCCTATTGTGAAAATAAGGGATGGGCAAATTAAGGCCAGCGGGCAGCATTTTGTGCAGCTCACAGGGCAGTCACACGTGCATAAGTAGTACATATTTCGAGTCTATCTCAAAGTAATTTTATCGATCAGATTAAAATTCTCGATATTTTATATCATCTATGTGTAGCCTACTGTAGTGTCAATGTGAAATAAAACAATGCAAAGTTTTAATAATATTATTATTAATTCATGTTTTGAAACGTACATTGTACCTGAAGCAGATAAATGCAATATATGCGGTCCCCGGTAGCAATAAAGTTTTCAATGTGGCCATC
>JGI24022J15233_10001522_pt1 | contig 19615 bp, 12 predicted proteins | sample Ectturendosymbi2_FD_15233 | JGI IMG/M metagenome (IMG submission 15233) | reverse complement strand
ACTTTTGTTGTCTGAGGTTCATGAAATAAACCTATATGCGTGCTTGGATGTTATAAGTTTTAGACATGTATCGCTTATCGAAGACGCTTATTGAAGTTTGTAGGCTCAAATCTCATGTTAGCCAAAGTCTTTTTCTGGTGTTCATTTTTACCTGTGTTAAGTTACTTAACAGCCATGTGTGAAGCAATTTTGTCAGTGAAAGAATGAAATCGTAAAATGAAAAGCAAGCGCAGAGGAAACGTACAGCAGTCGTAGAAAAATTTGCGTAGTGCTTACATCAGTGACCAGAAAACAAAATCAGTTATTTTAAATTGAGGTCCTTGCCCCCTTAGTTACGCCACTGCCGAATACTGTTTATAATTTGTTTTATTTTTAGGGTCTGAGGTGGGGCCATGGCACAGTGTCACCACTCCGTACGCTAGTGTCCTCACCCATGTATGTGAAATAATTCATGCTATGTTTTTTGCGTTCTGACACGGTCCAACTTTACCCAACGCCCAGTGCCTAACTTCACACCAGCGTATTTATACCTATCGCAGCGTTTAAGGCTAACTCATCGCAGCGTTTAAATGTTTACCCAGAGATTTGCTGCCACCGGAATGCAGAATTACTCACGCGTTCTTCCTACGTTCCTAATCATTTTACAGAGAGAGTTGTTTTAAAAGGCCGGAGTGGTTTTAACCATTGCCGTCAACAAATTAGTTTCGTAGTTCTAGTGATATAATTCATTTGAGATAACGTTTTTTCTAATTTTGTTAGTCCCAGTTTTTATTTGTCGCAACATGTGTTTTTGGTGTCAGGAAGTATTAAGATTTTTAGATTTCTGAGCTTGTGTTCTGATTTATTCATTTTAGTCTTGAGTTTCTTTGCTTTCTCTTGCTTTAGCCTTTCAGTTTTTCACCCGTAAGTTTTGCTGGCAAATTTCAGGACTGAGGATGCGTAATTTTACGTGAAATCGAATTCCTATAAAATTGTGCCGATAGATTCCTTGCTTACGCCCATTGTGGAGAGTGCGTACTTGAAGATTGTGTTGTGTAATGTTTAAAGTTTGGATAAAACTGCACGAGCTTTTGATAATTGAGTCTTCCCCTTCTTTACACGAGGTTTCCCGTTTAACTTATTGTCAAGAAGAACACCAAGGTAGTTTAGCTAGGTTATCTTTGGGGGAAATGCTGTGATTATCTATAGCAACTTTAAACGAGGTAAGACTATTTTTTTGAGAATTATAGTTAGAGTTAGCGATATATCAAGCCATGAATGAAGTAAACAAAAACCTTCAGGCAGAAATGATCACTGTCGTCAGGCGCATGAGTGTGATCATCTCATTTATTGTGAAGCTTTCCTTTCACAAAAAACATGGGTCAAAACATTTTGTTGCAGTTTCCAAGTCTCAGTGAAAATATTGTCACTGAATATGAAAGGCTGAAACACTGTTCGCATCTAGAAACCTTCGTGGATGACATAAAAATACGTCTTTCAGATCTTGTTTGCGTCCACGTTCCAAGCTAGGTACTGGCCAATTGCTGCAGAACCTGCTAACGTAGAAATTGAACTTCAAGACCAGTTAATCGACTTGCAAAGCTGTAATGAAGCCAAGCTGTTCTTCAAAGAAGAACGATAATACTGTATTTATTTTGGTACCAGCGCTTGGTAGTTGACAAATATCAACTTTTCTGGAACGACAACAGGATGTGTATTTACTCCTTCCCCTCACCATGTTTGGTAGAAAAGGGTTTTCAGATCTAACCCTCATGCTGCTCTGATAGCAAAGAAGTCGCTTATCAATTCTAAAGCGTGGGGATTTACGACTGTACCTTTCTAAAATGTCTCCTAATATTGCCAAGCTTTGTGAAGGTCGCCAAACATATGCCGTCCCACTGAGCACATGCTGCTTATGAGTGGTGTTTATTTCTTTAAATTAAAATACTTTTAAAAAATGCATGGTGTTTGCTTTATACTCTATATGATGTAGAGGAGTGATAACGGCATGTTTGAGGAAAAACTAAGGGCGATGGGACAAAAATGGTTGAGAACTGCTGAGCTAAAGTATAAGCAATAATTTAAAATATTGACAAAGGCAATCACAGGCAGTCTGCTCCGCGAAACATAAGAGTTTCTTCTCAGTAATCTTTTCTTATATTCAACTAATGTAATGCAATCACAAACAGAAGTGCGATTGTGATTGCATTACTTTAGTTGAATATAAGAAAAGGTATACATATTTCAAGCTCTTCAATTATTCAATTCAATTGTAAAACAACAAGAAAATTTCGATGCTTCCTGGCAACTTCGTTTTCACACCTTTTCGACACGAGGGAAGTAAGAGATGACACGGGCCGCTAATGGTCCGTTTTTTTGGCGAGCCGCTAGGGTTGGACCAGCGAGGCCGCTAACGATATTTCTAGAGGTTAGATTTCACCGGGACGCTACCGCCTGATAATGATGAAATAACTTCCAAAAGCATTTTTGAGTTAGGAGAATCACTCGGTGTTGTAGAAAGTCAATGAGACCACCCGGCTCTTGTTGATACTAGTTATGTTAAAATTAATAGTTTTTTTATGCACCAAATCACTATCACTTTACAACAGTTAAATTGTGTGATATCTGTAAGTAAACCGCATAATTGTTTAGCGGGCCATGGGCGGGCCGGAGTGAAAAAGAAAAAATGTCGTTGGGCCACGACCCGTTAATGGGCTGGATTTTAGGGGCTGTTGGTGGTCCACGCACTCAAAAAATCTTGAACCGTTGCCAGGGGCGAAACATGAGAAGATGGCGCCCGGGACAAGAATCAAGTTTGGCGCCCACAGCTTCAAACCTAAGGTCTTTTGGGAGTAAATGTACTGTACTGAAGAAGGTACTTGTGAAATTGTTGGGACTTTTCGGCGCCCCCTGCATTCATTCGGCGCCCGGGGAATTGTATCCCCCTTGCCCCCATCCTTACGCCCCTGACCATGGCATCTCTAGTATGAGGTCATTCCTGAGGCACCCGCCATCTGTGCTTTCAAAATATTTAAATGACGGTTAGTGTTTATAGAAACTTTCGGCGTACAGTTTATAAAACATTTTGTCCAAGAAAACTTGAATCCATGTTTTACAGTGAAAATCATAACTGGGTTTATCGAATGAACCTAAACAACAGCATGCGTTAACATGAACTGCTTAGCTGCAGTAGTCATTTACTCTGGGTAAACACCCGTTTCTAATTTTTGTGTTACATACCGTAATATACAGTAACTTGTGGTGGAGGAATAAAAAACAAGAAAACAGCTGCCATTACATGACATTCACGCCAAGTAACGATGTCCATACCCAGGAGCAGCGTTTTCCAACGTGGGTTCTGCGGAACCCTAGTGTTCCATAGACAAATCTAAAGGGTTCCACGAGCTATGCTTTCCAGTTTTAAGCAAAAACTGCTGATGCGAGGTATGTCCTTCAAACCTGCGGGCGTGTGGCAGCCGCTATATCGTTTGATCTAGCTTGCTTCATGGTTACTTTTATTTTGCTGAATTTTGTTTACAGCACGAAACCTTAATAACGGCAATTTGTGTGAAAAAAAGCGTTTATGTTTACTTGGCAGATCTGGCGAGGGTTCCTTGTCCACTTAAAATAACGTTGCGGTATTCCGCCGACAAAAATGTGTGGGAACCACTGCCCACGAGTAGCCTATACTTAAAATGAGAAGTTATTTGTTCTATTCTGTTTTGTGTACCAATTTGATGTAGAATGTTTGTTGTCAGCTTCAGCGTTGCACTGATTGCCTATCCTATTGTCAATAATGAACTCAAAACGCACAAATATTGTGTTTTGCAGAATCTGCATATTAGGCAATGACGCAGACAACTACTTCCTTTAAACAACGGTAGTCTACACCCAACTAATATATGCATTAGTTCCAAAAGTCATTCAAACAGCTTGAGAAAATTTAACGATAAACAGAGCATTTCCAATTGTTCTTAGGGATGATGACAAATAATCGTGATGCTGTGCAAAGGGTGACGTATTAGTGAAAAACGGAAGTGGGCAAAAAAATTACGAAAATAATGTGAAGTCATCGTTTATGGACAGCGAGTATATCAAAAAAACAAGTGCCCCATTAAAGTCTGCAATGTTGAACCTAATTCATCGAGACCCTGCAACGGAAAGGTCACCTGACGCACCTTTCATTGCTAGTTTATATATGCTCCTCCGCTCAGTCAGCGGAGTGAGTGCTTGTCGGCTTCTCGCTGACTTTCTTTTGCGGCGCCAGGCGATCTGCGTGCAAAACAAGCGTGGTTGCCGATTTTACTGGAAACATCCGTACAAAATGTGACTGATTGACAAGCAGCATCCTGTGCGCTTGTCGTTCATCACACGACTGTAGAGGTTTGAACTGTGACAGAATCGTGACTGACTGCAAGAATGGCGTTCTGAAAAGAGAGAGTGGTTCTTTCAGGAGCTTGTTGCCCAAAGAGTTCCTATATATAGTGTCTATTCAAGAAATGCGCAGCGCTGTTCGTCTCATAGATCTGACGCTTTCAGATTGATGTCAAGGTCGACTTTTCCCGAGTCTGGATGAGCCATCTACTGAGAATCAGCAATGGAGCAAGGTTGCCAGTCAGGAGCACAGCATCAACAGCGACTATAGCCATGCAACTTCTCTTTAAAACATATCGATTATATGTGAAATGGAGCTTCATTCAGATGTTCCTGAGCAAAGAAAATTTTTTCGCGAAAGCAATCAGCAGTTTACTGCAGCTTCAGCATTCTTCTAAATAACTGTTCAGGCGTTGCTTGGTTCCACTGATTCTACAAACATGGTGTAGTTGCAGGACTGTGCTTACTGATACGAGACATACCTCATGCTGAATTTTAACATCTAAATATAGTAACAGTTTGTGTGGAGTCTGTATATATGCACATTTCAGCAACATGACACAATCAGTCAACCTAGCTGTATTGATACTTTATCATATGGGACCGGATTGCTGTTGTTGATGCAAGAAAACGGCTTAGAGCGATCGGGATGCGCTAAACATAGTGACATAAAAATGATCATTTCGTCTAACAGAGGAAACCACCGAAGTTTTGCTAAGATAGCTTGAGGGTGATTTCAGCAAGGTGTATACACAGTTTCCACGTATATTAAATGAAAGCAACTTGCCGAGTTGTTCCAAAAAAGTAGTTTACTAACCAGTTGTTTCTTTTTTCTTCTTTTATTCTACACTGCGAACTTCAAATGATATCTTCTCGCACATGCTTCATACAAAATGAATAAGACCTGGTCAGAGCAGGTGAGATGTTTAAGTTCCATATTAAAAAAAAATCGTGCCAAATATAATCACTAGATAAATGTATGGCGATACGTTTAGGGCAGGTTCAACGTGCTGTAAATTCTAAAACTATCTTTCGCCTGTAAATCCATCCTGGTATGTTTTTAAAAATACTTTTCATCATTCTGCCCGAAGGCCATTTTGTTACACCATGGTAGGTCATCAGCTCTTGGTGCAGAGAATGAAAACTGGTATTTCCAAAAATATTGCATTCAGCGAGTGCAGTGTGTAAGATTTCTAAGAAAACACGTGTTTCGAAGAAGTTGTGTCAAACTTTGTTTAATACTGTCTTTCTTTTAAGTGCGCCCGAAAGTTTTAGTAAAGCCTAGCCTTAAAATTCTTAACAACAGGTTTAAGTAAGTTCACTTACAAGCGCATTTCTACAGGGCGTAAGTGCTCAAATCAACAGAAGTTCAGTTTCTTGAAAAGCTGGTGAGACTTGCAACCATTGTTAAAAACAATATGGACCTCTATGCGTTTTGCGTTGGTACCAGGAAGATTGGTTTGTGATAATCACACTGCACACAGGCCTTGGGATTAAAGTACAAGCACTTTTTGTGAATGAAATACTACAGGTGTTTTTTGTCATGACAGAATATGCATTTCATTTTGTGTTCACAACTGGCGTAGATTGGTGTGATTTTTTTCAGTGTGAAGAAAAAGCAATGATCAGGTCGATCCTTCGCAACACTAGGAATAACCAAGTGCTCTTCACTTCTTTTCTACAAGTTAATTGCCAGTTTTGATTGTTGTGCTGTTACCATGTTTATAAATTATGCGAAATACCTCTTTTCAATTACTCATGTAATGGAAAATTCAAGGCGTAGATTTAGTTGAAGTACTGTAATCCGTTACTTTCAAGTAAGAATCAGTGAAAATATATTTCTTTGCCAAGACTTTAACATGCTTTCAAGCTTCTTTTCTTGACTGCTATAATTCAAGGTTTTTAGGTATAGCCTGCTGGTTCTTCGGAACCATTCGTGCGTGAAGGTTAAAAAAAAGCTTAGACGTATGCCATTGCGAAGTGTACAGTTGTATTGTGTATGACGAGAACACACATCTCTCTGGCAAAAGATGGAGTGTAGGACACACATACACTACTTCATGCAGTGCAGGCGCCGGTTTTTTTAAGCGTGATATGCGATATAGCCTAGGTCAGCTTGAAATTCACAGTGTGTGAGCAATGTTACAATTTACCATTACATTAAATACACAGAAAATGTAGCCGCGCAATATCGAAAGGCAACTACGCCTTCAGTATGCTTAATTATACATCCATCTGCTTTAACTCTGTCTTGGTACCCACAAAACGTAAACTTTTGGATATATTATTTGTCCTGGTATACTTCAAATGAAATATGTTGAAGATTTTTCAGGCACTTCATGCAGTAACTAACCAGTTTGATTGAAGATTAACCAATGCTTTTGCTCACTCTGCACCAGGCTTACTTGAGTTAGATCAAAATCAGTCTCTCTTGGTTTGGCCGTACATGCATTGAATATGTGGCCCAGTGATAATTGCAAGTTAGCTTGACTCTCAAACGTGTTACACACAAGAACCCTTTTGCTTTTCGAACGATCATTTCAAAGCACCCTTATTTTTTGCTCTCCTAGACCATCACATCACCACAGAACCGTCGCCAGAAAGTCTTCATAAGGGGTTTACTTTGTGCAGGGGGGCTTGACATACTAAAATTTGACAAAAATAATTACTATTTTATAGTGTTTTATAGTTCAATTTGGGGGTTGAAACTTTGTTTGGAGGGCTAAGCCTACCAAAGCCCTCCGTGGCGGTGGGACTGTACTACCATCAATGCTACCCGAAACGCGTAGAACGTAGTTTACTTTTTGTGAATATCAGAAAACCAAAATTCTGCTTTGTCGCTATGGAAAATTCTCCAATGTATTTCGAGCAAACATTCATAAAAGTCAAGCAACGCTGCAGCATTCTGCTCATCACTGACGTATTTAGTTTTCTAGCAATTAGTCCCCACAAAGGAGACGCAGTAGAACAAATCAGCGGATCTTGTAGCAGGAAATCGATTTCACTTAAAGAGTCAAATCATTTTCAGGTTTGGTGAAACCAATTTTACGAGAACGACGTATTTTCTAGTTTTTACTTGCCACAACTTGTGTTGATTTATTCATTTTAGTGGAGAGTTTGCATGCTTTGGCACAGATGCTTTCTCTGCTCGTGCTTCAGTTCTTCAGCAATTCACTCGTAAGCTTTCACTTGCAGACTTCACATTTCAGGACTGAGGGTACATACACACACATGAAATCAATTTCCTATTAAAAATTTGCTGATTGATTCGACCGCATCCAGGGGCACAACGAGGTTAAATGGCGCCCGGGCCAAGAAGCAAGTTTGGCGCCCGCATATTCGAACCTGAGGTCTTTCGGAAGCAAATGTACTGTATTGTGTGACATTGTTGGGATTTTTCGGCGTTCCCCGCAGTCATTCGGCACCCCCAAGTGATTCGAGGCTCGGGAAATCGTGCTCACCTTGCCCTTCCTCATTGCGTCCCTGACTACGGAGCCCAGTCATCTGATTCTACGAAAGTTTACAGCAAACCTAGACTTTTTATTTGTATTTGGTTTTCAATTCAAATAATGCTGTGAAAAGTGTGAAAACTGAATTCATGTTCTCTCGCCACGAGAAACCAATTTGCACCTTCGTGTGACCCCAAAAGCAACCTTATGTCAATGAACTTGGGGATGCTACGTATAGCTTTTCACGTGTAGATCAGCGACTGATGGTTAAAAATTTATGTACACGTTACAACAAAAGACTTATTTTCACACTCACTCAAACCAGCAAGCAGATGCTTACAAACTGTTTGAACTTTTCTAAGAACAAAACATTCAGTCACAAGACGCAGATGCGTCAGAGCAATCGCTTTCCTGAAAAGGTTTTCATTGAGACATTTGCCCTGCGCAACACATTCAGCTAATTGGTGGCCTTGTGCTTTGCTTCTCTTATGCTCTCGACCAACCGGTATACTGCATGTGGTTCTAAGACTACTACTAAAGGAAAAACTGCTACCCATACACCTGTCACCTAAGACAACTGACATATAGGCCAATCGCCACCTAGGGTAACTGCCACCCGGACAACTACCACAGGCGCGGATCTACCATTAGGCTAAAAAGGCTTAAGCCTAGGGCCCCTTATTTATGGGAGGGCTCAAAATTTTGGGGGTAAGCAAATTAAGCAATTTATTTGTATTTTTGTTTCGGTTCAACGCACGTTTTTTACGATGCCGCTAACAAAGATCTCTATAGAAGAATGAACGCGAAGGACTGAAGTGAATGACGTTGAGCATTCTCTTTTTATGGCGTTGAGAATTGGTTATTGCTACGTATAATGTGTGGAACAAAAGTCCTAAACCAATTTTTCAGATTACACGAGGCCAGTGAGGTACTTTCGCTCAGCCCAGGTCTCTCTCTCTTATTGCTTTTATGGGTAGATACGGAGTAAAGACAAGACTATAGCCTGCACTGTAGCCAAGGCTGCAGATGTTCAATAGAGCAAAATGTTAACTGTATGCAATACAGCGCATGTTAAGTTGGGATGTTATCAATGCATAGAAAAAGATTTTAACTACCGTTGAAGTAGATACATATCTTGAAATATTAGTAAAGTCAATTCGTAGCTTGAGTTTAATAGCTTAGTTAGCAAAGGGAGCTTCACATGTTAGCTGTTTTCTTTTTTTTAAGTAATCAGGATAACGGTGGATCTACAATAGGGTTAATTGCATTAACTTGAGAATGTCGAAATGTACATATGAGAGTGGTTCTAGCAAGCGAAAGAAAGCCACTGCCGAAGCAGATGCACTACGAGCTGTTATTGAAAAGACGAAACCAATAACCCAGTTTTTTAGTGTGCCAAAAAGGCCTACACCAGAGGTGGTCACGCGTCCGGGATGCCGGAGTCGACTCCGACAGGATCCTGCGTTTTTCTTTCGGACCCGGCGCCGAAACCGGTGTCGAAAATTTGTGAAAAACCGGACCCGGAGTCACTTTTCATTTTCAGCAGCAGCAGCAGGAGTCTGCGTGGTTTTCATATATGGCATTTCTTAAGCAAAAACGTTGCTGAATTTCGGTCGTATCGATGGTAACCGGCGTCTGAACAGGTGTTGGATTCCCAAATTTGATACTTTTTTGGAACTGTACCGGATCCTGATTCAAAAATTTTGGAACAGGAGCGAAGTCTGAAAATATGACGACAACCACCTCTGCCTTCCAGACGGGCTCCCAATTTTAAATAGCCTAGGGCCCCGGAAATGAAAATTTGCCTCTGAAATGCAACTTAGGACAGTCGCCACCCAGGACAACTGCCACCTAGGCAATGTTCCCTCTAAGGAAATCTTACACTGAGCAAATGTTTGTTTCAGTGTGCATGCAATTGCGCAATCATGCAGATACGCAACTACTGTAGTAAAGCGTTTTAAGCGGTAAAAGGCTATGCCGTATAACAACGACCATTGCTCTTTCAAGGCGTTTGAGAGACCGAAACGGTCTCTCAAAATTTTCTAACGGTCTCTCAAAATACAGTAGAATCTCGCTTTACGACCAGCACCAATTTTTTTTTTTTTTAATTTATTTGTTTGTTAGCAGACACGAAGTCAAAATGCACTTAAGCGTTGCTTTACAAGGATCTTGGTATTCGGTTGAAATGATTGCGGCCTCTCAAATCTTTTTGTGGTCACCAATGTCAAACCTTAAAAAAACTGTATACGACATTAAATTTGGAATGTTGCAAGTGCGCGAGAATCACATTTCACTGCGCTAATTATCTGGTGGCACTGCAAGTCCATGCAAACCCTAATTTTTTATGAGCTTTTTTCAATTTTTTCACCGCACAATTCTNTCGTGCACATTACTGCATCGTGTTTATTCCAGGCACTGATCAGACCCGTTTACTTCCGTGCATTGCTTTACCTAAACTTTTGGTTTGTGAGTTACACGTCAGCAGCCGCAATGTTGCAACTCACCCTTGCTGTAATATGTTGAAGCAAAAATAACGTAGCACATTGATTCCTAACCGCCGTGCCGCGAGAACTTCTCTACGTGCCTAAAAATGTGCAAACTATGATGTCTGTCATTTGAGATTGGATCCATTTGCAAACTTAAAAGTTTGATAAACAAACTCATTGATTTTGGTAAGTAAAAGCTTTACAATAGGTTTGCTGCAAGCCTTAGAAGAACCAATCGACTGAACTCTTCTTTCATGACTTTGTGGTGATTCAGACTTGCACATATCCGTTTTCATTTTCATATAACAAGCCACCACAGTTAAAGGCGAAGCAGCCGAATCTGTCAGCCATTTGTTTTTTCCTTGATTTTGAAAAAGTGAATGCCTTCATCAAACTGTTTGAACCGGTTAAACTCCGAATTTCACTTGTTTCAAACCTATCTGCCAAGACTGTACAAAACGTCCACAAACAAAGATCCTGGCCGGGGCCTGGCGAGGGGTCCTGCGTATCACAAGAATATCTCTTCGCTGAATGTCTGTGAAGAGTTCAGATCGTCCGGTGAAAGTAAAACCATTTTAAGTTTTGAGTAAGCACACTCCAGATGTTGACCAACCCTTTCTGATCTGTATAACATTTCTCGAAAAATGAGGTCACCGCTCGATTCTCTTGGAAGAAAAGCACGTCATATCGTGGCGGTGCCTGCACTAAAATAAGCTGAAATTTATACGACGTGGTCTTTGTCTGCTCTTTAGACCCTAAAAAGCACTTTTCGGTATTTTGAGGTTAAGCGACTACCTGGTACAGTGCACTCCGGTTAATACATCGTCGGTTACTATCACCAACCGCTTATAACATCCAAATCGCTTGGAACGGAATCTTCTTAATCATCTCCCATTATAAAAACTCCGGTTAATACATCCAGCCACCGTTTAATCCATCCACTCCTGATTCCCCATGCAGGCAAATTGTTTTTACGGAGAATAAATAATGGTCCATTACAAGTGCTTTTATGGAACGGTATGATCGAATAGGCCAGTGTTTTTCAAACTTTTTGTTCCATCGCCCACTTTTCACTCCCATCGTTGTCGCCCCCAAGCCTGATAATGCAAACACAAGCTAGTAATTTCAAATAATTTTATTTGAAGAAATCGATGCATGCCATGGTCGCCAGTTCAGTGTGATAGATGTGCTTGGCGGCCTTCACAAATCTTCGAGAGATTAGGGGCCATTTTAGTGAGGTATAGTGGTAGATCACCTTACTTGTGATGAATCAACAAGCGGGTTCTTTGCTTTGAGAGCAATATTGTAAGGTCACAGCCAAAAATCCGTTTTTCATTAAATATGATGTGGGAAACGATAGAACCCANGTGTTTGAGCGTTTTCGCCCCTTTTGCATTATTTTCCCCCAAGCCCTTCAAAATCGCCCCCATCGGGGCAATTCCGGCCACTTGGAGAATCACTGGAATAGGCCAACAGCTCCAGAGATGAGAGAATGCCTTCGGAGCCTGGTCTTGGGATTTGACGGAACAGCATTTGAGAAGGTGGACATGTTTCTTGCTCTGAAGGCAGTAGATGGGCATCTCAGAAAATCGTTTGAACCTAAGCAAACCACTTTGCACAGCTTTTTCAGTGCTGAATGGATACAGTACATAACGTAAATTACATCATTTTTGCCCTTTGAGGGTTGTTTAGTTGCAGTTCCAGGAAAACCAGTTGTTACAACCACCGCTTATTACATCCAAAATTGGCTGCTCCCGACGTGGATGTATTAACTGGAGTCTATTGCGTTTGGTACAATCTACCGTAGGTTAATACCATGCGAATATAGACACACAGATTTTTAAAGGCATGCTTGATGCTTGATTAATTGCTGGAAAATGTCAGACGTTGACCAAATTTGTCTAAATGCTGCCCATAATATATCCAAACAGTAAAAAACGTACGAGTTCCGTTCATTAGCCTACTCAATTAACTTAAGACAAGTTTGTCTTAAAAGGCGTTTACTTCTATTGATGAAATAATTGCTTCACATAGAGTAAAAAATAGTGTCTGAACTCATAATCTACTAGCCAGCTAAGTTCATTAGATAATTTACCAGATATCGATTTCGCTAAGCCCCGAAATCTCTGCTGTTATGCAAACTCAGGTTCGACAATTTTTCTTGGTCATCCGTTTTGAAGCCTGCGTGACACCGTCCTATACGCTGTACTGAAACGCGCATTGCGAACTCGTCACGGCACCACAACGTGGGCTGGTGGTGACTCATAGCAGTCGCCGGATGCGATTTGCTTTCTACACCGGCCGCTCACGCTAATGTTCCAAAATGTAATCTGGGAGAATCTCGGAGATACACTAGATTCCATTTACAGGCAAACCAACAAATTGCTATAACAGATCACCCAGCTGTTCCGCGGCAAAAGAACCTGTCACTGTTGGATGTTACAAGATCAACCATTTACTCTTTGCGGGCGATTTGGTGCTGCTTGCATCTCCTGAACAAAGACCCAACCTACCCTTCAATGGTCTGCACTTGCGCGCAATCAAGTCTGAATGAAAATTAGAACTAAAATGCCGAAGCATTGTGCTCTTACACAAACCGCAGTCAATATGCTTTCCAATTAAGCAACGAAAGCGTGCAGTAGGTTGAGAAGTTCAAGCATCGTGGGATGAAGTTCACGTATGGTAGAAGGCAGAGCACAACGATTAACACACGGCTTGGTGAGCAAACACACCACTATGAGCTTCAACGTTCCGTGGTCACAAAACGAGAGCTTTCAAGCACTGTTAGGTTCTCGGTTTCAAATACCCTTTTGTTTCGATCCTCACCTATGGTCCTCACCTCTGTTGATGATCGAAAGAGTGCTGTCGCACGTGCAAATGGAAGAGATACAAATTTTGCGAAGAGTTCTCGGCGCAAACCTACGCAACCAACTGCGCAGTTATGAAATTCGTTAACCCAAGATTTTCGAGTCGCTTCTTGTCCGAAAAAAAGAGACTCTTTCTGGGACATTTCGGCCGCATGACTAGAATGCCCAACGAAAGACTGGCAAAATGAGTTCTGCTGGCTACACCAGGCCCGCAGGCAGGTTTTAAGATCGAGAGGGGTAAATGCATTTTTAGGGGGACAAGAACGTGGTTTGTACTATATGTTTAAAACAAACTGTTACGTCGCAACTTGAAATTTGGGGGGAACAAAAATTGGAGAGGGAGCAATGTCCCCGAATGCCCCCCCTTGACTACGGGCCTGGGTTATACACATGGAAAAACGACTCATAAGCCCAATTGGGATCACGTGACGTGATTACAGCTCCTGCCTAGCTGGTTCACACCTTAGGTGGAGCCTGCAGGACTATCAGAGATTGCTGAAACCACGGGGTATTTTAAGACCTAGATCTACTGCTCCTGCTACTCTACTAAGAAGAAATACAGGTTTGACAACGATAAGCGGTGAAAAAGTTCCCTTAAAATTTTGTGTCCATTAGCGGAGTTTAAACGATTAATGAACATGACATCGAATAAATGACATCTTGTGACGCCAATCAGTGTGCGTTTTTTATGATAATATTGTACATGCATTACAGTTGCTCAACGCTCACAGTGCCTCTTGGACTGTCAGTGCTACAGTTCAATAATGTCGTTACGCTTTTGTGTCAGTTGTTGCTCAGTTATGGCAACGGCAGAGTGTAAATCTCAATCATCATTTTCAAGCAAAACGATTTTTAAATACAAATGTGCAAGGAATAGCCGAAAAAAAAATGTATTGTAAAATACTCATTCAAAGTTGAGAATGCAGGAAAACTTGGGATATTGGTGAAAAACTGAAAACTTAAGGTGTTGTTGAAAAACCGGATTAGACAAGTTAAAACCGGTTCGTCATTAGACAAGTTATCACAGCATAGACAGCATTTCCAGGTTAGAGACTGAAGACATAAATGGCGGAACATGTGAACCTATGGTATGACCGTTAAGGTATCGTCCTCCAGTCTATTACTTAGCGAGGTTTTAAATTTTAGTTTGTTTACCTGATAGAGTAGGCTCACCCTTTTGGTATGATCTTTATAATTCGTCTTGTAATCAGGTATGGCGAAATTCAGTGTCTGCATTAAAATTGAAGCCTTCTCGGCAGTAAGACTCAGATTAGGGAACTGTATAGTCTCTTAATTCCATGAAGTGAGCGTCTATTTTTGCAGACTGGACTTTACGCTGATACATATCTTTTCCTTTTTGTAGAGACTCTATATTTCTTCTTTTATGTGAGAGCCTCCAGTTATCAGCTCGCGTCTTGCTATGTCACCCACGTAAAGGAACCAGTGCTAATTTTTATTTGATCTTCGAAACTAAAACCGCTTACATAAATCACTATAAAAAGAACCTTGGACTAAATTTCACATATGGCATCCCGGACTAGTAGACAGCCTACAAAGAACCCAGAGCATTAGTTTTTAATTGCAGTGTCCTCGGGTCAAGTTCATGTTTNTAATGGATTCTCATTTAATTGTCGACACCCTATTTAACCATAAGCATTTAGGATGTTTCTCTCAAAAACTAAGTTTTTACATCTTCAAGATTTTGGAAGCTACTATTCGAAAAGGGGAACGATCCAATTCGGATTATAAGCTTCTCACTGCTAAACAAAGGCAACTAGAACAGAGTAGAGGTTTGGGCTAAAATTACGTCGCTTACTGACTTGTGGGTATTTTGCGAGATACTGCAGTCATTATTTTGCTGTATGCAAATTGTGCATGCGCAATTGTATGCTAAAATTAGCCCACTGTTTAATCAACATAAAATTCTATATCAAATGTATGTGATGCTCCCTGTTGAAAATGACCGCTCCAATCTTTGGCCGATAGTTTCCCCCTACTGTTTTGACCCCATCAACCAAAACCTAACAATGACATATCGAGATGGATTTATAGATGTTCCACAGGTAAGGAAGCCTGCTCTGTCGTACTCATGGTTCTAAACGCGTTGCGTCCCGTTGACGAAGGATGTTTCCTCTTTTTTACACCGCGTTAGAGGATAAAAAATGAAGGCATCCGTCTCATTGAGCTTGACCAAGGCTGATAAGGTTGATTTATCATTCTCGTTTATACGCATTACTATGTCATTTTTCTAAGCTCAATGCCCTAAAAAATTTCCACTACCTGTTTTTAATAGTCCAGTTTTCTCATGATAATTGGCTTATTCCCTGCATCAATAGGCAGGGCCTACGAGAGGGGGTACAAAAAGTACATCATACCCGGGCCCGGTAAAGTGAAAGTACGCATGCTCAGTTTTTCTGTAATCAAGCCCAAAATTGTTAGTATAAGCCAGTTGCCAGTATAACAATTAATCATTAATCTATTTGTTAATCTTAGCACGCCAGCTGGTTCTGATTTCTATACAAACAAGCTGTACAAGTTTCGATGAGGGCCCGAGAAGTAAGGGGTGACCGGTATCGGCCTTCGTACCCCCGGTAAATTTCTCTCGGAAGTGCTGTCAATAGATTTACCGGCTTTTAATGTCAACACTTACATTTGCAACTCTACCTGGGTGAGTCAAAACGTATCAGTTGCCCAGTAATCGAATCATTCGAAAGCTTATATACGTTAGATACGTGGTACAAAGTAGCGATTTTTCATTCTACAAAAAGAACACATTTTCTGCTGATCTCTTCGTTTGTGCAGAACAGTCGTCAGGTAGAACTGTTATTACCTGAGTATCACGCACTGAGCTTACCAGCTCGCAGAGATCCTTCTACGAAGGCGGCCGTGATTTGGTGTGAAAGCTGAAATCACACAACAAAGGCCGGTATCGGTGAAAGGAGGTTCAAAGATGGTCAAGTCATAGTGGTTCAAGAAATCTGTGGTTGGGTGTCAGTTCTACTTCAATTTGCTATATCACCGGCCCATTCCAAAAAGATAAAGTAAATACAAACTTACGTTTTCGTTTCATATAAAGGTCATGACAAGTGATTGCAAACCGTTGTTTCTGCCAGTGTTGCAACAGCCCGCCGTTAAAAACTGTTCATCAAAGCTAGATGTGGTCTCAAGTGAAAAAAACGTAGTCTTGAGAGAGGCAGTATTTTCAATAATTCGTTATGATAAGTTAAAGAATGAAGAAAATATTCCTGAATGTTCAGCGATTATACGAGTGACTTCTTCCGTGTCACAACAGCTCACGTGTAGCGTTTAGTCACAAACACTCATATCGCAGACGTAAAAAACGGTACTTGCCACCTGTTCAGCCTCGTGCTTGCATTGGCGTTGATGGGAAGGTGCAAGGAAACAGTTCACTAGCGGTGCTGCCATCGACTCGCCACCAGTGTAGCATTCACTGCGAAAGCAGCCGCGCGGACCACGGCGCAAGCAAGCGGAAATGTGCTCCGCAGACAGCTCATGACACTCCGAAATGAGTCACAGAAACCGAGTAGAAACGAAACTGAAGTGAACTAAATTGATTTATGGCCGCAGTTGAGCCACTGATCTCGTATCCAAGCAATCTGTTTCTGTTGAAACTAGCGAACTTAGTTACAGAAGCTTATGCACTAAACTTCATTCTGGATCATTTGTGGTTTTGAAATCTTCGTTCGAGTGGGTGCAAACGTTGGAGATTTGGTCAAATCACACATGGGCGCCGAAATGTGACATTTTTCTATTAACTTTTTAGTAGAAAAATGTTTATCTTTTAGTTTCGAGTTGGTAAAATGAAATTTGGCCACTGTTACCCCTCCAGTAAAAATCCTTCCGTCACCCATGAAGACACATACTTTGTGTAGCAACGTGTCAATCTGAGTCGCAATTTATTCAATTCAGCAACAAGTCTAAATTTTTCGTAATAATTTTTTTCAAGTCAGTGACTGTTCTAAACGTATTACTGTGCAACATTTACCAATTTTCTTACAACAGTGACTTTCATAAGATCAAGTTAAATTCTGTCATCAATATTTCGAATAAAAAAAAAGAAAACAGAGATGGTTTCGAGCACAGAGACTCAAACCTGTTCATGTTTTACGTTATAGCTACATGCATGGCAGACAACTACCAAATGGATCGAATGTTATTCAATCTTTGCAGCTTGCTATGTGAGGCTGAGCTTCCAAGTTGTTGAATAGTTAAGAGTATAATGAACATTTTTATCTGGGTTTTTATTGGGTAAAATGCAGTGGCGTAGCCAGCCCAAAATTTTTGGGGCCAAAATTTTTTATTTTAGGCTAGCAACAGTTTTTTGGGGGGATTACCGCTTTTCAAAGCACGAAATGAGGAGATATTCTAAAAATCAGGCTTTTCTGAAGTTTAGATGTACTGCACATGTAATGCCACACAAGTAAAAAGCACCAGAATGCATTTCGCTTTTATTAAAGCAAGATGGGTTTACTGAACTTGAGGTGTTTGGCTGCTTTGTTTTACTTCCAAGATGGTTTCCCTGCAACCAGCTGCGGAGTATAAAATTCATAAAGCTTCAAGATTTCGCTGGATGGTGCAGTGTCGTTACCTTTGAAAAAAGCTAATTATGGCTGCTCTGTTAACTATCTTATGAAATTTATGTAAGATTCTTGAAAGGCATGCAGTGTGAGTGTGAACCCGTCTTCCATCTCTTTTACAGTAACTTTTATTTTGACAAAAGTGTATTTTCAATTTGCTAGTTGAAGACAACTAGTGACGTAAACTATGCAAGCGAAATTTCGCACAGGTAAGGTCAAATTGGTCTTGTCCACAGTTTCTCAAAAATTCAAGGGTTGAAATTTCACCACGGTTCTCGGTGACTTTATGAACGTTTGTTCAGTTGCTGCGATAACTCTTCCCACGCTAGATAAGACAAGTTTTCAAATAAAAGCAACATGAATTTTGAATAGTTACTGCGTTGACTGATCCTGCTTTGCTATCGAAATAGAAATTAAGTTACACTCCGGAGGTGACAAAAATACAAATCATCAACGAAAAATTAGTATTTGTTGCAGTCTTTCACAACTCCAATGGAATTTTGGCTGTAGCTTTGTACATTTGTCGCTGTGCCACATGTTTGTTTATTTGGATCACAATCATCATGGGTTCATCACATTCAAGNATTCAGATTACAATCNACGTAATTGATTTGAAAATTATTTTTAACTATGACAATGGATTTAGCAATCACTTACTGTATAACCTCACCGTAACTGCAAATCTTAATGAGCCGTGAAACGTCAGTGCTTCCACGCTCTTTGAAAATAAATTTTTAAAATGTCTTTATTTATCAAAATGCACCATAGATCTTCAAAGTCTAATTCTAAAACCAGTATGTCGCAAGTGATTAGGACAAATGGACAACAGAAACAACATTAAAAAAACTTAAAATTGTACTGTGAAAGATCACATCCTGTAGTTTTATGGAAGCTTTACAGTTTTAATTTTGTTTTCATGATGTAGGCAAAGTTTTAAACTACGCAATTTTGTGCTTTCTTAGTTGTTTAAATTTTGTGTTTTTGTAAAAATAGCAAAAAAGAAATAAAATAATATTGCAAAATTCATGATGATATTCCACCGCATGTTGCAGGAACATCCCTATAGTCATGGTTGCAACGTATAAAATATAGAGATATTTAATACACAATTTTATCTGTATTATTGAAATCACAAGAGAACAAACTAAAAATTATCACTGCACTCCACAGGTGAGGGCAAAAATGTCTATATATCAAGCAAACGAATCTTAATAATCTAATATCACCTTCCCTTTAAAAATGTGTTGTGGTTGTGGATTATTCGACTCACATCTATTTGCAGCAAATATAAATCAAAATGGTTTCAAAACACCAAAAGGATCGAAAATAGAAAATATACCAAAGGTTAGTGAGAGCTGACTACCACTTGCTTCAATGCAAAAGCAGTATGAAACCAGTAGGTGTCGCGCTCTGCAAACCGGTAAAAGGAAGTATGATGGTGATCAGAATCACCGTCAATCCAAGAGGTTTCGCATACACATTGCACATTATGTCAAAATGCTTTCATGTCTATTTGATATTGATCTGCGCAAAATGGTTACTCATGCTGTGAACTGAAATTAAATAAGGCCATTATTTGTAAAGCCACAACAGTGACCCACACCAAGCGAATCGATCGCAATTCATTGCGTAAGGAAACTAGTTTCGTTTGTTCCACATCTTCAGTCCTGCGCAAAAGTTCGCATATGAGACAAAAGAAAAAATTACGCACTGTTGCTAAGATCAAAACTCAAGATTACAAAAATTGAAGAATACAAAATTTTTTTACAATTGTAACTCCTCCACTAAACACAGCTACAACACTGTTCAACGAACACAGATCGCAACGGCCATTAGGCACTTCTGACTGACAAAACATACTC